>Ga0302321_100004703_pt1 | contig 11863 bp, 9 predicted proteins | sample Fen_T0_1_FD_202505 | JGI IMG/M metagenome (GOLD analysis project Ga0302321, IMG submission 202505) | Peat permafrost microbial communities from Stordalen Mire near Abisko, Sweden - Fen_T0_1 | ecosystem: Environmental > Terrestrial > Soil > Wetlands > Permafrost | place: Sweden: Abisko...
ATCCGGCCATGCTTGTACGCGTCTCTGGTCCAAAGCGGGTGAGCGCTAGCTGGATGGTGCCTTGCCACGAGGGAAGTGGCACAGGCGCGTTGTGCCTCGGCGTTCTCCGACAGGGCCAGAAACGCAAGGGGAACAATGCCTGATCTCCCGTGCCTGAGGTCATCGTCCACACGTTGTATAGCCTGGTCGCGGCCGTCCCAGGCGCACATTTGCGCTTGCTCAAATGCCACATTCCCGGCCGCATGCGGATATTCGGGGTCCACTGCCAGCACCTGTTCGAAACTAGTGAGTGCTTCTGCGTGACGATTTCGCTCACTTTGCAACACGCCACAGTTAAACAGCGCCTGGACATAGTCCGGCTTGATTCCAATTGCCCATTGGTAAGCGGCAATTGCTTCGTCGTAGCGACCAAGTTCGTTCAGCACGACAGCGCGGTTGTAGGGTGCGCCCGCATAGTCCGGTGCTGCTTCGATCGCCTTGTCGTACTCAAACAGCGCCTCTTCACTGCGACCAACGGCATGCAATACATTGCCGCGACCGATCAAGGCAGCGACCAAGCGCGGGTCCGCGGACAATGCCTTGTCCAGGTCAATCATTGCCTCGGCGTGGCGGCCCAATCTAAACAACGCGCCAGCGCGAGCGTTGAGGATTGCAAGTTCATCGCGCCGGACGGCAAGCGCCCGCTCATAGACCGTCAACGCTTCGTCAACACGATCTTGCACGTCCAACGCATGGCCGAGACCGGAAAGTGAGGCGAAATGATCCGGCGCAACGGCGAGCGCCTGCGCAAAGCCTGCAATGGCGTCATCCGGGCGCTGGAGAAATTGAAGGACATTCGCGCGGTCGCACAGCGCAGGAACAAAGTCCGGCCTGATTTTTAATGCCCGGTCATAGCTGGCAAGCGCATCCGCGTGTCGCCCCAGGAATTGGAGCGCAGCGGCCCGATCGACAAAGGCTTCGGGAAACTCCGGATTGATCGCCAGCGCACTTTCAAAGCTTGCCAGCGCGTCCGACGGTCGACCAAGCCCAAGCAGCGCATTGCCTCTGCCGGCAAGAGCATCCGCCGAATTCGGGTTGCTGTTGAGCGCCTCCACCAGCAATTTTTCCGCCTCGTCATACCGCGCTTGCTGGAGCTTGATTACGCCGAGCAAATACAAAGCATCGAAATGTTTCGGTTGATCTCGAAGCACCGCGTGACACAGTGGCTCGGCGTCGTCCAGCTTTCCCTGTTGCCGAAAGGTCCATGCCTGCTGCATCGCCTGTTGAACATCGAGGGCGGGGCGCCGGGAGAACAGGGATTTGAGCATCGGGCTTCGCATTCGGGATATTGCAAGGAATCCCATCCTATCAAATCGCGTTGCTCGAATGCCTTGGCAGCGACTCGCCGCGAGCCTCTGGGCGGAACCGGCGCACTGGAAAGTGTAAACTTCCAGCGCCGCGAACATCAAGCCGCCTGACTGAGATTGCTGGAATGAGCGCAAGCCTTGGCAAGCTGTACATCATTCCCGCGAAAGCGGGAGTACAGTCGCGGTCGACGGACGCTGCTGGGTTCCGGCCTTCGCAGGAACAACGACTTCCAGATATGTTGTACCAATTGGGAATGCCAAATTGACCTCTGAAACCGAATCGCTTAAGCGTGCAGTGCTGGGAGTCACCGGCGGAATAGCCGCGTACAAGGCGGCGGAGCTGACGCGGCTGCTGGTCAAGGCAGGTGTCGTTGTGGACGTCGTGATGACCGGCGCTGCCACGCGGTTTGTCACACCCGTGACCTTTCAGGCCCTCTCGGGACGACCGGTGTTGACCGACCTGTGGGAATCCGGTGCCGCCAATGCGATGGGCCACATCGCCGTTTCACGCGGGGCGGATGCGATCCTTGTTGCGCCCGCATCAGCGGACTTCCTAGCCAAGCTCGCGCAGGGCCGCGCCGATGACCTGCTGTCCACGTTGTGTCTTGCCCGTGAGTGCTCGCTGCTGGTCGCACCGGCGATGAATCGGCAGATGTGGGCGAACAAGGCGACTCAGCGGAACATGGCGCAACTCGCCGATGACGGGGTGGTGATCCTCGGGCCCGACACTGGCGAACTCGCGTGCAACGAAGATGGCGACGGACGGATGCTCGAGCCCGAAGCGCTGTTTGCCGCATTGGTCGCCTCGAAGCAACCGAAGCTGCTGGCCGGCAAGCGCGTATTGATCACAGCCGGACCAACGTTCGAGGCGATCGACCCGGTGCGTGGAATCACCAATTCCAGTTCCGGAAAGATGGGGTTCGCGATGGCGCAAGCCGCCGCGGAAGCTGGCGCGCAGGTTACCGTTGTCGCCGGCCCCACTACTTTGTCCACGCCCGCCGGCGTCGCGCGCTTTGACGTGATCAGCGCCGCGCAAATGGCGGAGGCCGTACTCGGGCGAATTGATCGCGCCGACATCTTCATTGCCGTGGCCGCGGTCGCCGACTTTGCGCCGGAGGCACCGTCGGACCGCAAGTTCAAGAAGTCGCCGGCGACACTTACGCTCACGCTGAAACCGACCATCGACATCCTCGCGACCGTTGCCGCGCGGGCCAATGCGCCCTATTGCGTCGGCTTCGCCGCCGAGAGCCACGACGTGCTGGGCCAGGCCGAGGACAAGCGCAAGCGCAAGAAGCTGCCGCTGCTCATTGCCAACCGTGTGCAGGACGCGGTGGGCAGCGATCACAACGAAGTTGCGCTGCTCGACGACCAGGGCGCGCATCCGCTGCCGCGAATGGAAAAGCTGGCACTCGCCCGGCGATTGATCAGCGAGATCGCCAAGAGGTTGGCGAGCAGGTGACGGCCCTCGCGCTCGCGCATGTCGCACGGATCATCACTGTCGTCGTTCGCGCTCGGTTACCACCATATGCGGGAAGCCCAAATCATGGGATGGAAGCCGCTGCGTCCCCGCCCGCGCGGAGATGACGTGCGTCTTGGTGACAATTTCGCCGAAGTCGGCAAACCTACGCAATGTGATGGACGAATTGCCCAACACGGACTCCATTGAGGCCGTCCGTCTCTGCGCGGACGCATATGCGTTGCTCGAGGAACGGCAGTTCACCAGGGCCCACGCGCTCCTCGAACGCGCTCGCGCGCTGGCGCCGGACAATCCGCGCATCCATTACAACCTGGGGCTGCTTTTTAGCGATACTGGACGCACCGGCGATGCGCTGGCGGCGCTCGATATTTCATTGCGTCTGAACCCGGACGACGCCAAGGCTCACAACAACCGCGGCTCACTGCTGCAAATTCTGGGACGACTTCAAGAAGCAGGGAATGCCTTCCAGCGCGCGCTCGATCTGCGACCGGACCTCGAGGTTCCATACATCAATCTAGGCAAGCTCCTGGAGCAGCAAGACAACGCGAAAAGAGCGGTAGAAATCTACGATCTCGCCGTTGCCCGGGGGCTGGACCCTGAACTGTTTGCCCAATATAGAGCAGCGGCTTCGGGCCAATCGACGCAGCGTTCTCCCGACCGTTGGGTCAGTACGACGTTCGACAACTTCGCGCCTACTTTCGATGCCCACCTGGATGTGCTGCAATACCGCGTGCCGCAGCGTATCGCAGCGTTACTGCAGCCGCGGGCGCTCGAACCACTTGCGATTCTCGACCTGGGATGCGGAACGGGTCAGGTCGGCGCCGCTTTGGCCGGACATGGACACCGTTTGATTGGCGTCGATCTTTCGACGAAAATGCTTGCGCAGGCTAGGGCACGGAATATCTATGAACAACTCCACGTCGAAGAGATCCACATGTGGCTGCGCGATTCCGACGCAGCAAGTTTCGATGCAGTATGCGCAGCCGATGTATTCATCTACATCGGCTCACTTGAACCCCTGTTTCGCGATGTCGCGCGGATTCTGTGCAGCGGGGGCTGGTTCGCATTCTCAACTGAAGAGTGCGGCAATCTGGATTACAAGTTGCTGACGACGGGGCGCTATGCCCAGTCAGAGCTTTACATCCGTCGGCTCGCCGGCGAATCGTTTGCCGTCATCAACGCCGACCCAGCGACGATCCGTATCGAGTCCGGGTCTCCGCTGCAAGGTCGGATCTATTTGTTGCAAAAGCGCTGATTCGAACCCGTAGAGACAATCCAATGACCCAGCCCGTCATAGCACTCAGGATTCTGGACGAACGCATCCGGCCGCATCTTCCCGCGTATGCGACGTCGGGCTCTGCCGGCCTCGATTTACGGGCTTGCATAGAGGTGGCCATCACACTTTCGCCCGGGCAAACTGAACTCATCCCCACCGGAATTGCGATCCACATCGCCGATCCCGGACTCGCCGCGCTGGTCCTGCCGCGATCCGGGTTGGGCCACAAGCACGGAATCGTACTGGGCAACCTTGTCGGTTTGATCGACTCCGACTACCAGGGCGAGCTGATGGTGAGCTGCTGGAATCGCGGGCACACGGAATTCACGCTGCAACCGTTTGACCGGCTCGCTCAGCTCGTCATCGTGCCGGTGGCGCAGGCAGCGTTCCGCGAAGTCGACGAATTTGCGTCGAGCGAGCGCGCGGCCGGCGGATTTGGCAGCACCGGCAAGAGCTGAAGCGCAGCCCACTACGAAATCAGGCCGGCTTGAAAACGTCGACGGCCCACGACGGAATATCCCGCCAATAGGCATGAAGGTTCGCCGAGCAACTCACGAGTTTCAATCCCTCCTTTTCACCAAGCAGCCCGAGACTCTGGCGGGAAAAAAGACTGATGTGTCCATTGCGAGGTGACGCATACCACCAATTCAACCGCTGGTTTCGTGCAATATTGCCGTCAGACAGAAATGTGCTGAAGAGCACCATGCCATCCGCATTGACCAGCGAGGACAACGACGAAATCAGGTAGTTAACATCGGGCACGTGCTCGAATACCTCGAAGCTCGTGACCAGGTCGAACCTGCCCAGGTCGTCGCGCAAAGGGCCATCGACAAAGGGATCATAGGACATCGAATTCCAGCCGGCGGCGAAGAGTTCCCTGCTGAGTTCGCCATTGCCACCACCGTAATCGAGATGCCGAATGTCGAGCATGTGGTTCGAAAACATGCGTGTCAGCATTTGCGCATTCGCGCGCGGTCGCACGCTTAGGTAATCCGGATCGACGAGCTTGTAGTCGTCGTTGTAAATTCGGGTCGCAAAGTCCCGGATGGACCATTGACACATTTCGGGAGCAAAGCAAAACCCACAATCATCGCAAAGCGTGTATTGGATCGGAACGCCCGCGATTGGCAGAAGACTGGCGCGTTCCTCTTCGCACGACTTGTTCAAATCGACGACATCAACTAACGACGTGGCAGCCATGCAGACAGGACATGGGGGTTGACCTATCGCCGAATTCACCGTCGACTCGAACTTCACGGTGGCGTGCGCCATTTGTCCTGGGGAGAACTGACTGGTCGCAGGCCGTTCACCGGCATCTTAGTCTCGCCCGGAACGCAGAGAACATTGATGGACACAATGTTTCCGAAAATGTCGACCGGGTCGCCATAGAAATTGGCCGCATTGAACAGTTGTGCAAGATGCCACCAGGCCTTGTAACCGAGCCGTTCCACGATTCCGAGAAGCTCCTCCGAGCGATCCTCTCGGTCATTTTCCAGATACATGATTGGCCGATGCATCTGAATGAGTTGCTCGGCACCTTTGAGAACCTCGACTTCCATTCCTTCGACGTCGACTTTGAGCAAACTACATGCCGGAAGATCGAGGCTGTCCAGCGTGATCAGTGCAACGGCTTCACCAAAGGCAACGTCCCGCAGCGACACTCCACCGAAATTGTATCGAATGGTAGGGTCGATAGGAGGAACGGAAATGATACCGGCCTTTTCGCCAACCGCGGCCTGCCGCGCGTGCACGTTCGTGCATTGATTGAGCGCCAGATTCGCACACAGGGCCTGAAACACGATTCGCTGCGGCTCGAACGCATGAACCTCGCCGTCAGGCCCGGCCAGGCGGGAAAGTTCCACGGTGTGGGCGCCGATGTTCGCCCCCACCTCAACTACCAAGGCGCCCGGACGGATTACCTGGGCAAAGATTTCCTGCTCGGCGACCGAAAATTCGCCGTACCTTTGCAATGATCCACCGACGTAGATGTCATGCTTGTTGTAGATCATCGGTCCCGAACGACACATCTGCAGCTCGTTGAATCCGTTGGGGTCGAGTTCGATTGTCGGTTTTCTCTTGTCGTTCATAGATGACCTGCCGAAAACTTGGATGAAGAGAACTTTCCGCCTGGCAAGCCTGGCCAAGTGCGCCAGGATTCGCGTGTCAGATCACACTATGCCGGCGGGAATTTGGTGGCCAACTCACTCGTCACTTCCGCAATCACGCCGGTCCAATTTTCGCGCTCACGCTGCCTGAAGATCCGCATGCTGGGGTACCACGGACAACTCACGGACTTTCGGCCCCAACGCCATTCGCTCCCATAACGATTGAGCAGCCATACCGGTTTTCCCAATGCACCGGCCAAATGAACTACCGCCGAGTCCACGCTGATCACCAGATCCAGGTTATTGACGAGTGCCGCGGTATCCATGAAATCGGCGCAGTCGTCCATCCAATCCTCGATTTGTCCACGCCATGCGTCGACCTGCTCGGCGCCTTCCCCCTTCTGCAGACTGATCAATTGCACGCCGTCAGACCTCCTCAACGGATCAAACGCGGAAAGCGGAATGCTGCGCCTCGCGTCATACGGCAATGTCTTGCTCCCTGCCCATGCAAGTCCGACCTTTGTCCTCGTAATCGATTTCAAGCGGTCCTTCCATTCGTTTCCGAGTTGGTCCGGAATGGCAATATATGGCACATGACCCGGAACGGCGTCGAGTGTAGTACCAAACAGGAACGGTAGACTCATGATCGGGCAATGCAGGTCGAATTCATTCGCCGAAACTGATTGTGCGCATGACACACCTTCGGTGAACCCGGGAATGGAATACACAATTCGCTTCAATGCCTGCTCGCACAGGACTATGACCGGGCCGGCGCCACGCGATTTCAACAGCGGCAGGTAGCGCAGCATCATAAGACTGTCACCGAATCCTTGCTCGGCCCAGATCAACAAACGCTGCCCGGAAAGCGACTCGCCTTGCCAGCGCCGAGTGTCGTCCAGTAACGCCCGTATCTGCGGCGTGCGCCCGACATCCCTTTGCATGACATCAAAGCGGCTCTCATATAATTCCAGCCCTTCCCTGTAGTCACCGCGCAACAGTTTTAGTATGGACAAGCTATACCGCACGGAGGCCGCACTCGAGGACAGTTGCATCGCTAGGTGAAAGCACTTGTCGGCATCGACTGGACGCTCGAGGGCGTCAAGAATGTAGCCCATCGTAATCTGCGTAGGCGCATGATCGCGCCGAAGCGACAATGCCTTCACGCAACAGGCTTCCGCCTCATCGAATTCGGAAGTTCGCAGAAGTACCGAGGCAAGGATATTTAGTGCATCCGGGTCATCTGGTCTTGCCGCCAAGGCGCTGCGGCAAAATCGTTCCGCCTCGTCTAGTCGATCAAGCCTCATTAGTACATCGCCCAAATTGCACATGGCCTCGACCAGATTGCCATCGAACTGCAAGGCGAGCCGGAAATCATGTTCGGCCTCAGAGAGCTCCCCCTGCAGCAAGTGAATCATCCCGATGTCGACCAGGGCGATTGCGTCGGTTGGTCGAAGGTCCAGCGCCTTTTGATAGCATTCCATAGCGTCATCGAACCGTTGGCATTGCCGAAGTACCTGCCCGAGGTTTTTCCAGGCCGCGGGCGTCGCAGGATCCAAGGCGAGGGCCTTGCGATAGAAGTCTTCTGCGTCGGCAAACTGTCCATGTTCCTTGCGGATGTTGCCTAGGTTATTCAGCGCATCCGTACTCGACGGATTCAGTTGCACGGCTTTTGAAAAGCACGATTCGGCCTTGTCCACTCGGTCCAGTGCCCGGTAGGCGAGACCGAGATTGCAGTACGCAGAGAAATTTCGCGGCGCAATGGAAATCGCCTGTTCGATCAATTCGACGGCCTTCGCGCTGTCGCCGGTCTGATGCTGCACGACGCCCAGCAACTGAAGCGCGTCGGAATCATCGGGATCAACGGCCAGCGCCTTGCGGTAGAGTGAATCCGCTTCGGCTAGGCGCCCAGCGCGGTGATGAGCCATTGCCGCTTTGACATACTCGCCCGGCGCCAATGCGGGAACTGCCGCCGTTTGTGCAGAGGCAACTTTCTTTACACCGAGGTTCTTTGCGGAAAGCCACCCGAGAAATTGTTTCATCGCATGAGACCGCTTCGAAGCCGGATCCGAAGAAACACGTCCTACTTCACTGCAAGCCGCGTCACAATTTGCTTGGTGGCCATCTCCACGAATGTGTCACTGTATCCAAGCTCGTTTAACTTCCACTTGAATACGTTTGCCAGTTTGGCCTTCTTGTAGATGCCCAGTTGGTGCTGCTCGTGATAACGGACGGCGCGCGCAGTCAATCCTTCGAGGATTACTTTAATCTGGTGCTGAACACCGGGATCCGTTCTCGCCTCAGAGGCGGGAGGAAAGCGACGCCCGAGATCCACGGCCAGAGCCGTTGCGAATTCCTCCAATTCCCGCGTATCAAAAGCCTTCAGGATCGCCATGTTGTGCACCGCGTAAAAAGTTGATTGAATTCTGAGCCACACCAACGCGGCTCACCAATATTGACTGCGCATTCATCATAGCTCGACACACCAGTTGAGTGTTACAACGACAAACTTTTCTTCCGGATCGGGCACCAGCTCCTTGAATGCTCCTCAGGCGCCCATGCTGCTTCCAATCCCTTCGCAAAGGCTCGGCCCGTGAGCCGCGCGGGGAAATTGGCGGTCTTTGGAGATAGTTGCCATGCCGGCACCTTCCTTCAGTGCCTACCGAATCAGGTTGCGCAGTTTTCGCAAGAGCCCCGGTCGGCCCTCGCCACCGCCCGCGTCCGAATCCATCGACCCTTGTATCGGTTCCAGAGGTGCCGGCAGGGACATGTCGCGCCGATTGGATGCATCTGTGAGCTCGACGCAGCCTTCGAGAGCAATGGTAACGTCGACCTCCTCCGGAAGGGCAAGCAATGCCAGGGACCGTTGGCCACCGAAAATATTGGTATCGCGGCGATAGAAATTACCTGCATTGAAATACGCCGACTCCATGCGCCAGCACCGGTAACCGTACGCCTTGGCCTGGTGCACGCAATCAGCCAGTGATCGGTCGTCGGGAACGGAGATGAACAACTTCGGACGCAATCGCCAAAGCGTGTCGCTTGCGCCTACAAGGATATTGTCCGCCGCCGCATCGGCCTGAATTTTGAGAAGGTCTAATCGATCAAGCAGCAATTCGTCGAGGGTTTCGCTGTCTTCTGGAGTATCGCTTGCGCCCGAGACGGCCCGCCGCATCAGTGTTGTCGACTGTGTGACTCGGTTTGCGGCGAGATTCTGCTGCAGGATTCGCCGTAGGACCGGCCGCGTCTCGTAGAGGAAAAGGTGCCCCCGCGGCCCCAGCATTTTCGCGAGGGGAATTGCATGGGCGCCAATGCCGCTGCCGACCTCGATCAGGCGGTCGTCGGGCCCAATCATACGGGCGAGAAGTTCAACATGAGGCTGCAGAAACTCTCCGTACCATGCGATCGACCGCGCAGTCACGTCGTCATTCGGCACATATTGCATGATCCCGTATCGGGCCTCAGTTACACGAGAAATGGCCGTCGGTATTTCTGTCAACGCATCCGCCTCGATCGGTGCCTCGACGCCTACGTCAAAATCGTCCAATTGGATGGTGGCGGGCGGCGGCCCGGCCAACGATCCCGTGCGGACTGCTTCCTCCAATGCAACCTTGACGCCCGCAACGACCTCTCCCCATTCACCCAGTCGCCGTTGCCGAAACAGGCGCATCGTCGGGTACCAGGGACTGTCCTTCCGGTCGAGCAACCATCGGAAGTCGCCAATCTCCGGCAACAGTACCCATACCGGTTTGCCCAAGGCACCGGCAAGGTGGGCTACGGCGGTGTCGACACAAATGATCAGGTCAAGTTGGGCGATCGCGGCCGCTGTATCACCGAAATCCTCGAACTTGGGGCCGAGATCGCGCATCGTGAGGTCCGGCGGAAATTTCGCGACATCGTCGGGCCGAGGCTGTTTCTGCAATGAAAAGTAGCGCACGCCCGGAATTTCCCAAAACGTACTCAGCGCGTCGAACGGAATCGATCGGTAGCGATCACGCAAATGGGCCGGATTGCCGGCCCATGCCAGTCCGATCTTCAGGCCTCGTCCCTCGATCTGCGTCTCCCATCGTTCCATCTTGGTGGGATCAATGCGCAGATACGGCACCTCTGCCGGGATGGTCGAAAGCTCGGTCGCCAACACGGCGGGAACGCTCATCACGGAGATGTGGAAATCGAAGGCAGGGACGGGCATCGATTGCGCGACCGCCCGATCAACCCCGGCAAATCCGTCCGCCAGGTCTCTCAAATCGTCAGGGACCTGCAGAATGACCGTGGCGCCCATTTTTTTCAGAAGTGCGGCATAACGCGCAAACTGCATGATGTCGCCTGCGCCCTGTTCCGACCGGAGCAATATCGTCTTGTCGGCAAGATTCTGTCCCACCCAGGGCGGCTGTGCGAAATTTGGTCGCTTTGACAGATTTGGTTCTTCATACCAGCGAAACTCATGCTGGTCCCATCCCTCCCGAAGATGCCCTAACGTCAGCAAGGCAAATGAATATTGCCGATGCACGCTCGGATCGGGCAACGCAGGAAGGTTGCGGCGATGAAATTCCGCTGCGGCGCGCATCTGGCCGGTCAACATCAGTGCATAACCATAATTGACGAAATTTTCGCCGCTTGCGCGCAGTGCAGCCTCTGCGTCGGCAGCGCGACTGAGCACCTCGAGACCCTCCTTGTACCGCTCCTGCATGGCGAGGGCAATGCCAAAATTGGCCAAAGCCTGCGGTCGGTCGGGTTCAAGCGTCAGCGCACGCCGCGCGTATTCCTCCGCGCCGACATAGTCCTTCTGCGCGGCTTTGCACGCACCAAGGCTCGTAAGGAATTGCGCATTCCGCGGCGCAAGCTCAAGTGCGGTCAGGTAACTGGCAATCGCGTCCTCGAATCGCTCGAGGCTTTGCAGAATCGAGCCCAGACCGCAATGCGCGTCGACCGATTCAGGATCGATCGCAATGGCCGTCCGAATATAGCGCTCCGCATCTTCCGGAAGGCCGAGCATATTGCAGGACCAGCCGAGATTAAGGTACAGCGCGATGCGTGACAGTCCATTGGTTTCAGCCTCCAGAAAGCCTTCTCGCGCCTCCCAGATCCGACCCCAATCGAACAATACAGTGGCGCGCGCGAACAGCAATTCGCTATCGCCTGGATTGCACGCAAGCGCCTTTGCAATGAGCGCCAATGCATCGCCATAGCGACCGGCGGCGCACAGCGAGTGTGTTTCCGCAACTACCGGCGCGAGGCTTTTCTGTTCCGCGGATTCGAACGTTACTGCGTTTCCGTTAGTCATTGGTGGCTCAAGCTTCCCGTCGGGTCGCAAGAAAATGCATGACGCCCGGGGCCTGAATATTATCTTTGCCGCGCATTGTGGTAATTGCGAGTCAACTCAGCATACCTGTGCAATTCATCGAACGCCACGGCTAACAAGCGGACGCTGATGCAGTCAGGCAACATCGCGGGATTCCCGGCCCATTTATCGCGCAATGTTCGTTAACACATCCCAAAGGAAAGGGCCGGTGGAATGACCCACCAGCCCGTTCTTGACAACCTGAGGAATTAACGGAACGAGGACGGCACGTACTTGGACGGGCAAGTCACGAAAGTCGGCGTCCACGACGTAATTTCAAACGTCGCGAGCTGCACGGGCTTCAACGTCAACGTGCATTCT
>Ga0302321_100004704_pt1 | contig 11862 bp, 8 predicted proteins | sample Fen_T0_1_FD_202505 | JGI IMG/M metagenome (GOLD analysis project Ga0302321, IMG submission 202505) | Peat permafrost microbial communities from Stordalen Mire near Abisko, Sweden - Fen_T0_1 | ecosystem: Environmental > Terrestrial > Soil > Wetlands > Permafrost | place: Sweden: Abisko...
CGTCTCCTCCGCCGGCCCGATGCCGGCGTCGCGGCCCCGGTTCACCGAAAGGTAAGTGTCGATCCCGTCGTCGATGGGAGAGTGGACGCGCCGCACGCGGTAGTACCCGACCCGCTCACCGCCCGCGCCGTGTCCAAACCCGAAGAACGGATCGTAGGTCACCCGCTGCCCCTGGGCGTCCGGCAGGCCGAGCACCGAGTCGACCGCGTAGATCTCCATGTGATTGGGCCGGATCTCGGCGGCGCGGACCAGGTGCTGCTCGCCGAGGGCCTCCAGCCCGATGGGATCGCCGGCGGTCTTGAAGAGGTTGACCACCGGCACGCAGTTGACGTGGAAGGTGTCGCTCACCACGCGAGAAGGGAGCTCGGGTGGGCGCTCGAACTGGAAGGCGATCTCGAACCGCTCCTCGGCGACCGACTTGGCCAGGTGGAGGTCGCGGATCTCGAAGAACAGGAACTTCTGCGGGAGCGCGAAGTACTCCTGCAGGTTCCGGTAGCCGATGGGCGCCATGCGCGGCCAGGGCAGGAGGGGCATCTCCCTGTCGAACCCGCAGAGCCGGACCGCGCGCGGCCCGAGCTGAACGGCCCGGCCGCCGGGGCCGAGCCCCTTCACCTGCACTGCCTTGAGGTGGCGCGCGAGCCAGAGGAGCAGCGTGGAGGCCACCGGGAGCTCACCCTGGATGAAGAACCGGATCCCCTCCGGCTGGAACAGGGTCGGCAGCGCCGGCGCCGCCGCGGCCAGGTGGATCCGGATCACCGGATTGGCGCTGATGGCCTGGTCCATCGAGACGTCCTGGACCGCCACCGGCAGGAGATCGAGATCGGCGCTGGTGCGAAACCGGCAAGCCGTCCCCTCGACCGGAATGGAGGCCAGCTCGGCGTGACGCGCGATGCGCGCCCGCGCCCGCAGTGCCCCGGGGATGGGCTGGAACTCGACGATGGAGCAGGCCGGGAGCGGTCTCAGATAATGCGGCAGGAGCAGCTCGGTCAGGTCGTGCACCATCTCGGGCACGGAGTCGTCGAGCCGCTCGCGGATCCGGGCGGTCAGGAAGGCGACGCCCTCCAGGAGGCGCTCCACGTCGGGATCGCCACCGCGCTCGGCCAGCATCCCCGCCACCGACGGGTTGACCTCCGCAAAGGCCTTTCCCATCGCGCGAAGGAAGGAGAGCTCGCTCTGGTAGTACTTGCTGAACATCCTGCCTCACCCGGCCACGTCGTAGCGACCGCCCGGACGAACGGTGGTGCTCACGCGCAGCATCCGATTGGAGCGATCATTGGCGAGCTGCGCCGAGATCTCGAAACGGAGCGTCAAGCTGTCCTCCTCCGGAACATGACGGACGGTGACGTTCTTGAGGCGCGGTTCGTACTCGAGGATCGTGGCGCGGATCGCCTTCACGAGCTGCTGGATCGAGCCCGGAAAGGAGTGGACCATGTCGATGAAATCGACGACGCCAAACTCGGGCGCGCAGACCGCGTCGCCCTTGCGCGTATTCAGAAGAACCTGGAGGTGGGCCACGATCGAACTGACCGCGTCGGACGTGTCCTCGCCGCCGATTCTGGACAACAGTGCACGACCGGCCATCGAGTCCGCCCCACCCTCCCAGTAAAACAAGACCGCTGCGCCCCCGATCCGCTGCTCGGGGGCGCAGCGGGACTCAACACGACTGCGGCAAGCTGCTTACTCCGCCCACTTGTCTTCGTGGGTGATGCCGCCGTTCGTGTAGGTCCACTTGATGGTCCGGAACACGAAGGTGACCTCCTCCAGCGGGCAGTTGCTGTTGGCGGTCTGGAGATTCAACGTGTTCTCCATGTACTCCTTGATCGAGGCGATGTTCCCTTCCTTGATCTCGACCGTGTAGAACTGCTCGGTGGTCCCGTCGCCGACCGGGTTCGGCCGGTAGAACTTGATGATCCCGTCGATCTTCTCGTTCTTGGTCAGCGCCTTCAGGATCAAAGGCGAGCCCTTGTCGATCCGCTTCAGGATCTTGATGGGCGTGAACGAGCGGCGGCCGGTCACCATACCGGTCGCTGCCTCGCGGGCGCTCGCGACACCCTGCTCGTACGCGAGGACCTCGATCGTGTCCGCGCGGCCGTTGCTGGAGACCGTGCTCTCGCCCTTGACGTCATTGCCATTCGACTTCAACCACAGTGCGCCTGATTCAGCCATGATACCCTCCGTAAATCGGGTGGCGAGGATCGCCACCCGAGCTCGTTGAACCGCACCTTCGAACCAATGGACGCCGACTCCGTTGGGAACGTATTCGACAATTGGTTCGCGAGGAGATTACTCCTTGTCGAGCTTCCCCACCAGAGAGAGCGTGAAGGACGCGCCCATGTACTTGAAATGGGGTCGTACCTTGAGGCTACACCGGTACCAGCCCGGCTGACCCTCTACGTCTTCCACCACGACCTGAGCCTGGCGCAGCGGGCGGGAGGAGCGTACCGACGGCGCCGGATCTTCCATGTCCGCGACATATTGGCTGATCCAGGTGTTCAGCTCGCGCTGGAGCGTGAGCCGCTCCTTCCAGCTTCCGATCTGCTCCCGCTGGAGCACCTTGATGTAGTGCGCCAAACGGGTCATGATGAACATGTAGGGAAGCTGCGTACCCAACCGATAGTTGGTCTCTGCCGCCTTCCCATCGGGGGTATTGCCGAACATCTTCGGCTTCTGGATCGAGTTGGCCGAGAAGAAGCACGCGTTGTCCGCGTCCTTCCGGTAGGTCAGGCCGATGAAGCCTTCCTCGGAGAGCTCGTACTCGCGACGCTCGGTGAGGAGGATCTCGGTCGGGACCTTGGTCTGAATCTCCCCCATCGCCTCGTACTGATGGAGCGGGAGGTTCTCGACCGTACCGCCCGACTGCGGGCCGATGATGTTCGGGCTCCAGCGCCACTTGGCGAAGGAGTCGGCCACGCGGGTGATGAAGGCGTTGGAGGCCGGGGCCCAGAGATACCGATCGTGGTGGTCGATCACGTCCTCGGAGAAGTTGAAGGCCTTCACGGGGACGGTCTTCTCACCATACGGCAACCGCACCAGGAAGCGCGGCATGCAGAGGCCCACGTAGCGGGCGTCCTCGCTCTCCCGGAAGCTCTGCCAACGCGCGTACTGCGGCCCCTCGAAGATCGACTTGAGGTCCTTGAGGTTGGGCAGGTTGCGGAAGGTGGTGTCGCCGAAGAACTCGGCGCTGGCGTTGGAGATCACCGGGCAGTGCGACATGGCGCCGAGGGCCGCCATCTTGCGCAGCATGTCGATGTCCTGCGGTCCGGGCCCGAGCTCGTAGTTCAGGTTCATGATCCCGAACGGCTTGCCACCGAACACACCGTACTCGTTCGAGTAGATGAGCCGGTAGAGACCGGACTTGGTCAGGTCGGGCGAGTCCTCGAAGTCGGCGACGATGTCGTCCTTCGGGAGGCTCAACACCTCGACCTTGATGTTCTCGCGGAAGTCGATCCGCTCGATCACGTACCGGAGCGAGCGCCAGGCCGACTCGAGCTTCTGGAAATCCACGTTGTGGAGGATCTCGTTGACCTGCGCCGACAGCCGCTTGTCGATCTCCGCGATCATCACGTCGACCGCGGAACGATCGACCTTCTCGCCAGCCTTGCCGGCCAGCATCTCGGACATGAAGGCCTGGATGCCGCGCTTGGCGATCTCGTACCCTTCGTCATTCGGTCGGATCTTGCTCTCGGCGAGGATGTCGTCGAGCATCGACCCACTGGCCGCCGGGGCTGCCTCAGACTCCGTCTTGGTTTCAGTTGCCATGGTCTACTCAGTCCTTCGTGGCTGGAGGGGCAGCTACTCCTTGACGCCGAGCTCTTCCATCAGCTTCTTGCGCTGCTCCCCGTCTCCGAGGAGCGCCTGGATCTTCTTGCGGAACGCGGGGATGTTCCCGAGCGGTCCCTTCAGCGCGGTGAGGGCCTGGCGGAGCTCGAGCAGCTTCTTGAGCTCGGGCACCTGCTTCACGATCCCTTCCGGACCGAAGTCGCCGAGCTGGCGGAAGTTGAGGTTGACGCTCAGCTCAGCGTCCTTCTCGTCGGTCAGCTTGTTCGGAACGTTCATGGCCACCGACAGGTTCTGCTTGGCCATCACGTCGTTGAAGTTGTCCTTGTCGATGTTGATGGGCTTCCTCTCCTCGAGCGGCGTATCGTCGTGCTTGAGGGTGTAATCGCCCACCATCAGGATCTTGAGCGGCAGCTCGCTCTCTTCCTGCGCGTCACCGACCTGCGCCTTGTAGGTGATGTTGACCCGCTCCTTCGGCGCAACGGTCTGGTCCTTAAGTGCCATGGTCAAACCTCGAACGTTCGTGATTTCGTTTCGACTGCTCTCACGGCCAAACTTCGTGTGCCGCCGCCGGATCGAGGCGACACAGCCTCTTGTATTGAGGCGTAAAATCTTTGGACGCCCCCCTGGGGTCCTTTGAGAGAGCGCGCGTGCACGCGATGAGCCCCTTGAGACATTCCGATACCAGTTCTGGCTCCCACTCGTCCAGTCCGTGGAGCGCCGCCTCCTTTTCGAGCTCCTCGTACACCGCCTGCGCGACCGGCATCAGCCCCCCTCCGGAGCAGAGTCGCGCCAGCTCCAGCCGCGCCAGGAAGCGCCGGCGTCCGGGCGGCGCCGCCGTCACCACGGATTGAAGCAGGGCCAAAGCTTCGGCCACTTGGCTCGCGCCGAGCAACTTGCGCGCCTCGTCCATCTTGGCCTGGCTGGCCTCATCCGCAGCACCTTCGGCGGCCCGCTTGGCTCCACTACCCCCCTTGGGGGCGATCTCCTCGATCCAGGCCTTGGTCTGCGGATCAGCGAACGGCGTTCCGTCGCTGAACGAGAGCGTCGGGAGCTGCGGCATCCGAGACAGGAGCGACCGGACCTCGATCGCCACCGCGTCCCGGGCGCGGTCGTAGCCCGAGCCGAGCCCGGCGAGCGCCTGGTGCGTCATCCGGTGGAGGTCGAGGGCGAAGCGGCAGGTGAACAGCGCCGACTCGGCCTCCTCGATCAGCGCCTGCCACTTCTGGTTTCCGAAGATGGCATTGAGCTGGTTGCGCAGCCCCTCCGGCGGCACCGGAACGCTGGTCTTGCCTCCGGTCGCCGGCGGCGGCGACGCGATGTGGAGCCAGAGCCCGACCCGCAGGATCCGGTAGGCGAACGGATCGGTGAGGTCGGCGCGGCGCAGGGTGCCGGCCGCGTTGATGAGCGAGCTGCCCACGTTCTGCAGGAACTGGGTGGCGTCGGCCGCGCCGCCCATCTCGCCGGCGGTGGCCGGCATGGCGGCCGCGCTGGGCGAGCTGGTGGTCGTGGGTGGCGGCGCAGACTGCTGCCCCGACGTCTGGGCTGGGGTCGCCTCCGCGGTCTGCTGAGCTGGCTGCGGGGTGGGGGGCGGCGCCGAGGCCTCCAGCGTGAGCCGCATCCGCTCCATCTTCTCCAGAAGTGGACCCATGGCCGGCGCCGCTTCGGCGAACCGATCGCGCACCACCTGCGCCAGGCGCTTCGCGGCCAGGTCGAGGTTCTGGATCCGCTCCAGCTCCGCGGCCGGAGCGTCAGTGGGGAGGAAGGCGTCGGTCTTGTCCAGGTACCACTGGAGGGCGTTGGCGCGCCCCCGGATCCGCTTCAGCTCCGGGAAGAGCCCTTCCCAGAAGCCCTCGATCATCTCGGTCACCAGGGTGATCCCGGTGAGGAGCCCATCGAGCTGCTTGGTCCGGTGGAGCGCGTGGGCCAAGTAGCCCGTGATGAGCAGGTCCTTGGTCTTGGTCGTGAGGATGCCGCCGGCCATCTCGACCACGTTCTTCCAATCGACGGCGCCGCCGGCCGGCATGTCGATCTTGGCCACCTCGTTGGCCAGGGCCTGGTACGCGGGATCGAGCTTGGCCGCCGCTCCAGCCGGCGCTCCCCCGGGGATCGGCTCGATCCAGGGTTTGGCTCGCTCTTTCAGCTCTTCCAGGGTCGCGGGCACGCGTCGCCTCGGGTTCAGTGGGAAAGAAGCTCGATCAGCTGGTCGATGCTGCCGTCTGGCCGGTCGATGGCCGCCACCTGCGCTGGACCGAGGCCCTGCTTGGCCGAGCCGACGGCGTTGGACTGCGCGGTCCGCAGCGGCCAGACCTTGTTGGTGGGCCGCGTGGGATCGGAGAGGTAGGTGAGCAGCGAGCCCGAGGCGGGCCCCACCGAGAGCAGCAGCCGGCCGTCGTTCTGGTCGCGCCAGAAGAACGGCGGCGGAGCCGACCAGCGCAGTAACCGGCGGCTCAGGTCGAGCCAGACGTGGAGATCGACCTCGTCCGACGCTGGGCAGTCGAGGGCGACGTTGGCCTTGGACGGCTCCTTGCCACGCACCGGCTGGCACGCGCTCAGGAAGGTCCAGTAGGCGTAGTAGTGCAGACCGGCGGCCGGATCGCCGAAGACCCGCGTGGAGAACGGGACGGCCCGGTCGGAGCCGGCGGCGCGCCGGAGGAAGGACTCGGCCCGCCGCAGCTCGGCCTCCCCCGGCAACGGGAGGTGCGGGAGCTTCTCGGCGAGCTGCTTCCCCTCGAGCCGGGGCGCCTCGGCCAGGACCGCGGTGGCGGCCTGGAAGAAGGGGGCGTAGACGGCGGGTAACAGCGGGAACTGCGCCCCCGCGTCCCGGGCCTGGACCGGCACGAAGATCGCCAGCGGGAAGTTGCGCCCCACCCGATCGACGCTGGTCGAGAAGACCCCGACCAGGAAGTTGGAGCCGCCCGGGAGCCGAAAGACGAACCGGACCGGATCACCGGCCAACCGCGCGTTGGCCCGGTGCAGCCCCTCCACCCCCTCCTCGAACCAGCGCACCAGCCCCTGGGCGGTGGGATCGGCGACGTGGACCCGCAGGAAGTCCCCTTGCGCCGGGAGCTTTCCGAAGAGACCGATCTGTCCGTGAGTGAACATGAGCGCGGTCAGTTGCAGGGGCTTCCGGACAGCGAGGGTGCGGAAGACGAGCCGTTCCGGAACGGCTCCATCAGGCGCGGCTTGCCGGGGGTCCCGGGAACGCCGAAGAAGGGCGCCTGGGTCCGAGCGGAGCGGAAGTCGATGGTGACCTGCACTCCCTGGGACAGCATGGGCCAGGACATGCTGAAGTTGTTCCCCGTGGGCACCCCCTTCACCTTGCCCGTCTCCAGCAGTCGGAAGAGACCCCAGTCGCCTTCCTTCTGGATCGTCTCCTCCTCGCCGTTGATGGCGCGGACGTGGAGGCGCGCGCCCTTGGCGCCACCCTGCGCGGGCCAGATCATGGTGCGCGACTCCTCCGGACCGTTCCGGTAGTCGAAGCGCTGCCCGTCCACCTCGAAGGAGACCAGGGCCAGGCCCGGCGTGGGGTGGATGGTGTAGGAGAACTGGACCTTGGGCTCCTGCGCGCCGGTGGGGAAGAGGACGGTCGAGATCTCGTCGGCGTGGTTCAGGAAGGAGAGCAGCTCACCCTTGATGCCGCCCTCCTGACCGGCCACCCGGACGCCCTGGTACTGCGTCCCGACCTTCTGGACCTGCCCCTGCAGCTTGGCGCCGGCGAAGCCCCAGATCTTCCCAGCGCCCGGCTTGAAGAAGTCGGCCAGATCGCCCAGCGGGACGTCCTCGGTGGCGTGCGGGTTGAACGGGTAGCGCGGCGCCAGCAGCGTCTTGTACGGGATGGCGATCTCCGTGCACCAGGCCTTGTTGAGCTCGCCGGTGCCGGCCTTGACGATGTGGGCCGTGGCCGCCTCGATGGGCGGCCAGAGCAGCGCCTGGAGCCGCGGCCGGGCGAACCCGATCTCCTGCGCCTCGATGAGGGCGCTGATCCGGCCCCGGGCGTTGATCGCCTGATCGCGGGGCGGCGGCGTCCCCGGGTTGTCGTTCCACGTTTGGATGGCGTCGCGGAGGAGCGTCATCTGCTCCTGGTAAATGTCGAGCGGGACGTTCTTGGGCGGCGGCGGCGGCGGCGCGCTGCCCGGGAGCTGCGGCGGAGGCTTGGGCGCGACGCCGAAGTCGACGAAGTTCTTGAAGAACTGCTCCACGTCTTGCGGTCCCCAGTCGTCGTCGCTGAACTGGTTGGCGCCCGATTGGACCATCTTCGCGCCGTCTTTACCCAGCTTGTCCTTGAAGAACTTGTCGATCCGGCTCCCGCTGGCCTTCTGGAGCGCGCCCAAGAGGCCGCCCATGCGGGTGTTGTAGGCCACCGCCTGGAACAGCCGGGGGAAGACCGCCGGTTCACCGCGCGTCAGCTCCCGGAGCACCTCGATGGTGCCCGGCTCGGCGTTCATCCGGATCTGCTCCAGGAAGGTCTTCCACTCGGTGACGTACTGCTGGTAGTAGAGCGACCGGAGCTTGTCGATCTGCCGCGACGCGCTGGCGTCGCCGGTGGAGGGGAGCGACAGCACCCAGTACTCGAGCAGGCCGGCCGGATCGTCGAGCCGCTTCTTGATCAGGTCCTCGTAGCCACGCATCGTGTAAGCGCCGTGCACGATGGCGTCGCCCCGGAGCGACTGGATCGTGGACCCGAGCATGGTGGTGAGCGACTGCTCGTAGCCCTTTCCCTGCGCCTCGGAGGCCAGCTTCGCAAGCGCCAGCGACGCGAGCGAGACGCGCTTCAGCACCACCCGCGTCCGCTCCACGGTCCGCTCGTAGCGCGGCAGCGCCAGCCGGTTGTTGTCGGGGTCGGCCGCCAGGAGCTTCACGTAGAGCGCGGCGTTCTCCTGGATGTGCCTGGGGGCCTCCGGATCCGTGACCATGCTGATCCGCTTGCTCCAGCGGTCGGAGAGCTGCTGGGTGAGCCAGCCCTGGTCACTCTCCGTGATGCGCGGCTCCGACTTGTCGCGGGGCGCGGTCAGGTACAGGTGCATCTTGAGCATCTCGTAGTAGCGGGCGTGCTCCGCCTCGCTCGGCACCGCCCCGTTGCCGGCGGAGACGCTGGAGAAGAGCTCCATGTCGTCGACGTCCTTCTTGAAGACCGGGTCGATGACGATGCGCCGGGCGGCGGCGATGTAGAGCCCCTGGAGCGGCTCGCGCAGCGACCCGCCCTGGAACATGCCGAAGCGCATGGCGAACGGCGATCCCTCGTCGTTGTAGCGCTCCAGCTCGGACAGCTTCTCGCGGAGCGGCTCCAGCTCGGCCAGGGGCGGCGGCTGGTTCGAGTTGGGCTGCTGTGGCGCGAGCTTGCCGGCCACCGCGTCCACCACGTCGTGGGTGGACTGGATGAGCGCGCGGTTCTGGACGAAGGATCGGACCGGGAAGATGAGCAGGAGGACCGTGGCGATGGCGATCACCGCCGCCAGGAAGTAGCGCTGGATGGTCTGCTGCTGGACCGCCTTGGCGTTCCGGACCGCGACCTCCTGGTCCGGGAAGATGATGTTCTTGAAGACGTCCCGCAGGAAGTAACTCTTGGCCTCGACCACCTGGTCCTGGGCGGCCGCTGGCGGGCGGATGCCGAAGGCCTCGGCCATGGCGTTCATGACCCGGTCGATGGTCCGGCCTTCTTGCGTACCGCTGGTGAAGTACACGCCGCGCATGATGGGCGTGTCCTGGTAGACGTTGGTCGCGAAGAGGGTATCGACGAAGTAGGCCAGGTTGTTCTCGAGGAACGCGAGCTGCTGCGGGAACTGGTAGATCCGCTCCCGCCCCTCGATGTGCATCTCCTGGCCCATGCGCTGGAGGGCGCGCTCCTCGACGCACCCCAGGATCTCCTCGAACCGCTCGCGGAAGATCTCCCCCGGGTTCTCCTTGGGCTCGTAGATCGGGACCGTGAAGCCCCAGATCTGCCCGCGCTCGTTCTTGCGCAGGTCGCTGAAGCTCTCCACGAAGCCGGGCAAGAGGTCGCACTTGGTGAACACGAGGTAGACCGGCAGCACCATCGAGAGGCGCTGCATCACCTCGTCCACGCGCTCGCGGAGCCCCTTGGCGAAGTCGATCACGCCCTCTTCGTTCTCGCCGCCCAGGTCGGACAGGCTCACCGCCACCAGCACGCCGTTGATCGGCTTGCGGGGTCGGGTGCGCGCCAGCGTGTCGAGGAAGGAGAACCACTCGTCCCGGTCCTCCTCCTCGGTGGTGTACCGGCCGGCGGTGTCGAGCACCACCGCCTCGTTGGTGAGCCACCAGTCGCAGTTGCGGGTGCCGCCCACGCCGCGGACGCCGCCGCGCGCCGAAAGGTACGGGAACTGGAGCCCCGAGTTGCGCAGCGCGGTGCTCTTGCCGGAGCCCGGGGGGCCGATGATCACGTACCAGGGCAACACCGCCAACGCGTCGGAGCCTCCGCGCGCCAGCTTGGAGTTCTTGAGCGACTGGATGGCCTTGTGGAACTCGGCCTGCATCGCCTGGATGTCGGCCTGCTGGTCGGGCCGGACCGACTGGGACTGCGCGTCGGCCTGCGACGCCAGGGCCTTCTCGATCTCGCCGGCCGCCTTGCGGGCCTTGAACCGCTTCCAGACGAAGACCAGGATCGCGACCACCACGATGGCGACCGTGGCGCCGATCGCGATCAGCAGCGGCAGGTTGAGGAAGATCACCAACGCCCAGAGCAGGGCGAGAAACACGATTGCGATGATGGCGCCGACCATGGCCCCTTCCCGCCCTTAAGGCAGTTTGCTGACTTCCTTGATTCGATCCACCACCGACCCTGCGTTCAGACCGACCGTCACCCGGAGCCCGAGCACCAGCACCACCGCCAGCGCCGCGATCGCCAGGGCGATCCAGAGGACGGGACCGGCCCGACCAGCGCGCGCGATCGGCTCGCTGGGACGTTCACCTCGCGGAGAGAGCATCTCCGCCTCGTGCTTCTGGATGCGGGTCAACTCGCGCTGGAGACCGTCGATCATGTTCATCAGCTCGAGCTCGCCGCCGCGCACCTGGTACTGGCCCTGGAACCCGAACAGCAGCGCCAGATAGTAGACCTTGAGGATCTCGTGCCGGCGCGGATCGCGCTTCACGGTCTGCAGGCGGGTGAAGAAGGCCTCGCCCGCGACGTTCTCGTTGAAGTAGTGGATCTGCAGCAGGTTGGCGAGCCAGTACTGACGCACCGTCTCCGACTTGTTCAGCGCTACCTCGTCCGCCAGCGCGACCACGGCGTAGCCGATGTCGTTGGCGTCCTCCCGGCTGAACCCGGCCGCGGTGGCCTTCTGAAACAGGACGTCAATGAAGCTGCGGAGCCGCGCCTGGAGAACCTCGGGAGCCGGCATCGACGCATCGTCGAGCTGCCGGATCTGGTTCAGCGCGTTGAAGCAGTCCTTGGTGACCTCGTCTGTCCGGTCCATCCGTACCCCGAGACCCGATGGCTCCCGTCCCGGGCCTCCGGGCGGTGCACTCTTGGATGTGGCCGCATGCTATCCCCCCCTCCGGGAGGCTCGCAAGCTTCCAGCTTCGAGCGGGCCTTCTCGAAGACCGGTGCGCCCCATTTCGGGCGCCCCACACTGACCGCGTGCGACCGCAGCCGAGCAGGCGGCCGTCCTACTTCATCTGACCGGTCCGCGGTTGCCGGTGGGCGGAGTCGGCGGCCGGAAGTTCACGTCCGTCTTGTTGTCGAACGGCTGAGGCTGCCGCGGCGGCTGCGGAGCGGGGGGCTGGACTGGACCGGAGCCGGTCTGCGGGATCGAGAGCAGCTCCAGCTTGACCCGGCTCGGATCGAACGGCGCGGGCAGGTAGACCGCGAGCTTGCGATCGACGAGGACGTTCTGCCAGTACCGGTCGTTCTGCGGGGTCAGCACGAAGTAGAGCGTCCCCTGCCTGTTGGGGATCTGCGGCGGCGGCCGGTAGGTCATCTGAACCGGGATGCCGGACACGACGGCGTGCATCAGCCCCTGGATGTCGACCGACGACGCGATCTTGCAGAGCTTGGGGAGCTGATCGACGATCTGCTGCTCCGGGAGCTCGCTCTTCACCGTCAGGATGAGCTGAGCATTGCGCAGCAGC
>Ga0302321_100004705_pt1 | contig 11862 bp, 7 predicted proteins | sample Fen_T0_1_FD_202505 | JGI IMG/M metagenome (GOLD analysis project Ga0302321, IMG submission 202505) | Peat permafrost microbial communities from Stordalen Mire near Abisko, Sweden - Fen_T0_1 | ecosystem: Environmental > Terrestrial > Soil > Wetlands > Permafrost | place: Sweden: Abisko...
GTGCCTATCCGGTAAAATATACATATGCCAAAAGATAATTCCATTAAATCAGTACTTATAATTGGCAGCGGCCCCATCATCATTGGCCAGGCCTGCGAATTTGATTATAGCGGCACCCAGGCTGCCAGAAGCATCAGAGAAGAAGGTATCAAAGTCATCCTGATCAATAGTAACCCGGCAACAATTATGACGGATCCTATGATGGCCGATAAAGTGTATTTACTCCCTCTGAATGTAGAAAGCATTGAACAGATACTGGAAGAAAATGATATTGATGCGGTATTGCCCACCATGGGCGGACAAACTGCGCTTAATCTTTGTAAAGAAGTTGATGACCTGGGCATTTGGGAAAAAAATAATGTAAGATTAGTTGGTGTAGATATTAAAGCCATCGACAAGGCCGAAGACAGGGAAAAATTCCGTTTATGGATGATTGAGATGGGTATACCTGTTTGCCCGGCCAAAATTGCCAACTCATTTTTAGAAGGTAAGGAGTTTGCGCAGGAAATAGGATTTCCATTGGTGCTCCGCCCTTCATTTACTTTAGGAGGAACGGGCGGTGGCATAGTATTTAAAAAAGATGAACTGGATGAAGCCCTGAGCCGGGCCTTAACGGCAAGCCCTATACACGAGGTGCTGGTAGAAAAAGCCGTGCTGGGCTGGAAAGAATACGAACTGGAATTATTAAGAGATGCTGCAGATAATGTTGCCATCATTTGTACGGTGGAGAATTTTGACCCGATGGGGGTGCACACTGGTGACTCCATAACCGTAGCACCTGCTATGACGCTGAGTGATACCGGCTTTCAGCTGATGCGTAATACCGCAATAAGAATGATGAGGGCATTGGGTAATTTTGCCGGTGGTTGTAATGTACAGTTTGCCATGAACCCCCAAACGGAAGAAATTATTGTGGTGGAAATAAACCCAAGGGTTAGCCGCTCATCGGCTTTGGCCAGCAAAGCAACGGGATATCCCATAGCAAAAATTGCAGCCAAATTAGCCATTGGCTATAATTTAGATGAATTAAAAAATCAGATCACGCAATCTACTTCAGCTTATTTTGAACCTGCATTGGATTATGTGATCGTTAAAATACCCCGCTGGAATTTTGATAAATTCAAAGGTGCAGATGATACCTTAGGATTCCAGATGAAATCAGTAGGAGAGGTAATGGGCATAGGCAGAAGCTTTGCCGAAGCAGTGCAAAAAGCTTGTCAGAGTTTGGAGAATGATGCATTGGGCTTAGGTTATTATGGTAAGAGCTTAATGAACTCGGATGATTTGATAGAGTATATTAAGATACCAAAGTGGGACAGGATATTCCGTATAAAAGATGCGCTGATGGCCGGCGCCAGTGTCAAACGCATTTGCGAAAGCACCAAAATTGACCGCTGGTTTATTTACCAGATACAAAAACTATGCGATTGCGAAAAGCAGATTGCCAAATATGATTTTAAACATTTGCCTGATGAATTGTTAACTGAGGCCAAGTTATTGGGCTTTAGTGATGAGCAGATAGCAAAGATTACCAATGAAGAAGATGCAGAAACGGTATATGAAAGAAGAAAAGCCATGGGACTTACCAGGGTGTATAAAATGGTGGATACCTGTGCTGCGGAGTTTGAAGCAAAAACACCTTATTTCTATTCTACTTTTGAAAACAAGGCTGACGGTAATAGCAAGATAACTGGCAATGAAAGCAAACTTTCTGACAAGAAAAAAATAATTGTACTGGGTAGTGGTCCCAACAGGATTGGCCAGGGGATTGAGTTTGACTACTGCTGTGTACATGGCCTGCTGGCTATAAAAGAAAGCGGTTACGAAGCCATTATGGTAAACTGTAACCCCGAAACAGTATCTACAGATTTTGACATTGCTGATAAATTATATTTTGAACCCGTGTTTTGGGAACATCTTTGGGAAATTGTAGAACACGAAAAGCCGGAAGGCGTTATCGTTCAGCTCGGTGGACAAACGGCATTAAAATTAGCCAAACGCTTACACGAAAAAGGCATTAAAATTATCGGTACTTCTTTTGATAGTATGGATATTGCCGAAGACCGCGGCCGTTTTAGTGATATGCTGAAAGAACTGGGCATTCCTTACCCGGATTACGGAACGGCTTTTGATACCGATGAAGCCATTGAAGTAGCTAACAAGGTAGGATACCCTGTTTTGATAAGGCCAAGTTATGTACTGGGCGGACAAAGAATGCGCATTGTAATTAATGACGAAGACCTTGAAAAAGGTGTGCTGAGCCTCATCAAACATTTACCCGGCAATAAAATTTTAATTGACCACTTTTTAGATCGCTGCCAGGAAGCAGAAATAGACGCCATTTTTGATGGTGAAGATTTTCATGTAATGGGTGTAATGGAGCATATTGAACCGGCAGGTATACATAGCGGTGACAGTAATGCGGTATTGCCGCAATTTAATTTATCGCCACTGATCGTTCATACCATGGAAGAATATGCGGAGAAGATTGCCCGGGCACTAAACATCAAGGGACTTATCAATATTCAGTTTGCTATTAAAGATGGTAATGTGTTTGTGATAGAAGCCAACCCAAGGGCCAGCCGTACCACACCATTTATTGCCAAAGCTTATCAAATACCGTATTTGAATGTGGCTACTAAAATAATGATTGGCATCAACAAACTTAAAGATTTTACTTTCGAGAAAAAATTGACTGGTTTTGCCATCAAAGAGCCAGTGTTCTCCTTTAATAAATTCCCCGGTGTAAATAAAGAGTTGGGGCCGGAGATGAAGAGTACCGGTGAGGCTATACGTTTTATTAAAGACCTGCGTGATCCATACTTCCGCCAGTTGTACAAAGAGCGTAGCATGCACCTGAGTAAATAAGTTGAAGGGATGTATCGTAAAAGATAGCTCACGTAGCTGTGCTTTCTGGTTCAAAAATACTTAATAAGAAAGGCTGGTCATTTGACCAGCCTTTCTTATTAAGTAAAACTACGTATTTATTATTTTACAAAAGTAGCAACGCTTACACTTCTGCTTCTGTTAGCAGCATTATAATAAGCAGTGGTAATTTTTAAAGTATTCCCCGATAAAGTATAGGTATATTTATTATTTGCCGGTTGAAAAATAAATGATGGGTTAAACAAATATTGGCCATCAGTAACAGTCAATTCTCCGGTAGCAGTTGTAATGGTGTAATTGCTGGCGTAGGTAACAGTACTTCCACCAGCTGATCCTGATGATGGCGTGTTAGTGGTGGTAGTGGCACCGGTAGTAGTATTTACATATTTGGAGGTATTGTTACCGGTATAATCATACATTAAGCCTTTGCAGGTAATATTGTTGAGGGTTATTGTAAGGGAGCCTTTAAGGTTTGTAGTGGCAATAATATTTTCATAAATATTCAACACACCTGTAGTGGCAACGGTATCATCTGTAATAAGGGTAGAACCAGTAAAGGTGTAAGTGCCGCCTATAGGGCCGTTATCAACAACAGGAGCAGCAGGGTTATCACTTTTACCGCACGAACTAATGGCGATGCCAAGGGCAAGGATTAAAATAGTAGTTTTCATTTATAGTTTTGTGCAAATATGCGGTCTTTTATGGGTTTAAAAAAAAACTGCTAAAAAAAGTTGTATCGTTTTTTAACTGGTAAACAGGTAGCTGCTTTACTATAGCGAATTTGACTGTTTGATGCCCGGTGCGGAACCAGTATTTTAGAAGTGTGGTACTAATTTTATATTTTGTATTCACTTGTATGCAAAAAATTATTGCCATAGCATTTTTTTTAGTGTGGGGTTCGTTGCGTACATGGGCGCAATCACCAGGTTTTGTAATTGAAAAATACACTACTGCCAATGGCCTTACAGATAACAGTGCACAGCAGGTATTGCAGGATAGCCGTGGATTTTTATGGATCGGTTGCAGTAACGGTCTTAACCGTTATGATGGAAAAGTAGTTAAACAATACAACAACTTTGGAAAGAATGGCCTTACTGATCTTGCTGTTTCGTGCCTTGCTGAAGATGCTGACGGTAATATCTGGATAGGTACCAGCAATGGTTTAAACAAACTAAATCCCTTTACTGAAACCATAACACATTATTATGAAGGGGCAGGAGCAGGAACTATACCTTACAAATGGTGTAATTACCTTTACGTAGATAAAGATAAAAACCTGTGGCTTACTACAGAGAAGGGGCTGGCTTTGTATAATATATCAACCAACAGTTTTCAAAACTTTCCGGTAAGTGTATTTGGCACAGATCCTACCATAAATAAATTTATTAACCGGGTACTCGAAGATAGCAAAGGCCGCTTTTGGCTGGCCACATCTTACGGTGTAAAATTATTTAACCGGCAAAATAGAACGTATCAGTCTTTTTACTTTCCTGAAACAAATGGTAAAGCAAAGTGGGAAAACGTGATCATCTCGTTATTTGAAGACCATAACGGTACAATATGGGCTGGTACATGGGGCGGCGGTTTGTTACAATACAACACTAAAAAAAATATTTTTGAAAAACAGTTGTTTGAAAATATTCCTTCCAGCAATCTTTATTTTCCTGCTATTGCCGAGGTTAATGACGGTAGCACATACAGGTTATTAGTGGTAGTAAACAATACACTTTATTACTTAAATACAGAAGCCGCGAAAAATTATCTTGAAGAAGTACAATTGCTGCCAAAGCAAAGGGCGGATCTTAGTTCAGGCAACGACAGTTTTTCGGATTTAATTACCGACAGGCAAGGGAATATATGGGCCTGTGGCTCTTATCTCTGTAAATTAAAGCGGGAAGAATTTGCGGTAAGAAGCCTTTTAATAGGTAACAACAACAAGGCATTTATTTATCATATAGTGCCCGATATAAAAAACCCTGCTACGGTTTTTTATCTTTCATCAAAAGAAGGCTGGTGGAAATATGATGCACTGTCAGAAAATATTACAGCCTGGCCGCTGCCATTAAAAGAAAATGGGTTATTAAAAAACATTAACGATTGGCAAAGTAACGGTATAGGGTATTGGTTTACTTCAGAAGTGGGTTTTGGATACTATGATATTTACAATAAACGGCTTACCGATCTTTCTGCATTAATAAAAGAAAAATCGGGACAACTCACTACAACGTTTATCACTATAGATAAAGCGGGAAAAATATGGCTTACCATGCGAAGAAGCGGCATACTGGTGTATGATCCGCTTACAAAAAAATCCGATGTACTATTTGCAGATATTGCTAAGGCGGACAATATTTTTGGAAGTTCGGTAACGGATTTAAAATTTCTTAACGGAAATATTTATTGCTGTGCTGCCGAAAAATTATACAAAATAAATCCGGATAATTATGCCTATACAATCATTCACCCGCCTGCCTATGAAGAGCAGATCGATCCGGGCAAAATTTCTCCTGGCAGGATGGTGGTAACAAAAGGCGAGCGTTTACTTTTTAGCAGCAGCCTCCGTATTTATGAATTGAAAAAAGACAGCCTCGTGATCATTTTTCCCGCTACAGGGCTGAGTGCTTATACCATTGAGAATTTTGAAGCCGATGCTGCCGGAAATATGTGGGTACAAACATCAAAGGGCATCTTTAAAACTGATACTTTATTTAAACAATGGACAAGGATACCCGGTATTGAGGCCACCAGGGAAGATTCTTATACTGCAATTACCACCAGTAGCAGAAAGGAAATTCTTTTTAATGGCAAGGGAGAACTTATTATTTTAAAAGATTCTCTTTTACCAAAAAGTACCCCGCTGCCAGCGGTTATTATTAACAGGATCAAGTATGGCGAGAAACAGGATTACCTGGTGTCACTTAAAGAGGTGAACATTAGCAGTTCTTATAAAGATGCGATAGATCTGGAGTTATCTGCTATTGATTTTAAAAACGAAAATAAAATATTGTACCAGTTGGATGGTTGGGATAATAACTGGAGTGTACTTAATGGAAGTGCTATTGTGCGGTACGAACAGTTGCCATCCGGCAATTATCTTTTTAAAACTAAAACGGTTAATACCCGGGGCGAAGAAAGTAAGCAAACATTACTTCGCTTTGCTGTCATTCCTCCCTTTTACCGCACCTGGTGGTTTATTACCTTACTGGTGTTATCACTTGTGGTCATTTTATTTTTGATCTACCACTATCGTTTACAAAAAGCCGTGGAGATGGAAAAATTACGTACCAGGATAGCTACCGACCTGCACGATGATATTGGTGCCACGTTAAGTTCCATAAGCATGTACAGCCAGGCAGTAAAGAATCAGCTAAAAGAAAACAATCCGCAATTGGAAAATGTATTGGATAAAATGGGCGAAAACAGCAGAGACATGGTAACTAGTATGAGTGATATTGTATGGGCTATTAATCCCGGCAATGATGATGGGCAAAAACTTATTGAACGCATGGAAAATTATGTAACTGATATTTGTGCGGTAAAAAATATACTGCTGCATTTTAATGCCGATGAAAAACTGGGCACAACAGTTTTGCCGCTGGAACACCGCAAGAATATTTACCTCATTTTTAAAGAGGCAGTAAATAATGCCGTAAAATATTCGGCGGCCAAAAATATTTGGGTAGAAGTGCGTTTGCATCACAAAAGTTTAACGTTGATAATAAAAGATGATGGTGAAGGGTTTGATGAAATGACCATTAAAAAAGGTAATGGATTAAAAAACCTGCAGCTGAGGGCAAAGGAAATAAGAGGTACTGTTACTGTACAGTCCTTATTGAATGAAGGAACCACCGTTTGTTTAAACTGCTCATTTTAATTATACGGTATTACAGAAAACTTTACGACTTTACATTGTAAAATAATCACCATAATTGGCGATAAACATATTTGCAGCAAAGGTTGAATTTTGACAATTGATACTAATACAATGAAAATTGCCATTTTTGAAGACAACAAAAAATTCAGGGAAAGCCTGGAGTTTGTTATTGTTACCACTGACGATATGGAGCTTTGCGGTTCCTTTGAAGATACCAGCCGCTTATTGCAAAGGATAGAAGCACTACAGCCGGATGTGGTGCTGATGGATATTAACATACCCGGCAAAAATGGCATTGATGCTGTAAAGGAGATTAAAGAAAACTTTCCGGAAGTTAATGTGTGTATGCAAACCGTTTTTGAAGATGCGGATAAAATTTTTGCCTCATTGTGTAATGGCGCTTCGGGGTATATTTTAAAAAATACACCTCCCGAAAAAATAATACAGGCCATCAGGGAAGTGGCAGAAGGCGGTTCATTCTTTACACCTTCGGTTGCCAAAAAAGTATTGAACAATTTTCAGAAACAGCGCCAGGGCGAGTTTGTACAACTGACTGAGCGGGAAAAAGAAATACTGAAGCACCTGGTTGATGGATTAAGCTATAAGATGATCGCCGATAAAGTAAACCTCAGCTTTCATACCATACATACTCACCTGCGCCATATTTACGAGAAGCTGCATGTAAACAGTAAGAGCGAAGCAGTATCAAAAGCTATTAAGAACAGGCTGGTTTGATTGCAGCGTGCATCACCCGTTTTGGCGATATGCACCCATGACAATCTTTTTCATATTTGTTAGTAAATGACTGTTATGAAAAGGAACCTCTCCCTGCTAATCTGCATATTGATAATCAACCATTCTTTTGCTCAAAATGTGGGGATTGGTACTACTACGCCCCTCACCAAATTACATGTGGAAGGAACGGCCAGCAATATTGCCACTTTCAACGGCGGGACTAATATGTGGATCACTCTTGCAGAAAATGCGATCAACCGTGGTTACATTGGTTCGTTTGCAGGTAATCCTGAAGACGTTGACTTTGGAACATATAGCAGTAACGCCACCGGAAAAGTGCATTTAACGACTGGCAATATTCCGCGGCTAACGGTATCCAATACCGGAAATATTGGTATTGGCACAGCATCACCCAATAGCAGCGCTGCATTGGATATCAACAGTACCAGCAAAGGGTTGTTGGCACCACGGCTTACCAAACTGCAGCGGGAAACCATTGCTTCGCCGGCTACAGGGTTATTAGTATTTGATCTTACTTATAAAATGTTCTTTTATTTTGACGGCGTGTCATGGGTACCCTTAAAACCATCCAGCCTGGAAGAAATTGGACAAGGCCCGCAGGTGCCTGCAGACAATACAACCGGCAGCCAGTTCGGGTATTCCGTATCTACCGATTCGCTATGGTCTATCAGTGGCGCCCCTTACCAGAACACCAGTGTTGGAGCGGCTTATATTTATCAATACACTGGCGGGGAGTGGACTGAATTTGCAAAACTTGTTCCCGACGATCTGCAACAGCAGAACTTTGGCGCCAGTGTTTCCATCAACTTTCCTTATGCCGTAGTAGGGGCACCGGCATACAATACTTTGGCGGGATGTGTATATGTGTTTTTTTATAATGGCAGCAACTGGGTACAGGTAAATAAATTTTTCCGGCCATCTTCAGCGGCTATTGGCGATTTTTTTGGATACAGCGTAGATATTGATGGTAATAATTTTGTAGTGGGTTGTCCCGGGGCTGATATTGCTTTTACCAACGATGGTTGCATTTTTACTTATAAGTTCAACGGAAGTGCGTGGGTATATAGTAATGCTCCAGCCACATGCGGACTTGTATTAAATAACTATTCAAATGTAGGGGTAGCCGTTGCCATAGCACACAATACTATTGTGGCAGGAGCCCCGGGGCTCCTCGTTGGCGGCGGTCAAAGTGGTGCTGCATTAACCTATAAACTTATCGCTGGTGTATGGGGTTGTTTTGGCCCGCTCCCTTCGTCTTTATGGGGTGGAGTAGGCGTTAAAAGAAAAGGCTATGGCAAATCAGTGGATATTTGTTATAACCCTTCCAGCTATTTTCCGCTATCAATAATTGTTGGCGCACCGGATACCGATTTTGAGTACACGAGTGCCCCCGTTATTCCCGATATTGGTTGTGCGGAAGTTTTCCTGGGTGATGAAAATGGGGTATCGTCACTCTCTTCCAACTATGGGATTTCGTCTAACGTTATTAAGGAAAGAGACCCGAGTGGAGCTATTAAATCAGATTTCAAAAATGCGCAAGGCTACAAGTTTGGCAGCAGTGTCAGTATTTATCATTACGGAAACTATGTCGCCTATCCGGGCCTTAATATCCAAATTGCTGTAGGTTGCCCTGGAAAGAACAATAACACCGGGTCTATTGAAGTTTTCAATTTTAACAATGCTTTAGATCCAGTTACGGGCCTTGCAACAGGATATCTTTTCACACCTTCTTTTATAAGATCTTATGATTATTCTGCTCCTTCATCTTTAATGGGGTCATCAATAAATATGTTTAATCTAACCACAATGATTGCAGGTGCATCCGGCGCCGGTAACAACAAGGGTGCTGTTGTCTTTAAATTTTGAGCATGGAATGTATTACTTCAACTGCTGTACCAGTAATATCAGTAGTCCCTGAATAGTATCCAGGACTTCTGGTTTTAAAATTAAGACTATCAATACGGGGCCACGGTAGTCACCCGTTTTGGCGATACATTTCCTCTTTTTTCTTTTTCATATTTGGGTTAAATACTTTTATGAAAAGAAATTATCTGGTAGTGTTGTGCAGTATATTCTTTACGAATTCGTTTGCACAGAATGTGGGTATTGGCACAGCAAACCCTTTAACGCAACTTCATATCAAAGGCGGTTTATTGCTGGATAGTACCAATGGTACAACACCGGTGAGTGGTAATGGTACAAGGTTGATGTGGATTCCTGCAAAGGGAGCTTTCAGAGCTGGCAGCGTAATATTTGGAGTTCCCTCATGGGACGATGTAAATATTGGATTGAATTCCTTTGCTGTAGGAACTAATACCGAAGCATCCGGTTCTTACTCTACGGCAATGGGCTATTCTACAAAAGCCATTGGAGACTTTTCTACAGCCATAGGTAATGATAATTCAGCTTCCGGATATAATTCAGTAGCAATGGGACTCGTGACAACTGCCTCAGGCGATTTTTCTTTAGCAACGGGTTATAACTCATCATCCTCGGCCACAGGAGCCACCGCAATGGGAAATTCTACCAAAGCAAAAAATTTTTTCGCTACGGTAATTGGCACTTACAATGATTCTGCTACGGTTGGAATTGCTTTGGCTATCAGCCCAACCAACCGTTTATTTCAAATAGGTAATGGTACAGGTGATAATGCAAGAAGTAATGCAATGACAGTTTTAGCAAATGGCAATGTAGGTATCGGTGTTTTAAACCCAACTCAAATGCTGGAAGTAGCTGCAAATATCACCGTGCAAAATGGCAAAGGCCTTATCCGTACCATAGATGGCACACAACAAAAAAAATTATCCACTACCGTTGTTGTAAATACAACACTGTCAGCTGGAGCATCCACCGCCATTGGTTTTACATTTCCTGAAAGTTTTAGCAGCACACCCGATGTGTATGTAGGCAATGTTATAAGTGGCGCCGGTGGCTGGGCAGAAGTGATCATGACTATATCTAATGTAACCACAACCGGTGGTCAACTGTATATTAATAATCCCAGGACTTCATCATGGTCGCCTAATTATACTGTTAAGATCGTTGCCATCGGGCCACAGTAATTATACTTTTTGTGCCAAAAACTAACAGTAACGGAAGTATGACAATACAGAAAATTGTACAACTGCAGCGCTGCTGGTTTATTAAAAATAAATTTTTGCCTATCTTCGGGTATGCCACAAAAATATATTGTACCCGTTTATAAAACTGCGCCATTTGTACGATTACTATTGCCTTTTATTATTGGTATTATTTTACAATGGTACCTGCAATTTCTGCTTCCTGTAATTATAATGGCTGTTGTTGGTTTTGGTATGGCTGCCTGCCTTTTTTATTTTTTACCATTGGCCGTAAAGTTTAAGCTGCAATCGTTACAAGGTATGTTGATCAACCTGTTGCTACTAACGGTTGGCTTGCTGGTTACCTGGCAAAAAGATATCAGGCATAGTACCAATTGGTATGGTAATTATTACAGGGATTCTAATTATATTATTGCAAGGATAGAAGAACCACTGATAGAGAAAGCCAAATCGTATAAAGCAGATGCTTTTGTGGAATCTGTGATGAATGATGATACCGCTGTAAACTGTAAAGGAAAACTGTTAGTTTATTTTTCTAAAGACAGCGCAGCGCAGCAATTGCATTATGGCGACAGAATACTGATCAATAAAAATTTACAGGCCATAAAAAACTCCGGCAACCCCGGTGCATTCAATTACGAACGCTATGCCGCTTTTCAGCAAACCTTTCACAATGTATTTTTAAAAGAAAAAGATTGGGCATTGCTACCGGAGAAAAATGTAAATGGCTTTAAACAATTTATTTTTACAGCAAGAGCAAATATTTTAAACAGCCTGCGTAAAAATATCAGTACCGGTAAAGATGAACTGGGTATTGCAGAAGCATTGCTGATTGGGTATACCAACGATCTGGATAAAGACCTGGTGCAGGCATACAGCAATACCGGGGTAGTGCATATCATTGCCATATCTGGTATGCACCTTGGTTTAATTTATGTAATGCTGGTATGGTTATTTGCAAGAATACCGTTGGTAAATAAATCAAAACTGGTGCAGGTGGTTTTGATATTGAGTTGCCTGTGGTTGTTTTCATTACTAACCGGGGCTTCGGCATCGGTACTGCGATCTGCGGTGATGTTTACTTTCATTACTATCGGCAAAAATCTCGATAAAAAATCTTCCATTTATAATTCGTTGGCAGCATCTGCATTTGTAATGCTGTGTTACAATCCCTGTTTTTTGTGGGATGTGGGTTTTCAATTATCATATTTAGCAGTGGTGGGCATTATCGTTTTTCAAAAGCCAATTTATAATTTGGTGTACATA
>Ga0302321_100004707_pt1 | contig 11860 bp, 9 predicted proteins | sample Fen_T0_1_FD_202505 | JGI IMG/M metagenome (GOLD analysis project Ga0302321, IMG submission 202505) | Peat permafrost microbial communities from Stordalen Mire near Abisko, Sweden - Fen_T0_1 | ecosystem: Environmental > Terrestrial > Soil > Wetlands > Permafrost | place: Sweden: Abisko...
CCTTCCTCGACTATCACGGTGTCCCTGGCCGATGATACCGATGGCGCGGGTGGCACCAACTTCTCGGCCCCGCCACCGCCCGAGGATGTGAAAAAGAGTTCCAGCATCGGCGGCACCGGCCCGACCCTGCACATCATCAATGGCGGCATGAAACTGCCTCCCAACATGATCAACACCCGTCCATGATCAAACGTCCATCCAGGCGCGCGGCCACCAGGTGCCGTCTTCCCGCGGTCCTGCCGCTGGTGCTCGCAGTGCTGTCCACCACCGCGGTGGGCCAGACCGTCCCCAATGCCGGCTCGATCCTGCAGCAGGTGCAGCCGGTCGCGCCGCCAGCGCCCTCGAACCGGGACAACGGGCTGACCATCGAGCGGGAGGGCAGCGCGCCATTGCCGCCGAGCACGCCTTTCGCGGTTCGCACCTTGCGCATCACCGGCAACACCTCGTTCGACACCGCAATCCTGCAGACCCTGGTGGCGGACGCCGAGGGCAAAAGCCTGACCCTGGTACAACTGGGCGAGGCCGTGGCGCGCATCACCGACTATTACCAGAGCCATGGTTACCCATTGGCGCGCGCCATCATCCCGGCGCAAGCGGTGCGCGACGGCGTGGTGCAGGTCCAGGTGATCGAGGCGCGCTACGGCAAGGTCAACCTGGACAACCGCAGCCAGACGAGTGGGAGCCTGCTGCAGGCGACCCTCGCGCCGCTGCAAAGCGGACAGGTGATCAGCCAGGCGCCGATGGACCGCGCCCTGTTACTGCTCTCCGATGTGCCGGGCGTCTCGGTCAGTGCCACGCTGAAGCCCGGCGAGGCGATCGGCACCGCCGACCTGCTGGTCGACGCGGCGCCGGGCCCGGCACTCACTGCCAACGCGGTGTTCGATGATTACGGCAGCCGCTATACCGGGCGACCCCGTCTGGGCGGCACCCTGACCCTGATCGGCCCGTTGCACCACGGCGACGTGCTCAGCGCCAGCGTGGTGAGTTCCGGCCGCGGGATGAGTTACGGACGCCTGCTCTACGAGACCCTGCTCAACGGCCGGGGCACGCGCTTGGGCGGCTCCTATTCGGCCCTGCATTACAGCCTGGGCGGGCCGCTGGCTTCCCTGAATGCGCACGGCACGGCGGCGCTGGCAAGCCTGTGGCTGAAGCATCCGCTGCTGCGCAGCGCGAGCCTGAGCCTGTACGGGCAGATCCAGTACGATCAGACCCAGTTGCGCGACCACATCGACGCCAGCAGCCTGAAGACGGACCGGCACGTGCGCGCCTGGTCGGCCAGCCTCGCCGGCGATGCGCGCGACACGCTGCTCTCCGGCGGGATCAACACCTGGAGCCTGCGCTGGACCAATGGCCGGGTGGGCTTCGATGATGCCTCGGCGCAACAGGCTGACGCCGCGACCGCGAAGACCGAGGGTGGGTACTCGAAGTGGACCCTGAGTGCGGCGCGCCTGCAGCGCCTGGGGCCGCGCGACGGCCTCTACCTGTCCTACCTGGGCCAGTGGGCCAGCACCAACCTGGATGCCTCGCAGAAGCTGATCGCCGGCGGACCCTACTCGGTGCGCGCCTATGACGTGGGCGCCATATCGGGCGATACCGGCTATCTGGGCAGCGCCGAATGGCGTCATGAACTGGGCAGCGCCTGGCGCGGCCAGTGGCAATTTGTGGCGTTCGCCGACAGCGCGCACATCACCGTCAACCGTAACGCCTGGGTGTCTGGCGCCAACAGCGCCACACTGAGCGGCGCCGGCATCGGCCTGAACTGGACCGGACCGGAGCGCTGGAGCGCGCGGCTCTATGTGGCCACGCCAGTCGGCTCGACCCCGGCGCTGGTGGGCAGCACCACGTCGGCGCGCGGCTGGGTAGAGGTCAGTCGCGCGTTTTGACGGTGCCAGCCACCGTGGCACCGGGCGGGGTGCCGGTGGCAGGCAATTGGGCCATGCCGGGATAGTAGAGCTGGTAGTACCAGGCGCAGGCGCTCTCTATCTGCGCCTGGATGCGCGCCGGAACCTCGTGGCGCGCGGGCTTGACGACCCGGTCGGTCTGCTTGTGCAGGTATTTCATGCGGTAATGGCTGTCGCTTTCGCGCACGCCGATCTGCAGTTTGCCGGGGGCGATCTCGAAGGGCGGCAGGCCAAGCCAGGCATAGATATGCGACATGGTCGCCACCGGCCGCTCCATCAGGTCTTCAAAGCGGACGAAATACAGGCGCTCCTGCACCCGCCGGGGCAAGTCGAGCACCGCCTGCACCGAGGTCAGCGGCGCGCCGATGGCCTTGTCCTTGGCGAACAGCATGTCGGCGCGGCCGAAACGGTCGAAATCGGCCAGATGGTCGATGAAATCGACCGCGATGGTGCGCTGGTGCTGCGCCTCGATCGAGCCATAGATCTGCCCCAGCTCGCGCAGGCAGACGATCAGCCGCGCCTCCGGTTCGATGTGCAGCAGCAATTCGACGGCGTGCAGCCAAGCACGGTTCTTGTCGACCACCGTGCTCTTCGCGCAATCATGGTGCCACGAGCGCAGGAACCCTTGCATGGCCGATACCAGATGGCCATAACTGGCGTCGAATGCATTGTCGAGCTGGGACAGGAAAAAGGAATCGTCGCTGACCATGCGGCGGATGCCCAGCAAGGTATTGCAAAGCGGCGAACTGTGGCCGTCGCAATGGATGTCAGGGTGATGGGCGAGAAGTTGGCAAAGCAGGGTGGAACCGGCGCGGGGCAGGCCGGTGACGCCGACGAAGTTCGGGGGCATGGGGGAATATCTTTCGTTCATCGCATGGATACCGGGCCGTGATGCTTGGGCCAGCGAGTCTCAGGAATGTTGCGTGAGGCGTGGATAAGTCGAAGTCGATTTTACGCGATGGCGTACTTGCCGCCGCGGAGATCGGCCCCCGCCCCCAAGCTTCCTTCAATGCAGATTCGCGGCTTCAGGTTCGTCCACTGAGCGAGAGGGCGAGATCTCGCAGCCTGTCGTCCGGGTCGGAGAGCGGCACGTCGCGCCCCCGGCTGGTTTTCAGCACGTCGATCACCTGGCCGCGTACATAGTCATTGAGCGCGCGGGCTGCCGCATCGGCGCCACTGGTATCGCCCTGTTCTATGGCATGCACCAGCTGCGTGGAACGCCGCACGGTTTCGGTGAAACGCACGGCCAGGTTGTGCGCCTTGGACTCGCCGGATTGGCCGATGCCATGCTGGGCCAGGCGCAGTTTGTCCCCCAGCATCTGCGCGTAGCCACGTGCCAGGCTGCGATTGTGGCCGGCATTGCCGATGGCCACATGCAGATCGTGGTTCGACTCGATCATGCCTTCGAAGTCCTCCTGGCGTACTGCTTCGGCGAACTGCAGCAGCGCCTGCTTGAGGTGCGCGACGTCCGCGTCGGTACGCCGCGCCGCGGCGAAACGGCCGGCAACCGGCATCAGCACATCCATCGCTTCGTAGTGGTCGACCACGTCGGCCAGCTGTAGCGCAGCCACGCGCACGCCGCGGTTGGGCTGGCCGTCGACCAGCCCCTCGGAACTGAGGCGTATCAGCGCCTCCCTGACGGGCGTGCGCGACACCTTATATCGCTCGCAGAGCTGTTCTTCTTCCAGCATCGTACCCGGCTCTATTTCCAGGCAGATGATGGCTCGGCGCAGGGCTTCGTAAACGGCCTTGCCGCCGGTCACCCGGGGCGTCTTGCGCGTGGCCGCGATTTTCTTCGATGGGGACTTCATGGGCTGGCGCGCTATTGAATCAATGTATTCAAAAAGTATACGCGATTCTTGACCTGCGCCAAATCCTCGTATATCTTATGTATACAACATGTATACATAAAAAAGCTTTCCAGGAGACATCATGTTTGTTCTTGCCTGCACCAAGACCGCACCCGGTCATCTCCCTGCCGTGGCTTGGTGGCGCCGATGCCCCCGCGCGCCAACGGCGATTCGCGTACTCCCTGCCACGCTCGGAATCCGGCCGGCGTTCACGCTGCCCGGTTGAATCGCGCGCTGCCCTTCCGAGGTGCAGATCGCCGCAGCATTCGGACCGTGCCCGCGGCTTGCTGGCGCGCATCGAATCAGAACAAACAGGAGGAGAAGACCCATGCTTACCATTGGCAACACGCCCCGCGCCGCCAACAGTGCAATGGTCGACGACGTGGTCGCGCGAATCGAACGCTTGCCAATTTCGAGCTGGCACGTCAAGGCGCGGGTGATCATCGGCGTGGCCACCTTTTTTGACGCCTTCGACGCCCTGGCGATCGCCTTCGTGCTGCCGGTGCTGGCGCCCTTGTGGAAACTGGGCGCGCCGCAGGTGGGCCTGATGATCTCGATTGGCTATCTGGGCCAGCTGGGCGGCGCCTTGCTGTTCGGCTGGCTGGCGCAGCGCTACGGGCTGGTGCGGGCGATGGTCTGGTCGGTCCTGCTGTTCGCGCTGATGAGCCTGGGCTGCGCGCTCGCCTGGGACTACCAGTCGCTGCTCGCCTTCCGCCTGCTCCAGGGCATCGGCCTGGGCGGTGAAGTGCCGATAGCAGCCGTCTACATCAGCGAGATCACGCGGGCGAAGGGGCGCGGGCGCTTCGTATTGCTGTATGAGCTCGTCTTCCCGGTCGGGCTTGTCGCCGCCGGCGTGCTCGGGCGCTGGGTCATTCCCCACCTGGGCTGGCAGTACATGTTCGTGATCGGCGCGCTGCCCGCCGTGCTGGCGCTTTTCATGCAGCGCCTGCTGCCGGAATCGCCGCGCTGGCTCGCGGCCCGCGGGCGCGACGCCGAGGCGGAAACGGCGCTTGCCTACATCGAGCATGAGACCGAGCAGGCCACCGGCAAGTCTCTGCCGCCGCCGGCAGCAGTGGCGGGGGCGGCGCAGCGCCCCGCTTCCTGGGCCGACCTGTTCGGGCCGCAATACCTGCGGCGCACCCTGGTGGTCTGGGTGATCTGGTTCGCCGCCTTCTTGGTGACCTACGGCCTGACCGTCTGGCTGCCCACCATCTATCGCACCGTATTCAAGCTGTCGCTGGAGCAATCTCTGCAGTACGGGCTGATCACCCAAATCGCCGGCCTGCTGGGAACGCTGACCTGCGCCCTGACCATCGACCGCTGGGGCCGGCGCCCCTGGTTCGCGCTGGCTTTCACCGGCGCGGCGGCGGCGCTGGGCGCCCTCTGGCTGATCGGCGCCGACACGCCGCAGGTCGTGCTGCTGATGGTCAGCATCGCCTTCTTTTTTTCATCCATCCTGTCGATCGGCGTGTATCTCTATACGCCCGAGCTCTATCCGACGCGGGCCCGGGCGATTGGGGTCAGCGCGGCCACGGCGTGGCTGCGGCTGGCTTCGATGATAGGCCCGGGCGCGGTCGGAATGATGATGGTCGGTGGCCTGGACAAAGTGTTTCTTGCCTTCGGCATCGTCGCCGCCCTTGCGGCCGTCATCACCGGGCTGTTCGCCGTCGAGACCAAGGGTCGCATCCTCGAAGAAGTTTCACCTTGACCCTCCCCGCGGCGGGACACCCGTCGCCGCCGCGGGAACGAGTGGCGCGCTGTCGCATGGCGCGCGCCGCCGCAACGCCTGACGGGTGCTTGAACCGGAGCCACGAATCATGAAGACCATCGGAGACCACCTTTACGTTGCCGCCCTGCTGCCGCTCGATAGCCAGATGAAGATCGACGAGCGCGCCTATCGCCGGTTCCTGCAGCACTTTCTGAAGAACGAGCGCTTTGTGCGCATGGGCGGCGGGCTGTGCATCAACCCGGAGGCCGGCGAGATCTTCTACCTCACCCGTGCGGAAAAGCGCCGTGTGCTGGAAATCGCGATGGAAGAGATCAACGGAAAGGTGCCGGTGCTGGCGGGCACCTGGGCGCTGACCACCGATGAGACGGTGGAAACCGCGAAGGACTGCAAGGCGCTGGGCGTCGACGGTATCTTTGTCACGCCTCCCGGGGGCGCCCAGGATGTCACCTCCTGCTGGGACGCGGACACCTACCCGGAAATCTGGCTGGACCAGATCATCGCCCAGGATCGCGCCGTCGACCTGCCCATCGTCACCCACCCGGTAGGCGGTGCCAAGCCACCATTCCATCCGGGCCTGCCGCTCGAAGCCACGCTGCGCATCTGCCGCGAGGTCAAGAATATCGTGGGCTGGAAAATGACCTATATGTACGACGGCTTTCGCATCATCGCCAAGGGACTGCGCGGCCTGGACCGGCATGTCGCGGTGATGGGCGCGCTGGCTTCCCGCTTTCACGAATACAAGGCCACCGACACCTTTGACGGCACGCTCTCGGGATTCTGGAATTTCGCGCTCGACCCCATGCTGGACCATCTCGAGGCCTGGGACCGCAACGATGTCCAGCAGGCGCGCAAGATATGGAATGGCGGTCTTGTGCAGTTGCATGAATACGTCGCCGACATGGGCCGGTTGCATATACGTTACAAGACCGCGGCCTGGCTCTGCGGGCTGATACCTCACCCATACATGCGCGCACCCATGCCCAGGCCGCAGCAAATCGAGATCGACACCCTCTACGGTTTGCTCAAGAATCTGGGTATCCCGGTGATCGAACTCAAGGAGACGCGCCTGGCTGCCTGAAGCAGGGGAGCGTTTATTGAAGCTGCGCACCGTTCGCGATGGTTGCGGGCAACCAGGTCATGGATAGATCGCTGCTTGGCATTGGGCAAAACACCAAGCTTCCATCCGAGGGCCGGAGGGGAGTGCGGCGGCATCGGGTCTGATCGGACGGAGTTGGTTCCGGCGCCTGCGGGTATCGAACGGCCCAAAGCGGCGGGATAACCAACGCGGTCATGGCAAAGGGAGAGCGTTCGCGGTGGCAATTCTGTCGCGCCGCCGAACGTTGTGCCGCCTTCGGAATCGCCGATTCGAGATCGATCAAGGTTACGCGGCCAAGGGCGCGCGTCTGGTCTTCCAGCGGGCAACCAGGTCCTTGGCCTGTTCCGCGCGCAGCGCCACGTGCTCGCACATGATGCTTTCCGCCAGGTCCGCGTTGCCGTCCAGCACGGCTTGCAGCAGGTGCGCGTGCTCGGCGTGCGCGACCTGCATGCTCCGGGTTATTTCCATCGACGTGCGGCGCACCGGGGCGATGCGCTTGAGGCAGACGGAGAGATGGTCCTTGAGGGCGGCATTGCGCGCCGCGCGGATCAGCAGGCCGTGAAACTGGTAGTCGAGCGCAATGTACTCGGCGCGATCCTCGCTGCCCAGCAACGTGGCCATCTTCTGGTGCAGCGCGACCAATTCCTGGCGCTCTTGCGCATCGATCCGGCGGGTCGCCAATCGGGCGCATAGTCCCTCCAGCTCGGCGAGCACTTCGTAGACGTCGAAGATCTCCTCCAGCGTCACGTCGGCGACAAATGCGCCACGGTGCGGTCGCTGCTCAATCAGCCCACGCGAGGCCAGTTCCAGAATCGCCTCCCGGACCGGGGTTCTTGAAACACCGAAAGTCGCGGCCAAAGCTGGTTCATCCAGGCGTTCACCCGGTTGCAGGGTCCCGCTGATGATGTCCTTTTCGATCGCCTCGACGATTTCCTCGGCCGCTCGGGCTGGCTTTTCCACGTTCTTGTCATTCATAACAAATCTATACCACAGCACATGTGGAAGCCCCTTAGCGCACGACAACGAAGACGGATTGCATAAAAATACTTGGAATATTATACAGAGCGTGTGTATTATTATCCAAAATAAGGCAAGGAGACAAGTCGTGAACGCCAAATTTGGAATTGGGCAGGCCGTCCGGCGGGTGGAAGATCAGCGTTTCTTGGTGGGGGCTGGCAGGTATGTCGACGATATCGATTTGCCTCGGCAGTTATATGGCGTGGCGGTTCTTTCGACCCATGCCCATGCACTCATCAAGAGCATCGACGTAACCGAAGCGGCCGCCCTCGACGGTGTGGTGTGCGTGCTGACCGGCGCAGACGTGGTTGCGGACGGTCTGGGCGGCCTCCCGCCCAAGTTCATGCCTGAAGACATGGGCGGCCCCAAGGGGTATCGGACTTCGCGCCCGCTGTTGGTCAATGACCGGGTGCGCTGCGTGGGGGACCGGGTGGCGTATGTCGTCGCCGAGTCTCGCACCCGGGCCCTGGAGGCTTCCGAGCTTGTTCAGATCGACTACGAAACCTTGCCTTCGGTGGTTGACGTTGAAGAGGCGGTCAAGCCGGGCGCCCCCCTGCTCTATGAAGAGTGGAAGAGCAACGTGAGCTGTGGCGTCATGTTCGGCAACAAGGACGCGACCGACGCAGCCTTCTCCAAGGCGGCCCACGTCACCAAGATTCGCGTCGAAAGCAACCGCCTGTCCGCCAATTCAATCGAACCGCGCGGAGCGATTGGTGACTACAACGCCGCCGATGACACATACACCCTGTACTCCAGCAGCCAGGACCCGCACAGCATGCGGAAGACCCTGGCGGAATATGTCTTCAAGGAACCGGAGAGCAAATTTCGTGTGGTCTCGCCTGACGTAGGCGGTGGGTTTGGCATGAAAGCGGATGCCTATCCCGACGACGGGCTGGTCTTGTGGGCATCGCGCCGTTGTCGCCGGCCGGTGAAATGGATCGCGACCCGCTCCGAGAGCCTGCTGGGCGACAACCATGGCCGCGATCAGGTGGTGTACGGCGAAATGGCGCTGGACGCCAACGGTAAGATCCTCGGCATCCGGGCGCGCTCGCTCCACGGTTTTGGCGCCTACGTTGCATCGGCTGCCGTCGCACCGTTGGTTTTCGCCCTGCGCTTCATCCCCAGCGTGTATGACGTGAAGGCCTTCCATGGCGTCAATCAGGGCATCTTTCTCAATACCTCGCCGACCGGGCCGTATCGGGGTGCGGGACGGCCGGAAGCGACCTATCTGGTGGAACGCCTGCTCGACAAGGCAGCCGCCGAGTTGAACCTGGACCGCATCGATCTGCGCCGGCGCAACCTGATCACCAACAGCCAGTTTCCCTACAGCACCCAGACAGGTTTTGTTTACGACAGCGGTGATTTCACCGGCATTCTTGACAAGTGCCTAGCGCGCGCCGACTGGGACGGGTTCGAGCAGCGTCGCCTGGCATCGAAGGCAGCCGGGAAATTGCGTGGCCGCGCGCTCTCTTTCTTTATCGAGCAGGGCGGGATTTTCAACGACCGGATGGAGATTCGCTTCAGCCCCTCCGGTACAGTGAGCATCCTCGCCGGCACCCACTCGCATGGCCAGGGCCATGCGACGGTCTTCGCACAACTGGTCTCCGAATTCCTCGGCATTCCCATGAAGTCGATCCGTTTTGTGCAAGGCGACACGGATCAGGTGCCGTTTGGACGCGGCACTTACGCGGCGCGCAGCTCCATGCTCGGCGGGTGTGCCTTGCGCGTGGCGTCCGACGTGATCATCGAGAAGGGCAAGAAGATGGCCTCCCGCCTGCTCGAAGCCGCCGAAGGCGACATCGAGTTCAAGGAAGGCAAGTTCGTGGTCAGCGGCACCGATCGTTCCATCGGCATCGCCGATGTGGCCAAGGCCTGTTATGCGCCCGCCGGCTTGCCGAAGGATTTCGGCGTCGGGCTGGACGGCATCGGTAGCTGGGCGGCCGAACCGCCCAATTTCCCGAACGGGTGCCATGCCTGCGAGGTGGAAATCGATCCGCGTACCGGCGTGATCCGGGTGCTTACCTATACGGCGGTCGACGACGTGGGCCGCATCCTCAACCCGATGATCTGCGAAGGGCAGGTGATGGGCGGCATCGCGCAAGGAATTGGTCAGGCCCTGATGGAAAAGGTGGTGTACGACCCCGAGTCGGGCCAACTGCTGTCTGGCTCCTTCAGCGATTACGCGATGCCACGCGCCGATGACATGCCGAAATTTCAGCTGGAACTGGTGGAAATTCCTGCCACGACCAACCCTTTGGGCGTCAAGGCCGTGGGCGAGGCAGGCACCATAGGCGCGCCCGTCACGGTGATCAACGCGGTGATCGATGCACTGCGTCCGCTGGGCGTGGATCACATCGACATGCCGGCCACACCCATGCGTGTTTGGGCAGCCATCCAAGCGGCGCGGAAAGCGGCGTGATGCACAAGATAGGGCGAGTCGACGGCAAGGTCGTGGTCGTCACGGGCGCCGCGAGCGGCCTTGGCCGCGCCACCGCTTTGCGCCTGGCGGGCGAAGGCGCGATCCTGGTCCTGACCGACGTTGATGCGCGTGGTCTTGCGGCGACGGCGGAGCAGGTGGGTGGAGCGAACCGGGTAGTGGCGATACCCGGCGACATCACCGAAGAACGGACCTCGGCCGCGGTCGTCGCCGCGGCCGACCAGGCCTTCGGCGCGATCCACGGCCTGTGCAACGTCGCCGGAACCTTGGGCGCCGGCGGACCGCTGGAGACCTGCAGTCTCGCGCAATTCGATCGGGTGATGAGCATCAACTGCCGCGCGCAAATGCTTTTTATCCGCGATGCGATCCCGTTGTTGAAGCGTTCCGGGCGCGGCTCGATCGTCAATGTCGCCTCGGTTGGCGCATTGGTGGCGCTGCCGATGATGGCCGCCTATTGCGCCTCCAAGGCCGCGGTTTTGGGCCTGACACGCGCGGCTGCCCTGGAACTCGCCCCCGACATCCGGTGCAACGCGATTTGCCCAGGGGGAATCGATACCCCGATGGCGCAAGCCTTCCTGGCGCAGTTCCCGGACAGGCAAGAAATGCTGGGCAAGCTGGTCGGAAGGCAGTTGTTGAAGCGATTTGCAACCCCGGAGGAGGTGGCCGGGTTGCTGCTGTTTCTGGTCAGTGATGAGTCAGTCTTCATCACCGGCGCGGTTTTGCCCATTGAAGCAGGTCATACGGCCTGGTAGGTCGGCCGTCACTAATAACTGAGGAGACAAGGATGTTCAAGAAGCTGATGGGTCTTATTGCCGGTGCCGTTCTGGTAGCCGGCGCTACCGCTGCCCACGCACAGCCGACCAAGGTGGCGATCGGGTTTATCCCCGTCAGCGACTGGCTGCCGGCCTTCGTCGCGAAGGAGAAGGGTATTTTCGACAAGAACGGACTGGACGTGACGATGACCAAGATCGGCATCATCTCGAATATTCCGTCCGCGCTGATGTCGGGCAGTCTTAACATCGGTTCGAGCACCGTGCCCGTCGTCCTCGATGCAGTCGAGGCGGGCCTGGACATCAACGCGGTCGCCGGCGGGACCCGTTTCGTCAAGGATCCGTCGATCTTCAGCGTGGTGGTCCGCACCGGGCTGTCCGTCAAGAGCGCCAAAGACCTCGAAGGCAAGCGGGTCGGCGTCCCCGGCCTGCGCAGCGCGGGCGATCTCCTGTTCCGCAAGTGGCTGCTCGACAAGGGCGTGCAGCCGTCCAAGGTCAATATCGTCGAGACCCCGTTCCCGCAAATGCGCGACCTCCTCAAGGCCGGCACGCTGGACGCGGTGGCCGTGCTGGAGCCCTTCCGTACCCGGATAGTGGAAGACCAGACAGGCTTCCGTCTCTCCGACTACGTGGCCGAAGTCAATCCCGATCTACTCGGGGGCGTCTGGATCGCACGCAAGGAATGGCTCACTGCCAATCCCAAGGTGGCAGGCGCGTTCCGCAACTCCCTGAAGGAAGCGATTGACTACATCGCCAAGAATCCGGCTGATGCGAAAGCGATCGAGATCAAGTACACGGGGTTCAACACGGCCTTCCTGCCCCCGTACGTCATTCCGGTGAGCAAGGGCGACTTCGAGTTCTTCACCAAGGCTGCCCGTGAGGTGGGCTATCTGAAGAACAACATCGACGTCACCAAGATCATCGCGCCGTAACCGTCCGGCAACGCCATCCAGAGCCATCCCATGACAAGCATATCGATGACGGTCAACGGCCGGAAAGTGCAGGCCAGCGTAGCTGACAACAAGCTGCTGGTCGAGTTCTTGCGCAAGGACCTCGGCTT
>Ga0302321_100004708_pt1 | contig 11860 bp, 9 predicted proteins | sample Fen_T0_1_FD_202505 | JGI IMG/M metagenome (GOLD analysis project Ga0302321, IMG submission 202505) | Peat permafrost microbial communities from Stordalen Mire near Abisko, Sweden - Fen_T0_1 | ecosystem: Environmental > Terrestrial > Soil > Wetlands > Permafrost | place: Sweden: Abisko...
TCTTGCACCGTACTATGACAGGGCATCCTTCATGTTAGGACGCAAAAAGTATTCAAAGGTTAATGCTGAAGACAGGTGGCTAGCCGAGGTAGCAAGGGAGATGAATGCAGATCAATCATTTGAATCGGTACATGTAGGTGTGAATATTGACGGTTCCGAAACAGAGTCTGATCCATATTTCAACAGGCTTGGCCCCATGCGAAAAGGATGTATCGAATGTGCCGGTTGCATGGTTGGATGCAGAGAGAATGCAAAAAACACTCTTGACCGTAACTATCTGTGGTTTGCAGAGAAACTTGGGATGGAATTACTCCCCCAAACAAAAGCAGAGAAAATTTACAGGAAAGATGATTTCTATTATGTTGAAACAAAGGGTCAGGTTTCTGTTTCTGGTTCGAAAAGAAGAACCTTTCAGGCTAAAGGAATAATAGTCGCAGCAGGCGCACTGGGCACACTTGAGTTATTGCTTAAACAAAAATACAAATATCAGACCTTGCCTTTGTTGTCAGATACACTGGGACATGAACTTAGAACAAATGCAGAAACTCTCTGTGCTGTTTCGGGGGCTTTTGAAAAACTCAATAACGGTCTTGCCATAACCTCTGTTTTCAGTCCGGACCCCTTGACTCATGTTGAAATCGTAAAATATCCCGATAACTCAAATGCGATGAAATGGTTTTTCGGACTTTCCGTGAAAGGAGCCAACACTTCGTTAGGCAGAAGCTGGAAGCTTTTACTTAAGACATTAACTCATCCATGGTCATTTCTCAAGACTGTTTTTAATTTCAAATGGTCCACAAAAACGGTGATATTCCTGGTTATGCAGACAACAGATAACGCCATGAAAATGAAATGGATGAAAGGTATTTTTGGTGGCAGAATGAAAATAGATAACAGTGGAAATAAGAAGGTGCCTGCATTTATACCTGTAGGGCAGGAAGTTATGGAAAGATATGCAAGAAAAGTTGCGGGTACTCCCCAGAATATCCTTCTGGAAGTATTTTTTGACAGACCCACTACCGCACATATTCTGGGAGGGTGTCCGATGTCGGAAACAGGTGAAACCGGTGTTGTGGATAAAAACCTTAAAGTTCACGGCTACCCTGATTTTTATATCACTGATGGTTCAGTTATACAGGGTAATATTGGTGTAAATCCCAGCCTGACCATTACTGCAGTTGCAGAATATTGCATGAGCAATGTTCCTGAAAAAAACGAAAATCCTGTTACGGATATATCTAAACAATTAATACTTCTTGAAAACGAATGGAAAAAGAAGAAATCAGATCAATAATCGATTTCCAGCAGAGTTTTTATAAAACTGGAAAAACAATAGATGTTAAATTCAGGATTGAAATACTGAAGACTTTGCGCTCACTGATAGTATCACATGAAAAAGATATTGTTGACGCATTGTGGAAGGATTTCCATAAACCTGAGTTTGAGGTTATTGCAACAGAAACCAGATTCGTCCTTAAAGAACTGACATTTGCCATCCGTAATTTGAAACGATGGAGTAAATCAAGGTCTGTAGCAACACCTCTGGTACATTTTATTTCAAGAAGCTTTATCATGCCTCAACCATATGGCCAGGTACTCATCCTTTCCCCATGGAATTTTCCTTTTCAGCTTGCATTTGTTCCTCTTATCGGAGCCATAGCTGCAGGTAACACTGTTATCCTGAAAGTATCAAACCAGGTGCCTGAAACAGCAGCTGTTATTGATATGATACTTAATAATATACCTTCTGAGGTGGTTGCAGTTATTAAAGGCGACCATAAGACTAATGACTATCTTCTTGATCAGAAATTTGATTACATCTTCTTCACAGGAAGTCCCAGGATTGGAAAGTATGTTATGAAGAAAGCAGCTGAAAACCTGACACCGGTATCACTCGAGTTGGGAGGAAAGAACCCGTGTGTTATAGCTGCAGACGCAAAATTGGATTATGCGGCAAAGCGGATAGCATGGGGCAAGTTCATCAATTGTGGCCAGACATGTGTTAGTCCAGATTACGTACTGATAGACAGGAAAGTAAAAGATAAATTTCTTGAACTAATAACGAGTGAGATAAGTAATTTTTACAAGAATGATCCGGCAGCCAGTAATGATTTTGCAAGAGTAATAAGTTCTGAAAATGTGAGCCGCCTTTCAGGGCTCATGATGCATGGGAAGATTGTCACTGGAGGTGAAACGGATGCAGCAACAAAATTTGTAGCTCCAACAGTTATATCGGATGTAAGCCCTGACGATCCGATCATGCAGGATGAGATTTTCGGTCCTGTTTTGCCTGTAATAGATTTTGAAGAATTTAAGGAGGTTTATGGGATCATTGAAAGGAATCCAAAGCCTCTTGCGACGTATATTTTCAGTCGCAGTACAAAGCAGGTCAAAGAATTCTTAAGAAGGACAAGATCAGGAAACGCCGCAATAAATGAGACTATCATGCAGATTGCATCGCCATATCTACCTTATGGAGGCCTGGGGAGTAGCGGAATAGGCCGGTATCATGGAAAAAAATCATTCGAGACATTTTCGAATATGAGGTCTGTACTTGATAAGTCGAACCTGCTTGATATTTGGCTGAGGTATCCGCCATATTCAAAATTTAAAACAAAGATTGTGAGTTTTCTCATGAGGTAGAGACCTCCGTGAGTTATTACATCTGGCAGTCATGCGGTCATGCATTCGTGCATACTTGCTAATTACCTGACAGATTGATATCCTCCCTGCACACCATTCTTTGAAAGGACTATTTGCCATAGCTGGCTTTTTTTCCTTGATCTGAATGAGCCGGCAGAGGAGAGTAGAAAATACTTCCACATTCTGTAAAACCTTTCGGAATATTTGTCCTTTAGCTTATCCCAGTTGCTGTTGAAATTAGTATACCATGCCATGAGTGTTTTGTCATAATCCTGACCGAAACTATGCCAGTCTTCCAGTATGAAAAGGTTCTCTGTAGCTTTTCCCAGTCTGGCAACAGAAGGAAGGTCCCCATTCGGGAATATGTATTTATCCGACCACAACCCAAGAGCATCTTCTGATGCAATTGTTCCGATTGTATGAAGAAGGAAGAGACCGTCATCAGCCAGACATCTTGTCGCAGTTTCGAAGAATGTTCTATAGTTTTTATATCCTACATGTTCTATCATTCCGACACTGACTATTCTGTCATATTTTCCTTTCAGGTCGCGATAATCCATCAGATGTATTTCCACAGGTAATCCTTCGCAAAGTTTTTTCCCTAGTTCGACCTGTTCTTTCGAAACTGTTATACCAGTTACCCTTACTTTATATTTTTCTGCTGCATATTTACCAAATGCACTCCACCCGCAGCCTATATCCAGTACGTGCATACCCGGTTTAAGTCCAATTTTTTTACAGATGAGTTCGAGTTTATTTTCCTGAGCTTCATCGAGGTTGGCGGCATTTTCCCAGTATCCACAACTGTAGTTCATCCTTTTGTCGAGCATATTCATGAAGAGGTCATTACCAAGATCGTAATGTTTTTCGCCTACGATAAATGCACGGTTTTTTGACTGCATATTTAACAGCTTTGCTGAGAGGAGGCGGAGTACAATTGAAAATTTCTGCTTTATTTTTTCATCGAGACGTGCGTTCATTACGTGAAATATGAATTCATCGACATTTTCGGCATCCCACCAGCCGTCCATGTAAGATTCGCCTACGCCAAGGTCCCCTTCTGTGATGGCTCTTCTGAAAAAATCGTTATTGGATACCTGCAGATCCCATGGATTATTCCCATTGAGGGTGATCCCTGCAAGAGTCAGAACCTCTTCAGATATTGATTTGTATTTATTCTTCATAACGTGTATAGCATTACAGTTTATACTAATTTGTCAGGAAGAAAATGAACTTTTGAATAATCTTCTTATCGATTTAATAAACAAAACATAAATTATTTGGTTCAGAATCATCTTAATTCTTAAAGGTTAAAAATCAAATGCAGCGAAAGTCAAATTTCTTTCTTAGTTTGGAATTATAGAACCTAATTCTCTTATTTTTGATATCCAATATAAATTTACTTTATTATGAGCCAGGATAAAATCGTTGCCGGATTCATTGGTGCAGGCGGCATAGCCAGATCACATGCTTATTCCCTCAATTCACTACGTTATTTTTACAATGATCCGCCTGAGATCGAAATGGCGGCAGTGTGCTCGGCATCAGAGACCAGCCGGAAGTCATTCGCTATGCGGTTTGGATTCAATAGATCATATGACCTGGATGAGTTTGTGTCAGATAAAAACATCAATACAGTCTTCATCCTCGGTCCTAATAAAGTTCATTTTGCACATCTGAAAGCCGCCCTCGGTATGCCTGGCATTAAAAGAATCTATCTTGAAAAACCTGTATGCTCGAATGTGCAGGAAGAGCATGATATGGTAGAATTGGTAAAGAAGCATCCTGATATAAAAATTCAGGTTGGATTTCAGTTTCTTCTTTCATCAACAATAAGGGTAATGCTTGCTTTCTGGAAATCAGGAAGATTGGGTAAGCCAGTCCATTTTGACCTTAAGTATTATCATAGCGATTACCTGAAAAAGGAATATCGGGATAAACGCCAGTCACGTCTCACTCCTGCACCTGACGGAGGGGCTATGGCAGACCTGGGTTCGCACTCCATCAGTCTGCTTATTGCTCTGCTTGGGAATAATATTAAGATAATGAGTGCCTTACAGGGTGGTCGTTTTGATGACGTCCTTGAAAATTCTGATCTGTTCAGCCTTATTTCTCTGTATGACTCATTTACCGGTGCAGTTGGAACGGTATCTGCAAGCAGGATAAGTTCAGGAACCGGCGACCATTTCTCGGTCGAGCTTTATGGAGGTACTGGAGCTTTGCGATATTCGTCAGCAGCACCTGATTATTTTGAGTATTATACTGAAGACTCAGGTTTTTGGACCAGGCAGATTGCCGGAAGTAATTTTCTGCCTGTTACAAGCTTCCCTTCGGGGCATGTTCCTCCGGGATGGTTAAGATCGATGATTCATGCTCATTATGTATTCCTGACCGGGAATGACACTAATGAATTTGTTCCTGATCTTGCTCACGGACTTGCCGTTCAAAGGCTTGTAACTGAGACCGCAAAACATCTGCAATCCTTCAGAAATTCAAGTAAACTTAGATAATTTCAATGCAATGACTTCGAACCTGGTGTAATGTGTAGTGTGGCTGCTCAAAAGATATCAAGTCGTCGTTTACGGTCTTCAACCAGCTTATAAAATGCTTCAGTAAATGTGGTATTTGCTCCGGTAAGCAGGTAAATACCGGTTCCCTTCTCCCTGGCCTGTTCATTTGTTACTTCACCTGTTAATTTACATTCTTTAAACATGTCAAGTATATTCTGCGCTGGTTTCTTACCAATCAGGACGATATTGTCTATCTTATTTAGTACAGGAAGCCAGTAAATGTAATCGGTATTAAAGGCATATGCCTGTGGCATTTTTCTCCTGTTATAGTAGTTCAGAGCTCCGGCTTGTCCGTAATTATTGCAAATGATCAAAGTATTAGACAATTCTTCAGTAGGAAGCATTTTATACGCTGCAAGCGATTTATCAGCCATCTCCTTCCAGCCGATCATATCTGCAAAATCCTGTGGCAAATTGTGATTTTTACCGTCTTCCCAGCGGAGCATTCCAAATTTCTCAAATGAAGCTGCGTGCTCCCTTATTTGTGCAGGTGTATATACCGGAAAAAGAACGTTCCATACCATATATGATAATGCAAGATTAAAAAAGATAAGTAGGGGAAAAATCAGACGTTTCCATTTAACTGAAAGAATACTATCAAAATACACGCACCCGAACGCAAAAATTATGGGATAAATTCCAACGGCATAATAATCCTTTGCCTTTAGCATCGCGAAGATAATGATCACAGCTACAAATGCGATTCCTACAAACCTGTACTGTCTGAAGGGTCTAAAAGAAATGAATGCAGTAAGAGCTGCTATTGTGATTGGCAATGATCCGAAGAAGAACATCAGCTGACCCTTCAGAAAGCCGGCTACTGAAATATTGTCAAGCTGGTTGGCCTTTAATACTTTCATATGTTGAAAAACAGGAAAATGGTTTACGATCTGCCAAGTTATATTAGGCAATAGTAATATCAAACTTAGTATCAATGCTTTCCAAAAGTCAGGTCTGGTAAACAACTTTCTCTGGAAAGTGAGAATAAAACCAATTGCCAGGCCTGCGATCAGGAAGATCATATTATATTTATTATAGAAACCGATGGCTATTATTACTGATAAATAGTAGAGCCATTTGCTCTTATCCGACTGAATAAATTTTATCAGGAAGAAGAAAGTCATTGTCCATGCCAGAATATCAAATGAGTTTGGCTGAAAGAGAATATTCAGTCTCATTAAAGCTGAAAAGATCAGGGCCAGTGTTCCAAGAATCCTTGAGAATATACTGCCACCCAGGGTTTCAATCGTCATCCATATATAAACAATTGTCACTGCACCGAAGAGCGCGGGGAAAAAACGGACCCAGAACAGGCCTCCTCCAAACAGTTGTACGATTTTGGATATCAGGGCCATGAAAGGAGGAACTGAAATATAACCAAATGCAAGATGGTCAGCCTGGTCAAGATATAAAAACTCATCACGGTGGAGTTCATAGACAGGATTCACAACCATATATTGTAAAACCATTTTAATCAATATGAGGACAACAAGTATCCAATACCGATTCATGAAATTGTGTAATTTTATATTCATAGGATTTCCGTAAGATGAAACGAATTTACAGAATAATCATAATGATATGTAAAAATGGTTGTATTTTTATATATTATGAATTTGTAATAACTGATTATTAAACCTATGGCAAAGCTTTTGTATTGGTTTCCACGGATTCTGACTATACTGGCAATCGCCTTTATGGCACTCTTTTCACTTGATTCATTCGGGGGAAATGGATCTTTCGGCACGAAGATGCTGGGTTTTCTCATTCATAATATTCCTGTCCTGATATTGACAGCAATTTTGATTATAGCCTGGAAATGGGAAACTACGGGTGGAATACTGTTTATAATCGCATCAATAGCAACTATGATTTATTTCCGTTCTTTTAATGGAAATCCTGGCTCAATAGTAGTTCTTGCTCCATTCTTATTAACAGGATTATTGTTCATCCTTCATAAGGTTCTTTATCCGTCCGGGGAAAATAAATAGTTTAAAAACAGGTATTATCCTTTTACAGGTACCTGAGAATTTTATTCTCTTTGTGTTCTGATTTATATTTACCATACCATTTACACACAGGGTATAGCACTATAACCACGCTTATCCAGATTAAATAGATTGCATAAAGTTCAACACCACCCCCCGTTTTAGGACGCCCATTATTGAAAGCACCGAAAAGCATATCCTTTCCTCTGAAACCCTGCAAACAAAGCATAACAAACATCAGGGAATGAATAAGAAAAAGATGTATTATGAAGTAGAACAGAGGGACACGCCCATATACCTCAAGAATCTCCGTAAGCTTGTTTTTGACAGACTCGGATATAAGAAGTACCAGGAATGCAATTCCTACGAACATCAGGATGAAGAGTAGGGAAGGAGGATATTTCGTAAGGTTGATGAAAGAGAGAAACGTGAAAAGAGTGGATTTCTGGTGCGACCATGCAGCAGGATCTCCGTATATGTTTATAAATCTAATTATTGCGAACAAAGCCAAAGCTCCGATAGCCACCCTCAGAAATATTTTCTTTCTTCTGGCCCCTTCAAGTTCGAAGCATTCTCCGCATGCGAATCCTGCAAGCATGATTCCGAGCCATGGTATAAGTGGATAGGCAGTAAAGATTGAAAAACCCGGGGTGATCTGCATGAGGAAAGGACGAAACAGGACAGATGAGAGAAAGACCGGTACCGGGCTGGCCGGTATAGTTACAAACTGTAAAAGATTGTGACAGAATATAATAACCAATCCAATAATCCCAATGGTTCTTGAGGGTAACATTAACAGAAATGAAAGTACAATAAAACTGAGTCCTATAGCTGCGATCACCTCCATTATCATAAACCTGAAATGAATATCGAACCACAGTGCAAAGCTCACAAATGTAAATTCCAGGAGTACCAGCCACAAGCCTCTCTTCAGAAGAAATGATCTGCTCTCAGAGAAGTTATGATTCCTTTTAAATGAGATATAAACAGAGACGCCTGATAAAAACACAAAAGTCGGGGCGCAAAGATGTGTTATCCATCTGGTAATAAACAATAAGGCTGTTGTGGTCTCCAGATTGGTAGGACTCTGGCTCATTGAAGTTGTGTGCATGAAATCGCGTACATGGTCGAGGGCCATGATCACCATTACCAGGCCTCGTGTTACATCTATACTGTTAATTCTTTTATTTCTATTTATATTAATCAATTGCTATCTATTTATTTCTATACTCTCTATCAAGCCTGAATTTTGCAATATAATAATTATGAACGCCTTTCAAATTACCGAAAAGGTTGGTGCCCGTGAGCCCCAGAGTATAAAAGTTGCCATTATTATCAAAATTTACGTCTTTCCCGGAACATAGATTACTACCTCCTGTTCCTAAAAAATTCTTTTGCCAGAGTAATGTTCCGTCATTTTTATACATCCGGATAAACGCCTGGGCAGGAGGGAGGTTCATAATACCACTTACAAGTATATTATCTGAAATTTCCGGATTAAAAGCTAATCCCCTTAAGCCGTCATTGTTTATTGTGCCAAACTGCTTGTTCCATAAAATCTCTCCCTGCTGATCAAGCTTTAATAGGAAAGCATCACCTTCTCCGGCTTGCTGAGATCCGAAATTGCCTGATGTTGAACCACCTACATAGATATTCTTGTCATTATCCATTTTCAGGATCATTGCGATATCGAATCCATCACTTCCGAATTGGTTAAACTTTATTAAGTCGCCATTCTCTTTAAACTGGCCTGTAAAACAATCAATAAAACCTTTATTTTTCCCGCCGAGATTGCCCCAGGTAGAACCGCAAACAATGATATCTGAACTTGAACCACCTGCTATTGCATAACAATAATCATCTTCCGGAGTTCCGAATTGTGATACAAATAATTGGTTGCCAGTACTGTCAATCTTGAGGATAAAACAATCCATCTTCCCCGAAGCAGCCTTGCCAAGTTTTCCTTCTGTAAAACCAGTGATATAAACATTTCCCGCATTATCTGCATAGATCCCTTTCCCTACGTCAGTCCCTTCGGTCCCAAATTGTTTCGACCATAACAAATGCCCTTCCTGATTATATTTAACTACAAAAATATCTTCTTTACCTTTGTTAGTACCATTTAACTCGCCGGTTGTTGAACCAGTGATGTATATATTAGATGATTTATCAATTGCGCACCATTGTTCATCCTCTTCCCCGGATGTTCCAAACTGTCTCGACCAGATTACATTACCCGAACTATCTGTTTTTGTAAGAAATCCGTCATTTTTTCCAAAGTTATTTGTTTCAATTATTCCTGTGGATTTTCCTGCAACATATATATTACCACTTTTGTCGATAACATGGTTTAATACATAATCATCTTTTTCTGACCCGAACATTTTCCCCCAAATAAAATCAGTTTGGGATTTTGCAGTGGCTGAAACAAATAGTACAGTCAGGATGAACATAAATACTCTTTTATTCATTTTCTTATCAGTTGAGATTAGTTTTATAATTTATTGATTCCCAGCGTGGAGAATAATGTAGATGCTGATGCTGGTTATTTAAGAAGAGAGTCTGTAATCATAATTGAATCCGAAATGCATTTCTCGCAAATTGTCTCAAAGAGATTATTTGCTTTTGCATGATCATGTCCTGCATCAGTTTTAATTTCGCATTTTAAAAGGTCAATGCAGTCAGTGCTGCCATGGAGTTCTTTGAATTTTTTGCTGAACTCCTGTATCTTTGAATAGGTTAATGCTTTTCTTTCCTTATTATCACTGACCTTTTTACAATTTTGAACTCCCAGAACCATAAATGCACCAGTGACTGCACCACAAGTTTCCTGTTGCCGGCCCATTCCTCCTCCAAATCCGCATGAAACACTAAGTGCCAGATCATTATCGATGTTTAACTTTTCAGAATAAGCAGTGAAAACTGCCTGTGCACAGTTCAGTCCCGATCTGAATGACTCTATAGCTTTCGTTTCATTAAAATTTTTCATGAGTAGCAAATTTGCCTTAAAGGTAAAGTATTCAGCGAAAAAAAAGCAGAAATAAAGAAAAAGATAATTGGTTGTTGCAGGTTGCAGGATTCATAATACAGGGCACAGAACAGGTGCATCAGCAATACCGGAATCTTAATGGAAAAGCTATTTCACCAGTATCAGTCTGGAATCATTCAGACGAACAAAGGAGTATCCTTTCTTTCTGAGTTCTGGTACAATTTTTTCCATCGCTTCTTTTGTATTCCATTCCGGGTGATTAAAATGCATTATTATAATAGCACCGGGTTTTGTCTTCTTAATAACATTATTTACAATAATTGTATCTGGTAGAAAAGGGACAGCATCACCTGAGAGAACCTGATAGCTGACAACTCTGACGCCAAGTTCAGATGCCATACTTACACATGCTTCATCAGTAAATGCGGTTGCTGACCGGTAATAATGTGGTTTGTGACCAGTAATAGCTTCAATTTTGCGGGCATTTGCTTCAATTTCATCAAAAGCTTCACCAATACCTGTGGTTCCTTTAATACCATACGCGCTTTCCCCATCAATGGAACAGGGCTTATGATTAAGACCATGATTATCAATTTCGAACAAAGTATCACGGCTGAGCTCCAGGAATACTTGAAACTGTGAGTCAATCCATTTTCCGCTGACAAACAGAGTTGCAGGTATTTTTTCCTGGCGCAGATATTCAATCAGCTCTTTGTCGTATCCGTTTCCATTCTTTCCTCCACATGCATCAAATGTGAAGGCAATTGATTTATTTTTCACATAAATTGTCCTTGCTACCCCCTTCACAAATTCTCCCCAATTACCTGAAGACCTGTCTTTAAATTCAGTAATGATATTGTTCCTTAAAGAAGTATAAGATTTGTCTGTGTTGAGTTTATTTAGTAAGACAGTATTATAAAACTCATTTGGAGTTTGTGAAAAAGCTGTCTGGCAAGAAAGAATACTCACGTTTATTCCTAAACATAAGAAACTCAGGGCTAGTCTATTTTTGAGCATAACTTATAATCATCCGTTAAATTTCAGTGGTCCAGTGCAACTTTTGCCATTGGAATCTCTGGTTGAAGAGCAGTAATCGTGAACCATTGAGTGGTTCCTTCAGTCATACTTTTTCAACTTATCCCATCTTTCTTTTATGCCCTCCTCACCTTTGAAATATTTAACCTTTGAAGTCTTTTCAAATACTTCATAGGCTGGTAGAATATTTATTTTACCTGAATCAGGGTATTCTACCACATCCATCCCTAATAATGTTCTGATATCAAGGTAGCTACAAGGTTCTTCTGTATGGTTGAAGAACTGATGAGCCCCTGCTTCCCCCATCTCGATGAAAACCACATCACCCTGACCGATAATTTCCAATCCTTCCGGTGTCCGAAGCGTCATAGAACCTGAGATAATCATCATCAACTCCTCCGCATTTCTATGGAAGTGATAGGGAAATGAGAATTGTCCCGGATTTAATAACCTGAGATCAAAGATCAGATTCTTCGAACCTGCCACTGTAGCTAATCTTGGTGAAGCGGTAAACAACCTGAAATTGTCGATTTTATCAGGGTCTTCCTTAAACTCGATTTTGTCGTGCCTGAAAATAGTTGCCATTTTTTCACAAATTAAGATATAAAGATAGCCTAATGTAAAAAAGTGACATC
>Ga0302321_100004711_pt1 | contig 11855 bp, 12 predicted proteins | sample Fen_T0_1_FD_202505 | JGI IMG/M metagenome (GOLD analysis project Ga0302321, IMG submission 202505) | Peat permafrost microbial communities from Stordalen Mire near Abisko, Sweden - Fen_T0_1 | ecosystem: Environmental > Terrestrial > Soil > Wetlands > Permafrost | place: Sweden: Abisko...
TCTCCAGCGCTGCCTTCGGGCGTCCAGTCTTCATGTCCCTGGTAGATTATGCCCTGCCAACTTTTGCAAGACATTTATGTTCCATGGGACTAGGCACTGATCCCTCGCCTTGGCGCGGGATCAGGCCACCCTTGGCGCGGCGCCGGTTCCGCCGCTTCCGGCCTCCGTGCCCTCCGTCTCCTCCGCGCTCTCGCAATCCCTCCAACTCCGCGCTTGACAGTCCGCCGCGGGTGGGGCGTTATCCCTGCTGGCCGAAAGGCAAACGGAGAATCGCGGACATGAAGCCAGCCTCGAAGAGCAACTTGGTTGAACGTTCCGAAATCCTCGACGCTGTCAGCATGGCGCGCGTGCTGCGCCGAATCGCCTTCGAAATAGTCGAGCGTACCGGCCACGAGGCTTACTTTGTCGGGATTCGCACCGGTGGCGCTCTCTTGGCCGAACGAATGGTCAAGCTGCTGGTGGACGGCGGCGAGAAACGGCCCGACCTCGGAGCCATCGACATCACGCTCTATCGGGACGACGTCTTCAAAGGGTTGCCCAAGCCCGAGATCGGGGCTACCGAGCTCAATCACAGCATCGACGATCGCATCGTGGTGCTGATCGATGACGTCCTGTTCACTGGCCGCACGGTCAGGGCCGCGATGGACGTCCTGGTCGACTACGGACGACCTTCCGCGGTCCAGCTTGCCGTGCTGGTCGATCGCGGCCGTCGCGAATTGCCCATTGCACCCGATTATGTCGGCGTGCGTTTGCAGACCACGGCCGAGCAGTCCGTGCACGTCTCCTTCAGCGAGCACGGAGAACCCGACCGCGCCGTACTTCTGGAAAGGAACGGGAAATGACCGCCCCTCACACGTTCTCGCAGAAGCACCTCCTCGGCATCGAGCACCTTTGTGCCGAGGACATCAACACCATCCTCGACCTGGGTGAGCGATTCTTGGAAATCGCCGGCCGCCCGATCAAGAAGGTGCCGACCTTGCGGGGCAAGACGGTCATCAACCTCTTTCTCGAACCATCGACCCGCACGCGAACTTCGTTCGAGATCGCTGCCAAGAGGCTGTCGGCCGACGGCATCAACTTCACGGCCTCGGCATCGTCGACCACCAAGGGCGAAACCCTCATCGATACCGCGACCAACCTGGACGCCATGAGCCCGGACATCGTGGTGATTCGCCACGGCCAGGCGGGCTCGGCCGAGCTCTTGACGAAACACATCAAGGCCGCGGTGGTCAACGGCGGCGATGGCCAACACGAGCATCCAACCCAGGCGCTGCTGGATGCCTCGACCATCCGCGCGCACAAAGGCAAGATCGAAGGGCAAACCGTCGTCATCTGTGGCGACATCGACCATAGCCGCGTGGCGCGGTCGAACATCTTCCTGCTCAACAAACTGGGCGCGAGGGTTCGGGTGGCCGGGCCGCGCTCGCTTCTGCCCCTCGGCATCGAAAGCCTCGGGGTCGAGGCCTTCGACCGCGTCGAGCCCGCGCTGGAAGGTGCCGACGTGGTCATGATGTTGCGCATTCAGCTCGAGCGCAAAGCCGGCGGGCGCTTCCCCAACACCCGCGAATACGCGCGGTTCTTCGGGCTCAACCCAAAGCGCCTGAACCTGGCCAAGCCCGATGCCATCGTGATGCACCCGGGACCGATGAACCGCGGCGTGGAGATCGATCCTTCCGTCGCCGACGGGCCGCGGTCGGTCATCTTGGATCAGGTGGCGCGCGGCGTGGCCGTCCGCATGGCGGTGCTGTACCTGCTCGGCGGCGGCAGCGACGCGGTGGAGTAGCAGGGCAGTTGTTCTTGACAGGATTGCTTGCCAAACCCTATGTGAGGAGCGCATTTCATGGCTGACATCCTTCTACGCGGTGGTCGCGTCATCGATCCGGCTCGCAACCTGGACGTGAGCGCCGACTTGCTTTTGCAGGACGGCAAGGTCGCCCGCATCGAGCCCGGTATCGCGGCCAAAGACGGCACCAAGGTCGTCGACGTGAAGGGCCAGTGGGTCGTGCCCGGATTCATTGACCTGCACTGCCACCTGCGCGAGCCCGGCCAGGAATACAAGGAAGACGTCGCCACCGGCACGGCGGCTGCGGCGGCTGGTGGTTTCACCGCGGTTTGTGCCATGCCGAACACGGTTCCTCCCAACGACAACCGCGCCGTGACCGAGCTCATCGTTCGCCGGGCGCAGGAGGTCGGCGTGGTGCGCGTGTATCCCATCGGTTGCATCACCCAGGGCCAGAAGGGCGAGAACCTGGCCGAGATGGGCGAGCTTCAACAAGCTGGCTGCGTGGCCGTGTCCGACGACGGCAAGAGCGTGATGAACAGCGAGGTCATGCGCCGTGCGCTGGAGTACGCGCGTGGACTTGGCTTGGTCGTGATTCAGCACGCGGAAGACGTTCACCTATCGGCCAACGGTCCGGCCCACGAGGGCGCGGTCTCGACCCGTATCGGCCTGCGCAGCCAGCCGGCTGCCGCCGAGTCGGGTATGGTGGCGCGCGATCTGGAATTGGTGGCACTGACCGGCGCGCGCTATCACGTCGCCCACGTCAGCTGCGCCGAGACCGTGCGCCTGGTCCGCGAGGCCAAGCTGCGCGGCTTGCCGGTGACCTGCGAAGTGACGCCGCACCACCTCACGATCACCGACGAGGCGTGTGCCGGCTACGACACGTCGACGCGGGTGAATCCGCCCCTGCGCAGCGAGGCCGACGTGGCTGCGTGTCGCGGGGCTTTGGCCGACGGGACCATCGACGCCATTGCAACCGACCACGCGCCACACTCGTCGGTGGAGAAGGACGTGGAGTTCGAGCAGGCGGCCTCGGGGATGATCGGTCTAGAGACCGCTTTGCCGCTTTGCCTGGACCTGATTGCCAAGAACGCCATGAGTCCGATGGCGCATTTCGCGCGCATGTCGACTGCGCCCGCCAAGATCCTGGGCTTGCCGGGCGGCACCTTGGCACCGGGCTCGGTGGCCGACGTGACGGTGGTGGATCCGCAGTCGACGTGGGTCTGCGACGCCAGCCGCTTCCGTTCGAAGTCTCGCAACTCGCCGTTCATCGGGCGCACCATGCGCGGGCGAGCTATGCTCACCATCGTGGGCGGTAACATCGTTTTCGCACAGGAGAAAGTTCTTGGCTGACAGCATACAGAGTCCTTCGTCGAGTCCTTCGTCGAGTCCTGCGCCGAGTTCTTCGCCGGCGTTGCTGGCGCTGGAAGATGGAACCGTCTACCGAGGGATCGCCTTTGGTGCCGCCGAGGATCAGGCGGGCGAGCTGGTCTTCAACACGGCCATCACCGGATACCAGGAAATCCTGACCGACCCCTCGTACCGCGGGCAGATCGTGCTGATGACCGCGCCCGAGATCGGCAACGTCGGCGTGAACCTGGAAGACTACGAGTCCGTGCATCCCTTCTGCGCCGGCTTCGTGGTGCGCAACCTGTCACCTCGCGTGTCCAACTGGCGCGCCCAAGGTGACCTCGGCGAGTTCATGGCCAAGCACGGCGTGGCTGGCATTTCGGGCATCGACACCCGCGCAATCACCCGCCGCCTGCGTATGGGCGGGGCTCAGCGCGCGATCATTACGCGTAAGGTGGACGACGTCGCTGGCGCCGTCGCGCGCGCGCGCAAGCATCCTTCGCTCGAAGGCCGCGACCTGGTCAAGGAAGTCACCTCCAGCAAGTCTTACGATTGGAATGAGGGGTTGTGGCAGATTCCGGGCAATCCGCGCCAGGATCCGCCGGTCCGCTTCCGCGTCGTTGCCTACGATTACGGCATGAAGCGCGGCATTTTGCGCCGCCTACGGCACGCCGGCTGCAGCGTCAAGGTGGTCCCGGCCCAGACTTTGGCCAAGGACGTGTTGGCGGAGAAGCCCGACGGGATCTTCCTGTCGAATGGCCCTGGCGACCCCGCTGCGGTGGTCTATGCCGTCGAGGCCGCGGCCGAGCTCGCCCGCTCGGGCAAGCCCATCTTCGGCATCTGCCTCGGGCACCAGATCCTGGGGCTAGCCCTGGGAGGCAAGACTTACAAGCTGAAGTTCGGGCACCACGGCGCGAATCACCCGGTGATGGATTTGACGACCCGCAAAGTGGAAATCACCTCGCAAAACCACGGTTTCGCCGTCGACGTGGATTCGCTCGCGGGCAAGGCCGTGCTGACCCACATCAACTTGAATGACAAGACGGTGGAGGGCATGCGCCACGACCGCCTGCCGATCTTCAGCGTGCAATACCACCCCGAAGCGTCGCCCGGGCCGAACGACCCGAGCTACCTTTTCGATCGCTTCGCCAAGCTGATGGACGACGCCCGACGGTGACCGAGACCGAACCTGCAAATCGGCGCTGGGATCCGGGCCTGATTCACTCGCTGCTCGACGAGCTGGCGGCCCGCTATGCGGGGCCAACCTATCAGACGCAGATTTCCTCGGCGCGCGAAGATTACTTTACGCGGTCAGGGAAGGTCTTCGAGGACGACGGCGAGCTGCACGAGGCGCGCACGGTAGCCTTTCTCGAATGGTACGTCATCGAGCGCCCACTTGCGGGCGGCGCGCCGCCCGTGCCACCTGCGATCGATGCCTTGCAGAGGCACCCCACGGCGACGCCCGAGGACGTCGCGCGAGCCGAGGCGCTTGCGTGTGTGGCCACCAGCCACCGCAGCCTGTTCGACATCGCGCACGTGGACGACAATGCCGTCGAATTGGAAGACGTGCTCGGCGGCGCTCGCTTTCGGGTTTCCGAGCGACGTAGCACCATCGGTTTCGAGGTTGGGGCCTTGGTCGAGGCGCGGGTCGTCTGGGAAGGTCAGAATCCCGTGTTCGCCAAGACCTTCCTGTTCCACCCGCGCGACGCACGCACCGAGATTCTGGATATGGTCGATGCGTCGCTTTCTGCGGGCACCGATCGCGACGAAATCATGTTTCATCTGGCGCAGCTCTACTTGCGCTGGCACCGTCACGGGCACACCAACGCCGCCCGAATTTACAAGGGGACCGGCACCATCGGTCCCGTTCCACTTTGATTCCATGATGACATGTACTAGAAAGCAGTTGCCCACGGGGGCGCCATTTTTTCACCTGCGCTTCCTCGGGCGGAGAACAATATGCCAGTCGTAGTTGTCGTCGGCGCTCAATGGGGCGATGAAGGTAAGGGCAAGGTCGTCGACCTGCTCACGGAAAACGCCCAGGTCGTTGCCCGTTGGGGCGGCGGAGCGAATGCCGGCCATACCATCGTCGTCGAAGGAAAGAAGTACGTCACCCACCTGATTCCGTCCGGCGTCTTGCGACCTGGCGTCGCCTGCGTGCTGGGCGAGGGAATGGTCATCGACCCGAAGACCTTGGTGGAAGAGATCCTCGCCTTTCGAGGGCAAGGGCTGCTCAAGAACGACTGCGACCTCGTGATTTCCGGTCGTGCACACCTGACCTTGCCGCATCACCGGGCTCTCGACCGTCTGCGCGAGAATCGGCCGAACGCCATCGGTACTACCCAGCGTGGAATTGGTCCGACCTACGAGAGCAAAGCCTCGCGAACCGGTGTGCGCATCGAGGATCTGCTGCGTCCCGAGCGTCTGCGCAAGAACATCGAGCGCAACCTCGCGTACATCGACGCGCAACTCTCGAAATTCGGTGAGCCTTTGCCGGATGTCGATGCGCTGACCAAGGAGTATCTCGGTTACGCGGAGGAAATTCGCCCCTTTGTCGGGGATGCTTCGCGGTTCCTCTACGACAGCATCCGCAACGGCAAGAGCGTCCTGTTCGAAGGTGCCCACGGCGTGCTGCTCGACCTCGACCATGGCACCTATCCGTTCGTGACATCCTCGTCGACGACGGCCGGCGGCGCGTGCAGTGGATGCGGCATCGGTCCAACGTCCATCGACAGTGTGGTCGGCATCGTGAAGGCGTACACCACTCGGGTGGGCAACGGACCGTTCCCGACGGAGCTGTTCGACAAGACCGGCGAACGTCTACGCGAGGTCGGTCGTGAATTCGGCTCGACCACCGGTCGTCCGCGTCGCTGCGGCTGGCTCGACCTGCCTGCGCTTCGCCTGACCATCCGCTTGTCCGGGCTCGAGTCGCTGGCCCTCACCAAGCTCGACGTTCTCGACGGGCTTCCCGAGGTCAAGCTGTGCGTGGCGTATCGCCTGAACGGCAAGCTGCTCGACGAGATGCCGCTCGATCCAGACGACCTCACCCAGGTCGAGCCGATCTACGAGACCATGCCCGGCTGGCCAGTGCGTGCGGCCGGCGCACTGGCGAACACCCTTGCAGATTTGCCTGAAGCGGCTCGCAACTATCTTGCGCGCATCACCGAACTGGTCGGCGTGCCCCATTCGATCGTGTCGTGGGGCCCGGCGCGCTCTGAAACCATTCTTAGCAAGAACCCATTTCTGGAGGCTGGTTCGCGCTAGCGCAATGCAGAATTCTTTTCGCGGTGGTAGAGCCCCAAGCCGGCCAGGCAGTCTCAGGAATATCGTTTGCAAGCCGATCTTCTGTCAGAATCCGTCTTGCTACGTATTGCCGCCTATCTATAATCCCCCGGCTATCCGCCCGTCGATACCCGCCGAAACGAGGAGCCCATGAAGATCGTCTGTGATGCCTGTCAGGCTAAGTACTCGATTGCCGACGACAAAATCCAGGGTAAGGCATTCAAGATCCGCTGCAAGAAGTGCAACCACATCATCGTTGTAAAGAACAGCGGCGACGCTTCGGCGAGTGCGGAAAAGCAGAAGGCTGCGGCTTTCGCGGCGGCGGCACCGGCATCCTCGGGATCCGATCAGGGCGTGTGGCATGTTGTGGTCGATGGTGAGCAGGTAGGCCCCTTGACCGAGGCCGATGTCAAAGAGAAGCTTCGCGCGAATCAAATCAACGCCGAGACACTGGTTTGGAAAGAAGGGTTTGCCGATTGGAGCGCGTTGTCGACGGTCCCTGAGCTTGCGGCTTTGCAACCCAAGGCACGTACTTCGGGCGCCAGGGCAGCCGTGCACGATTCTCATCCGACGGCCTCGGCCAAGTCGACCTTTCCGTCTCCGTCTCCCGACGCAGGCGACGTGTTCGCGGCCGCGACGGTGATTACCCCAGCCAGCAGCGACCTCTTCGCAGCCACGGGATCGCCGTCCGCCCAGCCCGCGGCCCAGGCGGTTCCAAGTCCCGTTGCTCCATCCCCTTCGTCACCGTTCCTGTTTGGCGGTGCGTCCGCGCCGCAGGCCGAGCCTGCCATCGTGATCAAGAATCCGAGCAATGGCGCCGGCGGGACACACTTGACCGGTCAGCGCAACGAGAACTCCGTCTTGTTCTCGCTGTCGAACCTTGAAGCGCTGGCGGTGCCGAGTGGCTCGGGCGGAGGCATCCGTCCTCCGTCGTCCACCTCGAATACCGAGGGTTCGGGTCTCATCGACATCCGGTCGATGGCCGCCATGACCATGCACGACGGCGGTGGCGACGCTCGCCGCTCGTCCGAGGCGCTGCCCACCTTCTCGACGCCGCAGTTTTCCCCGGTCGCGCCGGTGCTTCTGCCGATCTCCAGCAGTGGTCCGCCCAAGTGGGTTTATCCCGTGTTGGGCCTGCTTGCAGTTGGCATTCTGGTTCTTGGCTACGGCATCTATCGGGTCATGGCGGCGCCACCGCCCGGCAATCCGATCTTCATCCAGGCTGCGCCAGTGCCAGCGGCTGCGGCGCCCGTCGCGGCCCAGCCGGCCCCCGCGCCAACGGCTGCCGTTCCCTCGGCGAATCCCGAGGCGGCCAAGCCCGCGGGCGATGACAAGCCTGCCGCCACCGCGGAAGAGAAGCCCGCCGATAAGTCCGCCAAAGGCAAGGGCGACAAGCCCCGCCATAAGGGTGAATCGTCCGGCAAGAAGGACGTGGCGGGAGGCGGCGACTCGAAGGGTAAGTCGGAAAAGGGCAAGAGGGACACCATCGCGAATGCGTTGCCCGACTTCGGCAAGAAGGAAGAGCCGCCCAAGCCGGCACCGCCCCAGGTCAAGCTGATGCTCCTGACTCAAAGCGATATCGTCAATGCCATGAAGGGCGTGCAGCCCAAGGTGCAGGCATGCGCCAACCAATACAAGGTGCCGGGCACTGCGATGGCGACCATTTCCGTGGCTGCCGGTGGCAAGGTGAACAACGCCAACGTGACTGGCAAGTTTGCCGGAACACCCACGGGTGATTGTGTTGCAGTGGCGGCGAAATCGGCTAAGTTCCCGCCTTGTCAGTCCATGACATTCCCCTGGCCATTCACGCTTAGCCCCCGGTAAGCAGGCTTCAATCGTAGGAGAGCTTCTAGGCCCCGTGGCCACTGCAGTTCGCGCTCATATAGCTGGCACCGTCTGGAAGGTCGAAGTTGATTTCGACGACGAGGTCGAAGAAGGCCAGACGGTCGCTGTGCTGGAATCCATGAAAATGGAGATGCCGGTCGAAGCGCCGATCTCTGGCCGCGTTACCGCGATTCACGTCAAGCCAGGACGCTTCGTCGAAGAGGGCGAAGCGCTCATGGACTTGGGCTGACCGGAACCTGCGCTGGCGGCGGCGAAGCATCGGGCCGCTGGGCCGCAGCGGGCATGTTGCGCTTCGGGGGCGGTGCGGGCGGGCCGTGGTCATCCCGGAGTTTTGCGACCAGCTTGTCGATCAGCATCTGTTCGTAGCGCTTCGGTAGATCGGGGATCGACACCGCCAACCGGGTGGCCTCCCGGCCTTCTGGATCCACGGCGTGGATGAGCTCGATCGATGCCTTGCTGGGCTTTGGCCCGTCGGTAAAATCAAAGAGTACGTATCCTGCCGAGTCGTCCTTTTCCCGAATGGGGAAGCCACGGTCGACGCGCAGGAAGCGGACACTGGTTGGCCAGACGTCCAAGATCGGGTAGGGGACGACTTCCATGGTGCGCGCCTCGGCTGGACCGGGCCACAGGGAAGCCATCGCCACGGCCGCGCCGATCGCAAAAGCTCGACGGTGAGGCGCCCCCCTCACGACTCGCCGCCCTGTTCTGCCGCGCGTTTGGATTCAGTCACGAGCGAACGGAACGATCCGGCAGACTCGCCCACGAACAGCATCGCCAGAAAGCCGAGCCCCACGTACCAGACGAACTGGATCCCATGCAGCGTGATGGCATAGGCGCCACCCACCGAGGTGAGTATCGACTCGGGCAGGTATGCTGCCAATGCCAGCACGATGCCGGCGTGGAATTGTCCGACCAGCCCGGGCGCGTTGGGCAGTGTGATGAGGACGCCGGTGAAGGCCATCGCCGCAAAGGCGCCGTGGATCGGAATGGGAAGATTCATGAGGCGAGCCAGGATCCACATGCCGAGGCCGTTCGCGCCCCAGTAAAGCGCGGTCTGAAGCAGGAACGGCAGCATGTCGCCGGCACTGCTCAAAGCCTTGAAGCCCTGGATCAGGGCGCGCAGCCTTTCGGCGAGCTTGTCCGCGTTCTTGGGTGAAATTCGGCGCAGAAAGGTCACAGCCAGCGCAAGCCGGATGGTGGCGTCGGTCCAGCGTAGGGCACAGCCGAGGAAGATGGTCAGGCCCAAGAAGCCGAACAGCGCGGCCCAAGCTGACACCGCGAGCATGGGCGGATAGGCGTGCGCCCCTGGCGCCAATGAAAACAGATAGGTGCTGAACAGAAGCACGGCGATCACCAGCCCGTCCACAATTCGCTCGACCGCGACCGTGCCCAGCACAGCGCTCATGCGCGATTGGCCCTCGCGGGCGACGTAGTACGGCCGTGCGAATTCGCCAAGGCGGAACGGCAATGCCAGCACCGCCATGAACCCGACCGTGGAGATGATCATGAGTCGCTTGAAGGGCAGCGACACCCCGATGGGGCGCAGAAGGTATTTCCAGCGCCAGGCTCGGAAGATGTGAACTGGCACGATGGTCAAGGCATAAAGGACCAGTGCCCAAACCGAAATGCCTCGCAGCACCGATTCGGTCTGATGCAAATCGATCTTGCGCAGGGCCAGGGCGATGCATGCCGCACCGACCAGAAGCGACAGGAATATCTTGAGAAAGAGTTTCACGTTGGCTCGATACGCGTTAGGGCAGCTCGCCAGCCAAAATACGGCGAGGATATTCTTCTAGCAATCGCGCAACGGCAGCGGCCCCACAGCGCTTTCGAATCCACTCGATGCCGTCAGCCACGCCATCCTTGGTATCGGGGCTGTGCATGTCGGAAGCCACGGCGTGGGCCAGGCCTTCCTCGACCAGACGCCGGGCAGCCTTGGTCTCGCCGCGGTTTTGCGTTCCAGCTAGGGCCTCGAGGTCCACGACCAGCGCCGCTTGCCTGCCCAGCACCTCCGCGAAAGCCGGGTCGCGCTGCACGGCCAAGTAACGCTCGGGATGCGCCATCACCGGCAAGGTCCCTCCGACCCGTATCTCGAACAAGGCCTCTTCCAGCCGCGGCGGCAGGGTGACCGGGTTGACCTCGAACAAGAAGGCGCGCCTCCCGTCGTAACACGGGACGGTATGGCTGCGCAGGCGCTGCAAGAAGATCTCGTCCCAGTAGTTTTCCGCACCAAGATGCATGCGTAGCCCGGGGTGCTTCTTCGTGGCTTCGTCCTGGAATTGCGCGAGTGCCGCGCCGATGGCTTCGGCCGGGGGAATGAATAGCCCGTTCCGCTGATGCGGCGTGGCGCATATTTCGGTGAACCCGAGGTCCATGAGTGCCTCCAGCATCTGCATGCTGGTCTCGATGTCGGGGGACCCGTCGTCGAGGCCCGGCAGCAGATGGCAGTGAAGGTCAATGTATTGCGCCACTTTTGTCGGCGGTGACCATAGCGGATCTTCCGAGGCTTGGCCGCAATTTCCCTTCGCGGAAATAATACGCTGTACGACGATTGGGGCTTGCACAAAAGGGAACACCGATTGCAAATTGGGCTTCCGGAGGAAACGCATTCAATGGGCGACAAAGTTGCTCTTCCCAGTCTCAGTTTGCCAAAGCAGAAAACCCACTGGACCGTGGGCGTCGTCATTGCGGCCGGCGTGTTGCTCGTGATTCTGGGCGCTGCTTTCTACGCGGTCTTGCAGAACCGTCAGGTAGAATCCAACGCGATTGCGAGGCGTGAAGCGGATCGATTGGCGTCGCTGAGAGCCGAGACCCAGAAAGCCCAGGCCGAAAAGGAGAACGCCGAGGCACAGAAAGCGGCGTCCGAGGCCAGGAAGAAGGCAGACGAGGCCTCCGTGATAGCCGACCAGAGAAAAGCTGCCGCGGGCAGCGCCATCGCCGAGGACGACAAGAAGGGCGACAAGGGCAAGAAAAAGACTGGTGGCGGTCACAAGGCCGGCGCAACCAAGGTCGGGAGCGGCAAGCCTGGATCACCCGCCGCTGCGTCTCCTGCTGCTGCGCCTGCGGCACCGGCCGCCCCTGCCAACAAGCCCTCCAGCAAGGCCAGCAAGGACATCGACGACCTGCTCAGGAGCTTCAAGTAGTCGGGGCCCTGGAGACCGGCGCCTCCAGCCGAGGGGGAGGGGCTCCACCTGTCCGGCTACGCTTCCGTGACCGGTTTCCGCTCTGACTACGGTCTCGGTTCCGTTTTTTCCGTCGCTGCTCGCCGTTCGATCTTCTCGATGCGCGTACTCAGATCGCCGTCTTGCAGGATCACTGTGAGTTGCTGTCCCGGTACAAGCCCGTCGCAGCTACGAACGACGTTTCCGTCGGCGTCACGGGCAAGGCTATAACCTCGGTCGAGCACTTTGAGCGGCGATAGCGCATCCAGCTTGCTGGTCAGAGCCTCGAGTGAATGTCGGCGCGTGGTCAGGATGCGACTTCCTGCATGCGCCAGACGTTGCTCGAGTCCACCCAGCAAGAGTCGCTGATCGGCGATCCGTCGTTGAGGATGCGCGCGCAAGAGTCGGGCCATGCCCGCATGCAGATCCTTGCGGCG
>Ga0302321_100004713_pt1 | contig 11852 bp, 12 predicted proteins | sample Fen_T0_1_FD_202505 | JGI IMG/M metagenome (GOLD analysis project Ga0302321, IMG submission 202505) | Peat permafrost microbial communities from Stordalen Mire near Abisko, Sweden - Fen_T0_1 | ecosystem: Environmental > Terrestrial > Soil > Wetlands > Permafrost | place: Sweden: Abisko...
CGTGAGCGCGATAGTTGAGTGCCACGGGGAGGACTAGCCGGCGATTATAGCCACCCCGCCGGCCGGGCCGGCGCGCGTCGTCCCATCGCGGCATTCGCGGCTATAATGCCGACTCTGCGCAACGCGCACCCGATCAACGGCGGGTCGCCCCGCATTGCAGGGTCGTGAATCTGGTCAGGTCCGGAAGGAAGCAGCCACAGCGAACTCCTGCAAGTGACGGGATCACGGCTCGCCACCCATTCTTTTCCGCCCGGTCTCAAACCCGGCGATAATTCGGGCATGAGCTATCAGGTTCTCGCCCGCAAGTGGCGCCCGAAGACGTTCGCGGAACTGTCCGGCCAGGAACACGTGGTCACGGCGCTGTCCAACGCGCTGACCCGCGGCCAGCTGCACCATGCCTATCTGTTGACCGGCACGCGCGGCGTGGGCAAGACGACCATCGCGCGCATCCTCGCGAAGAGTCTCAACTGCATCACCAACGGCGTGACCGCGATGCCCTGTGGCACGTGTCCCGCCTGCGTCGACATCGACGCGGGCCGCTTCGTCGACCTGCTCGAACTCGACGCGGCGTCGAACACGGGCATCGACAACATGCGCGAGATTCTCGACAACGCGCGGTATGCGCCGACGGTCGGGCGCTACAAGGTCTACCTGATCGACGAAGTGCACATGCTGTCGAAGGCCGCGTTCAACTCCATGCTGAAGACGCTGGAGGAGCCGCCCGAGCACGTCAAGTTCGTCCTAGCAACGACCGACCCACAGAAGATCCCTGTAACGGTCCTGTCGCGCTGCCTGCAGTTCAACCTGAAGCCGCTGTCGCCGCAAGCCATCGGTGATCGTATCGGCCATATCCTGACGGCGGAAGGCATCGCCTTCGAGGCCGGCGGCGTGGCGCTGCTCGCCCGCGCCGCAGGGGGCTCATTGCGCGATGGCCTGTCGCTGCTCGACCAGGCCATCGCCTACGGCAACGGCGACGTGAAGGAGGGCGTCGTGCGCACGATGCTGGGTGCCGTCGACCGCGACTACGTCTACCGGATCGCCGACGCACTCGCCGCGGGCGATGGTCCGGCGCTGATGGCAGAAAGCGACGCACTCGCGGCGCGCGGCTTGGCCGCGGCTTCGGCGCTGGAGGAACTGGCGTCGCTGTTTCACCGCATTGCCGTCGTGCAGGTGGTGCCCGCCGCCGCGGCAAATTTCGACGATGCCGCGCGCGTGTCGGCGTTCGCGACCGCTTTTTCGGCGGAAAGCATCCAGCTTGCCTACCAGATATGTGCGCAGGGCTGCGCCGATCTCGCATTGGCACCCGACGAGGCCACCGGTTTCACGATGACGCTGTTGCGGCTGCTGGCGTTCGAACCCGCGGGCGCGATTGCGTCGCCCCCGACTCGCGGCGAGCGCGCTGCCGCCGTGCCGTCGCCGTCGCGGCAGGCCACGCCCGCCTTGAGACCGCCACCACCCGTGCGCGACGCCGCGCCAGTGGCCAATATCGCCGGAGTGATGACCGTGCCGGTATCCCCGGCACCGGTCAAGGCGGCCGCGCCGGCCGGGCCGGTGGTCGCGCTGCCGGAAGAACCCGCGGCGTGGTCGGCATTTGTCGCGTCGCTCAAGTTGACAGGCATGGCCGCGCAACTGGCCGCGCAGACCGAGCTCAAGGCCATCAACAGCAATGCGCTGACGCTGGCGTTGCCGGTCGCGCACAAGCACCTGGCCGACAAGGTCTTCGCCGACAAGCTCAAGGCAGCGCTGGAACTGGCGACGGGGCGGCGGCTGCTGCTCGCGTTCGAAGTGGGTGCTACGACGGAATCCTCGTTGGCGGCGACGGAGAAGCGCGAGCGTGCCGACGCCAAGGCCAAGGGCGAAGCGGCATTTCGCGACGAGCCGTTCGTGCGCGACCTGTTGGCGACGTTCGACGGCCAGGTGAAGACCGAGACCATCACCCCGCTGACGCGTGACGGTAGCGACTGAGGGTGGCAACGAGGCATTGACGGAGCGAACGTGATGATGAAGAACCAGTTGGCCGGCCTCATGAAGCAGGCCCAGCAGATGCAGGACAACATGAAGCGCGCGCAGGACGAGTTGGCGCTGCTCGAGGTCGAAGGCCAGGCGGGCGCCGGGCTGGTCAAGGTGACGATGACCTGCAGGCACGACGTGAAGCGTGTGAAGATCGACCCGTCGCTGCTCGCAGAGGATCGCGACATGCTGGAGGACCTGGTCGCGGCCGCGATGAACGACGCCGTGCGCCGCGCCGAAGCGACGACGCAGGAAAAGATGGCCGGGCTGACGTCGGGCCTGCCGATGCCGCCCGGCTTCAAGCTGCCGTTCTGAACGACGGCTGCGCGCCTTGATATTCGCCTCATGACCGAGCGGACCGACGCCCGACCGCTTCCTGCGCAGGAACCGCTGTCGAGTCTGGACGAACTGGCGAAGGCGTTGCGCTGCCTTCCCGGCGTGGGCCCCAAGGCTGCACAACGAATGGCGCTGCACCTGATGCAGCACGACCGCGACGGCGCGCGTTCTCTTGCCGCCGCGCTTGTCCATGCGGCGCAGTCGATCCGTCACTGCGAACGCTGCAACACGTTCACCGAAGATGAAGTGTGCTCGCTCTGCCGGTCGCCGAAGCGAGACCCGGCGCAGCTATGCGTCGTCGAGACGCCCGCCGACCTGCTGATGGTCGAGCACACGCAGGCGTACAGCGGGCTCTACTTCGTGCTGATGGGTCGCCTGTCACCGCTCGACGGTATCGGCCCCAAGGAAATTCGCCTCGACCGGCTGCTGAAGCGCGCCGCGGATGGCGCTGTGCGCGAGGTGATCCTGGCCACCAACTTCACCAACGAGGGCGAGGCGACCGCGCACTATATCGGCGAATTGCTGGGCGCGCGGGGGCTCAAGGTGAGCCGGCTCGCACGCGGCGTCCCCGTTGGCGGCGAACTTGAATACGTAGATGCGGGCACGCTGGCGCAGGCGTTGCGGGAGCGGCGCGTCGTCGCTCCCTAGCACACGCCTGCTGCGTCACTTGACCGGCGGAATTGGGATCATTCCGGGGAACACGTAAGCCTGCAGCATGGCGATGACGCCGATCACCGCCGCGCCGGCAATCGAGTAGAAGAACACGGTCCGGAAGATCGGACCCAGCGCGTGGGTTCGCTCCTTCGGATCGTCGTAGCACGCGGCGCAGGCGACCATGATGGACTGTGCATCGATCATCTTGCCCATGACGCCGCCGGTCGAGTTGGTGGCGACGATCAGGATTTCGTTCAAGTGCAGCTGCTGCGCCGTGATCCGCTGCAGGCTGCCGAACAGCGCGTTCGACGCGGTGTCGGATCCGGTAAGGAAGACGCCCAGCCAGCCCAGATAGGCGGCAAAGAACGGATAGAAGAAGCCGGCACTCGTGAACGCGAGACCGAGCACGGCGTCCGTGCCCGAATAGCGGGTCAGGAAGCCGAGACCCAACACCAGCGCAATCACGACGACCGGGGTCTTCATCCGCTGCAGCGTCCGCCCGAACGCATCGATCCACTGGGCTCCGGTAAGTCTCAGGACCAGTCCCGACAGCAGCGCGGCGACGAATACGCCCGTTCCCGCGGCGGACAGCCAGTTGATCGTGAATCGGGCTGCTTCCGGCTTGGCGTTGATGGGCGCGACCGGGGGCATGCGCTGAACCAGGTTGTGCAGCGCCGGCATGTCCCAATAGGGCAGCGACAGCGTGCCGCCGAATGTCGTCCCGAGCAGCGTGGTGCTGAACTTGGCGTCGGAGAACAGTCCGTTCAGGAATTTCTTGAATTCCGGCATGCCCCACAGCGCGCAGCAGACGATGAGGATCACCCAGGGCGCCCAGGCATGGATCGTTTCCTTGACGGTAAACGGGTATTTCCATTCCGTGCTGTCTGTCGTCACTGCGGCGCTCTTGCCGGCCTTGGCCAAGGTCTCGCGTTCTTCCTTCAGCAGGAAGCGGGTCTTCGGATGCCAGACGAAGCGCAGGAACAGCGCGGTGCAGATGACGGAAAAAACGCCGGACACGACGTCGGTCATCAGGTGGAACTCCGGCGAGCCGGAGGCCATGAATTGCATCAGCGCGAAGGACGCGCCCGCGCACAGTGCCGCTGGCCACACCTCGAAAACTTCCTTCCAGGTTCCGCCCTCCATCTTCACGAACGTGGCGACCAACCAGAACGGCACCAGTATCGAGACGAAAGGCAACTGCCGGCCGGCCATGGCGGATAGCGTTACCTGGTCGAGGCCGCTGACCGCGGCGAGTGTCACGATCGGCGTGCCGATGGCGCCCCAGGCAACGGGCGCGGTGTTGGCCAGGAGATTTAGGACTGCGGATTGGAACGGCTTGAATCCCAGGCCCACCATGACCGCACCCGCAATGGCCACGGGTGTTCCGAAGCCGGACGTACCCTCGATGATCGCGCCGAACGAAAAGGCGATGAGAACGCATTGCAGCCGCCGGTCGAAAGAGATGTGGACGATGGACTCCTTGACCACCTCGAATTTTCCCGAGACCACGCTCATCGTGTAGAGGAACATCGCGGCCAGGACGATCCAGATGATGCCCAGGAACCCCGACAGTGAGCCCAGCGCGAAGGCCGAGACGGCCGAGGCCACCGGCATCTTGAAGACCAGGCAGACGACCAGGAAGGCGGCGATGACGCCATAGAGCGCCGCCCAGGGCGCCGAGATGCCGAGGAGGACGTTGCCCTGCGCGTCGCGGTGTCGATGCAGCGCGATGAAGTAGAGCAGCGTCAGGATTGGAATGGCGGCGACGATGGTGGAAAGAAACGCATTCCCCATCGGATCATAGATCTGCTGGAACATGATTCCCCCTCCAGATTGAACCGCATGTCCGGCCAATCCTTGGCGGATCTTCGTTCCGCACCGGATCGAGTTTTGTGGACATGCAGCGCGGCGACCGCAGGGGGATGCTACTGCCCGCGCTGCAAATCAGCAAATTCCATTCGGATCCATGCCGCAGCGCACAATTGCGTTGCGTCTTCCGTAGCTATAATGATTTTTGTAATCGAGCACGCGCCTTGGCGTGCGCGTTCTTGGCAACCAACGAGGCAAGGCGACGACAGAATCGCCGAATCCCCGGCTAACTATCACCGCGCAATCATAGGCGCGGGACTGTCCATAGGAGGCAATATGAAGCGCAAGTTGATCGACCTGACCCCGAAGGCGTCCGCACCGTCGACGCGCCGCAAATTCCTTAAAGCCGCCACGGGCGCCGCCGCTGCAGGCGCCACGCTGGGATTTCCGATGATCGCCAAGGGCCAGACCGGGCCGATCTCGATGCGGTTCCAGTCGACGTGGCCGACCAAGGACATCTTCCACGAATACGCGCTCGACTATGCCAAGACCGTCAACGACATGACCGGCGGCGAGCTCAAGATCGAGGTCCTGCCCGCGGGCTCCGTGGTGCCGGCATTCGGATTGCTCGACGCCGTGTCCAAGGGCACGCTGGACGGCGGTCATGGTGTGATCGTCTACCACTACGGCAAGCAGAATGCGCTGGCGCTCTGGGGCTCCGGACCGGCCTACGGCATGGATTCGAACATGCTGATGGCGTGGCATCGCTGGGGTGGCGGCAAGGAACTGCTGACCAAGCTGTACAGCTCGGTCGGCGCCAACGTCGTGTCGTTTCCCTACGGTCCGATGGCCACGCAGCCGCTCGGCTGGTTCAAGAAGCCCATCACCAAGTCCGACGACTTCAAGGGCCTCAAATACCGCACGGTTGGCATCTCCATCGACCTGTTCACGTCCATGGGCGCGGCGGTCAACGCGCTGCCGGGCGGCGAAATCGTTCCGGCGATGGACCGCGGCCTGCTGGACGCGGCCGAATTCAACAACATGAGCTCGGACCGGTTGCTCGGGTTCCCCGACGTTTCCAAGGTGTGCATGCTGCAGAGCTACCACCAGAATGCTGAGCAGTTCGAGATCACGTTCAACAAGACCAAGTACGACGCGCTGCCCGACAAGCTGCGGTCCGTGATCGCCATGGCCGTGTCCGCCGCCTCGCAGGAGCTGACCTGGAAGGCGATCGACCGCTATTCGAAGGATTACGTCGAATTGCAGACCAAGGACAAGGTCAAGTTCTACAAGACACCCGACGCGATTCTGCAGCTGCAGCTCGACACCTACGACAAAATCGTGGACAAGAAGTCAGTGGACAACCCGATCTTCAAGGAAATCGTCGAGTCCCAGAAGGCATTTGCCGAGCGCGCGGTCAAGTGGGACATGGACAACAACGTCAACCGGCGCATGGCCTACAACCATTACTTTGGCCCGAAGGCGGCAACCGCAAAGAAGGCCTGACGCGGACAGCGTTGCGAGGACACCATCCGGCAGACCGCGGATGGTGTCTTCTTTTGGATGCATTGAATTCGAACGCTGACTTCCACGAGGAACGCGGCAATGCAAAAACTGTTGTTGTTCGTCGACAAGCTCAGCACCTGGGTCGGCCAGGCCTTTTCCTGGCTCATCGTGTCGCTGACCTTGCTCATCTCGTGGGAGGTCTTCTCTCGCTACGCGCTCGATCACCCGCATGCCTGGGCCTTCGACGCGATGATCATGATGTACGGAACGCTGTTCATGATGGCCGGCGCATACACGCTGTCCAAGAATGGACATGTGCGCGGTGACGTGCTCTATGGATTCTTCCCGCCGCGACTGCAGGCCGGGCTCGACCTCGCGCTATACCTGCTGTTCTTCATCCCCGGCGTAGTCGCGTTCGTCTGGGCAGGCTACAACTACGCCGCCGAGTCCTGGGCGATTCGTGAGAGTTCGAACATCACGGCCGACGGCCCGCCCTACTATCCGTTCAAGACGATCATTCCCGTCGCCGGCGCATTCATTCTGCTGCAGGGCATTGTCGAGATCATTCGCTGCATCATGTGCCTCAAGACGGGCGACTGGCCGTCGCGCGAGGAGGACGTGCAGGAAGTCGACGTCGACAAGCTGAAGAAGATGGTGCACGTGAAGGACTCCGACATCGTCGAGGCGGACAAATTCGTGGTGGCGCACGAACACGACGGAGCCCGCCAATGAGGAAGGAAGTCTGGTTCGGTCTGTCCATCATGGCTGCGGTCGTGATCATGCTGTTCCTGCTGATGCCGTCACCTTCGCAGATGACCAACGGCCACTTGGGCCTGCTGATGCTTGGGCTGATCGTCGTGGGCATCATGCTCGGCTTTCCGACGGCATTCACGCTGATGGGCATGGGCGTGTTCTTCGGCTGGCTCGCCTATCGCAGCGTGGACCCGGCGCTCGCGAACCGGCAGATCCTCGACTTGATGGTGCAGCGCGCCTATTCGGTGATGTCAAACGACGTGCTGATCGCCATTCCGCTGTTCGTGTTCATGGGCTATCTGGTCGAGCGGGCGGCGCTGATCGACCGGCTGTTCAAGAGCCTGCACCTGGCCACGGCGCGCGTGCCGGGTGCGCTTGCCGTGGCCACCATCGTCACGTGCGCCATCTTCGCCACCGCAACCGGCATCGTCGGTGCCGTCGTCACGCTGATGGGGCTGCTCGCATTTCCGGCGATGCTGAAGGCCGGATACAACACCAAGGTCGCTGCGGGCGCCATAACTGCCGGCGGGTGCCTCGGCATTCTGATCCCGCCTTCGGTGCTGTTGATTGTCTACGGCGCGGTCGCCGGTGTTTCGGTGGTTAAGCTCTATGCCGGCGCGTTCGGTCCCGGATTCATGCTCGCGGCGCTGTACATAGGCTACGTGATCGTGCTCGCCAAGATCCGGCCCGATCTCATGCCGCCGCTGCCGCTGAGCGAGCGCGGTGTAGCCCTGACACCGATGATCAAGAGACTGGCGACGCGCGGCGGCAACGCATTCACTGGCCTGTGGCGCGCGGCCACCGGGGCCGGGACGCAGGCAGGCGAAAAAAAGACGGTTCTTGGCCAGCTGGTTGTGACACTGATCCCGGCGCTGTTCGTCATGGGCGTGGTGGGCGTCACCTGGCAACTCGCGACCGCACCGGAGACGATCGTCGACACGACGGGACTCGTGGAGGCGGGATCGCAGATGACGGCGGGCATCAACGACGAGTCGCCGAGCCCCGTCGATTCCCTCGGTGCCGAGAAGGAGGGCGGGGGCCTCCAGGAACCGCCATCCGACGCGGCAAAGGACGATGCCGCGCCGCCGGCCCAGGCTGCCGCGCCGCCTGCCGTTGTGGCCAAGGGTCCGGCCACCGCGGCGCCAGCAGCCAATGCCGAGCGCCTTCCGACGCCGACTTGGTTCTGGATCATGCTCGCGGTGAGCGCCGCGCTGCTCGTGTTCCTGTATCGGTACTGGAGCTGGGAGCGGCTCGAAGTGTTCAAGATGCTGTTGAGCTCGTTCTTTCCTCTGGCAATCCTTATCCTGATGGTCCTGGGTTCCATCGTGCTGGGCCTGGCGACGCCAACCGAGGCGGCGGCGGTTGGTGCGCTCGGCGGAGGGATACTTGCCGCGGGCTATCGATTCATCGCGCATTGGCGCACGGCTGCGCCGGGCAACGACAAGGTCGGTACAACGATCCGGACCACGACCAGGGAACTTGGCGGGATCATCAAGGAATCGGCGTTCCTCACGGCCAAGACCAGCGCGATGGTGTGTTGGCTGTTCGTCGGGTCGTCGATTTTCTCCGCGGCATTCGCGCTGCTCGGCGGGCAGGAGATCATCAACCACTGGGTGCTGTCGCTCGACATGACGCCGGTGCAGTTCATGATCCTCGCGCAGGTCATCATCTTCCTGCTTGGCTGGCCGCTGGAGTGGACGGAGATCATCGTCATCTTCATGCCGATCTTCATTCCGCTGCTGCCGCACTTCCACATCGACCCGCTGTTCTTCGGGTTGCTGGTCGCTCTCAACCTGCAGACGGCGTTCCTGTCGCCGCCGGTGGCGATGGCCGCCTTCTACCTGAAGGGCGTCTCGCCGAAGCATGTCACACTCAATGCGATCTTCGCCGGCATGATGCCTTTCATGGCAATCCAGGTGCTGGCGCTGATCCTGCTCTACGTATTCCCGGCGATCGGGATGTGGTTGCCGCAGACGCTGTACAAATAGGAGCATCGCCGTTGGACGCGGCGTTCCGGGAGGGGTAACCTCGCCCTTCCGGCGGTAGGACGGCGAATCGTGCCGGCGTCGAATACCAACGGGCGATCTGGGAGGCGGCAATGCTCGTCAGCGAAATCCTGCGAATCAAGGGCAATACGCTGTACACGACTACGCCCGGCGGCGCGGTCATGGACGCCGTGAACGTGATGGCCGACAACGACATCGGCTCGCTCGTCGTGATGGAAGGCGGCAGGCTCGTGGGCATGCTCACGTTCCGCGAGGTCCTGGCGGCGATGGCGGCGCGCGACGGATCGCTGGCCGGTGTGCGGGTCGCCGACATTTACGAGCGCGATCCGCTGACGGCGTCGCCCACGCTCGACGTGATGGAACTGCGCCGGACGATGCTCGATCGCCACGCGCGCTACGTTCCGGTCCTGGACGGTTCCATGCTGCAGGGCGTCGTGTCGTTCCACGACGTCGCCAAGGCGGTCTACGACGAGCAGAACTTCGAGAACCGGATGCTCAAGTCCTACATCAAGGACTGGCCGGACGAAGCCAGTCCTTGACGTGGTTGCATCCGCATTGGGCGACCGCGTGATACGCGTCGACGTCAGGCTTGCAGGACAAACATGGCCGGGCGTTTCGCGAAATGCGTATGGTCGCGTTTTTTCCACTGGCCCGCGCTTCTGCGTTCGATGGTTTCCGACGGCAGTGTCAAATCGGCGGCGATGCATACCTGCGTTCCGGGCATCAGTGTCGTCGCGATCGCGCCCAGCATCGCCTCGTTGCGGTAGGGCGTCTCGATGAAGAGTTGCGCCTGGCCGCGGGCGCGCGATTCGGCCTCCAGCCGCCGCAGCGCGGCGGCGCGCTCGTCCGCCTTGACCGGCAGGTAGCCGTGAAACGCGAAGCCTTGTCCATTCATGCCCGAGGCCATCAGCGCCAGCAGGACGGCGGAGGGACCGACAAGCGGAATCACGCGCAAGCCCGCGGTATGTGCGGCGGCGACCAGCGTCGCACCCGGATCGGCCACACCCGGGCAGCCGGCGTCCGAAACGAGTCCGACGTCTGTCCCGGCCCGGAGCGGCGAGAGCAGCGCCGCGACCTGGTCGGCCGTCGGCACGGCACCGAGTTCGTGAATGGATAGCGTGGCGATCGGTTGCGGCGGGTCGAGCGACTTGATGAATGCACGGGCGGCCTTGGGTGTCTCGACGACCCAGTGGGTCAAGGCTCGCGCCGTGTCGATGGTCCGCTGCGGCAGGACGTTGCCCGGTGGAACCGCGCCGAGCAGATTGGGGACGAGATAGAGGGTGCCGGTCATCGCAACGTCGGCGTCAGGCGAAGGGCGCGGTTGCGGGCACGAGGACGTCGACGCCTTCCTCGCGCAGGAGCCGGCACAGTGCGATCAGCGGCAATCCGATCAGCGCCGTCGGGTCGTCGCTGGTAATGCGGTCGAAGAGCGCAATTCCCAATCCCTCCGACTTGACGGAACCGGCGCAGTCGAAAGGCGCCTCACGATCGAGGTAGGCGTCAATTTCTTCGGAGGTCAGGGAACGAAACGTGCTGGACACGTCGATGAGCGCCGTCCGGCAGCGGCCGCTTGCAGCATCGACCAGCACCAGGCCCGTGTGAAAGACGACAGTCCGGCCGGACAGCGCCCGCAGCTGGGCCGTGGCCCCGTCACGCGTGCCCGGCTTGCCGACGGCCCGGCCGGCGCAGTCGGCGACCTGGTCGGAACCGATCACCAGGGCGTCGGCATGGCGCGCGGCCACGGCCCGCGCCTTGGCTTCGGCCAACCGCAGCGCCGTCTGCGCAGGCATCTCCCCGGGCAGGGCCGCCTCGTCGACGTCCGGCGGGTCTACCGTGAAGGGAAGGCCCAGCCTCTCCAACAGCGCGTGGCGGTACGGGGACGTCGATCCGAGCACCAGGGTGCGCGTGCCGTTCGCCGTTGTTTTTGTGGACATTTTTTGACAACTGGTGGGAAACGCGCTATTATCTCTTGTTTACGTCGGCGGCCCCAAGGACTGTTCCATGACCACGGGTCCCAAGCCGGGAACGCTGAAGGCGGGCACGTTCGACGCCTACCGCCTGGCCCGCGAGCACGAATCGTTGCACGGAAGCTTCGATGCCGCGGCCTCGGAGCGACTGTACGACTGGCTGGCAGCGGGCGATGCGCCGATCGAATGGAACATCGCTGGAACCACCGATGCCCTCGGGCGTCCGGCCATCGCGATCGAACTGGACGGCTCGGTGCCGCTGGAATGCCAGCGGTGCCTGGCGACGATGCAGTGGCCGGTGCAGCAGAGAACGGTGGCATTGCTTGCGAAGAGCGAAGCCGAAGGCGACGCGCTCGACGCAGGCAGCGACGAGGAAGTTCTCGTGGCGGCCGAACCGCTCGATGCGTTGATGCTGGTTGAGGACGAATTGCTGTTGTCGCTGCCGTATGCGCCTACGCATGCGGACGGCGAATGCGCGGCGCCGGAATGACGCGCCCGTAGTGAAGTGCTATTAGCACGGGTAACGCGAATCGGCGGAAGTTGCCGCGGGTAAGCGAAGAATCGATCGAGAAAAGGAGAACCACATGGCTGTCCAGCAGAACAAGAAGTCGCCGTCGAAGCGCGGAATGCATCGCGCCCACGACTTCCTCACCGCCCCGGCGCTTGCCGTGGAACCGGTGAGCGGCGAGGTCCACATGCGCCACCACATCAGCCCCAACGGCTATTACCGTGGCAAGAAGGTCGTCAAGACCAAGGCCGACGAGTAAGAGGCGGCGGACAACGTCCACGGGCGTTGTCGCGTGGCCGGATG
>Ga0302321_100004715_pt1 | contig 11851 bp, 12 predicted proteins | sample Fen_T0_1_FD_202505 | JGI IMG/M metagenome (GOLD analysis project Ga0302321, IMG submission 202505) | Peat permafrost microbial communities from Stordalen Mire near Abisko, Sweden - Fen_T0_1 | ecosystem: Environmental > Terrestrial > Soil > Wetlands > Permafrost | place: Sweden: Abisko...
TCTGTGCAGAAATGCTCTGGCAGTATCAGCACAATCCCTGTAGAACTGTTCTCTGCCGTCTTTGGCATATTCGGCCCATATTTCAAAAAATGCGGGTAGATGATATGAAGGATCAGTCCAGTCATATCCAAATTTATCAGGTACAAAGGTTATTTTTTTATGCTCTACATTGATCACATTCATTTGGCCATCGGTACCGTCTTTTTTCCACATTGCATCCAGGATTCTTCTGGCTTCAGCATAATAATTGATTCCCGTATTATTACCCCATCGGTTGGAAGCAAATAAAAGATCTGTTACAAAATATAATTCTCCATCTGATGCAGATCCTTCAGCGTTGTGTTTGCCGGTCTCCGGTTTTACACTCCATGCAAAATATGCATCGCGTCCTCCTCCCTGATGTTGCATGTATTTCTTTGTCCAGCGCCACAAACGGTCAAAAACCTCTTTTTTGTTTAACTGAACGGTCACCATTAATCCATAGGAAAGACCTTCTGTACGGGCGTCATGATTCTTCAGATCAGAAACATAGGCCATCGAATCACCAACTTCGAAATAGACTTTGTCAGGTCCCTCAAAAAGATCATAATATGCTTTGGCAAGTTTAGCATCAATATCAGCCTGTTTATATCCTGCATCGCGGAATACATTGCGATATTTGCCCGTCTCCCAGGCACCTTTTTTCCAGGGTTTCATAATTCCCCTTTTATCCCTGATATCCTTCATACAATCTTTATCGGGTGTCATCATGGCCGAAAGAAACAGGCTGCAGATGGCGAAACACAATAAACTTGAATAAATTATTTTTTTCATAGATCCCTTTTAATGTAATATCAAAGTTAAGTCATAACCGGAATACATCCAAAGATCAATACAATTGACTCTGGCATACATGTGGCAAGCTTTTATAATGAAAAAACAGACCTCATGTTCTGATCTTTAATCTGCATGAGTTTTATCCAAATTTTAGTCTCTGATGAGAATTGCTGACATGATCCTCAATAGAAGGGGGCTAAACACAGAAAAAGTTAAACAGCCCAGCTGAGGTTTGCATGGATTATTTTATGATCCTCATTGCGGAGCAGCACAAAGAAAAAGCCTTGCGGCGCTTTTCTTAGCAACACATCACCTCTGAAATACTGGAGGAGCTTTATCCATTGGTCAAGAATACAATGAACTAAAAAACGCTGGTAGTATTGATTTTTAACATTTCCAGCTTCTTTCAGTTAAGTTCAATCTGGACTCAATATTCAAGTTTTAATTTCTATTAGTTTATCTTTTAAATTGACAATAAAGAATCTTAAATTTATAAAGCAAATTAGAATCAACTGGCTCAGTTCCAAATTTAATAATGATTGACATGAAAAAATTAACGAGAAAAGAGTTTATTGACCTTTCACTGATTAATGCAATGGCTATTCCTTTTATTATGCCTGCAGCATGGGGAAAAGTCATCCCCGGCACGCTGAATGCAGGAGAATATTCTACCAAAACATATGCAGATGGGATTGGTTTCCAGGTTTTTGCATTCAGAGATGCGCTGTTAAAGGATGCAGGCAGTTTATTTAAATCCTTTGCCGGTGCCGGTATTAAAAGTATCGAGTTTTTTAATCCAGCCAAACTTAACGAATATGTCCCTATTGTTAAAGACAACGGAATGAATCCGTTATGTACTCATTTTATGCCAGGTTATATTACCGGTAACTGGACGATGGCACGAAAAATGAATATGGCCCCGCCTGATAATTATTATTTTGAAAATGTTATTGCTGACTGTGTCAGAAACGGGGTTAAATATATGGGGAATGCCATTCTTCTCGACGAAGACAGACCCACTCTTGATGACTATAAGAGGTTTGCTGATAAATTCAATAAATGCGGAGAACAGTGTAAAAAGGCAGGTGTCCAGCTCTATTACCACAACCACTCATTTGAATTTCAGCCAATGAACGGGACTACTCCTTATGAAGAAATGCTTAAAATCTTCGATAAAAGCCTGATTAAAATTGAAATAGATGTATTCTGGCTGACTGTTGCCGGACTGAATCCCGTCAGTTGGATAGAGAAACTTGCTGACTGGCTGCTGTTCCTTCATATGAAAGATCTGAAAAAAGGTTCAAAAATCGGAGTCTATAATTTTGGTATTCCCGAGGATAGCTATGTGGAACTGGGAACAGGCATGCTTGATTATAAGGCTATACTCACTGAAGCACGCAAGGCTGGAATCGAGTATGCTATTATTGACCAGGATTCAACTCAGATGGAAGATAAAATTGCCAGCGTGCGGCAGAATTGTGAGTATATTAAATCTCTGGGGATATAAAGATCTGATAAATATAAGCTCCTTTGTGGGTTTGGTGTAAAAAGCAAAGGGGCAACGACAGAAGGATTATTTCATGATCTGTCTTGAGTAACAGTCCAAATCGAAACGAAGTGAAGATCCTGACCGAAGCGTCAGGAGAAAAAGCCCTGCATCCGCCTTCGGCTTTGGATGATTATTTCATATACCAGATTCAATAGACAAACCTGATTTAAGCCCCCCTTGGGGGTCCCGATAGCTATCGGGATGGGGTGAAAAATATGGAGGATTAAGCCTCACTTCGTTCGGCTTGATCCTCTGTGGGTAACAGCCCAAAGAAAAAGCCACGCTATGCTCCGCATAGCTTCGGCTTTTTTGTTTCCATCCTCTTACAGGAACAAGTTCCTGACGAGTCTGAAAACAAAAAAGCCGTGCCGATAAATCGGCATGGCTTTTTCTTAGTAGCGGAGGGAGGATTCGAACCTCCGACCTTTGGGTTATGAGCCCAACGAGCTACCACTGCTCCACCCCGCAATATAATTGCGGTGCAAATTTAGCATTTAAAGCGCAATTACCAAAAAATATAGGATTTTTAAAGATTAAAATCATAAGAAACATAAGTTTCATATTAATTTCTAACTTTCTGATGTCTTAATTGTTGTATATTCAAAAATGCACTCTGAAAATTAGGGTTTTTAAAAACAAATTGGTAAGTTTATCTGAATGAAAGATATAGGATATATGGAGAATTTTAATGTTGTAATTATTTACTATTGAGGATAATCATTTGATTGAAATTTTTTAAATTGCAAATAAAATATCTTAACAATTTATTATTAAAGCCTATGAAAAAGCTACTTCTCTCTGTTTTTCTGGTATTATTTGCGGGTTTTACAACATTTGCAAATAATGCCGATTTATTCAAACTGGATTATAAAGCTGTTCAGGCAGAATTTACGGAATTAAACCAACTTGCCAGTATGGTTACAGCAAATGCAGACCTGACATACAGTTCATTGCAGCTTACAAATTCAAATCTTGTAACTTCTATGAGGCTTGTTCCGGAAAGTCTTCTACCTGATGGTTCTAAAAATCCCGTTCTTGGTATTCCATCATTCCTGTGGGGTTGCGCCTTTGGTGTGGTAGGAATGGCAGTTGTATACATTGTAACCAACCAGAACATGGATGAGACCAAAAAATCACTCTGGGGTTGTATTACCTGGACAGCGGTGGTAGTAATTCTGGATCTTGTTTGGTGGGGAGCACTGGTTCACGTATAGATTTAACGTAAAAAATTAAGAGTATATCAAAAAGCAATTTAGATATACTCTTTTTTTTTCAAAAAAGTTTAGCTTTTCTCTGACCATCGTTTTTAAGCTGGAAATAAACTATTATTCCTTAAAATAACTGCGGTGTTAAAATATCTGTTTTTATTCTTATTCCCCCTTTCTGTTATACAGGTAGAACCACAGTTGTTTTTCAGAATCAAAACGGATTTTATGATTAAAGCTAAGTCGCCAACAGGAGAACAACAGTTAACTGTCGGAAAGCTATATTATGATAAAAATGTAAAACAGATAGTATATGATGTAAGTTTTCCTGAAAAGGAAATTTGGGTTCAAAGAGACACTGTTCTTTATAAAATCGTCAATTCAAAAATAATTGGAAAACAACGAATTCCTGCTGGGATTGAATTCTCTATTTATAATCTTGTATTAAACGGCACTCTGAACGATTATGGCTTGAAAAAGACTAAATTCACACTCAGGAAAGTTGAAAAAAGTGATAATAACGTAATTTCAACTTGGGAACCTCCTCAAGAACTTAAAAAATATTTTGGCGACATTCTTTTATCCAATGTTGACCAGAAACTTAATGGAATTGTGTTTAAAAACACTGCTGGAGAGGTTGTAAGCCGGCAATTTTTTCGGAACTATATAAAGGTGAACGGATTATCATTCCCTCAGGAAATATACAGAGAGAATTATATAAATGGACAAAAAGACATTGAATTAACAACTTTTACTAATATCGTAGTTAACGACTTATCCGGTGAAAATATATATGACTTTAAAATACCAGCAAACTAAAAACTACTACCGGATTATAGTCAGCTTTATTTTTTTCGCCTTGTATCCGACTTTCTGCTTTTCTCAGAATCTTTATGACAGGAAACACAGCCAAAAATATGCCGAATATCTATCATCCAGTCACCAGTATTCTCTGGCAGCCGAAGAGTATGAAAGACTCGTTTACTTTGACAATAGTAATGTCAGTTTTAAATATAATCTAATAAAATCATATAGATTTTCGGGAGAGTTGAAATCAGGTATCAATCGGATATATTCTTTTTATGGAAAATCACTTGATACAATGCCTGATATGTTGGCAACAGAATTTATAAAACTCCAATTACTCACAGATTCATTGTCTGTTGCGGAAAAGTTCATCCAAAATAGCAGCAAAATATCTATCGAAGACAAAGCAGTTTACACGAGTTGTACACTTCTTTTAAGCGGTAAATATTCTCAGGCCAGCCTTCTGGCAAAAGAATCTAAAGGGATAAACCCCGCATTCCCTTCCGGTATCCTGAATTTAACTTATAAAGCGTCGAATATAAAATTCAAAAGTCCCTTTTTAGCTGCAGGCTTTTCAGCTATAGTACCGGGGACAGGCAAGTTTTATACAAAGAACTGGGCCGACGGCTTTTTTTCAATGTTGTTCGTAGCAGGTAATGCCTGGCAATCCTACAGGGGATTTAAGGAACATGGTATTAAAAGCGGCTATGGCTGGGTTTTTGCAAGTCTTTCAACAAGTTTCTATATTGGAAATATATTCGGTGCTGTAAAAGCAGCTAAAAGGTACAATAAAAATAAAAGAAATGATATTGACAATCAGGTATCTGAGTTTGTCCGTACTGATAGCTATTAGCTTGCCCGCAACTCAGGTACTTCACGCACAGAATTTTGAAGAAACAATAAGCTTTGCCGACAATCAGTTGAAATCCGGTGAGTTAACAACAGCTCTTAAAGCTTATCAGAGAGCTCTCTTCTTCAGCGAAGGAAGAAGTAACCTTTACCTATTCAGACAGATAGCTGAACTAGCATATTTCAATAAGGATTATGAAACTGCGCAAAAGTACTTTGGGTTGGCCTATAATCAATCTGATATTGATAGTTTAAGAACCGAGCTTCTGTTTAGAAAAGCATTCTGCCAGATACTCAACAAGAACTACCAGTTTGCACTCATCGACCTGTTTTCTGTAGATGATACATCCCTGATTGTTAAAAACCGGCTGAACTTCTATCTTGCAACATGTTATTTCGGACTCGAAGACTTCAGTAAGGCCAGGACCTTTTTTAAGCCGTGTGTCGCATTTAAGGATACTGCAGAACTTACGAGTCTTTTTGCCAGGCATAAAATACTCACTCCTTCACCAAAAAAAGCGAGAATAATGAGCATGATTTTTCCCGGAGCCGGACAAATTTATTCAGGAGATTTTAAAGCGGGTTTAAATTCATTGCTTTTAACGTCGGGTTTAATTGCAGTGGGTGTGAACATAAGCATCCAATACCGGCCTATAGATGCAGTCTTTTCAATTTTGCCCTGGTTTCAGAGGTATTATACCGGAGGTTATGGAAAAGCTGAGGAAATTGCTCTGAGAAAACGGCAACTTAAAAGAAACAACGTTTATAATAAAATATTGAAACTGATTGCTGAAAACTCAACTCAATAATAATTTGAACTTTAAAAGCAAAGATTCAATGAGAATTCCCAGGCAAAGAAGAATTTTTTTCTTACTGGTTTTTGGTTTTTCCTGTTGGAATCCAGGTTTTGCAGGAAATAAAATACCGTCTGATGAGAATGCAATGATAAACTGCTTTTTTAAAAATCTGTATAATTTTTCTTTTCGTGAAGCAGATTCAATGGTTGTGGTTATGAAAGAATCGGGTATGGATAACGGCACCCTGTCAAATATTAAGGCTAACCTGGCCTGGTGGAAATTATTGAGCGGAGATGCAATCGAGATGAATCTAAAAACCTGTGATTCTCTTTTACCTGAATCCATGAGTATGGGTTCTAAAGTTAAAAACAGGGATGTCAACTCTCTAATTAATATTATCTACTCATATTCATTAAAGGCCCGTCTCGAGAACTATAAGGGAAATAAACTGAAGTCTTTAATTTATTTCTATAAATCAATTACTTTTATAAATCAATGTTTTGAAATCCCAGGGAAAGATGAAAAACTTAACCTGGTATTTGGTTTGTATTTTTATTTCATGGATTATATAGAAAATGAATATTTTTTGATAAATGCAATGTTTTTTTCTTATCCGAAAGGAGATAAAAAGAAGGGTCTATTGTATCTCCACGATTGTTCACTATCAGACAATGAAATGATAAGAACAGAGGCGAATTATTTCTTGTTGAAGATATATGCCTATACTGAAAAGGATTATTTTGCGGCTTATCAGACTGCGCTGTCGTTGACTCAACAACATCCTGATAATCTGGTATATTGTCTGGAGCAATTGAACCTTCTGATGAAACTGAAAAAAAATATTGAAGCAGAGACTTATCAAAGGAACCTCATTGAAAGTATCCGGTCGTCGAATAAGATAAACGGCAGTCAAAAAGATCATTTTATTTCTCAGATAGGGGCGTTAATAAAAACCGGGGTTAAAGAGTAATTGTCTTATGAAAATAGCAGCACTGATTCTTCTCGTAATTATACCCTTCAGATCTCTGGCCCAGAATACTGAAGATTTAAAAAAATTCAATGATCTGTTTGCCGAAAAAAGTCATAAGCATAACTGGGACGTTCAGTTAAAGGATAACAGGAATGAATTAGCTTTTATTTTTTCAGCAGCGTTTGTTATTTACAAGGAGGTTTTTTCTTCCCAGGATGTGGATGCCTGCGTCTTTACACCATCATGTTCTGTTTATGCAATTGAAAGTATAAAACTGGAAGGAGTGATTCCTGGCTTTTTTTCTGCAATAGACAGACTTACACGGTGCAATCCCGGGCCAAAGAAAGGTATGCAAATTGATTTGCGGACCGGGAAGTATCTTGACCCGGTTGAAAAATAACAACGATTTTGAATATATTTTAATTATTTAGTAGGAGGAAAGAAGTCAGAAGACTCTTTAGCGACTTCCGACTTCCGACCATCTGCTTCACTACAATATAAATTTTATTCACTAATTTTGTTAACGAAATATGATTCCATCTGTTGTTAACTTATATGTGCTGTTACACTAAATTAAAATGAATCACTATGCCAAGGGTATTTAAAGCAACTGAGATAGAAAAAGAAGATAAAGAGATAAAACGCGATTACCTCGACAGGCATATGCCGCATATCTTCTGTACTGATACAGTTAAAAGAGGAGAGAAATTTGAGGTTAAGGTCAAACTTGGTGAGGAATATCCTCATCCTGATGAGGCCGATCATTTCATAAGTGTAATCCAGCTCTGGAACAGGGAAACCCTTCTTGCTGAAGCTCGTTATACTGCAGGTGTCTATGGAAATAAACCTTCTCATTTTGAGATCGATTTTTATATTGTTGCTCCTGAAGTATCAATGAACCTTTCAGCCATGTCAGTTTGCACAAAGCATGGGCTCTGGCAGAGTGAAGACAAGCTGGTAAAGGTTATCTAATCGGTTTAAATTCCCATTTTTGATTTCTTTAACTCATTTGATCAGGCAGGATTATTATCTTTGCACGCCAATCAAGGTATAGAATATGGCTAAAGACGATAAGAAGAAAAGCAACTGGCGCGATAAATACAGATTTTCTGTAATAAATGATCACACCTTTGAGGAGGTTTGGCGAGTAGTGCTTACCAGATATAACGCCTTTCTTCTGATTACTTTCCTGCTGCTTTTTCTTATTTGGGGTACCAGCACTCTGATTTCGTTCACAAACCTAAGGGAGTTTATACCCGGATACCCGGATGTTACAATGCGACGTAATATCCTCTTAAGTGCAATTCGTCTCGATTCACTCGATCACGAACTGAAATTGCGCGACAAATACTTCGACAACCTGAATGCAATAATATCTGGCTCCCGACCTGTTGAAATTTCTACACAGCTGGACACCACAAAAAATTATAAAGCAATAAAGTTCAGCACCTCTCCTGATGATTCTGTTTTAAGAACACGTGTTGAAAACGAGGAAAAGTATAATCTTACACTTGGCCCATCGTCATCTGAATCGGTTTCAGGATTGGCCAGCCTCCATTTTTTTCCTCCGGTAAAAGGTATTGTTTCGGGGAAATATGATGTAAGAACAAAGCATTTTGGAACTGACATAGTTACAAACCCAAAAGCTCTTGTTTCAGCAGTACTTGATGGAACTGTCATCTTCACCGGATGGACTATGGAAACCGGATTTGTAATTGAGGTTCAACATCCGAATAATATTATTTCAGTATATAAACATAATGCCAGTCTCCTTAAAGAGACAGGAGATCTGGTCAGAGCCGGTGACGTAATATCAGTTGTTGGCGATTCAGGTGAACTATATACCTCCGGTCCTCATCTTCATTTTGAGATATGGTACAAAGGGAGCCCTCTGGATCCTGAGAAACATATTTTATTCTAATAAGCACAAAGCCCTTTATGCCAGAAAGAATTGCATTGTTGGGATCAACTGGGTCAATCGGCACCCAGGCTCTGGATATCATTTCAAAGTATCCGGATAGATTCGTTGTTGAGGTTCTGACAGCTGGAAATAATATTGATCTTCTTATTGAACAGGCACATACTTACCAACCCGATTCAGTTGTAATAGCCAATCCCGATCTTTATCTTAAATTAAAAGATGGCCTACAGGGCACAAATATTAAAGTTTATGCGGGCAATGAGGCTGTTGAACAGGTTGTTACCTCATCAACTGTTGATGTAGTTGTAGCTTCAATTGTAGGCTATTCAGGAGTAAGACCCACTATAGCCGCAATAAAAGCTGGGAAGAAAATTGCTCTTGCAAATAAAGAAACACTTGTTGTGGCAGGTGAGATTATTGGCAGACTTGTAAGGGAATCGGGAAGCGTTATTATTCCTGTGGATTCAGAGCATTCTGCAATCCTTCAGTGTCTGGTTGGAGAGACCGGTAACCCAATCGAAAAAATCACGCTTACAGCTTCCGGTGGACCATTTCTGAATTTGTCCGAAGAGATGCTGAAAAGTGTTAAGCCATGTGATGCCCTAAAACATCCTAACTGGAATATGGGATGTAAAGTCACAATTGACTCAGCTTCACTTATGAATAAAGGGCTTGAAGTGATTGAAGCGAAATGGCTCTTTGATCTGACACCTGATCAGATTTCCGTTATAGTGCACCCTCAATCTATCATCCATTCATTCGTTCACTTCGCTGATGGGTCTGTGAAAGCTCAGCTGGGTGTTCCCGATATGAGGGTACCTATCCTTTATGCGCTGACCTTTCCCGACCGGGTACAGTCTGACCTTCCCCGACTCATTCTTAATGAGTGTAAATCACTTACTTTCAGTGACCCCGATATAAGAAAATTCCGGAATTTGTCGCTGGCTTATATAGCGATTGAGAGAGGTGGTAATATGCCTTGTATCTTAAATGCAGCTAATGAGATAGCTGTTAAGGCATTTCTTGAAGAAAAGATTCTCTTTACACAAATGCCTGACATTGTAGAGTATACAATGGAAAATAGTCTATATTCCCCTTCACCTGACCTGGATTTCCTTGAGGCCACTGATATCAGCGCAAGGGAAACAGCTCTTGGTTTTATTAATAAACTTCAAAAAAAACGATGACAATACTTATTAAAATCCTGCAGTTTGTAATGAGCCTTTCAATTCTTGTTGTAATTCACGAATTTGGCCATTTTACACTTGCTAAAATTTTCAAGACAAGAGTAGAAAAATTCTATCTCTTCTTTGATCCGTGGTTTTCACTTTTCAAATATAAAAGAGGAGAAACAGAATATGGAATAGGATGGCTCCCTCTCGGAGGCTACGTCAAGATTTCCGGTATGATAGATGAATCGATGGATAAGGAGCAGATGAAATTGCCTCCTCAACCATGGGAATTCAGGTCAAAAACTTCGTGGCAGAGACTTCTGATAATGACAGGTGGTGTTATTTTCAATTTTATCTCCGCAATGTTGATTTTTATTTTTGTTTTGTTTGCATGGGGAGAAACATACCTGCCAACAGCAAATGTAAAATATGGAATTGTTACAGATTCTGTAGGGTATGCTATTGGCCTTAGAAATGGAGATAAAATCCTCACAGTTGATAATCAGCATATTGAGAATTTCCATGAAGTAACATCAGATATTATACTCAATAACCGCAAAACAATTCAGGTTGAGCGCGATGGAGCAGTTCTGGATATTGCCATTACTAAAGAATATGTTCCAAAGATGCTGAAGGGCAAAGGTCAGATTGATACCAGGATACCTTTCGGACCATATGTGGTTGAAAGCTTTGGAAAGAAATCTCCTGCCAAAACAGCCGGTGTTCTTTCCGGGGATCAGCTTATCGGCCTCAACGATAAAAAATTTACGTATTATGATGAATTCCAAAAGTACCTTTATGATAATAAAGAAAGTCCTGTAATCCTGAATCTTATCCGAAAGGGGAATAATCTTAATATTTCCGTGAAACCGGATACTCTCGGAATGCTCGGGATAGGCAGGTCGGTTTCACTTGATCAGATATTTGAGCTTAAAACCATTAAATATGGTTTTTTTCAATCCGTTCCGGCAGGTATTGACAAGGGTTTTAAAACTATTTCTGATTACCTGAAACAATTTAAACTCATTTTTTCGAAACATACAAAAGGATATGAATCACTTGGCGGCTTTATCACCATTGGCAGCATCTTCCCCGGAGTGTGGGACTGGCAGAGATTCTGGAATCTTACAGCTTTCCTTTCAATTATACTGGCAGTTATGAATATTCTGCCAATTCCTGCTCTTGACGGAGGCCATGTTCTCTTTTTATTATTTGAGGTAATAACAGGGAAAAAGCCAAGCGATAAATTCCTTGAGTATGCACAGATTGCAGGGATGATTTTATTATTGGCACTCCTGCTCTATGCGAATGGTAATGATGTGCTTAGACTGATCAGGAAATAGATTTTATATTTTTAGCATGATTTGTATTTGAATAAAGTATTTTTAACTTTGTATAAATTCTAATACTAAAAGAGATGGCAAATTTAGGCATGACAGAAATATTATTGATATTGGTTGTTGTAGTTCTGCTTTTTGGTGGTCGTAAGATTCCAGAACTTATGAAAGGCATCGGGCAGGGGATGAAAGAATTTAAAAAAGCCTCAAAATATGATCCTGCTCAGGATGATAAAGAAGTGGTTAACAGAGACTAAATCTGATATAACTATATTAAAAAGAACCTGCATTGATATGCGGGTTTTTTTATTTAATTTCTTACTCCCTAAATCCAAATGAACTCACCCCCCCCATCCCCCTCTCTAATTCTTAGAGAGGGGGCGCAATGCATTGTAAATCAAATATATTCCCCCTCTTTACGAAGTAGA
>Ga0302321_100004716_pt1 | contig 11849 bp, 4 predicted proteins | sample Fen_T0_1_FD_202505 | JGI IMG/M metagenome (GOLD analysis project Ga0302321, IMG submission 202505) | Peat permafrost microbial communities from Stordalen Mire near Abisko, Sweden - Fen_T0_1 | ecosystem: Environmental > Terrestrial > Soil > Wetlands > Permafrost | place: Sweden: Abisko...
AGAATTGACATCGTGCCGGACGCGCCGGTCCCAGCCGTCGCGTCCGGCGGCCTCTTTGCCGTATTCGAACTGGATTCCAACCGTCTTCGTTGCCTTCCCCGATCCGGTTCGAGCCCCAGCGGCCCCCATTGCGCGTTCCAGCGTCCGGGGGAGTACACTCCGCGGGGCATGAGACCCGGCGACGAAACCAAGGAGGAGAGTCAGCGCGTGCCGGAGCTCGGCGCAGGGCGTGTGCCTGGCCTGCTGGTGATTTGGGCCGGCGGCACAGCGGTCGCGCAGGTGCTGCACATGCCGGTTGGCAAGCTGGTGCTCGGCCGCGGAACTCAACCCGACCTGTTCGTCGACGACGACCGAGTTTCACGCGAACATTGCCGGGTCGAGTTCGATGGGACCTCTTGGTCCGTCGCCGATCTCGGCAGCCGAAACGGCACGTTTTCGAATGCCGTGCGCGTCGAAGCGCAGGCGATCGCCAGCGAGGGTCCCCTGCTCCGCGTCGGCAGGACGCTGATTCGAGCCGTCGACGACGTTCGGCCGTACAGCGCGGGAGTGAGACTCGAAGACGGTGGCCTGGTACTCGGCGGTCTGATGAAGCGGGCCTGGGCCGAAATCGAGCTCGCGGCCCACGCGGGGACCACGCTTTGCCTACGCGGCGAGAGCGGATCGGGCAAAGAGCTCGCCGCACGGGCATTCCACCAGGCTTCGTGCGGGTCCACTTCGTCGCTGCCGTTCATCGCGGTCAATTGCGCCGCCGTGCCCGAAGGTCTCGCCGAGCGCCTGCTCTTCGGAGCGCGGCGGGGGGCCTATTCCGGTGCTTCGGGGGATGTACAGGGGTACCTTCAGGCCGCCCATGGCGGAAGCTTGTTTCTCGACGAGATTGCCGAGCTCGATCCGCGCGTGCAGGCCAAGCTGCTGCGCGTTCTCGAGACTCGGGAGGTCTTGGCGCTCGGTGCAACCCGGCCTGAACGAGTCGAGCTCCGGGTGTGCGTCGCGGCGCACGCGGACTTGCGCGAGGAGGTTCAAGCCGGGCGCTTTCGAGAAGACCTCTTCTACCGAATCGGTCGCCCCGAGGTCCGGATTGCACCGTTGCGCGAACGCCACGATGAGCTGCCATTCCTGATTCAAGCTGAAATCCGGCGCACCGACCCGGCGCTCGGCGCAAGTGCGCGGATTGTCGAAGCCTGCGCGCTCAGACCGTGGCCGGGCAACGTCCGTGAGCTGCTCGGAGAGGTACGTCGGGCAGCTCATCGCGCGTTGCGAACCGGAAGGAGTAACGTCGATTTGGAAGACCTAGACGTCGCGGCGGGCGTTCGGCTATCGGAACCTCCGCCGGCCGAAGCCAACGCCGACGAAAAGAGCGCAGGACTGCCCGAAGATTCGCAAATCGAGCGCGCACTTTCCGAAAACGGTGGCAACGTCACGCAGGCCGCCCGCGCGCTCGGGATTCATCGCAATCAGTTGCGACGCTGGCTGGCCAAACGCCCGGCTACGAACCCGCCGCCGGCAGCAGAGGGCGAAGAATGAAGACTTGCTCGAGATTAGTGCCCACGGTTACCGCCACGCCCCCATTCGAGCTGCGCGCAAGCGGCATCACCGGATTGACCTGTTCTACGAGGTCAGCACCGTTCACGGTCTTGAGGCAAGCGCCCTGCGCCGCGGGAGTCTCCCCCGCTGAGCTCGGCTGGATGATGAGCCCGAGGTGACCGCATGGCCCAAGCGAGTCGTACACCCCAGCCAGCGGCGCATCGTGCACTTGGCTAGCACTGAACGAACGCGCGTCGCCCGTCTCTTCCCGCAAGCTGCCTTCAATGGCATCGCTGCTCATCGAGCCTTCCAGCCGAGCACCAGCGTCAGCTAAGGAAAATGAAGAATCTAGCCCCGTTGCGCTCGAAAACCAGTGTGTATCTGCGGCTAAAGAGCTCGGCCCTCCGCAAAAAAACACGCTCGCAGAGCTGCCTGACTGGACAGCGCCCAGCATCACGTCCGAGTCCAGCACGGTGCCGACCCAAACCCTGCGCGCCGGCTCGGCCTGTCCGTTGCTCGGGTTGCTAGCGCAGCTGACGCTTGCCAGAGCCCACACGGTGCAACCACGGAGCCACAATCCTGCGAGCGCGCTCGGCAATCTGCACAGCCATTGGCCAAAAGCGGATCCCACGGCGCAGAGTATACTCGACTCGTCCGATCTCGCGTAGCTTTTGCAGGCGCCATGCAAGAAGGTGATCTCATCGCAGATTTTTTTTTGCTGGAACAGCGTACGGCTGCGGGCGGTATGGGCACCATATTTCGGGCACGGGATATGCGAACGGGGCGCAGCGTCGCGATCAAGACGTGGCTACCGAAGGCGTTGGATGAAGAGGGGCTCAGCTCCGGGCCCGCGCGTACCGAGCGCGCGCTCTTGCGATTCGAACGCGAGGCGAGCGTGCTGGCGCTGCTCGATGAGCCCGCGATCGTGCGCTACGTAGCGCACGGGGTAACCCGGGATGGCGAGCCGTTTCTGGTCATGCATTGGGTCGAAGGCGAAGATTTGGCGCGTCGGCTGCGTGAGCGAGGGCTCACGCTGCGTGAAACCCTGTTGCTCGCGGCGCGTTTGGTGCCCGCGCTCGCCGCACTCCACGCGCGCGGGATCGTGCATCGCGACGTCAAGCCGGCGAACGTGATGCTCGAACGAGGCGCGGTGGCGGACGCCGTCCTGGTCGATTTCGGGGTCGCGCGACGCTCCCAATTGGCTTCGGTCACCGTCAGCGGGGCCCGCCTGGGCACGCCCTGCTATATGGCACCGGAACAAATCCGAAATGCGCGCGAGGTCGACGGTCGCGCCGACGTATTCGCGCTCGGCTGTGTGCTGTTCGAATGCCTATGCGGTGTGCGGGCATATCGCGCCGACGACGCACTCGGCACGATCGCTCAGATCTTACTCGATGATACCCCGGACTTGCGCACGCTGCGAGCTGAGCTGCCGGGACGGGTCGTGGACCTAGTCTCACGAATGATGAGTCGTGATCGGAGTGCGCGACCAGTGGCTGACGCATCCCTCGAGCGGGAACTCCGCGGCCTACTCGAAGCGGCGGTGTGCGACGATCTCGATCCGCCGCGCCCGCCGCGCCCGCCGCGCCCGCCGCGCCCGCCGCCCGAGCATACGCACGAAGCGCGCGATCTGAACGAAACTCCGCAAAATAAGCTCGTCAGCGCGACCGCTTGGGGGGCCGAGGCCGATGACAAGAGCGGCTATCGAGCGCCCGCCCAGGCCAGGCCAGAAGTGCAGGCTGAGCGGCCAAGCTTCGGGAATTTCGAGCCGAACTCTGCCTTGATTGGCCGCGGCGCCGAACTCTCGCACCTGGCCGGGTTGCTGGACTCCGGCGCACGCACGCTCGTCCTCTGGGGCCCCGCGGGCATTGGCAAGACTCGGCTCGCCCGCGAGCCTTTCGACTCGGAGGGCCCCACCTCAGCTGCTCGCTGCTTCATCGAGTTGGCTGGCGCGAGCGATCTGGAAGATGCTCTCGGAATCGTGCTGCACCGGCTCGGTGCGCGAGTGTCGGGCGCAGAGCCCGTGCGCACGGCGATTGCTCGTGCGCTCTCACAGCACGGTCGGCTGCTGGTCGTGCTCGATGCCGCGGATCTCTTCGCGCTCGAACTCGGACCGTTGCTAGCGCAGTGGCAGAGCAGCGCGCCCGCGGCACGCTTCGTCGTAACTTCAAGAGAACGTTCGCGTTGGCCGGGCGCCGTCAGTTTGGAGCTTGGACCTCTCTCGTTGCGCGCTGAAGACGACACCGCATCGGGTCTCGTGGCCGAGCAGTCCTGCTCCGCTCGATTGTTCGTCGAACGCGTGCGCGAGCGCGAGCCCCACTTTACACCGGACGAACGCGCGTACAGGACCATCGAGCGCATCGTGCGACAGCTCGAAGGGATTCCGCTGGCGATCGAGCTTGCCGCTGCCCAAGTCGGCCTGCTCGGCCTGGAGGGAGTGCTCGCGCGAGTCACGCGCGCACCCGACCCGCCGAGCGGTCCGGATCAGCCATCGGTCAATCTCGAGCACACGTTGCGAGACGCAATCCGCACTTCGTTCGAGCTACTCACGAGCGAGGAGAGTGCGGTGATCCGGAGCTGCGCGGTGTTCTCGCGGTCATTCTCGCTAGCCGCAGCGGAGGCAGTCGTCGACAGCCATGCACTCACTCGATCATTGCTCGAAGTGCTCCAAGCATTGCGCGAGAAATCTCTGCTCTGTTCGGGGCCCCAGCCGGGGGGGAGTGCAGAGCCACGACTGACGTTCTTCGGTGTGATCCGCGACTATGCCCGCGCTCTGCTGAGAAAGAGCGGTGAAGAATCCGCAGTGCGGCAGCGGCATGCCGCCTACTATGCGACGTTGATCTCGAGCTTGCTTCGTTTGCGTGGAACGCGCTCGAGCTTCGACCTCCAAAAGCAGATCGAAATCGAGTCCGGCGATCTGCTCGCCGTGATCGATCATGCGCTCTCGGCATCGGTGCCCGACACCACTCTAGCACTCGAAGCGCTGCTGGCGCTGGAACCGGTGATCGCGGCGCGTGGAGCGCTGCCCGTTTTCCTGACCCGCCTCGACCGAGTGATAGACAAGTCCGTGCTAGGGCCCTCCCCTAGCACGACACTGTTGACACAAGTGCTTCTGATACGCGGTCGACTCTTGGCAACGTCTGGTCACTTCGCGCGAGCGCGCAGCGATATCGAACACGCTCGCGAGCTCGCGCTGCATGCCTCGGACTCTCGGCTAGAGGGCTTCGCCTGGCTCGAGCTGGGCGTCAGCCACCACTTCCAGCAGCAGCTCAGCGAGGCGCGCGCCTGCTATGAGCGGGCACTCGAGCTACTTCGACATCGTGGAGAGCTCCGAGCCGAAGGACGCTGCTACGGCAATCTCGGCGCGGTATTGCACGACCAGGTCAAGCTCACCGAGGCGGCCGCACATTACTGGAAAGCCATTCATCTGCTGGAAGAGGCCGGCGAAGGCCGCGAGCTTGCTAACTTCGTCGCTAACCTCGCGCTGCTGGAGCAGGAGCTCGGTGCGCTGGGTCCGGCGCGTCGCCACTACGAGCAAGCCGTGTCGCTTCTGAACGAGACGCAGGACGCGCGCCTGCGTGCGATCGCGCTCGGCAATCTTGGAACTCTCGAAGCGGAATCGAACAATTGGCCGCTCGCTCGGCAACGCCATGAACAGGCGCTCGAGCTCCTATTGCCGCTCGCAGATCGGCGCTCCGAAGCGCTGTGTCGGGCGCGACTGGGCGCAGCACACGCCGTCTTGGGTTCGAGCGAGCTCGCGGACAGCGAGTTTGCGCAGACCCAGCGCCTGCAATCGGCCGTCGATCCCGCGCAATTCGAGGCCGTTCGTGTACAGCGAGCATTCCTCGACCTGTGCTTGGCCAAATTGGCTCTGCGCGCAAACGATCGCGTCGAGTCGAAGGTACGTCTCGAGCAAGCCGAAGCCCGTTGCGTGCGTGTCGAGCAGCACGAGTACGGCGGTCGTCCGCTGCTGGCACTCTCGGACGACATCCGACTGACCTTGCGCCTGCTAAAGCCCATGCTGAACGACTTCCGAGAACAACTCGAGGGCGAATCTCAACCGTGACCAAAGTCGAGCCTGGCGCACACGCGGCCCAACGTAGAACATCGGCGAAAGCACGAACAAAGGCGCCCGAGACCGCGCACCCAGCCCGTATCGATCCCCGGACCTTGCCCAATCGCCTGTGGCCGTTCTCGTTTCACTTCTACCGCCAGTTCCCGGGCGGATGTCTTGGCCTGATCGTCTTTCCGATCCTGAGCCGCGGGGCATTCGCCTCGATCGCCTACGCAACCAAGCGCCTGACCGATACCGTACTGGCGATGCACGACCCGGTTGCCGAGTCGCGCAAGCTGCTCATGCCGTTTGCCTTGTTCGTCGGGCTCGTGGTCGCCCGCTTCGCAGCGGACGCCGGAGCATGGTTCCACTCGTACAACACCCGATCCCCCATGCTTCTCCGCATCAAGGAGGAGGTTTTCGCCTATACCCAGCGGCTCTCGAGCTCCTACTTCGAGCACACCCTTTCGGGCAAGATTGCGCATCGGGCGATCATGTTGCCGGACCAGGTGCTGCTGCTGTTCGACATGGTGGTGTTCGACTTCATCCCCAGTGCGGCCTTTTTCGTGTTCGTGGCGGCGTTCTTCTATCTCGCGAGTCCCATATTTTTCGCGGCTCAGGTCCTGGCAATCGTCACTTATTTCACGGTCAGTCTGCTCGTGGGTCGACAATGCACTCGGCGCGCAATCGCGAGTAATGAGGCCAAGGCAGCCGTCACGGGTCGGATGGTCGACGTCCTGACCAACATTCGCAACGTGTTCTTCTTCGCCAACCAAGAGCTCGAAGACGAGCAACTCAAGCAGTACACTGGCGAAGAGCGAGACCGCCGTCGCGCTTCCTACCGCGCGGTGGTCCGCTTGCGCTGCGTCCAATACGCGATGGACATCGCAATGTGGGTGGTGTTCGTCGGCGGCGCGCTCCGTGCCTGGGTGCACGGGCAGATCGGTGCCGGAGATTTCGTGATGATGAGCGCGCTGACGAGCTCGCTGCTGCAGACCGCATACAATCTCGGCCAGCGAATTCCCGAGTTTTACGACCAGATCGGTTCGGCTCGGGAGGGCATCGACACGCTGATCGTGTCCGCCACCGTGACGGACCAACCCGGTGCTCTGGCGCTGGCCGTGACCCACGGCAGTATCCATCTCGATCGGATTGCCTTTGCGTATGACCTGCCGAACCTACCGAACCATGACCCGCAGCGCCGGCTGCGCAATGTCGTCGAGGATTTCGAGTTGAGCATCCCGGCGGGCCAGCGCATTGGGCTCGTGGGGCCAAGCGGCGCTGGGAAAACCACCTTGATGGGCCTGCTGATGCGGATGCACGACGTGACCCAGGGCGCGATCTCGATCGATGGCCAAGACATCCGGGAGATCACCCAGGAGAGCCTCCGAAAATCGATTGCGCTCATTCCGCAAGACACGACCTTGTTTCACAGAGATCTGCTAGAGAACATCCGCTATGGCCGTCCTGGCGCCAGCGACGCAGAAGTCGAACTAGCGGCCCGACGCGCACACGCGCACGAGTTCATCATGGAGCAGGAGCACGGTTACCGGACCATGGTCGGCGAACGCGGCGTGAAGCTCTCCGGCGGACAGCGTCAGCGCATCGCCATTGCACGCGCCATTCTGAAAGACGCGCCGATCCTGTTGCTCGATGAAGCGACCAGCGCGCTCGACAGTCACAGCGAGCAGATCATTCACAACGCGATGCGCGAAGCGATGGCTGGGAAGACCGTGATCGCGATCGCGCACCGCCTGAGCACCGTGATGGATATGGATCGGCTGATCGTACTCGACCGCGGGGTGATCGTCGCGGACGGCTCGCATGGCGAGCTCTTACGCCGAGGCGGGCTTTATGCCGAGCTGTGGCGCAAGCAATCTGGTGCTTTCAATCCGGTCGCGGCCCGGGCCAGCGCGCAGTCAGCGGAACTCGGCAATCGGGACGAATCGGCCCCCCACCGAGAATTCTACAGTATTAACGAATAATTAGCATCCAAGTCCGGGACAAAGGCGGTCCACTTGGCTCGCCGCAGGCGTTCCTTCAGGCCGAACGGCGCTACGCTTAGCAGCATGTCGTCTCCATACGAGCGCGGCATCGAGCGCGCGCAGGAGCTTTTGCGTGGTGCACGCGGGCTTGGCGAGCAGGCACTCGCGGAGCGGAGCGTCGAACTCGGCGGCGCGCTGCTCGAGGCGAGCCACGCCGGCGCGGAGTCCAACGAGAGGGAGCGCGCGGCGCGCCTCGCGGCGCTTTTGCGCGACCCCACCGGACAGGCCTTCGTCTCGGCACTCACCGACCGCGCGCACCGCAGCACGAGTGGCGCGCGTCTCGTTGCGGAGGTCCAGACGCTGGTCCGAAGCCTCGGCGCACCGCGCTCGTTGGCGCCCTGGGACCAATTGCAGCTGCGAGCTCTGCAGGCCTTCGGCAGTGCGCTACCCGAGCTCACAGCGCGCGCGGTCCGGCGCCGAATCTACGAAGATGCCGCGCCCTATCTAGCGCCAGCCGAAACGCGCGCCCTGGATGCGTTCCTCGCCGAGCGCCAGCTGCAGGGGCTGCGCGTGAACGTGAACCACCTCGGAGAAGAGGTGCTCGGCGCGGGCGATGCGGCGCGTTTTCTGAAAAACTACCTGGCACTGCTCGAGCGCCCCGAAGTTTCTACGATCAGCGTGAAGCTTTCGTCGATCGACGCACGCATCGAGGCCACCGCCTGGCTGCCGACGCTCGACCGCCTCGCGGGAAAGCTGACTGAAATCTATCGTGCCGCGCTCGCGAATGCCGTGCCGGGCGCGGCTGGGCCGGAGCCGAAGCTAGTGTACCTCGACATGGAGGCCTATCGCGACCTCGAGTTGACGGTCGAGCTCTTCACCCGCGTACTCGACGCACCCGAGTTCCAGCGCTTGACCGCCGGTATCGTGCTGCAGGCGTACGTCCCCGACTCTCATGGTTATCAGAGACGACTGATCGAGTGGGCGCGCGAGCGCGTTCGGCGCGGCGACGCGCCCGTGCGCATGCGACTCGTCAAGGGTGCGAATCTGATGCTCGAGCGCATCGAGGCAAGCGTGCGCGGCTGGGAACTTCCGCTCTATGGTTCCAAGGCGGAGGTCGATTCCAGCTTCCGTCAGATGTTGAAAGTGGGCGCTGAACCAGAGCACGCGCGCGCCGTGCGACTCGGCGTAGGCAGCCACAATCTGTTCGATATCGCGTTTACTCTACTGCTGCGCGCCGGTCGCGGCGTAGAGGCCGAGGTCGAGCCCGAGATGCTAGAAGGCATGGCGGATCCTTTGCGACGCGTGGTGCAGCGGCTTGCGGGAAAGGTTTTGGTCTACGCGCCGAGCGTGGACGAACGCGACTTTGCCAGCGCGGTCGCCTATCTCGTGCGCCGGCTGGACGAGAATACGGCAGAGGACAACTTCTTGCGGCGCTCGTTCGCGATGCAGACCGGCGACCCCAGCTTCGAAGCGGAAGGTGAGCGCTTCGTGGCGGCACTCGCCCGCGCCGATGCAATCGACACCACTGCGCGCCGGCGCCAGGATCGCACGCGGCCGCCGCCCGAGCAGCATCACGACGGCTTCCTGAACGAGCCCGACACTGACTTCACGCTGACCGTGAATCGACGCTGGCTCGACTCCGCACTCGTGGCTGCCCAAACGACGAGCCTGGAGGCCGTCCAGTCGCGCTTCTGCGGCGTGACCTACGGCGGAGAAAGTGCGCGCGACGGCTTCGATCCGTCGCGGCCGGGCCTCGTGCCGTATCGCTGGCACCCGATTGGCGCGCAAGCTCTGGAAGAGGTTCTCGAGATGGCGCATCGCGCGCGTGAGCGGACCGCTGCCTGGCCCGCGGAAGAGCGCGAAGCGGCGCTGCTCCGCGTCGCGCGCTCCCTGCGTGCCGCACGCGCTGAGCTGATCGGCTTGCTGGTTCTCGATGCCGGCAAACGCGCGCTCGAGGCGGATGTCGAGGTCTCCGAGGCGATCGATTTTGCCGAGTACTACGCACGCCAGCATGCGCGGCTTCGGGAGCGGTTCACGCTCGAGCCGAAGGGCGTGGTGGTGGTGACACCGCCCTGGAATTTCCCGCTTTCGATCGCGCTCGGCTCGGCTTTGGCGGCGCTGGTCGCAGGCAACGTCGTGCTGCTCAAGCCGCCGCCCGAGACGCCGCTTGTCGCGGCGCGGGCAGTGGCGCTGTGCCATGCCGCAGGGATTCCGGAATGGGCGCTCGGGCTCGTCGTCATCGAGGACGAAGCGGCCGAGCCGCTGATCGTCGATCGCCGCGTGACTGCCGTCGTGCTCACGGGCGGGACCGAGACTGCGCGCATGTTTCGCCGACTGCGTCCGGGGCTCGAGCTGATCGCCGAGACCGGGGGCAAGAACGCGCTGATTGTGAGCGCGATGAGCGACCGTGAGCAAGCGGTGCAGCACGCGGTGCGCGCGGCTTTCGGGCATGCCGGGCAGAAGTGCAGCGCGCTGAGCCTGCTCGTGCTCGAACGTGAGGTGTTTCGAAGCGCGTCCTTTCGCGAAAAGCTCGCCGACGCGACGGGCACGTTGCCGGTCGGCTCGGCCTGGAACGCCGAGAGCGCGGTCACCCCCTTGATTCGACCCCCGAACGGCGCTCTTGCCCGCGCGCTCGATACGCTCGATGCCCACGAACGCTGGCTCGTTGAGCCCACTCGCAGCGCGGAGAACCCACGCCTCGTCGGCCCGAGCGTGCGTTGGGGCGTTCAGCCTGGCAGTTTCGCCCACCAGAGCGAGCTGTTCGGGCCCATGCTGTGCGTGATCGAGGCGCCCGATTTCGAGGGCGCGCTCGAGCTATTGAACAACACGCCCTATGGCCTCACTGCGGGCCTGGAGAGCCTTGATTTGAGCGAGCAGGCGGCATTCCTCGCGCGCGCGCGCGCGGGCAATCTCTACCTCAATCGCCCGATCACGGGCGCGCTGGTGGGGCGCCAGCCATTCGGCGGCCAAAAGGCGTCGAGCTTCGGTCCCGGCTTCAAAGCGGGCGGTCCGAACACGCTGCTCGCGTTGGCGCGCGTCACCGGCGAGCGCTCGGGGCGCACGCTCGTGCCACTCTCGCGCGGACCGCGTTTGCCGGATCGGCCCGCGGTGCGACAACGCGCTGCGCAGCCGTTCGACCATGGCGAGCTTGGCGAAATCATCGCCGACAGCCTGCGCGACGCCACGCGACCCGAGCAGGATCGGCTCGCGCGTCGATTGAAGAGCTATGAGGCGGCCGCGCACGATGAGCTCCTGGTCGAGCACGCGCAGGCGGAGGTGCTTGGCTTTAGCGACACATTTTCGTATCGTCCGGCGCGCGTGCTGCTCATCGTTCCGAAGACCGCGAGTGAGCTCGACCTGCTTTCGGCCTTGCTCGCCGCTCGTTTGGTTCACGCCGAGCTCGACCTGGTCGTCGAAGAACGCCACGAATCTCGCCGTTTCATGCGGCTGGTCGGCGAGGCGACGCCGCGCTTCGTGGACACGCCGACCCTTTTGGCGCAGGCCTTGCGCGAGAGCTACGAACGCGTGCGCGTGCTCGGGCCGGCGACGGGCCCGGCCTTCGAGGCCACGCGCGCGCTGGTCGACGCGAGCCCGCACCTCGACTCCGAGCCGGTGCACGATGCGGGATACGTCGAGCTCCGGCGTTACACGCTGGAACAAAGCCGCAGTGTCGCCCGTCATCGACACGGCAATTTGAGCCTGATCATGGCGATCGAGCGTCATCGGTCGGCTTCCGCGCGTCCCGCGGATCATGAGCCATGACCTGAACGGCATCGCCGAGATGGCCGGGCGAATCAGTTCTTGGAGCTCCGTGCCAGGGGGATCAAATGAGACCCGGTCAAGAGCAGGAGCACGCGGGCGCCTGCTGCAATCCGACCGCAACGTCTCGCGTCGCGCAGAGCGGCAAGCGTCGCTGCACTTTCGTAGCCTGCAGCGATCCCATGCCGACCCAGCTCGACGAAGGACTGCTGGATCGCAAGTTCTTCGACGGTCATGGCAAAGCCCCCAGAGTCGCGCAAGGCCGAGAGAATGGCGTGGCCCATAATGGCGCCCGGGACATCCAGACCGTCCGCGAGCGTGCCTTTCGAGACCACGGTCGCGACCTCTTCAGCGCCGGCCTCGAAGGCCGCGACGACTGGCGCGCAGTTCGACGACTGCACGGCGATCAGACGCGGCAGGTCGGTGTGCGCCGGATCGGCCAGGCCCCAAGCGCGCAATTCACCCAACGCCTTCCAGATCCCAACTAACCCTGTGCCGCCCCCGGTCGGATAAAACACGGCGTCGGGAAG
>Ga0302321_100004717_pt1 | contig 11849 bp, 8 predicted proteins | sample Fen_T0_1_FD_202505 | JGI IMG/M metagenome (GOLD analysis project Ga0302321, IMG submission 202505) | Peat permafrost microbial communities from Stordalen Mire near Abisko, Sweden - Fen_T0_1 | ecosystem: Environmental > Terrestrial > Soil > Wetlands > Permafrost | place: Sweden: Abisko...
CGAGCTGTCTTCCCGCGAGATCGCCGTCGACTGTGAGCTTCTGGTGAGAATAGAGCCTGTCGTGGGCCCGTTTCAGTTGCTCGAACGTCTCGACGTGAAATGAAAATGCCTCGGAGATTCCGCCCTTCGTGAGAAGCTTCAGGCTAAGGGCGTCTCGTTCACGACGAGTAGGTACTTCATGTGCACGGAGGTCGTAGGTCCCTAGAAACGAGCGGGTATCGTGTTTCACGCTATCCCACGGGGGGTTTCCAATGACAAAATCAAAGCCTTGACGTGATGGCGGAAGTCTTTTTTTGAATTGTTCGGGAAACGCAAGCTCGAAACAGATGGAATTTCGACCCAGCAGGGCAAGCTCGCGCATTTGTGGTGACAGGTTGACGTGCGCGTGGTCTTGGCATTGGGCAAGTTCCTCGACGGCTCGCGCGTAGAGAGCATCATTGTCCTTTCGCCCGTCTAGGACAGCACCCGCCCAAATTGCCGCGAGCATTTGAAGAGCCAATTTCGCTGCATCCTTCGACCGAGGTAACTCGCGCGCCCGTGAGTCGTGCGCACCCCCAAGGGCTAACTTGGAAGTAGAGTCACTGCTTTGCCCCAGGGATGGTTCGACGAGTTGAGCGACGTCGCGCTGGATGCTTTGGGGTAAAGGGTGACGCCTAACAGGGTATTCCTGAAGGTGTCGAAGTCGCGGTCCGGTCAGGCTATTTCCTACTATGAGGTGCCTGGAGAGGCCGCGCATGACAGACTCGTCAAATTGACATTGAGACCACAAGGCAATGCGTGCGAGCAGCACGGAGACAACGTTTTGATCGACGCCGTGGACAGCTCGCTTTGCGAAGGCACTGCGACAGCGCAACTGCAGCGAGTGAAGTGCACGATCGTCAAACGCAAATGGCACTTCGCATTCGCTTCTTGAAAGCGCGAAAGTGGCGCTTGCCCGGTAATTGTTAGAAAAGTTCGCGCATCGGTATTGCCCAACCAGTAGTTCGAATACCGCATCTCCAAAGGTCAATGTAGATTGCATGAGGAATGCCCCGATGCCCATTGCCGGATCGAGGACACTCTGCTTGAGAAGCCCGCGGACAGTTGGATTCGAGGAGCCTCCGAGTGCGGCTCCAAGAGTTTGCCGAGTGAGCAGCTGTGCAATTGCCGTGGGCGTGTAGAACGCACCTGCGGCTTTGCGCCCGCCGACATGGGAAACGTAGAAATGGCCGCGCGGAATATCCTCCACCCAAGTACCACAGTTATCCGCCGTGTTGGATCTCGTCTTTGCTCGAAGAGCCCCCTTGGTGTCCGATGCTGCAACCGAAAACGACGCTATGCGGCGCCCCTGTCGGGACTTCCCTCCAGATGCGTTACCTATTCTGCCTTCGATTTCGGAACCTGTATCACCGGCGACAGTGCCGTCCTTAACTTGTCGTTGAGCCATGCTGGCAACGCGCTGGCGCGCCTTCATGTCTTGGTCGGCTTCGACTACGACCTCGCGTTTTCCGCGACGATACCGCGCCATTGGCGCTGTTGCAATTTGTGGACGGTACTCGATGAACGGTTCGAACAGATGAACGAGTTCGAACACGGTGAACGCGTCAAGCTGTAACCAGACCTTGGTGTTTGGTCCAACTTGTGGCGCTTGTATTTGAGTGTCAATGAAGGTGGCTCGAAGCAGCTGCAGGCAGCCCTCGTCGCTCAGATTCAGTTGATTGAGGAGCTCGAATTGACTCGGGTTGTAAGAGCGATCGTCCGCGGTTTGTGGTTCTTCGGACAGGAGTGCATCGAAGTACCTAACTAGGTTTTGAAACGCGATTGCTAGGCCGACAGGCTTTCCCCCTGAAAGGGACGCTTTAACCTGTTGGCGACAGAACTGCAGTTCCGCGTGCGGAACCGCTTGTTCCGAACGTGCGGCTCGAATCGGTGCGCGCTCAATACTTGGTCTAACTGGGTGGGGCGCGAAACGAGCTGTCAGCAAGATCGAAAACGCAATGAGTAGGCATTCTTGCCACAATCCTTTTGCAAGGCTCTCGGTCCCCGATAGATCCTCAAGGTGTTCTCGATTGAGCGGGTTAGCCAAGATTGAATTGATCAACCGATCAATTCCGACCGAAATACTTTCGCCCAGTTTTGCCAGTCGTTCGCTCTGAAACACTCCAATAGCGCTCGCTAGTTCACCTGCGTGCTTAATTGAATTGGGCTGGCAAAGGACTGTAAAGTGATGCGAAGTTTCGCAGCTCAATACGGCGTAGTCAGGCCGAGGTTCGGCGTGGACCACGGCCAATTCGTGCCAGCAGCATGCGTCGTCGCACAGTAGGAAATAGAGGGCACGGCCATTGCAGAGTAGCCCCACTCTTGCTGACTGACGTTGCAAATATTCTTGAAAGGCAACGAGGGGTGAGCGCGCTATCGGATTGGGGCAGGTTGTGTCGAAGTGAAGTGATCGAGTTGGGGCGACTGCCAGGGCGTGTAGGCATACACCAGAAGACGCGAAACGCAGCAACAACGACGGACTCAGCGTATCGAGTGCCCCCCCCCCTGGAACTGGCGCTGAGACGTTCCTATCGCCACAGGCCACAGCTGTTTCGCCGCGACTCCAGCCCCATTGCTGTAGCCACTCCGTAAGTGTCACGGCTACGGTGTCGAGCGACGTGGCGTTTCCCACCCACGGTGGACAAGCAGACGTAGAGAGTCCTATGCCGTCAATCTGCTTCGGAAGCTTGGTATACCACTTAGACAGACCCTCATTGATAAATGCAAGGATTGCGGTCCGACTTGCGACTACCGTGGCGTGGTCGCCATTGGACATCGTGGTACTGCTTCCTTGCTGGTGACGATCCTGATTTGGGTCTATTGGATGAGGGATACAAAGTGGCATCGAGTGACCAAATTGGAGAAGGTAATGGATACTGCGAAGTTTTGAAACGCGCCACGTGGTTTGGTCGCAGCCTCAAAACCCGGGGAAAGTTGGAGCGCTTTTGTGGGCGTAGCGCATTGGTCGTTACGGGTTAGGGAATTGCGCCAATGTTTGGGTTCGGCGTAAACCGCAGGGACGGTACGCACTAGCGAAGCATCTCGCGAACCCAGTGCACGAAGGCGGCCGCAGCTTCTTCCATTTCGCGTAGGTTGAGGGTGTGAGCCGACGAATCCAAATCGTGTCCAACGTCAAATCCGTGGGCCCTTGGCACAGCGTTCGGGTAAGGCGTCAAGATGGCGTCTTTTGGCGCAAGGTCGGAAGCTTGAGGCAATGTGAAGCCGCCGTGGTTCACGAACGTCAAAATGCGGGGAAGCTCGCCCGCGTCAAACCAGGTTCCATGGATAGAACAGACATCCACGATGATTCCGCTGGTTCTGCCAAAGTTGCGTCGTATCATCAGTTCGCGACAAAATGGGCACGGCAGATAGGTTACTGAATCCACGAGTGGGTTACTGGGGCGGAGGCGTCTCGGTAAGTCAAAACTACGGTTTTCGTGACGAGCAATCATCTTCGCAAGTACATCTGTTGCCACGAATTGTCCGCCGCAATGGCTGCAGTCCAAAACTGCACCGCCATCGCTGCTGAACGCGTCGAGCTGGGCGGTTCGACACCGCGGGCAGGGGCAGGTACCAATCGACTCCGCAGGAATCGGCATCAAACCGAGTTCCAGTCCGCATCCTATGCAGTGGATTGCCTCAGGAACATTCATCATGAAGCATTGACTGCATCGGACAGTTGCTACATCACTACCGCAATAGGTACATTGTCGGGCGGTTTCACGAACGAGACCGCCGCAAGCTTGACATTGGTAACACCGGGCAACTCCCATTTCACAGCCAGGATGCCAAGTTTTGCGGTGCTTTCGCAAGGGGGAGGTACGAGGCGCCGCATTTTCCGGCAACAATTAGCAACGAACGTACCTTTTAGGCATCGGGGACTCCAACTTTTCTCCGATCATTGGGGCCGTTCTTCATGTCCTACGTCGCCCGATTGTGGCTGAGCTAGATTGCCCGGGCGAGCGCTGGGCCGGAATCAATTGCCAATTGGAAGTCCATCGTTGTGCTGCGCAGCAGGGCTGGCACAAGCGTCAATATCAAGGTGGCTTACCACAGCGTGCTTTGGGTCAAGACTCACCATCGCAAGCTTGACTGCCGTAATTCTAGGAGGTTTTTGCAACATAGTACAATCGCACTAAGTTTTGGCCTTCTTCGATCGATTACAGCGTACCGCGTGGTGAAGAGTGGGGTTAGGCTTTCCCCCCTATGGCTCGACCACTGCAATTGGGTTTGGTTGGAACTGGTGTGGCTGCGCGAGAACTCTACGCCCCAGCGTTCAAAGAGCTCGAGGGAAAGGTTCAAGTCGTGGCATGCGCGAATCGCACGCGAAAGAAGGCGGAAGCCTATGCCAAAGCGGTGGGTATTCCCAAGGTGGTTCACGATGCAGAGGAACTCATTGCTCTGCCTGAAGTGGACGCCGTACTGCTAAGTCTTCCAATCGATCTTCAGCCAGAATACGTTCTGATGGCGCTGAAAGCGGGAAAACCGGTCCTGAGTGAGAAGCCTGTCGCGCCGTCTGTTGCTGTCGGCAAGCGCTTGGTGAAAGCCGCGTCCAAGATCGCTGTCCCCTGGTTGGTCGGGGAGAATTTCGCATTTATGTCGCATGCGGCAAAGCTAAAGCAGTGGCTCGATTCCGGACGTCTAGGTGACGTGCGACTCGTCCAAGCAACACAGATGACCTTCATGGACGCCAGCAACCCGTACTTCAACACGGCCTGGAGGGCAAAACCGGGTCATGTTGGAGGGTTTGTGGTCGATGGCGGCGTCCACGTCGCAAATGTTGTTCGGCGTTGTTTCGGCATGCCAGAGGAACTTCGCGGCTTGGTTGGCGCATTCGATGACAGGTTGCCACCGATCGACACGGCCGTTGCAGTAATGCGTTTTGAGTCAGGTGCGCTGGGGACCTGGACTTCGTGTTTCAGTGCGCACTACGAAGGACCCATACTGCGCGTGTTTGGAAGTCGCGGTACCGCTGAGTTGACTTGGGATACTGTGACTCTTCGAACGGCCAAGGGCAAAGAAGTGGTCTTCAGGAACGCGAAGAATAGTTTCTCCGTCCAGTTTGAGCACTTTCGCGATGTGGTTCAGCGGGGCATGGCTCCGTTGGTGAGTCCTGCGGAAGCGTTAGCGGACCTTCACTTTGTGGAAAGCCTCTGCCGACCTAAGTGAATGAACAATGAAGGCGACCTGTTGGTGCAATGGCGGCTTGCATACAACTCGACCCAATCCCGCTAGTCGTGGGAAAAATCCGCTGGCAACGCGCATCAAGTTCGCGCAGATCGATGTTGCGATTCGTCGTCAATACAGCGAATTTGCGCAGATGGTGCTTCGAAGCGGCGACTGAGTATCGTTGGCTCGCTTGTATGGCAATGTGGTTTGGTCGGAGCTGAGTTCCGTTCAAGCAATCCTGTCGCCGAAGCGTTCCCGATCCAGCGCGTCCGTCAGCGCAAACCCACAGGCGAAATGCCCGCTATCCGAACGCATTTCGGTAACGAAGTGTCCCAATAGGCTGGTTGTTGGGCCTGTGTTGAGCCGCGGTAGCGAGATTCATGAGCCCTTTCCTGTGAACCGGGGAACATAGGCATGGATCCCTTGTCAAGCCAACGCCAAACCACGAACAGTCAGTCGCCTTCGGCAAAGACGGGAGTCGTGTTACCGCTCTCATTTGTCGGCGACGACGTTGCTCTGGTCAAGGCTCTGAAGGCAAACCACCCTGGGGCTAAAGCCGCTCTCTTCGATCGATACAGCCGGCACGTCGAGCGTGTTATCTACCATGTGCTTGGCATTGATCCCGAGAGTCAGGACGTTCTGCACGACAGTTTTGTCGGCGCGTTCGGGGCCATTCACACGCTAAACGATCCGAAAGCGCTCAAGGCGTGGCTCTCGCGCGTCGCCGTCCTTACGGCACGCAAACTACTGCGCTCGCGCAGTCGTCGCTCGTGGCTCCGGTTGTTTGTCGATGACGCGCAAGAGCAACGCTACGAACCAGTTGTTCTAGCTCATTCAGCAGAGGAGCTGCAAACTGTTCGAGCGACGTACGAGGTCTTGAATTCCCTGCCGCTAGAAGAGCGGATTGTATTTTCGCTTCGCTACATCGAAGGGATGGATCTGCTGGAGGTGGCGTCAACATGCGCCGTGTCGCTCGCGACCGTCAAGCGACGAATTCGAAAAGCGGAAGAGCGATTTATGCGAATGGCAGCCCGTCGTCCTGCACTCGCTGAGCATTTGAAGGGAGAGACCCAATGGCAAGACCACTAGGGCCAGTTGGTCAATTGGGCGGACGTGTCGCCGCGACTATCGCATCGTATCGCGAAAGCCGTGAGTCGGAACGAATGGCTGTCAGGGTACGTCTGTTAGCCTCCGCGTCCAATCCAGCGCTCGTGAGAGGTAGGTTCCAATCTGTTTCCACATGGCAGTTCGGGTATGCGGCAGTTGCCGTGTTTGGGCTTTTCGGAATGTGGCATTTCCATCAGCGGCCGCTTGCGTTCACTGCCGGCAAGTCGCCAGGATTGGTCCAGGCTTGGATTGCGGCTCCAGAAGGCAATTCAATGCCGCTCCAATTCGCGGATGGTTCGGCGTTCCAAATTTCTCCCAAGTCGCGAGTGAGGGTGGTCGATACGTCTAGAGACGGGGCGCGCCTGGCAATCGAACGAGGAGAAATTCACGCAGAAGTCGTCCATCGGCCTCACGGTTCTTGGTGGATTATTGCTGGACCTTACAGTGTGCACGTGACGGGGACTGTCTTTGATGTGAAGTGGGACCCTGCAAACGAGCAGTTTGCGATTGCGGTCTCGAACGGGAGCATCACAGTAACGGGGCCCATTGCTGGTAGCGCGCGGCCGGTAGCGGCAGGCTACCGACTAGTCGCAGATCTTCCACAGTCTCGATTGGAAGTGATGACGATTGAATCTTCGCCACGCAGAGAGGTGGCTTCCGGAGCTGCTGAGCCATTCGCGGGCCGTCAGGGGTCGGACGCTGGGTTGGATGCTGGCGACACGGAAGGTGGCGCGACTACAAGCGGGCGCATCCACCCCGAATCGTCCGGTCAAGGTGGAGTCAAGGACCGTGTGCCGCGTGAGGACAATCGCAATTCGACCCGCGAGAATGCCGATTCGCTCCAGCAGATTTCTGAGTGGCAGCAGCTAGCAAAGGCCGGCAAACTGAAGCAGGCCTTTGCCTCGGCTGAGAAATTAGGTTTTGCGACAGTGTGCGAGACGGCCGATCCATCAGACTTATTGATCCTGGGGGATGCGGCGCGTCTCGCGGGTCGACCCGAACGAGCAACAAGCGCGCTACTCGCTTTACGCCGCCGATTTCCGAATGATAGCCGCCGGGCTGCCTCCGCATTTGCGCTGGGGAAAGTCGCGTTTGACCAGCGGCGTGCCTATGCTGAGGCGGCCAAATGGTTTGCCCTTTCATTAAAGGAACAGCCGAGGGGTTCCCTTGCTCAAGAGGCTTCGGGTCGATTGGTTGAAGCATGGCGCAATTCTGGCGATGCGCGCCGGGCTAAGGACGCTGCACGAATCTACTTGAGTCAATACCCCGACGGTCCGCATGCGCGACTTGCCCGGACCTTGCTGGAAGATTGACCAGGTTCCGCTCGATCAGGGGCAAATCCGGACGCGGGTGCGCCGTATGTCCACTCGTGAATCGTCAATCAACGGGTATCGCCTTTAGCGTCTGCTCATATCTGCGCTAGCATCTTCGCTGTCACCTAGCCCGAAGATCCTCGTCGCAAGAGTTGATGCTTTTCCGTTCCCTATCTGCGGTCCTATGCACTCTGAGCCTGGGTGAGTGCATTGCATTTGCTGATGAAACAACGCCGTTGCCGCGCGTTCTAGTGCTCGTGGATACCGGCGCGGACGCTTTGTACCAACGTTTGCGTCAAGAAATGGAGTCTCTGGGTCTCGAGGTAACGACGGCCAAGGCTACCGACAACCTCGGGGTTGGGCTTGAAGCACAAGCCCGCGGACTTGGCGCGATCGCTGCGGTTAGGGTGTCGGCAATTAGCGGCGGGCAGGTTGATATGACGATTGTCGATCGAGCGACTGGGAAGACTGTGAATCGCCGGCTTTCTGTCGACAAAAATGCGGATCCTGCGGCAACTGAACTGGTGGCAATTCGAACCATCGAACTGCTGCGGGCAAGTCTGCTCGAGCTACAGGCAACCCATCCACAACGAGGGGAGGTTGCCGCACCTGGCCGGCTCAAGGAAATCGTTGCCGAATCTTATCGCCCGGCGGAGCTTCCCGCTGCCGCAGTGCAAGTGCGAGCACCCGGAAGGTATCCTGTATCCAATGTGTCGCTTCTGGTTGGTGGGGACGTTACGTTCACGCGTGGTTGGTCTGGCGGTTGGGGGCTAGGCTTTGGTGCTTCGGCAAGGCTCGCAAGGTCGCTTGCACTTGAGGGAATGGCTCAAGTTCCCCTCTCGGCAATGAAGCGCACCGGCGTGGGCGGTGAAGTCTCACTCAACCTGGCATTGGGGCGAGCCGGCTTGCGTTTCATGACGACACAAGAACCACTGCGCTTCGGCTGTTCCATGGGCGGCATGCTCGTCCATCTAAGCTCCAGTGCGGAAGCGCTTCCGGCGTACGCGGCACACAGTGAGAACTTGACGGCCGCCGGCCCCTACGCGGCAGTTTTTGTCGCTGTCGGAGTCCATCGGGTGATAACCCTGAGGTTTGAACAGTCGGAGGCCTACTTGTTGCCCGACACAATAGTGCGCTTCGCCGGAGTTCCAACGGCGAGTTTTGGCCGCCCCTTGAGTGTCAGCTCATTGCACCTGGAAGTTGGCCTGCCGTGAAATCAAACACGCTTCGACGTAAAGCGGTAAGTCTTGCGGTTGCCGGACTCTCCAGCTGCGGATCTCAATTCGCCGATCCAATTACGGCCGAACTTGCGACCCCATCCAGGGACTCGTGTCTGCGCTGGACTACCTATGCAGACTGTCAACTAGACACCCTGAATGGGTGCAGTTTTCAGCCGAACACGGTCGGATGCCTCAGTACTGATCCGAAATGCGCCACTGGACAATGCAGGGGAGGCGTACGCCTCGTGAGCCGCATTGCCCAGACGCTTTGGTTGCACGACGGACCGTATCGCTTCGTGGGAGCGGTATCGTGGGGAGTGGCCGGCTGGGGCCAGATGTGTTCATACGGAGCGCTTGGCAGCCATGACGCCGTAGTCACGCAGACATTTGACGACATGGCGACTATGCGGGCAAACGTCCTTCGAGTCTGGGCGTTTCAAAGCTACGTCAGTGAAAACGGTGAGGCGTTTGATTTCTCGCGGTTCGATCGGGTTATTGCCGGAGCGCGACGCGCTGGCGTTCGACTGATTCCTGTGCTTGAAAACTACTGGAAAGACTGCACTGAGGGAGGACAGAAGACAGACGCCTGGTTCTCAACGGGCTATACATTGCCGTACGGTGCGTACGGGGTTTCGTATCGTGACTACGTAAAGACGATAACGGAACGTTATCGCGATGAGCCGACCATTTTGGGCTGGGAAATGATGCACGAGGCACAAGGAACGGACTTTAGCGCGCTCTATGGATTCGCAGCGGACATGACACAAGTCATTCGTGCAACAGGTGACCAACACCTGATAATGCTCGGCACGGACGCGGGAGATTCTGCCGCAACGAGCATTAGCGCAAATACGGACGGCACCCCGTCGAACTTCGAGAAGCTGCATGCAGTCTCCGGGATCGACCTGATTGATGTGCACGACTTTGACAGTCCAACGGTCACGTTGGCAAATGGGTTCGCCGCACAATCGGCAGTGAGTACTTCGCTTCAGAAGCCGCTATTCTTCGGTGCCAGTGCGATAAGACTCCCCAGCACGTCAGTCTCAGACTACTCAACGCGCGCGGGTATCATTTTGGCTAAATTAGTCGCAAGTAGAGATGGCGGTGCCGTTGGATTCTTGGTTTATGACTACGCTCCCGGGTGGTCGACAGTTGGGTGGTCATTCGACGGACGAGCGGAGGAGCCAATTTCTGGGCCAAATGGCGTGATTGCCCGCAATTTTAGCCCAAACCCGTAGAAGAGGCGCATGTCATAGCGGTCTTCACAATAGCCATTACAAACTGGCCGCATGCTTACCCAGCGGCCTAGTGCGCCTTTCTGTGGTGTTCTATACCAGTGATTGGCTTCGCCAACGCGCTCTAGCTGTCCGTGGGGGGACACACTCCCGTCTTTCCGCGCTCCACTCCTCAATTCACCAGGTATTCGCTCACGCGAATACCTAGAGCGGTCGCCTTCGAAACGTGCTTCCTCTCTGAAGGCTGCTCTGGTTTGGCATTAGTCACAAGTCACGACGTCGAATTCCACGTAGGGTCGTGTCGACGCATCCATGCTCCCGTAGAAACTGACTAAGCTGTCGCCTGTACTCGCGTCGGCGATTCCAAGCGTGAGGTAGCCGTCACTCCGGTCGGTCGCGAACTGAGGCGGAGCGAGTGTGATTGGTACGGCGTTCCAAGCGTCAACACTGATGGCTGAAATCGGAGCGGAAACGTCTGGTCCCTGCGGCATGTTTGTGGTCGTCACTGATGTGCGAGTAAAGTGATTCGCGGTTCCCCCAATCACTTGGATGATCGGGTTGCCGCTATTCGTGGAAAGTGCGGGATCGTGGCGCAATGACAGGGTGGCCGCGAGCACGACGCCGTTCGAGGGCAGTGCAGATAGATCGAAGCCCAACCAACCTACGGTATCGTGCGTGGCGTCAGTCTGGACATGCAATACGTTGTCGTCAAATGTTAGACTCGACACGTAGTCTAGGCTCGCGTGCTCGACGGAAGGCACAGCTACGGTTCGGCGATTTACGGTGCACGCTGTCTTGCACAGATACTGAGTCTGCGCGATTTCAAGGGGATCAAGTACCCCATTGCTGTTGCTATCCGGGCCGGTTTGAATGATGACGCCACCGTCAAGGCAGTTCACGCCAGCGGGTTCCTTTCCAGTCAAAATTAGCGACGGAATTGCGTTAGCCCCTTTGATGCCCGTGCAGATGTACTTCGTTGCCTCTACTTCATTAGCGTCGAGGATCCCGTTGTTGTTGATATCTTGTCCCGACTGAACTTTGGTGCCTCCCGTAGAGCAGTTGATGCCCGCTGGTTCGTCGGTGAGCTTGATTAAGGAGGTGAGTCCATCGGTGCCAGTGGCGCCGGTCTCTCCGTCTACCCCGTTCGCCCCGTTCGCCCCGTTTTTACCATTCGTACCTGCCGGGCCAACTGCACCATCCGCAACAGTTGCGGTTGTTCCGTCGCTACACGTGATAGTTGCAGAGCCGTTGGATTGATCGACGGCACAATTCGTTCCATCGTTTCCATCTGCGCCTCGTCCACCCGTGCAGGAAAAAGCTGCCACGGCAACCGGAACGATCGCTAATACATAAGTGAATGGGCGCATCGGTACCTCCTTGCTCCGGCTGACCCCGCAGAGGTCAGTCGGGCTACCTACGTAAACGGCTCATCGTAACATTGGAGAAGTTCGGAGCGCTATCAGGTCGGCGGGACGCGGTCGAAGTTCTGCGCCCCGGCGGATGAGTGAATGTACGTCCGGTGTCGCTCGTGGGGGACGACACACCTCAGTTTCGCATGGGGCATGTGGTAGATCGAGCGCGGCGGAACAAGTACCACTGTGGGGGGAGGTGGTCGAAGCCCGTGGCTCACTTCCGCAGAAATCCGCAGCCGCGTGTGATGGTGTTGCTGATACACCATTCACGTCTGACTAGCCATCTCGTGTTGCACCATGGAATGGTCGAAGGGATGGCCCGAGCAAAAGAGAAGTGATGCCCTGCGATTGCGCCTTCCGCACCAGCCGGTAAGT
>Ga0302321_100004720_pt1 | contig 11848 bp, 10 predicted proteins | sample Fen_T0_1_FD_202505 | JGI IMG/M metagenome (GOLD analysis project Ga0302321, IMG submission 202505) | Peat permafrost microbial communities from Stordalen Mire near Abisko, Sweden - Fen_T0_1 | ecosystem: Environmental > Terrestrial > Soil > Wetlands > Permafrost | place: Sweden: Abisko...
GGCTCTATTGATCGTCACGGTAGGACTCCCTCAGGGTCTCGAGCGCACGGCTGAGTAGCTTCTGGGTTGCGGCCTCGCTCTTGCCGATCGTTCCGGCGATCTGGCGAGCAGTCAGGCCGCCGGCGTAGCGAAGGACGATCGCCTCTCGTTGCACGGCCGGAAGACCGTCTACCCTGGCGCGGAGGTCCGCCATCTGCTCGCGTTTCATCACCGTTTCTTCGAGCCCGACCGGCTCACGCGGTTCGGCCTCGGCGTCCACGCTCCGGGCGGGCTCCACTACGAGCCGATGTCGGCGCTCGGCACGTCCCGCGTCAAGGGCGGCGTTCCGGGCGATCGTGAACAGCCAGGCTACGATTCCTCCGCCCCTCGGGCGATACCGCGCCATCGAGGAAAATGCACGCTCGAAGACGATTGCCGTGAGGTCCCCCGCCTCGTCGTCCGAACCCGTCCTTGCACGCAGGTATCGGAATAGGCTCAGGTGATGCCGCAGGTAGAGAGCGGCAATGGCTTCAGAGGGTCGCGCCGTCGAGACTATTTCCTCGTCCCGCTCCCCTGCCGCCTCGGAGCTGTCCAAACCAGCCAGCTCGATCCCGGTCACGCTTGCCTCCCTGCCGCATTGTCGCCTGTCTGTAGAACGCGCCACCGGGGGAATCCGGACAATCGGCAGGGAAATACCGCATTGCGGGCCGCGGTCGACGCCACAATGTCGGCTATGACATTCGACCTCGATCGGTTCGTCCTGGCGCAGGACGGCGTCTACGGAGGCGTGCTCACGGAGCTCAGGTGCGGGATCAAGACCGGTCACTGGATCTGGTTCGTCTTTCCGCAGATCGCCGGCCTGGGTTACAGCGAGATGTCACAGCGCTTTGGGATCGGCTCCCTTGACGAGGCACGCGCATATCTCGCCCACCCCGTCCTGGGGTCTCGACTGCGGGAATGCGTCGGCATCGTCCTGACGATCCAGAGCCGGACCGCAGAGCAGATCCTCGGCTCGATCGATGCGATGAAGCTCCGCTCGTGCCTGACGCTATTCCATCGAGCCGCGCCGGACGAGCCGCTATTCCGGCTGGCTCTAGACCGACTCTACTCAGGCGCGTGCGATCCCGCCACAGACGCACGCCTCCAACCCTGAGCCGGCCGTCATCCGCGCGCCTCCCGCGGCACCGGCCTGCGGCACTGTCAGAAGCGGCTAGCCGGATCAGCGCACCGACCCGGCATCGCAACGCCTGCTAGTACTTGGGGCGCCGGGTCTCTTCCTTCTTCTCGCGCCGGATCACGAGGCCCGGTCGAGGCGGGTTCGGGAGGGTTCCGGGAGCCATGTCGGGCTGCTTCGGCCGCGGGCCACGCGCTCTTGCGGCTTCTACCTCGAGGGCGAACTCCGCGGCGCGCTCGGGTGAGATGGCACGCTCCCACTCGGCTGTGATTTGCTTGACCCGCACATTGGCGGCATCGCGCTGTTCGCGCTCGTACCTCGACCGCTTGGTCATCTGATCCTCGTCTGCGATACCGGCATTCCCGCCGACTGGGGTGACAATCTTGCGCCCATTGCGCACGCCTGTCCTGACAGTCTCGCCATGGTGGCCAATGAACGCCGGCTAGCGATCCTGGGAGCAGGACTCGGCCTTTGGGGATAGGCCTTTCAAATGGCGGAGTGGGGCTAGAATCGGCCGATGCTCACCCTTCGACCGGCAGTCGCATCGGATGCGGCCCAGATCCTCCAGTACGTGCGAGACCTCGCCGAGTTCGAGCACGAGCCCGACGCGGTCGTGGCGACGGAGGCGGACATAGCGCGCTACGCGTTCTCCGAACACCCGCTCATCAGCGTCACGATGGCCGAGTGGAAGGGCCAGCCCGCCGGCTTCGCCCTCTGGTTCCTGAACTTCAGCACGTGGGAGGGCAGACCCGGCATCTATCTGGAGGACCTCTTTGTCCGCCCTGCCTTCCGCGGCCACGGTATCGGGAAGGCGCTGCTTCAAGAACTTGCAGCCACGGCTGTCCGAGAGGGCTGGACGCGCTTTGTCTGGAACGTCCTCGACTGGAACGAACCCGCGATCGAGTTCTACGAGAGCCACGGCGCCCGTGTCATGCGCGAGTGGCTCACCTGCCGGGTACAGGGCCTCGCCCTCAGGCGGCTGGCAGAATCCCGCGAGTAGTCCGATCGTCCGGCGCGCGACAACTGGTACGAATTGCGGTCTCGCGGGCTATCCTGGCGACACTCGGGCCTGGTGTCTCTCTGCGCGACAGACGGACCAGATCCGGCTGGAGTAGCCAACGAATGACGCCTCGCCGCCCGCAAGGCCGCCTGCCCGTCAATCTCCACCCCGGGCGGATCGCAATCGGCTACATAGTCGTGGGCCTTGTCTGGATCTACGGAAGCGGTTTCGCGCTGCGCCTGCCCATCTTCAACGGGTTCACCGAGGCGATCGAGATCTTCAAGGGCACGGGCTACGTACTCGTCACGGCCGCCGGGTTGTATGTAGTCCTGGCCCGCCGATCTCGCGCGATCGATACCGCGCAACGGGAGCTCATCGCCGTCGACGAACAGCGGGCGCGGTTGGTGGCCGCCGTGGAGCAGTCTGAAGAGGCGGTAGTCATCACCGACCTGTCCGGCACGATCACGTATGTGAATCCGGCGTTTCAACGAGTCTCCGGGTACACGGAGAGAGAACTCCTGGGCGGCAATCCCAACATCGTCCGCAGCGGCCAACACGAGCCGGAGTTCTACGCGCAACTCTGGGCCGCGCTTCTGCGCGGAGAGACATGGCAAGGCCGGTTCATCAACCGGAACAAGGAAGGCGCCACCTACGAGGCCGACTCAGTCATAACGCCGGTACGGGACGCGCGCGGTGTGGTCGTCGCCTACGCGGGCCTCCAGCACGACACCACCCGAGAGAGAACCCTCGAGCGCTACCTGGCCGAGGCCGGCCGGCTCGAGGCCGTGGGCCAACTCGCCGGCGGCATCGCCCACGACTTCAACAACCTCCTGATGATCGTCCTGGGCCATGCCGAGCTGCTCAGCGCAAGCGACAGCCTCGATGACAGTGCCTGCGAGGACGTGCAGCAGATCGCCCACGCGTCCCAGAGCGCTGCGGCCCTCGTGAGGCAGCTCCTCGCATTCAGCCGCCGCCAGGTGCTCGAGCCTGCGGTCGTGGATCTCCAGCTTCTCGTGGGCCAGTTGCGCCCGATGATCGCGGGGCTCCTTGGATCAGCCATCACGCTCGAGGTCAAGAGCGGCACTGCCCCCAGCGCCGTGCTCGTCGACGCGGGCCAGCTCGAGCAGGTCATCGTCAATCTCGCGGTCAATGCCCGAGATGCCATGCCGACCGGCGGTACGTTCACGATGTCCGTTTCGAATGTCAATATCGGCCCCACCGACGATCGGCCCGAGCCTGTGCGCCCGGGAAGCTACTCCGTCCTGACTGCCAGCGACACCGGCTCGGGGATGGACGCGGCTACGCGCAATCGGGTGTTCGAACCGTTCTTCACGACGAAGCCCCAGGGGCGCGGGACGGGTCTTGGACTCGCCACCGCACACGGGATCGTGAGCCAGTCGGGCGGCTTTCTGTTCGTGGATAGCGAGCTTGGGCGTGGTTCGACCTTCACGGTCTACCTTCCTCATCACGACGGCACCCCGGCGCCACGGTCCGACAACTCGCCTGACCCGATGCCCCGCGGCACGGAATCCATCCTCCTGGTCGAGGACGAGAAACCAGTGCGGGCCGTCATCGAACGTGCGCTCCGGCAGCTCGGATACACGGTGCTCGTCGCCCACGATGGCGAGGAGGCGGCGCGACTCGCGGACGACAACCACCCGTCCCTGCTAATCGCAGACGTGCGGCTCCCGGGGATCGACGGACCTTCTCTGGCGGCCCAGATAGCCGGCAATCATCCCGACCTTGCCGTTCTATTCGTGAGCGGCTATGCGAGCGAGGCGATGATCGAGAACGGCAGTCTTGGCACGGAAGCAGCGTTCCTGGCCAAGCCGTTCACTTCTGATGACCTCGGCCGGCAGGTACGCGCGCTGCTCGATCGGCCCAGGACATCGAAGACCGACCTGAGCACCTCAGACTGAAGGTCCGAGCCCGGATCAGGGGATCCAGTTGAACTCGTCCGGGTTCGGACCGCGGCGACCGTCCGCTCGATGAAGAGCCGTGATCGCGGCCATGTCCGGGGCCGTGAGCGCGAAGTCGAAGATCGCGAAATTCTCGGCTATACGAGCGGGCGTCGTTGACTTCGGGAACACGATATCGCCGCGCTGTATATGCCACCGCAGGGTCACCTGCGCGGCACTGCGATTGAGCCTCGCGGCGATCTTCACGATCACCGGATCGTCAAGCACCTGACCCTGGGCGATGGGTGACCATGCCTCGGTGGCTATGCCCCGTGCCGCGTCGGCGGCGCGCACGTCGTCCTGAACCCAGTAGGGGTGGATCTCGATCTGGTTCACCGCGGGTACCATCGTGGCCTGGGCAGCCAGTCTATCCAGGTGTCCCGCCTGGAAGTTGGATACGCCGATCGCCCGGACCCGGCCGGTCCGATGGATCTCCTCGAGGGTCTTCCATGTCTCGACGAAATCGCCGACGGCGGGAAGCGGCCAGTGGATCAGGAACAGGTCGAGGTAGTCGAGCTTCATCACGGCGAGCGACTCATCGAACGCCCGCAGCGCCGCGTCTCTAGCGTGGAACCCGTTGTTGAGCTTGCTCGTCACGAAGACCTCGGCGCGGTCGATGCCGAACTCCCTGATTCCCTCGGCCACCTCGCGTTCATTGCCGTACATCTCCGCGGTGTCGATGTGCCGGTACCCGACCCTTAGAGCCTCCACGACCGCCGCGCGAGTCTCCGTCGGAGCGATCTGGAAGACGCCGAAGCCGAGCTGCGGGATCTCGACGCCGTTGTTGAGCTTGATGTTCGGCACTGCGGTCACGGGCGTTGTTCTCCTCTGTCGGACTGAGGCCGTTCTGCTTCTGTGAGCATGGTACGTCGGGTGCCACGACGGGGCCGGATGGCAAGGTCCGCGACGCCACTACATGCCGTCGAGGATCTGTCGCACCTTCCGTGCAAGCCGTTCGGGTGTGAACGGCTTGGGCAGCATCTCCAGCGTGCGTCCATCAGCGTCCCGGAACGACTCGTCCGTATCGGCGTGCCCGGAGACGAGGAGCAGCTTGATTTCCGGCCTCAATTCACGCAGACGAGCCGCGAGTTGGGGCCCGCGCATACCCGGCATGATCACGTCACTCACCACAAGGTCAAGGTGATCGGACGTGGTCGCCATCTCGAGGGCCACCGTAGCGTTTGACGCCTCCGAGACAACGTATCCGTTGGACCGCAGTCCAAGGACGGCAAGGCGCCGTACGCTCTCATCGTCTTCCACCACGAGGATGCTCTCGGCGCCGGTTGGCGGCGGGAGCGGCACGCTGACCACGCGGTCCAACCGCGCGTTCTGGGCTTCCGGCAGCAGGATCGTGACCGTAGTCCCGTGGCCTTCCTCGCTGTGAACCCATATGTGCCCGCCGCTCTGCTTGACGATCCCATGGCACGTCGCCAGACCGAGCCCGGTCCCCTCCCCAAGGCCTTTCGTGGTGTAGAAGGGCTCGAACGCGTGACCAAGGACTTCCGGGCTCATCCCTGCACCCGTGTCCGTCACGGCAATCGTTACGTATCGACCGGGTGAAATCTCCGGGTGTGCGGACTGGTACTCGTCGCCTACGACCTCGTTGCCCGTCTCGATGACGAGGTGTCCCCCGTACGGCATCGCGTCGCGAGCGTTCACAGTCAGGTTGATCAGCAGCTGCTGAACCTGCCCCGGATCCGCCATCACGATTCCCAGTCCCTGATCGAGTACGGCGGTGATCTCCACGTCCTCGCCAAGGAGTCTCCGCAGCATCTCGACGGACCCCGCCACAGCGGCGCTGAGGTCCGTGGGAACCGGCTGTATTACTTGCTTCCTCGCGAAAGCCAGGAGCTGCCGGGTCAGGCTCGCCGCCCTTTCGGCCGCCTTCGAGATCTCCGTAACGCTCTCACTGGCAGGATGGCTCGCCGGAAGATCCATGAGCGCGAGCTCGGCGTTGCCGAGGATCGCTGTCAGCAAGTTGTTGAAGTCGTGTGCGACGCCCCCCGCCAGCCGGCCGATGCTCTGCAGTTTCTGTGCCTGAACAAGCTGTTCTTCCAGCGCCCGGCGGTCGGTAACGTCCTGGATCAGGCCGTCCCAACCGAGAAGCTTCCCGCTCGGGTCCAGATGCGGAACGAGCGTGGAGCGAACGAGCCGAATGACCCCATCTTTGCGAACGATCCGATGCTCGACCGCCCTGGCCCAACGCTTCTTCGTGAGTTCGTGGACCTGACCGATCACAGTCTCGCAATCCTCGGGTACCACCATCTCGAGCCATAGGTTCGGATTCGCGGTGAACTCGTTCGGCGAGTAGCCCGTCACCGGCACGCTGCCGGGGCCGTGGTTCGTCACAGGCCGGCCCGCCGGATCCAGGACGACCGTATAGACATAGTCGGTGATCGATTCGGTGATCCGCCTGTATCTCTCCTCGCTCTCGGCAAGCTCCGCCGTTCTCAACGCCACGCGCTCTTCCAGTTCGTCCCGGGCCGCCTGCAACTCCTCACGGAGCGCCGTGCTCTCGATCGACACGGCGGATTGTCTGGCCATCGCGGTGATGAGGTCCAGGTCCGCAGGCCCGTACTCACGCTCTCCGGGCAGATTCGTGACCACGATGACACCCAGCGCCCTATCGTCGTACAGCATCGGAGCCACGACCATTGGCCCGTGACCGCTGGCCCTGCGCCTGGCGTCCACCTCGTCCGACTCCCTGGGGTCGCGAACCCCGCCCGGCGACAAGGTGGCCTCTCGATTGCGCATCACCCACCCGGCCAGCCCGCTCATCAGTTCGTCGAAGTCGATGTCCGGGATCTGCTCGGCGTCCGGTCCGCCGCGAAGTTGCCCCTTGACCGTGCGCCGCTCCATGTCCACGGCGAAGAGATGCACGCGAAAGACCGGCAACGCCTCGACGATCGCGTCCACGACTCGCTGCAGGACCGAGTGCAGACTCTCTGCGGCAACCTGGGAGCTGCTCACCTTGTAGAGTGCCTGGGCGTTCCGGAGGGCTGCAGTCGCGGCCGCGAGCGCCTCTCGATAGCGAGTTTCCGATTCGACAAGCGCCGCCGTCGCGCGCGCGTCCACAGCGCCGGCCCCGACCCCGGCGTCGCTGGTGGCCGGCTTCGTACGCACCTCGCGAGTAGCGCCCATTCAGGCGAGTGTACAGCGCGGAATCCGCGACAAAGGCATTGCCAACCCCTTTGTCGAGAGTCACGTTGCGCGGCCGCATCGCCATCCGTCCGCGAGGCGCACCAGACGCCCTGAACGGCGGGGTATTTGCGCGGGAGGGCTATCCTGAGGACACTGGATGCGCAAACGATTGAACTGGGGTGCGTCGTGTCAGAGCCGAAGATGCTGTCGGCGAGAGCAGAGCTCGAGGCTCGTATCCGAACTCCGCTCGGACTGGATTCCGTGGACGTGTGCCGCATGCGCCTGCTATCGCTGCGGACGCGGATAGACATGAACTGGCCGCAGGAGACTGGCCGCGTCATCCGTCGCGGCGGCCTCAGCCCCGAGTCGCAGACGACGATCTCAGACCTGCTCGCGGCCTTGCCTTCACCCCTCCCGATCTCTACCGGCGCGACCCCCGAATGCATCTTCAATGAGACGGACACGGACCTGCGCCTCGTGGCCGGCCGGGCGGTGGATGCCGGCCTGGCGCTTCTCGAGGGCTCCACGATGGAGCGCGTGTACAACGGCAACATCACGATGCTCGAGAGCTACCATCCCGACGCACCCGCCCCGATCGTCCTCCAGTACCCCACTGTGGGCCTGCTCGTGTCGACCATCATCGGCACCCTGGAAGCCATTTCGGAATTGATAGTCTCAACGGAGTCCCCCAAGCAGCTGACACCCGAGCCCAAGCCTGCCGTCCCGTTGCCCCTCAAGCGCCACGAGCCAAAGCCTGAGAAACACGACGAGCGAGGGCCCGGTGCCCCGCGTATCTGACCTGTATCGCCCCACCCTGGCCACCCTTACGGACCTCTACGAACTCACGATGGCAGCGGGGTACGTGACCGCGGACGTCGCCGACCGTGAGGCCGTGTTCTCGCTCAGCTTCCGAACGCTTCCGTTCGAAGGCGGATATGCCCTGACGGCCGGACTCGAGACCGCCCTGCAGATCCTCGAAGGGATGAGCTTCGAAGGGGCGGACCTGGAGCATCTCCGAGGCCTCACCGGCGGCGCCGGCACGAGACTCTTCAACGACCAGTTCCTTGAGCTGCTCGCGGGCTTTCGCTTCACCTGCGACGTGGACGCGATCCCCGAAGGGACGGTTGCTTTCGCCAACGAGCCGCTGGTGAGGATTCGCGGCCCTCTGCTCCAGGCCCAGCTCGTAGAGAGCATGCTCCTGACCGTGGTGGGCTTCCAGACGCTGGTCGCCACGAAGTCCGCGCGGGTAGTTGAGGCGGCAGGCGGCGGTCCGGTCCTCGAGTTCGGCCTGAGGAGAGCCCAGGGTCCCGATGGGGCGCTGTCGGCGGCTAGAGCGGCCTATATAGGAGGTGTCGCCGCCACTTCCAACGTCCTTGCGGGCCGGCTGTACGGCATCCCGGTGCGAGGTACGCACGCGCATTCATGGGTTCAGGTATTCGACGACGAGCAGACGGCCTTCGACGCATACGCCGACGCCCAGCCCGACAACGTCACGCTCCTCGTGGACACGTACGACTCGCTGGCCGGCGTCGCCCATGCCATAGAGACCGGGCGGAAGCTCAAGGCCCGGGGTGGCACACTCGACGCGATCAGACTCGATTCCGGCGACCTCGCCTACCTATCCATCGAAGCGCGCCGGCTGCTGGACGCTGCGGGTTTCACCGAAACCAAGGTCGTAGCGTCGAACGATCTCGATGAGCACACGATCGCCTCTCTGCGCGCCGAGGGCGCCCGCATCGACATCTGGGGCGTCGGTACCAAGCTCGATACATGCTTCGATCAGCCGGCTCTCGGCGCGATCTACAAGCTCACGGCAATCTGCGAACCCGGCGGCGGTTGGCGCTACCCGGTGAAAGTGTCCGAACTCAGCGCAAAGACCTCGATCCCCGGTGTCCTCGGCGTACGGCGATACGTCGACTCGACCGGCCGGTTCCGCGCGGACATGATCTACGACGAGGACCTCCCCGATCCCGACGGCGACGTCATCGTTGATCCGGCCGACGCTCTCCATATGCGAGCGATCGACCCGGCCTGGAGGCGCGAGGAGTTGCTCGTTCCCGCACTGCGATCCGGAGAGCGCGTGACCGCCGCTCCGTCTCTCGAAGAGATCCGCGGCCGGGCACGCGACCAGCTTGGCAGGCTCCACCCGGCGATCAGGCGGTTGCTCAACCCGCACGTCTACCCCGTGGGTCTGGAGCGCGGCCTGCACAACCGCCGCACCGAACTCGTGCTCGAGCGACGGCGCGGGCACAAGGCCGGCTGAGTTCGGGGCTGCCCGTCTGAAGGCACCCCGAACTGCCTACTGCTCCGAGAGCGTCGTTTCCGGTTCTGCCGGATCGCCCTGATCGACGGCACCCGGCGGCTCACTCGCGTCGGGCGCATCCGCGGCGACGTCCGGCGCGGGAGCGACGCCCGGCGTCGTCCATCGCGCGTCGAGGGCCAAATGCAGCACCGCTGGTCTTCCGGCTTCGAGGGCCTGCCGGAGGGCTGGTTCGAACTCCTCGTCGCTGTTGACGGAGAGACCCAGCGCACCGCAGGCGTCCGCTATCTGAGCGAAATCGACCGAGCCCAGATGAGTGGCGAGTCCGGTCCGGTCCCCGCGGCCGGCCTGACTGCGCGAGATGGCGCCGTAGCGGCCGTTGTCAAAGACGATCGCAACCACCTTGGCCCGCTCGCGAACCGCCGTCTCTATCTCGGCCATTGTCATAGCAAATCCGCCGTCCCCGGCGAGTGCCACGGCAAGCCTGCCCGGTCGCGCCAGGGTAGCCCCGATGGCCGCCGGCAAGCCATAGCCCATCGGGCCGGCGGTCGATCCAAGGAATGTGCCCGGCCGATGGAACCTGTATCCGCGGGCAGCCCACGTGCCGAAGTCGCCCGCATCGGTTGTGATGATCGTCTCGGGCGGGAGTACTCGGGCGAGAGTGGCGATCACACGTCCCGGATGTACTCCGGGTCCATCCCAGGCTTCATCGTCGACGATAGAGGCCACTTCATACGCCGCCCGATCGACCAGGTTGGCGGCCGTCCTCGCATCCAAGGCGGCCGAATCGAAGGCGGCGCGCGCCAGGACTCGCTGTGCCACCCTCAGGAAGGCGGCGACGTCCGCCGCCATGACCACTTCTGGTCTGTTGGCCGAAGCGGCTCCCCGAGGCTCCAGGTCCACCTGCGCCCAGCGTGTGCTCGGTCCGGGAATCTGGTATCCGAAGCTTGTGATCTCACCCAGCCGGGAGCCGAGGACGAGCAATGCGTCCGCCGACTCCAAGCGCTCGAGGACGTTGGGCGGAGCGCCGTTTCCGGTCATTCCCAGGTAGAGCGGGTTGTCGTTCGGGAAGACATCGCCCCGCCGCCACGAGGCAACTACCGGGACCCGAATCGTCTCGGCGAACTTCACCAGGGCATCCGTACTGCGGGCTCGAAGCACCCCCGCGCCCGCAAGGATCAGCGGGCGCTCAGCGCCGGTGAGGAGGTGCAGGATCTTGCGGACGAGGATCGGATCTGGATCGTTGTGGTGTTCGAGATGGAGCGCTGGTGAGTGGCCGTTGCCGCCGGGTGCAACCACGTCGAACACGTCGGCCGGTACCGAGATGAGCACGGGACCCGGCCTGCCTTTGGTTGCCGACGCGACAGCCCTCTCCACGATTGAGGCGGCATCCGCCGGGTCCCTCAGCTCGGCAGCCCACTTGACGATCGGATCGAATGCGCGGACGACGTCCATCTCCTGGAACGCTTCCCGACCCTGCAAGCTGCGCCGTACTCCTCCAACGATCGCGATCACCGGTGCCGAATCGGCGCGGGCGGCGTGCAGGCCGATCGCGAGATTGGCTGCGCCCGGCCCACGTGTTCCGATACAAAGGCTGGGACGACCGGTCAGCTGTGACACGGCTCCCGCCATGAACGCCGCGGAAGCCTCGTGACGGGTGGCAACAAGGCGGACGTGCCGGGCCGAGAGCCCCTCCAGCAATCCGAGGACGCTCTCTCCGGGGACCGTGAACGCGATCTTGACACCGGCACGGGCAAGGCCATCCGCAAGGGCAGCGCCCACCGTCATCGCCTCCGTTTCAACAGGCTGGTTGCCTGTTGGCTCCTCGCCCGCAGGAGCCTCGCCCGCAGGAGCCTCGCCAAAGCCAACAGGCTGGCCGCCTGTTGGCTCCTCGCCCGCAGGAGCCTCGCCCGCAGGAGCCTGGTGCTCGCTCATAGCCATGGCCGCTACTCCTTCGGATCCCCGCGCCGGGTTACCGGGCGGTTCTCACCGGTAGTTCTCGAATTGGAGTGCAACAGGTTCGTCGAGTTCCTTCAGGCGCTTGATGACCGCCTGAAGATCGTCTCGGCTCTTAGCGAATACGCGCAGGGCGTCGCCCTGGATCTGAGATCGGACTTTTGGGAACTCGTCGCGGATCAGCTTGCTGAGCTTCTTCGCCAGTTCATCGCTGAGGCCCCGCCGAAGGGTGATCGTCTGCTTCACCTTGTTTCCACCGGACGGTTCGACCTTGCCCCAGTCGAAGATCTTGAGCGAGAGACCTCGTCGAATGGCCTTCGACTCGATCAGCTCGCGGATCACCTTCGCTCGATATTCGTCGTCCGTGGTGAGAACCAGTT
>Ga0302321_100004721_pt1 | contig 11846 bp, 7 predicted proteins | sample Fen_T0_1_FD_202505 | JGI IMG/M metagenome (GOLD analysis project Ga0302321, IMG submission 202505) | Peat permafrost microbial communities from Stordalen Mire near Abisko, Sweden - Fen_T0_1 | ecosystem: Environmental > Terrestrial > Soil > Wetlands > Permafrost | place: Sweden: Abisko...
TATCACAGGTACAATCAAATTTCCAGAAGGCAAAGCAACCGCCATACCTACGTTAATATCTCTTTTCTTTATAAGGCGATCACCATCCACTTGAACATTGATCATCGGGAAATCTTTGATCGCGCGAACAACCGCTTCAATGAAAATTGGTGTAAATGTGAGTGCATCTCCATCGCGCTTTTGAAACTCGTTTTTCATTTTATTACGCCAAAAAACGATATTGGTCACATCCGCTTCAACGAATGAAGTGACGTGTGCGGAAATACGTTTGCTGTCCACCATGCGCTCGGCAATCATCTTGCGCATGCGGTCCATTTGCATGATCTCGTCACCAGCATTGATCGATGCAGGTACCAATGGCGTGTTGTTCACTGAACGTGGAGCAATGCTAATTCCTAATTTTCTATTTTGAACATAGCCGAGAATATCTTTCTTTGTCACGCGGCCTTCTAATCCTGAACCAGAAATTGTTTCCAATTCAGCAACGGCAATACCCTCTTCTTTCGCGATATTTTTTACAAGCGGAGAATAAAAACGTGCTGATTTGTAATCAGCGACATGGGAATGACCGTTGCCATTCGTTGCTGTCTGAACAACGGGTACCGATTTAGTTTCAACTACCGGGATTGATTTTGCTGCGACCGGTTCGATGACAGGTTCTTCTGTTTTTCCTTGTGTCGTCACGGTGGTAATGATCGCAATGGATTTTCCTACTTGCACCACCTCTCCTTCTTTGGCTAGAATTTCTTTCAGCACACCTGCATGAGTGGAAGGAACTTCAGTATCCACTTTGTCGGTGGCCACTTCAAGTACGGATTCATCCTGCTCGATTTTGTCGCCCGGCTTTTTGAGCCACTTCAAGATCGTAGCCTCCATAATGCTTTCGCCCATCTTGGGCATGATCAATTCTGCCTGTGCCATGTGGTGTAGAATTTAAAGGCTGTAAAGTTAGTATTTTTTAAACCTACCCGCTAACGTTTGAAATTGGCAAAATCTAATTTTGAAAGAAGAGTGCTCTTCAAAATTTTTAACAGTTATCGCGCTAATGCTTTAGCGTTTATTCGGCTACTTCGGCAAACTCAACCTTATCAAATTCAAAACTGCGATCGACGCTGCTTTAATGTTCAGCAATCGATCTGTTGAAAGCTGTAGTTTTTTCGTCACCGTATGATGTTTATCGGAGTAAGCAATCCATACTAGACCAACCGGTTTTTCCGGAGTGGCTCCACCTGGGCCTGCAATGCCGCTCGTAGCAACACCAACATCCGTATTGAATTTCGCACGAACAATGTTGGCCATCTCAATAATGGTTGGCTCACTCACCGCTCCATATTGTTCTAACACTTCAGGCCGCACACCGAGTTGCCGCATTTTGATTTGATAATCGTAGGGTACCATGCTGCCCAGAAAATAGGCTGAGCTACCCGGCACACTGGTAATCAAATGAGAGAGATAGCCACCCGTGCAACTCTCTGCTACCGAGAGTGTCAATTTTTTCTCAACTAATAGTTTCCCGATGGCAGCTTCGAGGGGATCTTCGCCAAATCCATAAGTGTATTCACTTACTAATGGCAACACTTGATCGCTGAGTTTCTCAACTTCGTTCTTTATTTTCATTTCATCATCGCCAAAGCCAGTGATACGTAATTTCACCTCACCAATTCCAGGAAGGTAAGCGAGCTTGACATGCGCAGGTAGTGCCTTCTCCCACGTTACAATTTTATCAGCTAAAATCGATTCACCTATTCCCACTGTGCGAATCACTTTATGAACAATGATTGGGGTTTTGAATTTTTGTTTCAGGCTCGGAATAACCAGGTCTGTCATCATCCTTTTCATTTCATGAGGTACGCCAGGCATTGCCATAAATACTTTCCCATCTTTTTCAAACCACATACCTGGAGCTGTACCAATCACATTCGTGATCTTGGTGCAACAAACCGGAAGTAGTGCTTGCAATTTGATCGTATCTGTTATTTCTCGTCCGCGACTTCTGAAGAACTCAGTTAATTCCTCCAGTGCTTCTGGATGAATCTTCATTTCACAGTTGAAATATTTTGCAAGCAACGGTTTGGTCAGGTCATCACTGGTGGGACCAAGTCCACCGGTGATTAAAATAATATCAGCGCGCTTTTCTGCTTCCGCGAAAGCGGTAAGAATTTCCGACTCCACATCTCCTACCGTTGTTTTGCGAATGACTTTAATGCCGACTTTGTCCAACTCAACACTCATCCACTGCGAATTGGTGTCTACAATTTGTCCGTACAAAATTTCATCTCCGATGGTGAGCAGTTCCGCGAGAATGGGTTTCATCTAGTAGTAATTTGTTATTTAATAACGCAAATCGTCAACAGCTGAATAATCAGCTTCGATCGCAGGGCGAAGATAGAGATGGATTCTAAAATGAACTAATGAAAAGAATCTTGGAGTTTGCTTGACGAGATTTTAAAAATACAAATTCTCGGAAAGCGGCCGGCAACATAGGTAGTACCGCAAACTGCCAAACCGCCATCAGTTGTTGCGGTCATGGACGAAATCTCAAAAGGATTGGAGAAACCAAGGTATTTGCTGCCCGAAAATTTAAAAGAAGTCTTGTCGTAAGCGTAGAGTGAAATTTGTTTTGACTTTGTTGTGCTTCCGTAAAGGATATAATTTTTCGCGCCAAGGATTATTGGCACAATTTTAACTTTTGCATTTGTTACCAACTCCGGAAAAGAATTTCCATTCAGGTCCGATGCCGAACTCACAGTATTACTATTAATCTGTGAAGAGGGAAGCAGGTAGTTATCGCCAAAGTTGAATGTACCTATCGAGTAAGTACTTCCTTCGAGCGGAAGAACAGCACTCATGCCTCCGCTGCTTTGCTGACCTTGCACAACACCCAACGGATTGTTGGATGATAAATCGGTGAACACTAAAGAAAAAGTGTAATTATAAAACCCATTGAAAAAATATTGACCACTGGAATTTTTTCCTGCTTGAAATGGAAACTGTCTGCCCGTATGCACGAAGCTGGCGATGATGGGTGCCTCTACATCATCACCCGCGCCAATCTTGTAGCCTTTGGATTGAATGATAGTTCCATCCGGACCGACTTTTGACATTACACTTAATTTATTTCCATTGTCATAACTCAACAAAAGAAAATTATTTCCGTCTTGTGCTGCTGCCGCAGGGTATGAAGAGCCTACATTAAACTGGTTGGTGATGGTGCCGGTAGCATCCATCTCAATCAATTGTGTTTGCAATCCTATCGCAGTCATGCAGAAAAAGTAATATTTTCCTTTGGCTGTCAAAATATTTCCAATTGGGTCAACCAAATTCTCATCCACTTCCTGGGCAGAAACAAAATTGCCAAAAGCATCGGCCGTCATAATGTAGGTGCCACTGAAACTGGAAGTGGTCAAACTACGTCCGCCTAAAATCAAATATCCTCCATCCGGAGTTTGAACCATGTCAACCGGATAATAAGAGGCATTAAATTGACTGTTGTCAAATATTTTTGTAAAGTTGGATTTATCGGCAACAGGATCTGAATTGTTGGCACAGTGGCTAAATGCGAATACGCCTACAATAAATAAAGTACGATTCAGGTTTAGGCGCATGTTAATTTTGATCAAATGATTTGAAATTGCTGTTCAAGAAACGCATCGGGAAAAGCACGCCTGCCGAGATAACAATATTATTTAGTTTGATGTCGTCCTGTGCATCGCCTATACCCGCCAACTGATCATTGCTAAATCGATTTTTTACATTCGTGATGTTGGACATTCCGTGCATGTATGATGTCTCAAGAACTAATTTTACGTTGCCCATTTGATAACTTCCACCAATCCCTCCCATCAATCCCCAATAATTGGTGAACAGATCTTTTGTTCCCACAATCAAAGGTTGACTGCTCAAGGTATTCGTACTGCCCGAGGCCAGATCAACTCCGGAAACGGAAACAGTTTTTAATGCGTTTGTCAAAAAAGAATAATAAATACCCGCATGAACATAGCCCTTCAAGTTGTTGCCAACCAAATCGTATTTTGCAATCAAGGGAATGGTAACGTAGTCAAGGCCCTGGCTTTGAGAATATTTTTGCGTGAGCGACTGCGATGGATCCTCCGTGTTGGTCCACTCAAACTGGTTGTAGTACGATATCACATTGTGACTATAAGTCGGCTGCGTGCTGATGGATAAATTTCGAAATTGAAAAGTAATCTCAACAGTCGCCTGACTGCCCACATCTTGAAAGTTGTTATAGGTTTTATTTAAGTTGCCAGATTGATAGTTTGTTGCACTCATCACTGAATATCTCTTAATCGGATCAGCCTGCGAAAGGTTGATGCCTCCTTTGAACCCAAGCCAAAATTGTTTTTCCAGAAAAGAATTCTTCTGGCCTCCGCTAGGCTTGGGCGATTTTCTTTTCCCTTGACTAAAAGTGCTCGAGGCAATGGCTGTCAATAACAAGATCAATAAAATTTTTTTCATAGGGATGAGAACAATGAGGCTTATCGAGCCACCATCAGTTTTTTTGTTTCTTTTACGAAGCCGGTTTTCAATTGGTAAAAATACAGACCTGGCGATAACTCAGCTACACTGACTTGCACTTCGTGTTTCCCTTCCGTTCGTTGCTCGTTCAAAACATTGTTCACCACATTGCCTCTGGAGTCCAACAAATCCAGTTGCACCTGGTTGGTATTGTTAATCAGAAAACTAATCGTAACCCAGTCTTTGGCGGGATTGGGATAACAATTCAATTGTCCAAAACGCGCATTGACAAAACTTTCATTCACATTGGTGATCACCTCTTGTGCCAGTGGCAAATAATCATAATTGCCTGTGCCTTCTTCTTTTGCACCATTGAGGAAATTTTTAAAAAAGATATCATTGTTAATCGTGCTTTCACTCACCAGCATCCAGTCTTTTAGAAGATTGGCATACACTTGGCGATAATCATATTGCATGTCCACATTGTCTTGTGTGAGGTCGGGCACTTTGCCAATCATACCTGGCTTTACTCCGTGACCAAAAATATAGACAGGTCCACCTGTGCCATGATCAGTGCCGTAACTTCCATTGGAATGGATGCGTCTTCCAAATTCAGATGTTGTTACTGTCAAGACACGACTTTCCAATCCACGCGCTAATAAATCAGACTGAAATGCTTGCATTGCCGCAGAGATATGATACATCAAAGCAGCATGAACACCCATAGTCGGATCATAGTTTTCTACTTGCGATGCATGTGTATCAAATCCACCTACTTTCACGAGGAAAACTTTTGTCTTCACACCTTGACCTGCGCCACCACCATCCAGCAACCTCGCGATCAATTGAAGTTGTGGCGTGAGCCCGTTTTGCAAACTTCCGGCAGGAGCATTGTAAGGATATTTTTCCGGATAAGTTACTGTAGATGGAGATGACTTTTGGTAAACCTCATACAGGCGTTCCGCGTAATCTTTGGATTTCTTTTCAAGACCGAGTATCCAGTTTAACTCTTTTCCGTACGGTGAATTAACCAAGGCAGCCGGAGGATATCCACGCGGATCGATGCCCTGATCTTGAAATCCTTCCAATCCATTGACCAGTGCCGCAAATCCTGCTGGATCATCGATGGAAATTGAAACTGGAATATTATTCGATTGATGAAAGATGAGAGAAACCTCGCTGCCCATTTCAATTGCCAACGGATCAGGCATGTCAGTGTTGGGAAAATCATTCGGATAAACTTGTGGTGCAAACTCTTGCTCCAGATAACGCCCTACCCAACCGGAAGAAAAATAATCATTGAAACTTCCTCCCATGAAATTGATATCACGGCCGCGGAAGTGAGAGCCATTATTATTTTTATAAGACACACCTTGCACAATTGCTACTCGGCCCCGGTCGTAAAGATCTTTCATACCGATCATGTCAGGATGCAGACCCACTTGCGCATCCGAAGCCAACGTGGTGTCGAGCGTGATCATTTTACGTGAACTGTTCTTTGCGGGTATCGCAATGTTTGCCCTGCGACTATAATACAGATCGTAATCCTTAATGGGGATGATCGTGTTCAATCCGTCATTGCCGCCCAACATTTGCAAGATGATCAGCACGCGGTCGTTGGTACTTTGAGCAGCCATCCTAGTGAGCGCATTGTCGGCCATAAGTTTCATAGGCACTCCACCCAATGTAAATGGAATTGCAGCCAGCGACATCTTCTTAACAAAATCTCTTCTTTTCATTTTAGTATAGTTGGTACTCGGGTGACTGCATCATGGCATTGAACAAGAATTCTAATTGTCGCTGCATTACTTCCATTTCATATCCAGTAGAATTCCAACGGAAAGTCCACATGCCCTCCGGATCCGCATCGAGTTGCGGGGACAACAAGAACGCAGTGAGAAAATAATTCATACGGGCAGCCGTAAGCCCACTGTTGGTATCCGCTCCTGTAGTGAATGTCAGGTTATCATTCAACGGCAACAAGTATTGCGCTAAGGCAATGATCAAGTCGCGGGCATTTGAGGCTGTAGCATTAGAAAATTTACTCTTCACAAATCCGACCAGATCAATTGACATTGCACCAGTCATTCCCTGATTCTCTTTAACCAACTGATTGATGAACTCATAGCGTTCAGTAAGATAATTGGTGGATATCCAACTTCGCTGGTAAATGGGCCATTGATGATACGCATTGTATCCAGCCACATCATCGGGCTCGTAAAAATTCATGCCCATTGAGTTGAGGGAGCGCATCAATTGACCCGTGCTGTTATAAAAAGATTGAGCAGACGACACTGGGTCAGGCAATGACAAACTAAACATTCGCATTGTACCTGTCATCAAATCCAAAGGTGATTTAATGACACCTCCAAAATTGTCATCGTCTACACCACCGGCGGCATCGTAAAAATGCTGACTCTGAAAAAGTTCTTCCAGTACGGGCTGCAATTTAAATCCACTACTTGTAAAAGTATTTGCCATCTGCGAAATGATGTTGTTATCAATGACAGTGGTGATATCATGATAAACAAAGAAGCGGTAAATTCTCCGGCAAATATTCTTTGCGGTTTCCGGTTGCGCATAAATCATTTCGATCAACTGACTAATTTCATCCAGTGCACTCACCTCAGTCGGATTACTCCCATTGAGCAATGTGGCTTTGGGTTGAATAAGGGTGTTGTTAAATCGATCGCTGAATTGTTTTGCTCCGTTGTCGTGGGCTGATGCGTTTGTGGCTGACCCTCTCACGATACCACGCGGCAATTTTGTATCAACGTCTATAGCTGAAAAATTGGTGTCCACCATCCAACCCGAAAGCACACGCGCTCCTTGCTGCACATCGACTTCTCTATAGTAATAGTAATCACCCGGATCTGTTACCGGAGGCACTGTACCTTCAAGGCCGCGACCGATAGAAAACAACTCCATCAATTCACGGGCATAATTTTCATTGGGGCTTCCATCCACGTTGAGTTCACCATCCAGCAAACGCAGCATACCATTATCGACTGTTACTTTTTTCGTCAGCTCTTTAAAGTTGACCTTGGCCAATTGGTTTTTGTCAAAGGCAAACAATCGAAAGAGCTGGTTTTGAAAATACAATGAACGACTGTTGTCGATTTTACTTTGAATGGCAGTAATTACCGTGTGAATAAAAAAAACAATTTTCTCTCGTGTGGTATAAGCCAACACCACCGAAGGATCAATGCCCGTGCCCAGCATCTGACCGATGAACCAACCTTTAAAAAAATCTTGAAGGTCACCATCACCACTATTGGCAGCCGTTACTCCTGATATCACCCATTCTTTATTGGTGAGTGGATCAAGTGGCAAAACGGGATTTGGTATTGGCTCTTGAAAAAGCAACGCCACCGCTTGTGCGGCAGTCAGGCTGGAAAAAGAATCGATCTGTTCTTTTGTAGCGCCCGCGTTGGCTCGGTGCAGCAGATGAGCTGCACGTTTATAACCGAGCGTTCCTGAAAAAGGTGCTAAGGGCATTGGTATGTGTTTGTTTCAAAGTTAATTGTATCGTTTAAACGACTTTCGCTTTGCAAGACGAATGGTTGTTTTCCACGATGTTCACGCTATAACATCTTTAATTCATCTTCTGTGATTTCTGAAATGAGGCAATAAGAAGATCAATCCAAGAAAAAGAGAAAAAGAAGAATGAATAAAAATTGTTTGTAGATTCGATTCCGTTTTACTTTTATGAAATTCCCAACGCTTGATCGTCAAAAAGAAATTTATCTCAACGGGTTTGCGGGTATTCAGCCCACTGTTCCAGTTTCAATCCATAGCCTGGAAGAGACTGCAAAAAAAATAATGTCACCTCATGCATATGCCTACATCGCAGGCGGCGCCGGAAATGAAAGTACCCTTCACGACAATCGCGCAGGCTTCGAGAAATATAAAATCGTTCCGCGCATGTTGCGTGATGTGAGCGTGCGCGACATCAGCATCGAACTCTTCGGCCAAAAACTTTCGTCACCTCTTTTACTTGCACCAATTGGAGTTTTAGAAATGGCTCACCCGAAAGCTGACCTTGCTGTTGGCAGAGCAGCTGCATCACTTAATGTCCCTTACATTTTCTCGAACCAAGCTTCAAAACCGATGGACGTAGTAGCTGCTGCAATGGGTGATAGTCCACGTTGGTTTCAATTGTACTGGAGCAAATCCAATGAGCTGGTAAAAAGTTTAGTTGAGCGTGCGGAAAAATGCGGATGTTCTGCAATTGTTGTAACACTTGACACCACCGTGCTTGGCTGGCGCACACCCGATCTTGATTTGGCTTATTTGCCATTCCTTGAGGGGAAAGGAATTGCGCAATACACATCTGATCCTGTCTTTCAAAAGTTGATGGATGAATCAGAACCACAAGCCAAAAGAAACATTACGATGCAATCCATTCGAGGATTAGTAGAGATGGTAAAGAATTATCCAGGAGGAAATTTCTTTTCCAAACTCAAATCTGGTCAACCCGTAAAAGCAGTTCAAAAGTTTGTGAGCATTTATTCCAATCCTGCATTAACGTGGGAAGATTTAAAATTTTTGAAAACCTTCACCAAACTTCCTGTGCTACTCAAAGGAATTCTTCATCCCGATGATGCACGCAAAGCCATCGACTATGGAATGAATGGTATCATCGTATCCAACCATGGTGGAAGACAAGTGGATGGAAGCATTAGCACGCTCGAAGCATTGCCTTCGATAATAGATGCGGCGCAAGAAAAAATTCCGGTTTTAATGGATAGCGGCATTCGCGGTGGTGCAGATATTTTCAAAGCATTGGCTTTGGGCGCTAAAGCAGTTTGTATCGGCAGGCCATATGTTTATGGACTGGCGATTGCAGGTGAACAAGGCGTGAAAGAAGTTTTACAAAACACACTCACTGATTTTGAGTTGACCATGGCTTTGGCGGGATGCAAAAATATTTCCGAGATCACCCGAAGTACGTTAGCATGATTTTTATTTCTGTGAATTGACATCCTGCCTACGTTATCGTCTCAGAAGAGAGGATAACTCAGTATGACTATTGTTTGGTTGATTTGTCATAATCGGGATTCCCACTTCTTTTCTAAATTTGCACCCAATTCAATTTCATTATGAAAAAATCAATAATCTATTCTCTGTTAGTTTTTAGCTCTTTAACACTTGCACGATCTGTGCAAGCTCAGTTTTCATTATCCAATGAAGAAATCGGAAATGGATTGAAAGAAGCGTTAACGCAAGGAATTTCTAAGGGAGCCGATATGCTTTCCCAAGCTGATGGCTATTTTAAAAATCCCAAGATCAAAATTCCTTTTCCGCCCGATGCACAAAAAATGGAAAAGAAACTCCGCGATATTGGCATGGGCGAAGACGTTGACAAATTTATTTTGACATTGAATCGTGGCGCGGAAGATGCTGCTAAACAAGCTAAACCCATTTTTGTGGATGCCATCAAAAAAATGACGATCACCGATGTGATGGCGATTTTGAAAGGTCAGCCAGACGCTGCTACTCAATATTTAAAGAAGACAACCAACACACAATTACAAGCTCAATTCAGACCAGTGATCAAAGCTTCACTGGACAAAGTTGGCGCAACAAAACATTATAAAGATTTAGCAAGTACCTACGACAAGATTCCATTCGTTAAAAAAGTAAATCCTGATCTAGAAGCATACACGACGGATTTGGCGATACAAGGATTGTTCTACACCATAGCACTCGAAGAGAAAGAAATCCGTGCAAATCCTGTAGCACGTACTTCCGATCTGATGAAAAAAGTTTTTGGTCAGAAATAAATCTCTCAATCATTCAATCGACAAATCTTTAAATATTCCCATGAGCTTATTTCAAAAACACCAACCTGTTCTTACCAAAGCCGTCGAGGCATTACACGCTCGTACGTTTTACGCGGCATTCCCCGAGCATCCAGCACCTGCCGTGTATGGTGAAACAGCTGATGCCGACGGACAGGCTAAATTCAAAAATCAGCTCGGTAAAAAATTTGAAGAGCTGAAACAAACAAATCCTCAAGCTTGGGGCGGGCAGGAAGAATCTCCTTACACACAAGAACCGTTAGGTGTTTCTTATCCATTGTTTTCAGTCAATAGCTTAATTGAAAATTCTAAGAAAGCATTTACTCCCTGGCGCAAAACAAGTTTATTAGATCGCGCTGGAATTTTGATGGAGTCATTGGATCGCGCAAAGAAACGTTTTTTTGAAATTGCGTATGCCACCATGCACACTACGGGCCAGGGTTATATGATGGCTTTTCAGGCGAGCGGCCCTCACGCGGCAGACCGTGCGCTCGAGGCCATCGCTGCCGGTTACGAAGAACTCAACCGCTTTCCTGCTCACGCGATGTGGGATAAACCGATGGGCAAGTTCAACATTCAATTAAATAAAGAGTGGCGTGCAATGCCGAAAGGAATTTCGGTGGTGATTGGTTGCTCCACCTTTCCAACATGGAATTCTGTCACTGGAATTTATGGAAGTTTGATGACGGGCAATACAGTGATTGTAAAACCACATCCTGGAGCAATTTTACCGATCGCGATTTTTGTCGCTGAAATTCAAAATGTACTTGTCGAAAATAATCTTGATCCGAATGTTTGCCAACTGGCGGTTGACACGTTCGACAAGATGATCACCAAAGAATTGGCTGAACATCCGGATGTAAAACTCATTGACTTCACCGGCAACTCCGCTTTCGGCTCTTATCTCGAAGAGCTTCCTGGTAAAACGGTATTCACCGAAAAGACCGGAGTGAATTCGGTGATCATCGATTCGGTTGATGATGTTGACAAAGCCGCAGCAAACCTTGCGTTCTCCGTTAATCTTTATAGCGGACAAATGTGTACGGCCCCTCAAAATTTTTATATCCCGGAAGGTGGTATTGATTCTCCCAATGGAAAAATTTCGTTTGATGACTTTGCACAGAAATTTATTTCCCAGATCAACGGCCTGGTAGAAAACCCAAAAGCCGGACCATTTGTGCTCGGTGCAGTACAAAATAAAAAAACAAGTGAACGCGTGGTTGAATCAGAAAAATTGGGTAAGGTATTGCTCAAATCACATGCGATAGAAAATCCGCAATTCAAAAATGCGCGCACCGCCACTCCGATAGTGATTGAACTAGATGCGAGCAAAAAAGAAATTTACAGCAAAGAATTATTCGGGCCGATTGCGTTGTTAATAAAAACAAAAAACACCGATCAATCCATTGCGCTTGCGCAAGAGATGGCACAACAACACGGAGCGATCTCGTGTGGCGCTTACACGACAAGCGCTGATGTGCATGAAAAAATTGCTGACGCCATGGCAATGGCAGCAACTCCTGTTTCATTTAATCTCACCGGAGGAATCTACATGAACCAAAATGC
>Ga0302321_100004722_pt1 | contig 11842 bp, 9 predicted proteins | sample Fen_T0_1_FD_202505 | JGI IMG/M metagenome (GOLD analysis project Ga0302321, IMG submission 202505) | Peat permafrost microbial communities from Stordalen Mire near Abisko, Sweden - Fen_T0_1 | ecosystem: Environmental > Terrestrial > Soil > Wetlands > Permafrost | place: Sweden: Abisko...
TTTTGTCCACGCCGTGACACGCACTGTCGAGCGCTACGCAGCTTCCGCCATCCGGAGGCGGCCGCGTGACCACCTTTTCGACCCACTGCGCCGTGTGGTTGTGCGAGGTCACGTCTTGAAATGGCAACCAGAAGGCGGGAAACGAGCGATCCACGCCCACGAGCGCGCCGTCGTTGTCGACGATCACGGCGGCCATCCAAATCTGAGGCTGCGCGCAGTCTTCGTAGGTGACGCCTTGCTTGCTCAACGGTTGCGGCTGGTCGTAATCGGGTGATTCGGGTGGATAACAATTGTCGAAACCCTGATTCACGAGGTGCAGGCCGTAGTCTCGATTCGATGAAAGGTGACCCAGAGCAACTTGTGGCCTCGATAAGATTGGACGAAGGGACTCCACTTGGGCCAGGAGTTCGTCAGTTTTTCCGGATCGCCCGCGCCTGCCGGCGCGCTGTTCAGCGCGGGCAAGTCGATCGGCGTCGAGCTCGCATTGGGATAGGGAAGCAGCTGAACGCGCGCTTTACGATTGTAGAACGAGTCACCGTCGGGAGCGGCATTGAAGATCACGAAGGCGCGATCGGGGAAAAGGAAGGGTAGTAGAAATTTTGCGTGCCTTGGGGACTGAGCAGTGCGCTCGGTGCGCCGAAGGCCCCCGTCGAGGTGTCGAAGCTCGACGTGTACAACGCGCCGGACATGAAGTGATGATGGCCGGCAGTCGAGATCGACCCTGCTTGAGCGAGGCGGCGATCCAGGCTCCGATTCAGCGCCTTCCCCCGGCCGAAGGCAGGTTCGCGAGTGCTTGGTCGTGGAATTGGCGCAGGGCTCAGCGTAATCGGCTCCCCACCCCCGACCACGCTCACGCCGGTCTCAGCGCCGCTCTCCTCGACCCAGAGCACCCACGCGACGCTGCGACGCTCGAGCTCGGCGTCGCTGCGGCGTACGGAAGCCGAAGGCACCGTGACTTCACTGACGTCGGCGGTGCCCGCCAGTTGAATGCGTAGCGCTTCGACCAGCCCTTGGGGAACTGGATGCGCGCGCGACTCCAAGATCACGAGCTGCGAACCGCCTGCCCGCGCTTGCGCGACGAGCAGCAGTGTAAACGCGAGGGCCAAAGCGGCGATGCCGGACTTGACCTGGACGACTCGGCACATCGGGGACAGCTGGGTCGTAGCGACGTGAAAACATTCCGAGCCTCAACCGGCCGTGCCAGAAAAGTCGCGAGGTTGCATTCTAGTCGGCCTTTTCGGCGGACCGCGTGTGCGCGGCGAGCCAGCGCGGCCGTTCCCATTCGGCGTCGACTCACTTGGGGGCGACGACCCTGGCTCCGGGGCGTATGGCCCGCGGTGAACGCTTTTTCTGCGCAGATGAGCTCCAGCGGGCACATCCCATCGGCAATCCTCGTGCATGGTGCGCAGGCTGTAAACGCTCTCGACTTACGCGGCTATTTGGCGCCTTGCAGTTCGAGGTGCGCCTCGTAAACAGAACGCTGGATCGGGCTCGCGCAGCGTAGCTTCACACACTGTAGGTTCTTGAGTCTAGAGCGAGTGACACGGTTCTTGCTTCGATATGTCGCGGCGCTGACAGATCGGAATCAAGAGCTTGCGAGTCATGATTGAAAGCAAACGAGTCGTCTGTGGAGCAATGTGGGCGGTGCTCCTCGGTTGTTCGAGCGCAGCCACCGACGGTCCGTCGCCTGCGTCGCGAGCTGGGCAGGGCGGCTCCGTGAGTGCTGGCGACGGCGGCGCGAAAGCGCAAGCGGACGCGGGAGGTGCCTCGAGCGCGGGTCAGAGTGGCCCTGATTCGAGCGCCGGTCAGAGCGGCCGTGATTCGGTCGATCCGAGTGGGGGGACACCGCCCATTACCAAACCAGGTATGCAACCAACGAGCGATCCCGGCGCCTATCGGGGCGTGGCGCCGCAGGCCGGCACTCCGATCAGCATCGGAAGCACGCGGATCTTCGACGACCTCTCGGGCTTGGTTTGGAATCCGAGCAAGCAAGAGCTCTTGTTCGTCGTCGGTCAGGACAACAAGATCATGCGCTTTCGCAGCGGCCTTCCCGACGCACAGAATTTCGACGTGCTCCGCCCCGGTGGCGAGCACATGGACGAAATGAAGGGCTTGGATTTAGGCCCCGACGGCGCTCTCTGGGTGTGTGAAGCGCGCACCGCGGCGCCCCATCGGGTCTCGCGATCAACGGACGGCTACGATCACCCGGTGACGGTCGTCGATCACTTTCAGGGCTCGGCCACCGTTCCTGCCTCGGACTTCACGTCGCCTTGGTACGTCAGCGCGCGTTGGGACGGCAATGTCTACTTCACGGACACCCCACACGCCTATAGTGGCGTCCCGAACAGGAGCTTGTTCCGCATCGATCCGAGGGGGGCGCTGACGATGCTCAAGCACTACGGTAGCGACGCCGATCTCAGCGAGGGCGGTCCGTTTGGGATCGCTTTGTCTCCGAACCACGGTGCGCTTTACATCGATACCTGGAATCACCCCGGGTATCCGCAGCTGGTGCGCTTCGATCTCGACGCCGATGGTGCGGTAGCCAAAGAGACGCTGCTCATGACGGACCCAGACGGGCCGATTCAGTCGGTGGACGGCCTGTGCATCGATCAGGGCGAAAATATCTACATGTGCACCGGCGGCGGCGGCGTGCGCATGTATGGCGCGACCGGCACCTTCCTGGGCTCCATCGATGTGCCGGGTGCCACTGATTGTAGCTTCGGCGGCGCGGATATGAAGACCCTATTCGTCGCCACGAGCGGTAGCGTGGCAGGGGACAAGAACCTCTACCAGGTCGCCATGAACATCCCGGGGCTGCCGTGATCTCGTCTCGTCGAGCGAGCGCATTGCCCGGGTGGCGACGCTGGTTTTCGCCATGGTTTCTCGCTGCCGCCGCGGTCGGATGCACCGGCGAGCTCGCCGGATCGGCGAGTTCAGCTTCGAATTCGCAGGGTGGTGGGGGCTCGCCGACGAGTGCGGGCGGCGCGCCCATGAGTGCAGGGGGCGCAACGACGAGTGGTGGGGTCGATGACAGTCAGTGCCGGCCCCCGCCCAGTCGCGTGGTCCGCTTGTCGAAGCTCGAGCTCCAAAACTCGCTAGCTGATATCCTCGGCACGACCAAGGGCGTCGCGCTACCGGATGACGCCAAGTTTCTGAATTTCTCGAGTAACGCAGAAGCCCTGGTCACGCCCCCCTTTGCCAAGGCCTTGCAGAGCAGCGCAGAAGCGTTGGCGGCGAGCTTCCGTGACCATCTGGACCCGACTCGATTCGGGAGCGACTGCACCACGAACGATGCCAGCGCACGCATGTGTGCCGCGACCTTCATCAAGAGCTATGGCCAGAAGGCGTTCCGACGCCCGATCGCGCAGAAGGACGTCGACGGGTTGCTGGCGGTGTACGACGCGGGCCGCGAGACCGGCGTCGTCGGAGACGTTCAGGATCGTTTCAAAGCAGGCATCGACTACACCCTGCGCGCCATCTTGCAGTCTCCCGACTTCGTCTATCGCGTCGAGCTCGGGGACCCGAGCGCCGTCACCAGCGGCGTCACGCATTTGTCGCCGTACGAGCTGGCCTCCTCATTGTCCTACATGCTCACGGCGTCCCCGCCCGATGACGCGCTGTTCGCCGCGGCGGCGGCCGATGAGCTCGCGTCGCCGGACGTGCTGGAGACTCAAGCTCGCCGTCTGATGGCAGCCATGCCCGAGCGTTTCGCGGCGCAACAAAGCCGCTTCGTGCGCGAATGGTTGGCGATCGACTTCACCGTGCCGGCGTGGAACAAGAACACCACGATCTATCCGCTCTACTCGCCGGAGCTGAAGAGCGCGCTCGACCAAGAGACTAGCCTTTACCTCGCCGATTGGGTCGCTCGAGGGCCAACCCTGACCGCGCTCTTCACTCGCTCCGACACCTTCGTGAATGCCGTCAATGCGCCGCTCTACGGGCTCACGGCAAGCGCCGGAGACATGACGAAGGTGTCGCTCGACCCCAAGCAGCGCTCGGGCATCTTGACCATGCCGGCGTTCTTGGGCACGCGCGCGCACATCGACTCGAGCGCGCCGATATTGCGCGGCATCAGCATCGTGCGCGGCGTGATGTGCGTCACGATCCCACCGCCGCCGCCGAACGTGCCGCCGCTGCCGGCAATCACCGATACGAGCTTCACCACGACGCGCGATCGAGTCGAGAAGCACGTGGCCCCCGCGACCTGCGCGGGCTGTCACGATCGGATCAATCCTTTGGGCTATCCGTTCGAGCGCTACGACGGCCTGGGCGCCTACCGGAGCACCGAAAATGGCTACGAAGTCGACGCCTCGGGAGCAATCATCGGCACCCAGTCGTCCGATCAGCCGGTGGCCGACGCGGTCGAGCTCAGCCATGCGCTGGTCAACAGCGCTGAAGTCCAGGTTTGCTTCGAGCGGCAGGTCTTCCGCTCCACCTTTGGTCGTGAAGAGACTGCCGCCGACGCGTGTTCGTTGCGCGCAGCGGCCCAAGCTTACCGAGCAAAGGACCTCGATTTGCGTGAGCTCCTCGTGTCCTTGGTCAAGTCGCAGACCTTTGCGCAGCGCTCCAGCAACTGATCGCCCGAAGCCAATCCCATGAAGAAAATGTCCATCTCCAGGCGTGCTTACCTCCGTACGTTTGCCGGCCTGTCCGCGGCTGCCACCGCGCAGTTCTCGGGGTTGCTGCGCGGCGCCTGGGTGGCCTCCGCAGCGGATCTCAATCCGCTGCGCCTGCTGCTGATCACCCAGCCCCACGCGAACACCAAGTACTGGGCCCCACGCATGCGGGACGGCTCGCTGGCGGAGCACAATCAGACGGGCTGGACCCTCGATTTCGATCCGGGCGTCACCGATCTGAAGCCGATGGAGAAACACAAAGATTCGATGGTCGTCGTCGATGGTCTGGACTTCTATTGCACGTTCAAGCCGGGCGCCACCGGCACCCTCGGTCACAACTCCTCGGTCGGGGCGACCACGGGCAATGATTTGAGATCGACTACCGATCTCAACCCGAAGAGCGCCTCGATCGACATCGCACTCGCCAGCTACCTTCAGGTCGAACCAAAGGTCTTCGGCTTCTACGCCGCGATGAGTAGCTACGACTCTGCCGGCAACACGTACGGCGTCGTCGGTGTGCCGTACGGCAATTTCACGGCAGTCGCCAAGGCGTATCCCGAGCTGTTCAGCACGCTCTCGGGTGGCGGCGGCCCCGATCCCAAAGCGGCGGCGCGGCTCGCCGCGGAAAAGTCCGTGCTCAACTACTTGAACGCGGAAGCCAAGACCCTCAGGGGGCGCCTGGCCTCGCCGGAAAAGGCGAAACTGGACCAGCACCTCTACACCTTGAGCTTGATGGAGCAACAGCTCGCGCCCTCGATGGTAGGCGTGTCCTGCTCCAAGCCCACGGCGCCGCCTGGTCCGGACGACGATCGCAATGTCGCCGAGATCGATCGCTACGGCTTCGTCAATCGCTTCATCGCCACGCTATTTGCCTGCAACATGACGCGCGTGGCCACGTTCCACATGAACTCACAATCCATGGACTGGCTGACTTTGAACGGTAGTCCCTTGAGCGCCGAGGAGACGGGTGACGTCCACAACAACATCGCACACATGATGAAAGACAGCGACGATGCCTCGATCCGCAAGGTCAGCCTGGTGCACAATTTCTACGCCGCGCAGGTCAGCGCGCTGTGCGACCTGCTCAAATCCATCGACGACGGCAACGGCAGGTCCGCCTACGACAACACGATCATCCTCTGGACCAATGAGCTCGGCGATCCGGTGCAGCACTTACCGTACAATGTCCCTTTCGTGCTCGCGGGCGGCGGCGGCACCTACGAAAAGGGCCGCTATCTGAAATATGGCGGCGCGCGCGACCCGCACGCGGAGAACAACTCCAACGCGCACAACGCGCTCTTGGTGTCCGTGCTCAATCAATTCGGCATGAACGTGTCGAGCTTCGGCGATATGGCGCTGACCGGCGAGCTGAAGGGCATACTCTGATTCCCGCCGCAATTCGTGATGTGAACGCTGAGATACCGAATTTCGGTAGCGGTTCGGGCACCGGTCAATTCGCAGGCATGCTGGCATAGTTGCCCGCTAACGGCTGAGTTTGACCATGCATGACTGCGGCGTGCAGACCATCCCTATCTCGCTCGCCGAAGCCACGCCCGAGCAGCTCTGAGCCCCGGTCACGGTGACCGCTCCGTCCGCGCTCACGTTGCCTTTGAAGCCGTCGAATGGCGCTCCGAAGGAAAGCGCGCAGCCATTGGCGGTCACCTTCACGGGCTCCCCGATCAACGACGTTTCGCAGTGCTCGGCAATCACCCAGTTTCCGCTCAGGTCCGGGCAGCCTGCGTTGGTGCTAGAAGAGCTGCAGCCACCCGCGCCGCACAGCAAGGCGATGAAGAGAGGAGTGCGGATCATTACCGGAGAGTATAGACGCCGCAGCTCCGCTTCAATGCTCGTCACGTTTTGCCGCGGGCCGAGCACGCTCTAGCGAGCGCGGATTTCGTAGTTCAACCGATAGCAGAACGGCGTTGGGTTTCCGGCTTCCAAGAGCGGGCGATAGCGCCAGTGCGCGAGTGCCGGGGGGATTTGCGGATCGAGAGCGGGCCCCGCGGACCGCAGTATATTCACCTTGGACACGTTGCCAGTGGCCGTGACGCAAATATTGACTATGGCGCTGAAGGTCTCGCCCATTCGGTCGAGGCCAGCGGGCAGCCGAACTCGCGATCCCTCCGAGGCCGGGTTGGTTAGCAACTGACTTTGACCGAGCCTGGAGGACACGAATCGCGGCGCGATCGGAGCGGCCTTGACCGGGGGCGGTGAAGCTTGCCCCGCCGCGGGAGCCAGGGCTTGGAGCGCGTGGCTCGTGTCCGGTTCATCTGCGCGCGGAAGTGCGGCCGGCAGCGCTGTTCCGCTCGGACCCGACAGAATGCCCTCAGCTGCCGTTTGAGCGTCCGCGGTAGGCGTGGTCGTTGGCGTGAGCCGCTCCGCGACCGAAGCCTCGCCGACGAGCTCCGCCGGTTCGTCCCGATTGGAGCGCCCCGATGTCGCGCGCTTTGCTCGCGGAGCGCTGCTCGGTATGAGTGTCACCGGCGACGCGGCGAGGTTCGGCACGAAAGTGCTCGCCACGCCAGCGCCCGCTCTGCCTTGCACGGCTGAGGCAGTGCTGACGGGTGTCCGAGGGCCGGTAGGGAACTCGCGTGCGGTAGGGAACTCGCGTGCGGTAGGGAGCTCCCGCGGGGTAAACGAGGCCGCGCCGTGCAGCCCTGCGGGACCGCCCCCTTGCAGGTACAGCGTTCCGCCCAGCGCCAACGCACCAAGGCCCAAGAAGAGGCCACCCAGGCCGAGCAGAGCCGCGCGATGCGACTTCGCGACAGGCGCCGTGCTGGTCGTGATACCCGGCAACGAATACGCAGAATGACTGGGGGAAGACCTTTCCGCCATTTCCTCCGCGAGGCGTAGGGTCGCTTTGCGCTCCAAAAGGCGCTCCTTCATCAACTGTTGAAGATGAAGCGCAGCGGCCTCGTCCGCCCGGGGACCGAACGCGGCGGGGAAGGCATTCTGCAAGGCCTCGAGCAGCGCTGTCATGGTCTGAAAGCGCTGTTGCCGGTCTTTGTGCAACGCCCGCATCACGATTTGTTCCAGCGCGTCCGGATAGTCTTCTACCAGCACGGATGGGGTAGTGGCGGGAGCCTTGGAAAGAATGCGTGCAATCGTGCTCGACTCGGACGCCGTACGGAACGGGTGGCAGCCGACCGTGAGGAGATACAGCAAGATGCCCGTCGCAAATACGTCGACGCGAGCGTCGAGCGCTTCCCCGCGCAGCTGCTCGGGCGCGAGGAAACTGATCTTGCCCTTGATTTCTCCAGAGGCGTCTTTTCCGTTCGCGGACGTGGTCGCGACTCCGAAGTCCACGATCTTCACCGTGCCCGCGTCCGTGATCATCACGTTCGGCGGTGAGATGTCGCGATGAATGAGTCCCACGCGCTCGCCGTCTCTATCCCGCAGATCGTGGGCAGCGGCCAGGCCACGGCAGACTTGTCCAATCACGTTGATGCAGACGGACAAAGGAATGCCGCCATGGGCTTGGGCTTCATGCATGATGAAGCGCAACGACTCGCCGGACACGAGCTCCATCACGAGATAGAGCGTGCCCTCGTGCTCGCCGAGCTCCAGGGTTTCTGCCACGTTCGGATGGTGGACTTGGGAGGCGAGCACCGCTTCTTGAAATAGCATCTGCTCGAGCTCCGCATGCACGAGCGTGCGCAAGATGGTCTTGATTGCGACGAGTTTTCGGAAACCGCGCGTGCCGTTCAGGCGCGCGGCCCACACGTTGCCCATACCGCCCTTGGCGATGGGCATGAGCAGCTCATATCGGCCCAACATTTGGCCTGCTCTGAGCTCTTCGTCTCGATGATTGGTTCTATTCGACACGCGACACCTCCGTGCCCGGCGCCATCACCTTGCTGCCCATCACGACCCCGAACTGGCGTCAAAAGCCGGGGTCGTTCGCACCACGTGTCGAGCTAGTCGCCACGTGTGGCGGAGATCGAAATCCCACATCCGAGCAAGCCTTCAATTTCGCTGACTCTGAGTCAGTGCGCAAGTCATTTCTTTAGAGTTCATATTGTTCGCCCGCTCGAGAACCATTGGTCACTCGGAGCTCTAGCGAGCGCTCGTCTCCGCGAAGGCTCGGAAATGGCTCGATCGAGGGGCGGAAAGCAACAGTTTCGGACTCGATTGCTCGTGCTCTTTATGCACTGAGGGTCGAGTGAGGCACAACAGTCGCGATGTCGAATCTCGATGGATGTCTGATTTGTGTTCGCCGTCTATCGATAAGTGTCCATGAAAGCAGGAGACGCCGCTCGGTGTTCGCGCATCGCTACGGCCGTGTTCGGTGCCCCGTGCCGACGCCGCTGCAGCGCGTTTCGGGCAGCAATTGGGGGAAATGCCTGCCCTCCAGCCCCTCGTCGGAGCCTCCGCGAAAGTGCCCATCTCATCTGCTGCAAGGTGCGCAGTGGCGGCTAAAGTGGGTGTTGTCTGACTCCTCGTTGGATGTAGTCGAGTGCTGGCGCACGCGGATCTTGCGACAAAATAGCACGCGCCGAGGCGCGACTCGGTTCGTCATGCGGCTAATAGCCCGTCAGTGGGCGACTGAACCACACGGTACGCAGGCTCTCACACGGGTCTGAGTCCGTGGCAGGTGCTCTCCTCTTTGCTCGAGCCGCTGGGCGCCCCGCCGGTCCGCGCTTGCTTCGGCAGTTCGGCGTTCCGCAGTTACTCGCGAGTACCAATGCGATTCGCTACGGCGAAGTCTTTCCCGCGTGCGTGTCTGCGCATCCCCGCTGTTGCGAAACGCCCGAGGCCGCCGTGAGCTCGACTCCTGAGGGCCCGCGAATGGCCGAGTCGATCGATCTCGCGCCCGAGGCATCCCGGCTGGCGTCGTTGCTCCTCAGTTACGTACCCGCGTCCTGAGGCAGATCGATCAGTCGGCGTCCGCGAGCAACTCACAGCAGTTCCCTCTCCGAGCGCAACGTTCTCCGCGGTGACGGGCCCCGCGCCGAAAAGGTCCTGTGCAAACACCCATGCCGTTCGGTTAAGCCTCGATTTCGCTCCGCGGGGAGAAACGGCGGCGCGAGCGGAGCCGCGTGTGCGCTGCGCTGCGCGTGAGAGCGTTCGGCACAGTTAAGGCAGGATGGAAGGCACACTGCCCCCTTACCCCCAGATCGAATAAAGCTGATATTGAGCTCAATTGAGCAGGGGTCTGTGAGCGCGGCGGAGCAGCCAGCGACCTCCGGAGCGCAGGAGTCTGGCGGGGACAAGAATTGCGGCACGTCGAATCCAGCTCGAGCGCCAAGATGCGATGGCGGGGAGTTCGGCGGCGACCCAGCGGCGCATCAGATTGTACGCCAAGAGCTTGATGAGAAAGGCGGCCTCGTTGGCGCCAAAGGACGACGTCGACACCTTGCCGATTCCGAAGCCGTTTTTCAACTCAGCGATGAGTGGCTCGATCCCCGCGCGGTCGTCGTAGACGCGAGCGAGGTCGTCGATGTCTCGGTCGAAGTCGTTGGTGACGTAGAATTGTACGGACAGGTCGAGGCCTTCCCACAAGCAAACCTGGCGTCCGCTATCGCGCTCGTTGGTACGGATCGCGATCACGCGGTAGCACCCCGGTGGCCAGTCTTCGCGCTGAAAGTCGAGCTCGACAGCTTGGCGCGAAGGGGTGCCATCGGCGTCGAAATCGACCGTGTGCCACGTCGTCATCTGCATCACCGCGCCGAGCAGGTTGGGCGTTTGCTTGGCTTTGACAACGAACAAATCTTTTCGGCCGTGGACGGCGGCAAGCAGCGCGGCGCAGTCGCCGCCGGCGTCGATGCGAACCGTGATGACGGCATCGCGGCCCGCCGCTTCGCGGGTACGGTCGAGCCACTGCTCAACGTCTTCGACGTCAGCGTCACCAAGCGAAGTATCACCGGGGCGCAGCCGCGCACCAAGCACAGTGTCGGTCTCGGCGATGCGAGCGAGGATCGGATGGTAGCTGGGGCGGCCGTGATAGCGAGGATTGCTGCCCGGCAGCGCTCCTTCTTGGTGACCAAAGAGGGGCATGACCGTGGTGTCGAGGTCGACGGTCACGCGTTCCGGATGGCGCTCTCGAAGCATCCGCAAACCGTGCTCGGCAACGATCGCTTCGAGCTGCTCGCGCTCGTCCGGTCCGAAGCGCCGCAGATCATCGTAGAGCGCATCGACGCTCGGGACCGCCCCGCCCGCCAAGTGCTCGAACAACGGGTCGTTGGCGAGCCACTCGAAGTCAAACACACGACGCGCTCCGACCATCGCCGCGTCAATGAGCAGCTGGATCTGCGTGTGCATCGGATAGACGACCTGCTTGCCAGTCTTGAGATGACCGAAGTCTCGGGCGAGCTGTCGACCCAGCCCATCGCGCTGCGTAAAGGCGTTGAAGTCCACCAGTCCGCCAATCCCCGACAGGCTCGGATCCTCAGCGCCCCGCTTCAACTCCCGCACATCGGCGCGCCGAACTCGACGGCCGGATGTTTGCCAGTCCCAGCCCGGTGCCCTCTTGCTTCCGAGCGTCGCTCGTCGCACCTTCTGAGTGCCCGGCGCGTTTGGTGTTTTTGTCATAGCAAACGGAGCAACGAACGAGCCGGGCACCAAATTCCCGCTCGTTGCGCGATCACGCCGCTAGGCGATCACTCCCGTCGCTGCGACATGGAGCGAAATCGAGGTTAAGGCGGTTCGCGCGCTCCGATTTGCGCTTCGTAGCCGCCCATTTGGAGGGCTAAAGCGCTTCGGGGACCGAGCGGATAGACGGACCCAATGGCGTATAAACCGCGCGTTCACGACTGATTGGGACAAGCAGAAGTGCAAGCGCGAGACGGCGAAACGGCGAAACGGCGAAACGGCGACAGGCTGAGAATCGGTCGGCCTCACATCGGTTTCGCTGCCCTTGGTCATCCTCGCGCTCAAGTCGTCGACTCGGCGCGCCTTCGGGCGACAATTTTGGCGCGATGTGCAGGGAACCAAAACATCTGCGCGCGTGGAGCAAATGGTGCGATCTGCACAGCAAGCGACTGTTTTCACTGATCGGCCGAGCCGCGTTTGGCAAACGGCTTCACGTGATCGAACTCGATAAACCCCCCGCGCCGGACAGCGCCTGCCGTCTGGGGAGACGAAGGCGCACTGCCCGGCCTCCCGAACGTACGCCGCTCGGCGCACAGCGACAGGCAAGTATCTTCCGCGCGTGTCGGGACTGACGGAGCTGGTTTGCCGTTTCATGGCTTGGGGAGGGAGGTGACCAATGGTTTAGACCGGCGCCG
>Ga0302321_100004724_pt1 | contig 11840 bp, 12 predicted proteins | sample Fen_T0_1_FD_202505 | JGI IMG/M metagenome (GOLD analysis project Ga0302321, IMG submission 202505) | Peat permafrost microbial communities from Stordalen Mire near Abisko, Sweden - Fen_T0_1 | ecosystem: Environmental > Terrestrial > Soil > Wetlands > Permafrost | place: Sweden: Abisko...
CGAGTCGCCGATGCCGGCCCACACGTCCTTGAACGCCGGGATGGTGGAGTCGTCGGCCTCGAGGAAGTACATGACCTCGTAGCGCAGGCCGGCCAGGCTGGCGTGGTCGCCGTGGCCCCCGCCGCCATCGGCGTGCACCTGGGCCATCGCCGCGGCCAGCTCGGCGTCGATGATGCCCTCGCCCTCGACCGGCTCGGGCACGGGGCGACCGTCGACGACGTGCAGCAGCACGTCGATCAGCAGCAGCAGGCCGGTGCCCCCGGCGTCGACCACGCCGGCCTCGGCCAGCACCGGCAGCAGCTCGGGGGTGCGGGCCAGCGCGTCGGCACCGGTCGACCGGGCCGCCTCGAGCACGCCGACCAGCGACACGCCCGGATCGGCTTCGACCGCGGCAGCTGCGCCGGCGGCGGACTCGCGGATCACGGTGAGGATGGTGCCCTCGACCGGGCGCATGACCGCGCTGTAAGCCGCGTCGGCCGCCGCCACCATCGCCTGCGCCACGACCGCGGCGTCGACCGCGCCCGAGCCCTGGGTCCCGCCCTCGCCGTCTCCCGTCCCCTCGTGGGCGCCGGCGTCGCGCACCACGTCGGCGATGCCGCGCAGGATCTGCGACAGGATCACGCCCGAGTTCCCGCGGGCCCCCATGAGCGAACCGTGGGAGATGGCCCGACAGACCGAGGCCAGGTCGGTGCCCGCCGTGCTCAGCTCCTCGGCCACGGACTGCAACGTGAGGGCCATGTTCGTGCCCGTGTCGCCGTCGGGGACGGGATACACGTTGAGGCGGTTGATGCCGGCCCGGTGGGCGGCCAACGCGGCTGCGTAGCCCGAGATGACGGCTCGCAGATCGTCGGCGGAGAGGGTGTCGAGGGTCGCCATCGCACGGAGATCGTAGACCGATTGTCCGCGGGCCCCGGTGCCCGGCTAGCCTCTCTACCCTGTTCCGTTCGTTCGAGGTCTGAGGTATCGCGTCATGGCAGCGGTTTGCGATGTGTGTGGCAAGCACCCGTCATTCGGTATGGCGGTGAGCCACTCCCACCGGCGCACCAAGCGCCGTTGGAACCCCAACATCCAGCGCATCCGTACCGTGGTGAACGGTACGACCAAGCGCGTCAACGCCTGCACCTCGTGCATCAAGGCGGGCAAAGTCGTCAAGGCCGTCCACTAAGCGGAGCCGGCACCCCACCGTGCAAGGCGTCATCAAGTCCTACGATCCCGCCACCCACCAGGGTGTGGTCATCCGCGACACCGACCTCTCCGAGTACGACCTCACCACCGACGCCCTCGAGGGCTCGATCTTCCGCATGCTCCGCCAGGGCCAGCGCGTCGTGTTCGACCTCGACACCGCCGGGCTCGCCACGAGCCTCCGGATGGGCTCCGAGGTCGACATGGGAACGCCGGGGTTCCCCCAGGTGAACCCCGGCAACGCGCAGCATCCGCAGGGCTGACCCGGCCGATAGCCCATCTCCCGAGGAGATGGGCGACGAGTCTCCCATCGATCGTTAGGCAGCGGCCCGACGAGATGGGTACCCTTGGCGATCCCCCCGCGCCGGCGCAGCGTCGGTGCTCCACTTTGATTCGACGACGACGTCGGAGGTCCCATGGGCTCGAAGACCGGCAACAACAAGCTCACGAGCTGGGTCGACCAATGGGCGGAGATCCTCCAGCCCGATTCGATCTACTGGTGCGACGGCTCCGAGGAGGAGTACGACCGCCTCTGCGGCGAGCTCGTCGAGGGCGGCACCTTCCGTCGCCTCAACGACGACCTGCGCCCCAACAGCTACCTGGCCCTGTCCGATCCCGGTGACGTCGCCCGGGTCGAGGACCGCACCTACATCTGTTCCGAGCGCGAGATCGACGCCGGCTCCACCAACAACTGGCGGGACCCGGCCGAGATGAAGGTCGAGATGACCCGCCTCTACACCGGCGCCATGAAGGGCCGCACGATGTACGTCGTGCCGTTCAGCATGGGCCCGCTCGGCTCGCCCATCGCCCACATCGGTGTGCAGCTCAGCGACTCGGCCTACGTGGCCGTCAACATGCGCACCATGACCCGCATGGGCCAGGGCGCCCTCGACGTGCTCGGCGACGATGGCGAGTTCGTCCCGTGCGTGCACTCGGTGGGCATGCCCCTCGCCGAGGGTCAGGCCGACGTGGCATGGCCGTGCGACGCCGACAACAAGTACATCGTCCACTTCCCCGAGACCCGCGAGATCATGTCGTACGGCTCGGGCTACGGCGGCAACGCCCTGCTCGGCAAGAAGTGCTTCGCCCTGCGCATCGCCTCCACCATGGCCCGCGACGACGGCTGGATGGCCGAGCACATGCTCATCCTCGGCATCACCTCGCCGGCCGGCGACAAGAAGTACATCGCCGCCGCGTTCCCGTCGGCCTGCGGCAAGACCAACATGGCCATGCTGATCCCCAGCCTCCCGGGGTGGACCGTCGAGACCGTCGGCGACGACATCGCCTGGATGAAGTTCGGCGATGACGGCCAGCTCTATGCCATCAACCCCGAGGCCGGCTTCTTCGGCGTCGCGCCCGGCACGTCCGACACCACCAACTTCAACGCCATGCAGTCGGCCCGCAAGAACTCGATCTTCACCAACTGCGCGCTCACCGACGAGGGCGACGTGTGGTGGGAGGACATGACCGACGAGCCGCCGGCGCACCTCATCGACTGGAAGGGCAACGACTGGACACCCGAGTCGGGCACCCCGGCGGCGCACCCCAACGCCCGCTTCACCGCCCCGGCCAGCCAGTGCCCGTCGATCGCTCCCGAGTGGGAGGACCCGAAGGGCGTGCCGATCTCGGCCATCCTCTTCGGCGGCCGCCGCGCCACCAACGTGCCGCTCGTGACCGAGTCGCTCAACTGGCAGCACGGCGTCTTCCTCGGCTCGATCATGTCCTCGGAGAAGACCGCGGCCGCGGCCGGCACCGTCGGCGAGCTGCGCTTCGACCCCTTCGCCATGCTGCCCTTCTGCGGGTACAACATGGGCGACTACTTCGACCACTGGCTCGACATCGGCAAGGCCGGCGACGCCTCGAAGCTGCCGAAGCTGTTCTGGGTCAACTGGTTCCGCAAGGACGACGACGGCAAGTTCATGTGGCCGGGTTTCGGCGAGAACAGCCGGGTCCTCAAGTGGGTCATCGAGCGGGTCAACGGCGAGGGCGACGCGGTCGACACGCCGATCGGACGGGTTCCCGCCGCCGACGCCATCGACCGTTCGGGACTCGACCTCAGCGATGAGGCCATGGCGGCCATCCTCCGCGTCGATGCCGAGGCCTGGCGCGCCGAGGTGCCCCAGATCGAGGGTCACTTCGAGTTCATCGGCGAGCGCCTCCCGTCGCAGCTGCGCGACGAGCTCAACCAGCTCGAGAAGCGCCTCGCCAACTAGTCGCGGTGCCGATGCCCCGGCGCCCGTTGGGGCGTCGGGGCGGCACTACGATGCCGGGACCAGCTCGTCGCACACGGGGGCAACCATGGCTGTCAGCGCGTACATCCTCATCCAGACCGAGGTCGGCAAGGCGGCCCAGGTGGCCACCGAGGTGCGTGTGATCGACGGCGTGGTCGCGGCCGACGACGTCACCGGCCCCTACGACGTCATCGCCCGGGCCGAGGCCGCCACCATGGACGACCTCGGCAAGATGGTCGTGAGCCGGGTGCAGATGATCGAGGGCATCACCCGCACCCTCACCTGCCCCGTCGTCAACCTCTGACCATCCCGCGTTTCGACCCCCGGTTTCGTTCGCTGAGCGAGCAAGATCGGCGCCGAAACCCGGGTTCTTCGTGAGGTCAGGTCTGGCCGACGAGCATGGCGCGGATGCCGAGACCCATCAGGAACAGTCCGCCACCGCCGTAGAGCAGGTAGCGGTAGGCCTTGATCTGGTCGCGGTAGCCGTAGATGATCGCCACCGAGATGATGGCCACGAACCCGTAGAACATGTGGAACTTCGGGGCCTTGACGTGCTGGCCGGCCACGAGGGCAACGCCCATGGCGACCTGGATGAAGATCGAGATCTCGACCACCACCGTGAACCACCACAGGGCCCGGGTGCGCAACCACGGGTACCAGTTGGCGCCCAGCGACCAGACGCCGGCGAGGCCGTTGCCCACGATGACGAACCACGCGAACGACTGATGGAGTTCGAGGAGCAAGGGCTGGCGGTCTCGGGATGGGAGGTGGCGGGAGGAACGGGCGAGGCGGTCGGCCGGGTCAGGCCGGGGCGGCCTCGGCCCACTGGGCCTGCGCCTCGGCATAGGCCTCGGCGGCGGCATCGACGAGGTCGGCGATCTCGTCCTCGTTGAAGCCGGCGAGCGAGCGGAACTTGCGGGCGAGGTGGATCGGGTTCTCCTCTTCCTCGCCGCGGAAGCCACCGAAGCTGAACAGCTTGTCGACGGTGCGCTGGAAGTCGAGGGCGGCCTTGCGCCGCTCGGGATCGTCGGCGGTGATGCGGCGGAGCCAGTCGCTGCCCATCTTCACGTGGGTGACCTCGTCGGCGAGCATCCAGTCCTCGCAGAAGAACAGCACCGGGTCGCTGCTGGCGTCGCCGAAGTCGCGCATGGTGTTGAACACGTCGATGGCCAGACCCTCGAGGGCCCGGTTGACCCCGGCCAGGCGCAGGATGGCATCGCTGTTGCAGGCCGCCTCGAACAGCAGGGTCTGCTCGGCGAACTCGCCGATCTCGGTGCCCATGTGCTCGGAGAGCTTGACCGAGATCTCCACGTGACGGGCCTCGTCCCAGCACTGGCGGGCCATGTCGAGCTTGAGCTCGAACGGCACGGCATCTCCCTCGGAGCCGATGTCGAAGTCCCAGCACGTGCGACCGGCGCCCTCGAGCGCCTGGATCTCGCCCACGAAGATGCCGTGCATCAGGCTGCGGGCAGCATCGGGGGCCTCGTAGTTGGTGGCCTTGAAGCCACCGCTGCGCTTGTTCTCGTCGAGGGCCACCGTGTTGCGGGGATCGAAGATCAGGTCCTCGATGCGCATCTTCTGGAAGCGATCGTCGCGGGCCAGCTCGGTCACGGGCATGTGACGCTTCATGCCTTGCTCCTTGTGCTCGGTGCCCTCACGTTCGGGGGGTCCCCGGCCGGAGGTGACGGCTGGCTGACAGCGTAGCCCTCACCCCGCCGACCGACCCGTTTCACGGTGGCCCGTCAGCGGGCTGCACCCTCGGAGCCCAGCACGACGTCATAGCTCCACAGCTCGCTGTGCACGGCCACCGGCGGCTTCTCGCCGCCGGTTGCGGCACCGTGGCCATGGCCGTGGCCGCCACCCTGGCCATGACCCTCGGCCGTCGCGTCGCCCGACGGCGCCTCGGATCGGTGACCGTGGGCGAACGCCGGGGAGGTCAGCCAGGCCTGGAACGAGTCCTCGTCGCGCCAACGGGTGACCACCAGCCACGTGGTGCGGTCGTCGGCCGGCTTGAGCAGCTCGAAGCCCTCGAAGCCGTCCTGGTCGTCCACCGCGCCGGCCCGGGCCGCGAACCGGTGGGCCAACTCGTCACCCGAGTCGTCGGGCACGGTGATGGCGTTGATCTTGATGATGCTCATGGCGGTCACCTCAGGCTTGGAGTGGGTCGAGCACCCAGCAGAGGAAGTTCGTCGACTGGGTGGAGAACACGTTGGCGTCCGGTGGGACGTGCCCACACCTTGTTCGGTGGAGAGCACGGCGGCCAATCCGGCGGCGTCCCGGGGCCGGCTCGTCGACCGACGTCGGGCAGTACGGTGGCCGGGTGCGGCACAAGCGATTCCCGATCGACCACCTCGCAGTCGCGGGCCGAACGATCTCGGTGCGCTACTGCGACCTGCTCATCGCGATCACCGATCAGCAGCCGGAGCCCGACTGGGAGTGCCTCGCCGCTTCGAACGACGAGGTGCAGCTGGCCCAGGGCACCTACGCGCTCGAGCTGCGATCGCGAGCACGGATGTTCAACGGGCAGGCGATCCTCGTGCGGTCCGACGGCCTGGCCCACGTGTTCCGCGGCATCGGCCCCCTCGATGGCATGGTCGACGCCGAGCTCACCTGATCGCGGGTCAGCCCGCCGTCGTCGTGGTGGTGCTCGGTGGGGGTAGGCCGTCGACGACGTGGGTGAACTCGCCGTCGTTGCCGTGCACCGCGGTGAAGACCACCGTGCGGGTGTGGCCCCGGTCGTCGGTGCCCTGGCAGGTGAACGTGTCACCGTCCTTCACCACGATCCGCGCCGGGCACTCGAGGGTGACGACGATGTCGTACTCGCGGCTGATCACGCCGGACTCGGTCGCCGCGAACTTCTCCCCCGTGATCACCGTCTCGACCTGCTTCAGCGTGATGTCGCCCTTGGCGTTCGACTGGGTGGCGTCGATGGTGATCACCTCACCGCTGTCGAGCGTGGCCCGACAGGTGAACGTGTCGCCTTCGATGAGCGGCCGGCCTTCGGGGCAGACGACCGCCGTCACGGTCAGGTTGCCCGCCGCGGCCTGCTTGGCGATCCCCTCCTCCAACTTCGTGTGGTCGACGATGCCGCCGCCGCTGCTGCAGCCGACGAGCGAGAGCCACAAGGCCGCGGCCGCTACCAGCAGCACGGACCGCGGGCGAGGGTGGCACCGGGACCTCATGGCTCAGAGGTACTCGTGCTTGCGCATCCACGCCAGGGTCGGGTAGCCCCAGATCGGCGGCAGGTAGCAGGTGAACAGGCGCTGGGTGATGGTGGCCGCCACCGCGATCGTGTCCGGGACACCCGCCGCGGTGAGACCGGCGATCATCCCGGCTTCGATGACCCCCATGCCGCCGGGCACCGGCGCGATGCCACCGAGCAGCGACGCCACGGTGTTGATGACGATCAGCTCCGGTAGCCCGAGCGACCACCCGTAGGCCTTCAGGGCGAACCCGAGCGCCACCGCGAACAGGATCTGGGCGCCCGCGGTCCCGCCGAAGAGCTGCACCAGCTTGCCCGGCTGGGTGGCCAGCTCTCGGAGGTTGTCCCGCGCGGCCGCGACCTGAGGCTGGAGCTTGGCGACCGCCACCCGACGGAAGCGCGGAACCGCGGTGACCAGCCCGACGGCGACGGCCACCACGACGATGGCCGCCAGCAGGAGGGCGCCGTTGTGGCCCCCGCTGTTGGACGATCCGGTCGTGTCGTTGGTGCCGAAGTCGAAGTCGCCCCGAGTCAGCAGGAACGACACCGCGAAGAGCACCACCTGGCTCAGCATGCCGGCCGCACTCACCAGCACGCCCGAGCTGACCGCCACAGACACCTCGAGGCCGCGGCGCTGGAAGTAGCGGATGATCGTGGCCGTGGTGCCGAGCGTGCCGCCGACCAGCCCGGTGAACGCGTTGGCCAGCTCGAGTCCGAGGGTGGGACCGAACGGGAGCGCGGCCGACACCGAGCCCATCACGGACCAGGCCTGGGTGACGTTGGTGAGCTGGGCGGCGACGAAGCAGGCCAGCACCCACTGCCACTGCGCGGTCTTCAGCGTGTCGAGGATGCCGCCGACCCCGGCGAACTCCCGCACGATGAGCACGATGCCGACCAGCGCGCCGACGCCCATGGCCAGCCCGCTCGGGCTGACCCGGTGGATCTCGGCGAGCTTCGGCGACTCGACCCCGACCGCGGCCGCACCGGCGTCACGCAGATCGCCGAGCAGCGGCTTCTGCTTGCGCACCGCGTGGCGGGTCTCCCGGTCGACCGCCGACGCCTGGATCTGGGGCAACGCCGCCTCGAGAGCGTCGGTGCCCAGCACCCTCACCGTCGCATCGATGGTTCGAGGGGCTCCCACGGCCAACCCGAGCACGATCAGCAACCCGCCGAGGTCGCGGTCGATGCGCTCGATGGATGCCGACGAGGTGGCCGTGCGGAAGTCCCGGAGGCCGGCCGACGGTTCTCCAGGCGTCGAGCGGTCGACCACGATCGACGTCGGACTCAGGGCCCCGTGGGCGATGCCCGCGGCTCGCAGGCGACCGACCTCGGCCAACACCGCGTCGAGGACCTCATCGGTGACCTCGCCGGTGACATGGTCGACGTCGAGCTCGGCCAGCGTCGAGCCGGCCGGCGGGCGCGTCACCAGCAGGGCCTCCTGCCCCGACGGCGCCATCGCGGCGAGCACGACGTCGGGCGCCATCAGGCCGGCCCGGGCCGCGGCCAGGTCGAGATAGGCCTCGTGCTCGACCTGCTGGAGGCGGGTGAGCGAGAGGGTCGGGCCCGAGTCGCGATACCAGAGGAAGCGCCACGCCTTGGCCAGCAGCTGGGCGTCGGCGGCGTCGCGACCGTAGATCGAGACGTCGGTCGGGTTCCCGTCGAGTGTGGCGGTGAACCGGGCCACGCCCCACACCTGCGGACGCACCGGCGCGACGTCGGCGAGCTCCAGGCCGAGCTCCTCGGCGGCATCTACCACCTCGCCGGTCGACGGAAGACCGGTGGGTGAGCCCACCGCCAGGCGAAGCACCGCGGCCAGTCCCCAGCCGATGGCCAGGCTGGCGACCACCACCACGGGCAGGCCGGCGCCCTTCAGCACGGCGGCGACGGCAGCCAGCACCACCAGGGTCAACACGAAGCGCCGGAACGGGCGGCTCAGGTAGGGAGCGATGACACAGACCAGTGCGGTGGCGACGGCCACCCGGGCCAGCGGGAACCCCAGGTCGAAGCCGGGGTACGCCGAGGTGCTCGGCCGCCCGCCATCAGGCCCCAGGGTCGCTCCGAGCAGGCCGCACACGAGCCAGGTGCCGATGCCGACGACCGCCATGTCGAGCCCCAGCCGCAGCCGGCCGATCAGCACGACGAACACGATCGAGGCCACCACCGCCCCGATCGACCCCAGGAACCAGAGGGACGACACGATCCAGTGCAACCCGCTCGGCAGGGGCGACACGGCGTCGACCACGGTGCTCTCGAAGGACAGCGGGTGGCGGATCGCTCCGACCGAGAGGACGATCACGAGCACGGCGGTCCCGACCCGCACCGCGTCGGAGGCCCGGCGACGGGTCGAGCCGTCGCCGATCGGCGCGAGCACCACCGTGCGCCAGCGGCGACCGCGGAGACGACGGACCCGAGGCTCGGGATCCGGGACCGCGGCGGGAGCCGCGTCCTCGGTCGTCGTCATGGCGGTCATCCAATCACGCCCGAGGGGCTGAGCCGAGGAACTGACGCACCTGGCGACGCCCCTGAAGGCGATGCACCCGGACGTGGGCGTAGGCCGCGGAGGCGAACCGCTCGGGATAGGACACCTGCTTGGGGTCGTAGGTGTCCCAGGCCCACCGGATCGGGTGCTCCGGGCGGATCCACTCGCGCCAGTTCTCCCGATTGCCGTTCCACAACTCGCGGTGGGTCACGGCCCGGCTCACCGATCGGGTGACGACCTGGAACATCACCATCGCCTTCGGCGGATCGATCCACACCACATCGGTGGCGCGGGCCACCACGATCGACCGGACCTCCTCGTAGTTGCCGTCGACGACCCAGCCGTCGGCCGCGGTCGCCTCGGCTACCCGGACCCGGAACTCGTCATCGGGCAGCTCGGTCCAGCCCGGTTGGTGACGAAGCGAATCGAGCTCGATGAACGCCACCCCCATCTGCTCGGCGAGGGATCGACCGAACGTCGACTTGCCCGATCCCGACACCCCCACGACCGACACGCGCACGGCAGCATTCTGGTCGACCCCGACCCGGTCGAGCCCCTAGAGACCCAGCTCGGTCGCGGCCAGCGCCTTGAGGTCGACCTCGGGGCGGGGGCCGACGTGGCCGATGACTTCGCCGGCTGCGAGCGACGCCAAGCGGGCGCAGTCCATCAGGCTGTGCCCGTGGGTGAGGCCGAACAGGAACCCCGACGCGTAGAGGTCCCCCGCGCCGGTGGTGTCGACCACGTCGGTGGGATGGGCCGGAACGGCGATGCGCTCGCCGGCCGAGGTGATGACGACCGAGCCCTTCTCGCTGCGGGTGAGGCAGGCGATCTCGCAGTGCCCGGCCACCAGCGCCGCGGCCTCGTCGAACGAGTCGACCTCGTAGAGCGAGAGGATCTCGGCCTCGTTGGCGAAGAGGATGTCGACCCGGTGCTCGACGAGCTCACGGAACTCGGCGCGGTGGCGGTCGACGCAGAAGGAGTCCGACAGGGTGAAGGCGACCTTGCCACCCGCACCTCGCGCCGCGTCCATGCCCTTGGTGATGGCGGCCTTGGCGTCGGGCAGATCCCAGAGGTAGCCCTCGCAGTAGACGATCTCGGCCTCGGCCACGAACGCCGGGTCGATGTCGTCGGGCGACAGCAGGCTCGATGCCCCGAGGAACGTGTTCATCGTGCGCTCGGCATCGCTGGTGATGAGGATGAAGCAGCGGGCGGTGGCCGGGCCCGACGTGGCCGCCGCGGCCCGGAAGTCCACGCCGATCGAGCGGATGTCGTGGGCGTACACGTCACCGAGCTGGTCGTCTCGCACCCGCCCGATGAACCCGACCCGACCGCCCAGCGACGCGATGCCCGCCGCGGTGTTGCCGGCCGAGCCGCCCGATGCCTCGATGGCCGGGCCCATGTCGGCGTAGATCAGATGTGCGGTGTCCTCCTCGATGAGCTGCATCGAGCCCTTGACCATGCCGTGGCTCTCGAGGAAGGACTCCTCGGTGTGGGTCAGCACGTCGACGATGGCGTTGCCGATCGCGATGACATCGAGGGACTTGGCGGGCATGGAGGCCTCCGGCGGGCGCACAACGGGAAACGCGTTGCTAGCACACCCACCGCGGCCGCCGCGACCTCGTCCCCCGCGGCGTCGACCTCGACAGGCGGTGTCGGTACGCTCTCACGCATTCGCCTCCCGACCCCGGAGCAAGCCGTGCCCGACTCGACCTCACCCGCAGCCACGATCCACGGGGACAGCCGCTACCGGCTGCCCCGCACCGTGGTGCCCTCGCGCTACGACCTCGAGATCGAGCCCGATCTCGCCGCCTTCACGTTCCGCGGCACCTGCGCGGCCACCATCGAGGTCATCGAGCCCACCGTCACCGTGGTGTGCAACGCCATCGAGCTGGAGGTCGCCTCGGCGTGGGCCGAGTCCGAGGACGGCACCCGCCACCAGGCCACCTCGATCAGCCTCGACGAGGAGTCCGAGCGCCTGGCCGTCACCTTCGCCGCCGCCCTGACGCCGGGCACCTGGTCGTTCAACACCGAGTTCACCGGCATCCTCAACGACAAGCTGCACGGGTTCTACCGCAGCACGTTCACCGATGACGACGGCGTCGAGCAGGTCATCGCCACCACCCAGTTCGAGGCCACCGATGCCCGCCGGGCCTTCCCCTGCTGGGACGAGCCCGACTTCAAGGCCGTGTTCGGCATCACCCTTGCCGTGCCGGCCGAGCTCACCGCGGTGTCGAACGCGGCCGAGGTCAGTCGCTCCCCCCGTGACGACGGCCGCCATGTCGTGCGCTTCGCCGACACCATGTCGATGTCGACCTATCTCGTGGCCTTCATCGTCGGCCCGCTCGAGATCACCGACCCGATCGACGTCGACGGCACCCCGCTGCGCATCGTCTACCCCGTCGGCAAGGGCCACCTCACGGCCTACGCGCTCGAGGCCGGCGCCTTCTGCCTGCGCTACTTCGCCGACTACTTCGGCGTGCCCTACCCCGGCGACAAGGTCGACCTGGTCGCGGTGCCCGACTTCGCCTTCGGCGCCATGGAGAACCTGGGCTGCATCACCTTCCGCGAAGCCCTGGTGCTGGTCGACCCCGACGAGGTCACCCAGCCCGAGCTCCAGCGCGTCACCGACGTCATCGCCCACGAGCTGGCCCACATGTGGTTCGGCGACCTCGTCACCATGAAGTGGTGGAACGGCATCTGGCTCAACGAGGCCTTCGCCACGTTCATGGAGATGCTGGCCACCGAC
>Ga0302321_100004725_pt1 | contig 11839 bp, 10 predicted proteins | sample Fen_T0_1_FD_202505 | JGI IMG/M metagenome (GOLD analysis project Ga0302321, IMG submission 202505) | Peat permafrost microbial communities from Stordalen Mire near Abisko, Sweden - Fen_T0_1 | ecosystem: Environmental > Terrestrial > Soil > Wetlands > Permafrost | place: Sweden: Abisko...
CCGATCGATGTCGAGGCGGTCGAGGTCCAGATCGAGACCAAGAGCCGCGAGACCGAGCTGCGGGTGTCGAGCCCGCTGCCGGCCCGCAGCAGCGGCTGACCTGGGCTAGGGAGTGCTCGCTGGTGGGTCCGGGACACCCGGTCGCAGGGGGGGGGCCGCGGTAACACCGATCCGGCGAGCAATCGCGCGGCAAGCGTGACACCATGCCGCGCAGATGACGCCGCAGACCCGCGCCGAAGCCACGTCCTACCAAGAGACCTCGCTCCACGCCCACGTGATGGAGTTTCTGGCGGGGCTGGCGGCGCGCAAGGACAAGCGGCTGCACATCACGTCGTTCGGCACCAGCCCCGAGGGCCGTGACCTGCCGCTGTGCGTGCTGTCGGCGCACGGCGTCCGGTCGCCCGAGGCGTCGCGCCGCCGCCGCCTGCCGATCGTGCTGATCATCAACGGCATCCACGCCGGCGAGGTCGAGGGCAAAGAGTCGAGCCTGATGCTGATGCGAGATCTGCTCGCGCGAGACGACGACGAGCTCCTGTCCGAGCTGACGCTGGTCGTGGTGCCGCTGTTCAACCCCGATGGCAACGACGCGGTGGATCCGGCCAACCGCCGGCTCGATCTGCCCAAGCTCGAGGGCCAGATCGGCCCCGCGCTGGTCGGCACCCGGGTCACCAAGTCGGGGATCAACCTGAACCGCGACTACATGCGCCAGGCGGCGCCGGAGATGCGGCTGCTGCAGTCCAAGGTCGTCCAGGTCTGGCAGCCCGATCTCACGATCGACTGCCACGCGACCAACGGCTCGGTCCACCGCTATGCGATGACGTACGACGTGCCGCACACCATCGCGACCGGCCGCGAGGAGCCGATCGTGTACATGCGGCAAAAGATGATGCCGTCGGTGACCGCGGCGCTCGCCAAGCGCCACCAGCTGCTCGCCGGCTGGTACGGCAACTTCGTCGAGGACGAACGCGCGCTCGACGCCCGGCGCGACGCCGACCCCGCGGCGCCGGTGACCGAGGGCTGGATGACGTACACCCATCACCCCCGGTTCGGCAGCAACTACCGCGGCCTGTCGGGCCGGCTCGATCTGCTGCTCGAGTGTTATTCGTACCTGCCGTTCGCCGACCGGGTGAAGACGACCTACGCCACGCTGCTCGAGGCGCTGCGCTACACCGCGAACCACCGCGACGAGATCGCCCAGCTGGTGACCTTGAGCCGGTCGCCGCGCGAGCGCATGGCGATCCGCTACAAGCTCGAGGCGTTCGACGAGACGATCGAGATCCCGACGCGCACGCCGCGCACCCCCGATGGCGCCGAGTCGACCGCCACGGTGCGCTACTTCGGCAAGTTCGTCGGCGCGAGCATCGTCGAGCGGCCGCCGGCCTACGTGGTCGACGCTGCGGTGGCCGCGCACCTCGAGCTCCACGGGCTCGCCGTCGAGCCGGCGCCCGCTGCGGTCGACGCCGGGGTCGCGACCGTGATGGAGATCGCCGCCGAGGGCGGCCGCAAGATCCTCGAGTCGGCGGCGGTCGGTGACCTCAAGGTCGAGTGGCGGCGCGAGTCGCGCAAGGTGCCGCCGGGCTCCCGGCTCGTGCGCACCAACCAGCCGCTCGCGGCGATCGCGGTGTACCTGTGCGAGCCGGAGAGCGATGACGGCGCGGTCGAGAACGGCCTGGTGGCGGCGCCGCCGCTCGGCGGCGAGTTCCCGATCTGGCGCGCGTGGCTGTGACGGTCACCGGGTGAACCGGACCGCGCCGCCGAGCCGGATCGCGAACAACGCGCCGAGGTCGGCGCGCGTGACCACGGCGATGATCGGGTAGCCGCCGGTGGTCGGGTGCTCGGGGCCGAGCACGATCGGCGTACCGTCGTGAGGGACCTCGATCGCGCCGATCACCATGGGCCGAGACACCTCGGGGAGCTGGGTGCGCGGCACGGGGGGGCCGTCGAGCCGGGTGCCGATCCGATCGCTGGTCGGCGAGATGCGATATTCACTGGCGATCAGGAGGTCGAGCGCGCCGGGGCCGAAGTGGTCGGGGTCGGGGCCGGCGACCAGGCGGATCGGGCCGGCGGGACGCGCGGGGACCGGCACCGGCCGGACGCGCGCGAGCTGCGCGGTCTGGAGGCGCTGGCCGACGCGGATCACGCCGCCGAGGCCCGCGGACACCAGGGCGCCGCGGCCGCCGAACAACCGCGGCGCGGCGATACCGCCGCGAACCGCGAGGTAGGCGACGCGGCGCGGCTCGCTGGCGAGCGTGAGCTCGTCGCCGGCGGCGAGCGCGCGCGGGGGGCGGCCATCGCTAGCGACCTCGACGTCGCGCTCGGCGCGCACGACGAGCTGACCGAGGATCTCGAGCGCCGGGGCGTCGTCGGGGTTGTGCACCGCGCGGTTGGCGGCGATCAGGCGATCGATCGCGAGCGCGCCGCCGGGCGGCACGGCCTCGTGCATCCGGCCGGGGCGACCGAGATCCTGGATCGTGATGAGGCCGAGGGCGCGGAGGACGGTGAGGGTCATGGTGCGAAGCGAACGCGGTCGCCGAGCTGGAGCCGCGCGCCGTCGGGTCCGAACATCGGACCGTCGACCACGGTGCCGAGCAGGTGCCAGCCGCCGGGCGACGCGAACGGATAGACCGCGGTGTAGGCCGTGGCGATCGCGATCGACCCGGCGGGGACGCGGGGCCGCGGCGTGGTGCGGCGGGGCAGCTCGAGCGCGGCGGGCAGGCCGGTGAGGTAGGCAAAGCCCGGCGCGAAGCCCATCATCTCGACGCGGTAGGTCGCGGCGGCGTGGAGCGCGCAGACGTCGGCGACCGAGCGGCCGGTGCGCGCGGCGACGTCCTCGAGATCGGGGCCGTCGTAGACCGCGCGCAGCCAGACGTCGCGGACCGGCGCCGGATCGTCGGGCGCGGTGGCGAGCGCTTCGATCTGCGCCCACGTCACCTCGGGCGGGCGATCGAAGTACGCGGCGACGTCGCCGCGCGCGACCACGACGTCGATCACGCCGGGCCAGGCGCGGACGGCGTGGACGATCGCGCGCGCCGAGCGGTCGGGGCGCGCGAACCGCACGGCGCGGTCGCCGAGCGGCGTCCAGCTAGCCACGCAGCGCTCGGTGGACGGCGCCGGCGATCGCGAGCGCGCCCGGGGTATCGGCGTGCAGGCAGATCGTATCGACGTGGGCGGCCAGCGCGTGCGCCTGCGCCGCGGCCTCGGTCGGATCGTCGAGCAGCGCGCCGGGCTCGGTGCGCGGCACGAGGCTGCCATCGGGGCGCATCCGGCGATCGGCGAAGCCCTCGCTGGCGTAGCGCAGGCTGCGCGCGGCGGCGGCCTCGCGGAGCGCGCCGTCGGGCGGACCGATCACCACGACGCGATCGCCGAACGCGGCCTGCGCCGCGGTCACCACCGCGCGCGCGATCGCGTCGCTTCCGGCGGCGTCGTGGTACAGCGCCCCGTGCGGCTTGACGTACTCGACGGCGTGGCCGTGGTGGGCGGCGATCGCCGCGAGCGCGGTGCACTGGTCGAGCAGCGTGGACGCGAGCGCCGTGGGCTCGATCGCGAGCGTGCGGCGACCGAACCCGAGGCGATCGGGGTACGACGGGTGCGCTCCGATGGCACACCGCGAGGCGACGCACCAGCGGACGACGCGATCCATCGAGGCCGCGTCACCGGCGTGGCCGCCGCATGCGATGTTGAGAACGTCGAACATCGCCCACAGCTCTTCGGGCTCGTCCGGATGCTCGCCCGCGTCGAGGTTCATCAGCGCCATGGCACGATTGTAGTGGGACCGCGGCGCGTTCGCGACATGCGCGGCGAAGTGGTCCGGCCAGATGGACAGCCGACGATCGCGCGAAACATCGGCGTCACATTCGTGGAGGACTGCCACACGCTCCGGCGTGGTGAATCCGCGCTGGGTGCGGCGGATTGAATCACCGACGAAGATCGCTACAACTCGCGACAATTCACGACGTTGTTTTGCTACCGGTTCGCGCGCAATGACTTACAAAGAGGTCAGAAGCTTTCACCGGAGATACAGATGAAAAAGACCTCGATCGCATTTGTCGCCGCTCTCTCGCTCGTCTCGTTCGCTGGCTGCAAGAAGAAGAGCACGGAGCCCGCCGCGGGCTCGGGTAGCGACACGATGGCGGCGCCCGCTGGTTCCGCCGCGGCTGCCCCGATGACCCCGCCGCCCGCCCCGACCCCGGCGCCCGCCGCGGCCGGCTCGGGTTCGGACATGGCCGGTTCGGGTTCGGCCGCTGGCTCGGGTTCGGCCGCGGGCTCGGGCTCGGGCGCCGGCTCGAACTAACGAACAAAGCCACTCGCGGTGATCGGGCTCGTGCGCCGCACGGGCCCGATTGCATTTTCGGCAGGCTCCCTGTGCCCACGCGTGTGGGGGAGTGTCATTCGACCAGACACTCGCGATCGGGGAACGGTGCGTTCAATCGCGTTGTCGGCGTACTTGTGGGTCGTTGCCTGGGACCGCGCGCCCGGCAATACGCTGGCGGGTCGTACCCTGGCGCGGCGGAGATGACCGGTCGAGCGACCTGGTTCAGAGCTTGATCTTGAGGCGCACCCCGGCGACCACGGCGCTGGCGCCATGGCCACCGGGGCGCGCGAACCACTGAAGGTCGGGCTGCACGCTGGCGAACGACGTGAACCGCGCCTTGTAGAACGCCTCGAGGAAGGTCTCGCGGCTGCGCGCCACCGCGATCCCCGGCGGCTCGGCTACCGTGTAGGTTCCGCCGCCGATCCCGATTGTGTCGTTGCTGCGCGCGCCGACGCCGTGCCACGCCGCCGAGCCGCCGGCGTAGCGATCGATCGCGCTGCGGTCGGGGCGCGCCCAGCCAAACCGCAGGATCACCGTCAGGCCGCGCGGGTCGTTGGCATCCTCGGGGTGGAGGTAGATCCGCTCGTCGTGCTGGAGGAAGAACCCGGCGTTGCTGTCGAACGCGCGGGGGGCCGCGACGCCGAGCTCGGCGAACTCGCCGGTCTGGCGCCAGGCCCCGGCGCTGGTGGTGCCGCCGTGGCGCGCGGCCTGGCCCTCGTGGTGGGTGACCGCGGCGCTGCCGACGACCAGGGAGCCGGCGCCGTCGCGAAACGCGTTGCCCAGGCCGAACCCGCCGACCTCCGGGCTGCCCTCGAAGATCGCGGCCTTGCCGGTGAGCCACGCGGCCGGCTGCACCGCGGCGAACGCGCCGAGCCCGGTGGTCGGATACGACGGGATCGGCGCGGTGGGAAACATGCCGAAGTTGTTGTTGATGAAGTTGCCCCCGAACCGCGGCGTCCCGAACTCGCGGTTGCCGTCCTGCTTGCCGATCCGGATCCGCAGCTTCTGATCGAACAGCGCCTGCTCGTAGAACAGCTCGGTGAGCTGGGTGTACGGCTCGGCCTCGAGGTTGGTCACCGGCTGCGCCGAGCCGACCTGATCGTTGATCCCGCTGCCGTGGTTGTTCTGGCCCAGCGCGTACATCGTGCCGCCGTCCCACAGCCCCAGCTTGTGGCTATCGAGCGTGACCGCGGCGTCGACGTGGCCGAGCGCGGCGGTCTCGCCCCGCGCGGTGAACAGGTCGCTGGCGTAGACCACGTCGAGCTGCACGCCGCGGTTCGCGAGGTCGTTGCGCGCGCCGCCCCACGCGCCGGTGGCATGATCACCGTCGAGCCAGCTCGGCTCGCTCGGCGGATCCGGCGGCGCATCCGCGGGGGACTCGGCGGTCGCCTGGGGCTGCGCGCCCGCGGCGTCCGTCCACGCTGCGATCCCCGCCCCCGCGACGACAGCGACCACGGCGACACGCATCGCCGCATCCTCCCCGATTCGCGGTCGCGCCGAAAGCTCCCGGGCGCCGGTGGGGCGAATCTCCCCGCCGCCCCGATCGCCGGCTCGCGCGGCGGGGCTCAGCCGACGGGGAAGCCGCGGTTGCGCATCAGCGCGTTGGTATCGACGTCGCGGCCGCGGAACGCGCGGAACGCTTGCTCCGGCGGGATCGAGTTGCCGACGCGCATGATCGACTCGTAGAGCCGCTTCGCGGTGGCCTTGTCGTAGAAGCTGCCGGCCTCGGCGAACGCCTCGGCGGCGTCGGCGGTCAGCGTGTCCGCCCAGATGTACGAGTAGTATCCGGCGGAGTAGCCATCGCCCGAGAAGATGTGGCCGAACTGCGTCGGCCGGTGGCGCATCACGATCTCCGGCGGACAGCCGATCTCCTGCATCACCTGCTTCTCGAACTCGCCCGGATCGATCGGCTTGTCGGTCGCCGCGGTGTGGATCTTGAGGTCGTAGATCGCCGCGGCGAGGTACTCGACGGTGGCGAACCCCTGGTTGAAGTGCCGCGCCTGCTGGATCTTGGCGACCATCTCGGGCGGGATCGGCGCAGCGGTCTTGTGGTGCACCGCGAACTTCGAGAGCACCTCGGGCGTGATCATCCAGTGCTCGTTGAGCTGGCTCGGGAACTCGACGAAGTCGCGCTTGACGTTGGTGCCGGCGAGCGTCGGGTAGTGCACGGCGGAGTTGAGGCCGTGCAGCGCGTGGCCGAACTCGTGGAACATCGTGTTGGCGTCGTCCCACGAGATCAGCACCGCGCCGTCGGCCGGAACGAAGTTCGAGTTGTTCGACACGATCGGCGAGACCGCGTCCTTGAACGCCTCCTGCGTGCGGTACTCGCTCATCCACGCGCCGGACTGCTTGCCGTCGCGCGCGTAGGGATCGAAGTACCAGAGCCCGAGGTGCTTGCCGCCGCGGGTCACCTCGTACGCCGTGACGTCGGGGTGGTAGACCGGGACGTCGGTCAGCCTGGTGAACGCGAAGCCGTAGAGCTCGCCGGCCGCCCACATCATCGCCTCGCGCATCTTGTCGAGCTGGAGGTACGGCTTGACCTCGTTCTGGTCGAAGTCGTACTTCGCCTTGCGGACCTTCTCGGCGTAGTACCGGTAGTCCCACGGCGCGATCTTGTGGCCCGCGCGCTCGGCGTCGACGATCCGCTGCATGTCGGCGACCTCCTCGTGGACGCGCGCCACGGCGGCCTTCCAGACCTTCATCATGAGCGCCATCGCCGCGTCGGGCGTGCGCGCCATGTTGTCGTCGATGATCCAGTGCGCGTGGCTCGGGAACCCGAGCAGCTTGGCCTTCTCGGCGCGCAGCGCGAGGATCTGCGTGATCACGGGCTTGTTGTCGTGCTCGCCGGCGTTGTCGCCGCGGCGGGTCCACATCCGCCACGCCTGCTCGCGCAGATCGCGCCGCGACGCGTAGACCAGGAACGGCTCGACCGACGACCGCGTGTTGCTGATCAGCCACTTGCCGGGCAGGCCCTTGGCGGCCGCGGCCTGCTGGGCGGCGACCTTGAGCTGATCCGGCAGGCCGGCGAGATCGGCCTCGTGGCCGAGCACGAGCTGGCCGTGTTCTTCGTCGGCGAGCTCGTTCTGCGAGAACTTGGTGTAGAGCGACGCGAGCTGGCCGTTGATCTCCTTGAGCCGCGCCTTGTCCTTGGCGGCGAGCGCGGCGCCCTGGCGCGCGAAGTTGTGATAGATGACCTCGACGAGCCGCAGCTGCTCGGGGGTGAGCTTGGCGTGCGCGCGGCCGTCGTAGACCGCCTTGACCCGCGCGAACAGCGCCTCGTTCTGGACGATCTCGTCGCCGAACGCCGCGTAGATCGGCGACAGCTCGGCGTCGAGCGCCTGCATCACCTTGTCGTTCATCGTCGAGCGATAGATGCCAAACACGGCGCTGACGCGGCCGAGCGGGTGGCCGGAGCTCTCGAGCGCGGCGATCGTGTTGGCGAAGCTCGCGGGCTCCTTGGCCGTGGCGATCGCGGCGATCTCGGCGCGGTTCAGGTCCATCGCCTTCAAGATCGCCGGCTTCAGGTCGGCGACCTTGAACGTGTCGAACCGCGGGAAGCCGCCGTGCGGTCCAGTCCAGGGGGCGAGCAGCGGATCAACGGTCACGGCGACTCCTTTAGCAAACGACAGCTGGTTGCGGAAACCGGCGAGCACGGCGCTCGCGGCGGCGGACTGGAAGAAGGTGCGTCTCAGCATGGCGCGTCGCCGAGACGATACCCGATCAGCGCCGCTGGTTCGCCGCGCGCGGCGCGGCGTTCGCGGGACCGGCCGACAGGGTGCCGACCAGGCCGCCGCGCGCCGTCCGCTCTGGCCAGAAACCGGTGACCGCGAGCGGAATCAGCGGCCAGAGCCCTACCGAGAGCAGCGGCTGCTTCAGCACGCCGACCAGCGACAGCACGCCGATCGCGGCGAGCATGGCGAGCCGGCCGCGGGCATAGCGCCGGCGCGCCGCGGCCGGCAGCACGAGCAGCAACACGTCGAGCGGCAGGACCACCAGACAGAGCTCGTTCCAGCGCACGTAGCCCAGCGGGCTGATGATCGCGGTGAACCACATCGCGCAGCCGAGCACGACGTACGGCACGACCGCGATCGCCATCGAGCCGCGGGGCAGCCGGCCGGTCCACCGGCCGAGCCAGGCCGGCGCGGTGAGCACGAGGATCACCAGGACGAGCCAGCCGCGGCCGCTCGCCGGGTCGGTCGACGGTGCATCGCCTTGCCGCGTGTAGACCGCGATCGGCTGGATGCCCCACAGCTGGGTCACCGCCTCGCGGAGGTACTGCGGCAGGAACATCCGCTCGTAGTAGGTGGGCACCCGGTCGGTCGCGCGCCCCATCGCGATGTCGGTCGCGAGCAGCGGCAGGGTCATGCCGTAGAACCCCTCGCGCGCGAGGTCGCGGAACGTCCGATCATCGGGCGGGCCGGTCAGCGCCGCCAGCTTGCCGCCGATCGCTTCGTCGATGACGTCGCGCACCCGCGTGGTGCAGTTATCGAGGAAGTGGTCGTAGGCGTAGTAGCGGTTGGGCACGAGGATGTCGTGCTCGAGCTTGGCGATCACCTGCTGCTTCTGCGCGGCGGTGAGCGGCAGCGGCTGGATCCAGATCGTGCGATCGGTGTGGTGGTAGATCCACAGCGTGTCCTCGAACGAGGCCTTGGCGACCCAGAACGCCCCGGTCGCGCGGAGGAACCCCCACGCCATGGTGGCGGGGTGGCCAAAATCACCGACCCCGTAATTGTAGCAAACGTGGTCGCGCGGGTCGTCGTAGCGCACGCACAGCGCGATGTGGCCGTGGCGCTCCCAGATCAACGCGCCGACCCCCATCGTGACCAGCTCGATCACCGGCGTCTGCTGATAGAGCCTGGCGACCTCGGGCGGGACCTTGGCGGGCTCGGCGCGGGCCGTGCGGCCGCACGCCAGGGCGACGAGGCAGGCGATGGCGGTGGCCGCGATTCGACGGGTCATCGTCGGTCGAGTTTGTTGCGCGTCTCCACCGGGCGCAAGCGCATAGCGCCGCCAACGCGACCGGCGCCACGCGGGGGCTTACGAGGACATCCAGTGCCAGCGCGCACGGGTCGAGGTGCCCAGCACGAGCTCGGTATCGCCGAACAGCTGGATCAGCCGGGCCTTGGGCTGGTTCGACGCCCGCGTGCCGTTGAGGCTCGCGGTGTCGATCGCGATGATCGCGTCGTCGATCTGGATCAGCAGCGCGTGGACCCGCGACAGCGAGGGGTCGTCGGCGAGCTGGGCGTTGTTGCAGCGCGCGTAGCGACCGATCAGGACGCCGTCGCGCAGCTCGTCGTGGCCGATCCGGATCGTGCCGCGGTTGCGCGGGCCGACCAGCTCGAGCGTGCCCGCGATATCGCCGCTCTCGACCAGGCTGCCGTCGGTGGTATCGCGCGGGCCGTGGGTGCGAACGATCAGGCTGCGATGGGTCGCCGCGTTGTTGATCTCGGGCGATGGGCGGCCCGGCCCGGGCAGCCGCCGCACCGACCCGAGCGCGCTGCGATCGAGCTCGTCGAAGTAGACCCGCTCGGGCAAGAACGCCCAGGCGTCGTTCGCGTCGGCCGGCCAGTCCGTCGGATCGCCGAGCGGCATGATGAACAGCGCGTGGCCGCCGCAGCGCAGCACCCCCGGGCCTTCGCAGCGCAGGCCGCGCAGCGCGCGATCGCTCTCGTCGGTGAAGCCGTCGGTCGTGCGCAGATCGAGCACGCGGTAGCGAACCTGCGCGCCGGCCCGGAAGTCCGAGACGGGGTCGAGCACGACCGCGAGGTGGCGCAGCGCGAGCCGCGCGTGACCGTTGAGGAACAGATCACACTCGTCGTGGCGGCCGATGATCGCCGCCACGTGGCGCCCGACCCGCGCCAGCATGCGGGCGATGCCGGCCGCGCGGCCCGTGGTCTCGTCGACAGCGACCAGCGCGATCCCCGGCTCGGCGACCTCGCGGCAGCGATCGGCGAAGCTCGCGTACGCGCCCACGAAGAGCTCGCGAAACCCCTTGCGGGCCTTCGGCGCCGACGACGTCCGCAAACACGTGACGTTGTTGCTGCCAGCGCCTCGAATCTGGTCTGCCCACAGGTCGACACCGATGGTCTTCATCGATGTCTTGTTCCCCCCATAGAGCGACCCTAGCAGAGAGCGGGCCGGAAACGGGACGCCATCGGGTGCTTGCGTACGTGAGATCGTGGCAAATACGGCCATCCACCATGCTCGCGAAGCTATGTGTTCCACTGTTCTTGATCGCGTGTCACACCACGTCTCCGTCGGCTACGCCGGGATCGGGGGCAGGTGAGACAGCCGCGTCGGTACAACCGACAAGTCCGCCCGCCACCGCCGTGCAGCAAAAGGTGGCAGATGTGCCCAAAGCTCCGCCGGGCCGCGAGATTTCGGGGGGAACCACGCCGGAGCCAGCGCCGGAGCCAGCGCCCGACCCGTCGCTGTCAGCGAGCCCGACCCACGCGGGCAAGCCGGGGATGGGCGAGACCTGCGGTGTCCACGACGCCTGCGCTGCGGGCCTGACCTGCATCACCTACTACGGCATCGCCGGTGCGCGCGGACCTGCGTTCAAGAGCTGCGAGATCCGGTGCGACACGAGTCCCAAGGCCGCGTGTCCCAAGGGCACGTCCTGCATGACGGTGTCCGACGGCCCGGGCCGCGTGTGCCGCTGAACGAGCGCGGGGTGTGAACCTGCGTCAGTTGGAGCCGCGTGGGGAATGAAAACAGCGACTTCGCGTCCCTCACGCGGGTGCCGAAGCGACGAGCCATGCGCCGTGAGCGATGCCTCACTGTACGATGCCATACGACGACCTGCGAGTTCGATCTTCCTGCGCTCCGCCAGCAGCGCCATGAAGGAACACCCTGCACTCGGTGAACCTCGTTACGTTGGCAGCCTCGCCATCTGGGCGTATTGTGTATCCTGTCTCTCCACCGAGGCCAACCACTCCGGGCGACGATGGGGCGTGACGAAGCGATCTCGGCGATCTCGGCGCTCGGCCGGAGCAATGCTCTCGGCGCGGGAGGAACCCGGAGCAGCCCACACCGGCTCGCAGTCTGCCGATTCGCCGCCGTGACCCATGATTCTAGCCAATGTACAGCTCGGCAATTGTCGATGGATCGATTCGCTCAAGCTCTGCAACGACCTTGCAGCCCGATGCGCCCCGCCGGCTCCGCCGGCTCCGAGCTCCGACGACGCGCTCTTCTGATCCGCGATCTCGCCGATCGCTACCGCTGCCACGGCTACCTTCGCGGACGCGACCAGCCATTGGCGGCAAGCGCGAGCCGAACAGCTGACACCGCTGTTCGCGGTCACGCTGTGCCTGGGGTCCGCGCGACCGCCCCGGCATTGCTGCTCGGCTCACCACGTACTGCCAACCGATCTGCAACGAACACTGCCTCGTGGCGTGCAACTGAGGCATCCCCTCAAATTGCTCCGACGATTTCGAACATGTCGCGATGCTCCTGAAGGATGTCGACGTACGCGGCCATCAGGCGATCGAACCACGCGTCGCGCATCGTGGGGATGCATCCGTACCA
>Ga0302321_100004727_pt1 | contig 11838 bp, 26 predicted proteins | sample Fen_T0_1_FD_202505 | JGI IMG/M metagenome (GOLD analysis project Ga0302321, IMG submission 202505) | Peat permafrost microbial communities from Stordalen Mire near Abisko, Sweden - Fen_T0_1 | ecosystem: Environmental > Terrestrial > Soil > Wetlands > Permafrost | place: Sweden: Abisko...
AATGAATCTTGAAAACCCATTCCAATATTCAATATTCAAACTCCAGTTACATAATGCCAAAAATCCATAGGTAATTACTGTAATTATAATGAATTTTAATATGAATAATAATAATTTTTTCATTTTATTTATCCTTTTTCTTTTTACCATAATTTTCAATTACTGATTTTGCTGATTGCACGTCATGACGAAAGAACCAACGCCCGTTAAATCTTGATTCTTGCTTAAGAAGTTCATCAAGTACCCATAGTGTAAGTGGATGTTCTTTAGCTAATTTGGTTTCTTTACAGGCTTTTTTAATGAGTCCTTGGTAGTACTTTTCGACTTCACTACGTTTAGCTATTCGACCTTCTTTGCTTGCTTCAGCTAAGACCTTCCGGTAGGTTTTAATTGATCTAACTTCGACTTCACTCAATGAAGTTTCAGCCATTATCTTACGCAACATTTCGCTTTCATTCTTATTAGGATAATGCTTATCGGGATTCTTAGCAATTTTCGTACCTTTCTTAGTTAAATAACGCTCGTGTACAGTATAGTCGTTCATAATATAATTTTATTGGTTTCTTCAATTTCGTAATAATTATCCCATGAAAACACTCTGGGTTTACCTATGGGTTTACCAATGATTTTTTCACAATAATCACTTAAGATTAAATAATCATTAGATATTGCTATTTCTTTGCGAATATCAGGTAAACCGATACCTCCGGGGGTTTGATCCACTTCGATTAATACAAGTGCTTTTGCCATAGTATCGTTTTTTATTTATTTATTATACGATGAGTTCCAGTAAATGTTACAAGGTTTTACTACTTTTTTGCATATGTGCTGTGCATTCAACCAACCACCCTTTAAGTCTTGCAGTGACATAGGCACTTCCATGTGCTTTTTGCCAATCAATAATTCTATTGAATTTCTGTGCAGTTCGCAAACACTTGATTTTATTCCAATGCTCAACCTTAGCCATATGTGCGGTGCATTCTTCCAGCCATTCAAAATGTTTTGCTGTTCTATATGCAATTTTATCTGTTTTAATCCATGTATAGATTCTCTTATGTTTTCTAGCAGAAATCAAGCAATCGGCTTTAGTAAGTAGGTCTACAGTGTTGATATACTTTAACTTGATATTTTTTTGCATATGTGCTGTGCATTCTCGTCTCCATTTATTTCTACAAGCACTTCCATATGCCTTTCCACCATCACTGGCCACCCAATCACTAATTTTATTAAATTTCTGAGCAGACTCAATACATCTGGCTTTAGTCCAATAACCTTTGGGATTATTACCCTTTTTGACCATATGTACTGTGCATTCCTGTAACCATTTGTGTTTCCATGCCATATGATATCCACGCTTATCATTGGTAATCCATTCTGTAATACTAGAATATGTCCTAGCTGATTCCAGACATGTTTTTTTATTAGATTCGAGTTTATTAGGCATATGTGCTCGACACTCGGTTATCCAACCATAACGATAAGCAGCACCATAAGCACGTTTTTCGTTTTTAATCCAATCACTGATGTTATTATATTTTCTGGCGTTTTTAATACACTCAGCTTTTGTCCAAGCAATTATAATCACATCCATGTGCTTAATGCATTCGTTAAACCATCCATTTCTTCTAGCAGCTTGATACGCACTCTGTTGTCCTTTATGCCAGTCTAATTTTGTTCGGTACTTTTTTGCTGAATCCAGACAATTTTCTTTATTCCAAATAAAATTCATTCGATCTTCTTAACTATATATAATTATGTAATCGCAAACATCTCTTCCATTATCACCTCTTCTAAAATCTGAGGTTCTAATAACAACTTGAATAGTTTGACCGACTGATGCCAAATATTCTATTTTCTTATGTAATGTCAGAGTATCAGCTAATTCTAGTACGATTGTACTTATTACTCTAGTCATGTTCTATCCAAGTTTCTGGATTAACTTTAACTAAGTCTTTAACTAAGACACCAACATAATAACCATCTTCGGCAATGATTATGTTGTGATTTTCAGAGAAAATCTCTTTACCGTTCTTAATTAAGTCGGCTTTACAGACTTGCATTGCCTCACAGAGAAACACGTTTTCTGATAATGCTTTAAATATATCGTCCTTATTTGCTGAAATTGGTGCGTAGAGAATTGCACAATCATTATCCTTAATATCTTCTGTTACAAAATCTATACTCATATGTTATTTTTTACCAAACTGAATAATCTGTTATGTTTTTCTGGCGACCTTCAACTTCCACTGTTACGCCAATACCAATACCCGAACCTCTATCGAAGATTATTTTAACGGGTTTATTTTTTAATTTTTTCGGTAGTTTAGCCAAGAACTTATCAAGTTCTTCTAACTCCTTATCGTTTAACTGATAATTATGTGCCATTATTTATATTATTTTCTGCGTGGGTCTTGAAGTTGCCATTTTTGATATAATTCAAGTTTACGTTTTGCTAACCTAGCTTTCTTTTGAAGTTCATCTAATGAAGTCGCCAAGAGTATTTCATTCAAACCAATGCCTGTAGGTGAACTATCATCAAGATATCTAACTAAGAATGCTGAACCATTATCAGCTAATTCATGCATTGCTTGTGAATCAGGATATAATTCCTTTACTTCATCAATTAATTCTTTTGTGTATGCCATTATTTATTAGAATTTAAATAGGGTTTCGCTTGCGCCATTGAAGAACATCGATACTATCATATAAATAGCAACAGCTAGATTCAGTAGTCTAAACTTATTTTTCTTAACGAAAATACCAAAGATGTTCATTAGTATTAATAAAAGGTATATTACCAATAATATCGTATTCATTTTTTATATTATAAATGTTTAACAAATATAAATAAATCCCCGCAGATTTGCAAGGATTTATTTTTTATTTGTTTATAAGAGTAATTACATATTTACGTTTATCTTCGTAATACAAAACTGAACACAAATCAGAATTTCGTATGTCTTGAAGTTGTTCTTCATTAAACTTAGTAGTTGTAAAAATTTCGCCCCATTTACGTTTGGTACGTATGGTGTATTCCAGAACCTCTACGAATGTCTTCCAAAGTTCTTCTTCAAGTCTTCGGAGTTTCGCTTCTTCAAGTCTCTGGATTTCAGCTAATTCTTGTGGGGTTTTAGGTGGTTTAGGCACATAAATGATCTCAGGTGTTGGAGGCACATTATCACCGACCCTTACAACATATTTGGCTTCGACTAATTCTAAAACACTATCAACTATATCTGACGAATCCATTTCTTCAAGACAATCAAGAATTTCTTTAGGTGTAATTTCCGTATAATCTTCATCGACTGTAAGCGGAACATCAATAGTTACTCTGATCTTACAATATTTATCACCATATTGATCGGTGTAAATCATTACATCTTCATCTTTAACTTTATGCATAGTCTTCAATATTATTTTCTTTCCACAATTCATATGTATTCATTTTTTATATTATAAATGTTTAACAAATATAAATAAATCCCCGCAGATTTGCAAGGATTTATTTTTTATTTGTTTATAAGAGTAATTACATCAAGTAGGGTATCTTTCTCGGCTTTAAGTTGTTAAATGACACAAAATGCGCCTTCTTCAACGGCTTCTGAAATATCTTTCATATTAGTAAGGGGTTCGAAATATATTATATCCCAACCATTATCACGAAGTAATTTTTTATCGCTTTCTGATAATCTATTCATATTTTTTATTGATTATACGATGACCAGATAAAAATGTTACAATAAATTGTCAATAAATTAGTCTGATTTTCAGTTTTTTCTTTGGATTATACTCTTGGGTATGATTAAATGCCGAACGACTACCCATACCAATCATAATACACTTCATAAAATGCCAGTACTTACGTTTATAAAAGTACTTCCAAAAATAAATGACCAAGAATTCTTTTTCGGGGAATCCAGAGATAGCATTCTTAATTATTTCTTTGGCTCTGGGTTTATCAATGTCAAGCCACTGATGTTTAGGTGATTTTATTTCACAAATTCGTTTATGTGTTGTTTTCATGAGTTCAGATCTTTTTCGGTTTTACCTTCACATCCATCTGCTCGTGCAACCATAGTCTCCATTGCTACTCTGGAATCAATATATGCACGCATTTCCATGTTTTTCACACAATCAAAACCATGTGGTGTTATTACTAAGTATCGACAACAAGCTGACTTCTGTCCAATTTTGCACGTATTTCGTACATGATCGTTAATTCCGTTCATTTTATTAAAATTTCAGTAAATTTAATAAAAACTTATTTCAAAAGCAAACAACATTGTTTATATTTCTTATTAACTTCTCTTATGATAGCTGCTTGCCTTAAATTTTCCCTATGTTCATCTGTAAATAATCTTTTACCGTTTTCATCATATTCAGATTCATAACCTCTTTTTTTATTATCTCTAATAACCATATTACATTTAGTACAATAACCATTTCCAGCATGTTTTCTATCTGTAGTACCACATTTCAAACAAAATTCATAATTTCGTGACCATTGACCAATTGGTAATTTATGTCTTTTCATGTGTTCAATATGAGATAATACCTCTAAATTTGTTGGAGTATTATCATCTTTAATTCCATTAATATGATGTACAACTTCTTCAGTAGTTAATTTTCTATTAAGTTGTTGTTCCATTACATATCTATGCTCTAACATTCTTTCAGTGCCATTCCAAATTTCAACATATCCATCTTCTGTATATCTAGGTTGGCCATCAAACTGACTATTTAATTCACCAGTAGCGCATTCTGATTTTGTTCTAACATGTAATCCATGTTTTTTAAACCATCTACTAATTACTTTTCTACCTATTCCTGTTAAATCTTCTAAATCTTGTAATGTTTTTCCACTATCATATATTTCATGTAATACAAATACATCAATATTTGTTTCAACATTTCCACAAGGGCACTTATCATTTCTTTGAGGTTCGGGGTCTTTCATAAAAGCATGGTCGTGATAAACAATTGTTTCTTCGATACCATTAAGGTGATTAACTTCATGTTGCCAAACCTGTGCTTGAAAGCCATGATGTTTTTCGAGATGAATTTTACCATCCATATCATAATAAGAAACTTCCACACCACGATTACGTAATGCCCATACAAGTCTACCCTTCCATGTTAAACAACCTTCGAGTTTATTATCCACCATACCAAAGCCTTTAACAACTGGATTGATTATGAGTTTCATTGTTTTGTCGGGCATACGCAATGCAAATACTCTCGTCATGAATCTCTCACCATCGATGCTTACTTGATTAGCAGCGAGGCCAGCAGCATCATTACGACTTTCAGCATATAATCTAAATGCTTCTAATTTATCAATATAAATTTTCCAATCCTCTGCACTTGTAGTATAGGGATTAATATCAAATTCAACTCTGGGAGTCTGTTCGTTAGGAATTACTTCGATATTCATTCTTTACAGGTATTAAAAATATTTAACAATTACATCAGGGGTTTCAATCGATGCTAAAATTTTACTTCCTTCACCGATTAATAGATACATACGTCTGTTATCAACAGTTACTTGTTCAATTTTAATAATTGTTGCACCATAATACAGACCATCAACATAATATACAGTATAATTAATTACATTAATGCCACTAATTCTCAAATCACTTAAATTTGCCATAATATCTTATTTTTCTAAGGGTTTCCATTCTTTATATTTGCTGACTTCATTAAGATTATCATTTAATAGATATTCTAGGAGTTCTAATTTAGCACGTTCTTCACTACGAAGAATACCAGTCTTATCCCATTTTGCGGGATTGGCAATATTATCAAACTTCTCAACAACTTCTTCCTTGGTCTTATTATCATGGTACTCCACAACATTTCTGGCTTGATGCCAAATTGTTGATAACATCGATCCCCTGATTGCTGCAAGTTCTTTATATGCCTTTAGTTCTAATTTTCAATCATATTAATCCACTTTTTCTTAGTTCTTGCCTCCAAATTATTTGTGGCCTTATTAGTATGCGATGAAATTTAATACGTGCTGTAATCCTAATAAAATCACCAAATGATTTAGGTTCACCCTTACACCTACTTCGGTATTCAAAATATAATTCATCTGTGGTTTTCTTGGTCACAACAATTCGTTTTTGATGATCGTTTAATCAATAATCTTCTTCGATATGTTGACATAATAATCGTTTTTAAATTTAATAATTATACGATCACCTAGTAAAAATGTTACAACAAATTGTCAGAATTTAACGATTAAACCATATGACAGAATCAAAATCTTTACGAACCATTCCAGCATGTACATCACTCGGATAAATACTAATATCAGAAATCTGACCATCCTTTACATATGTTCCAGAACCATCATAATCAATGAACCAACCTTCATTACAAGCCTTTTTAAACTCTTTTAACGTCATTAAATCACCATGATGCTCAGTGATATCTGAAAGTTTATATGGTTGAATTAATCGAATCATTCTATTAACACTTGCACGTTCACCCCAAACCTTAGACATATATGCTTCATGCTCTGTCCAAGACTTAGATGTATCAGAGGCTTCCATTTCTTTGATTTTTACCTCAATGGATTTTTGAAGTTCTTCAAGACGCTTTAATTCTTCCATAGAATCGATTTCCTTTTTCATTATTTTATTATAGTTTAGACCAAAAAAAAGGAAACTTAATCCCCTTGTAGTTATATTGATTTATTTATTAAAAATTAAGTAAATCTGTTTGCTGAAACACCGGATTTAAAACAGTTGGAGTAGTTGCAGAATTAATAAAAATTTTATATGTATACCCAATCTTAAAACAAGCACTTGTTGGGTCACAAATTAATTCAGATTTATCTTTTTTCAGAATCATGAAATATGCATATTGATTAGGAATGCCATAGATATAACGTATGGTAGAATTAAAACTTGTTAAAATATAATTAGCGTTTCCATATGTATTATAATCAGCTATTCGAGGTTTATTTGTTTCATCAATTAATAAATTAGGGTCAGCAATTATAATTAAAAAACATGTTGGGTTAATAGTAATGGATACTGATACTGTAGTGGATGAAATAATAACAGTTTGTTCAGGTATTGTGAACGACATGTCTTTACTACCTTCCAGATTACCACCACCATTTCCAGTTAATTTATATGTACCAGCAGGTAATCCAAATTTAAATGTTTCTAATGTGAAATCGCCTGTGTAAAACAAATATTTTCTACCATCATTACTTGTAAATGTAATGTTTGAATTTGTTGGGTAAACATGGGTAAATGCTGCAAATGGATCATCAACCAATGAGGATTTCATTTTACTAACTTCAGTACTAAAAGAAGAAACATTTAAGGAGAAATTGACAACTGAGTTGTCATCTTTTTTATTGCAAGAAGTAAACAATAATGTAACTAATAATGCAATTAATATTGAAAAATTTTTCATATTGAAATTAATTAATAATTAATTTATGGGTTTTATTATAAAAAAACAGTCATCCGGTAACACGTGATATAGACTAAAACAAAATCAATAACAATGTCAAAGACCCTTTTCTACTCAAGGACAAAGACAAAAACCAAGACTTGGTTTGCAGTGTAATTGTTCCTAGATTTCATTCGGGGATAACTTACACTACGTTGTGATCGTTTCTGTTGTATTGAAACCCCACAAAAACCTTTTAAGGTTTGTAGAAAAGGCGGTTTCTGAGTTCACCTGCCATCGAAACAGCTAGGCAAACACCTGTCATAAGATTATATATCTTTAGTATATATTTTTAAAAGAACGTATTACCGGATGTGAAACCAGACTAACTAGGCTTGTGCTTTGTCAGTCCAGCACCCGTTATTCTTGTATATTATCAATTTGTTTTAAAAACCCATCGATAATCGGTTGAAATCTCTGATCAACACTGATTCGCATTGCAGCGATCTCTTTAATTCTGGCTTGACGTTCTTTCTCAAACTCCATTCGGATAGTCTGAACAGCATCACTAGCTGCTTTATAAGCAGTTTGATAGGTAATCTGAGCATCACTATTAGCTTTAGCAGCTAAAGTCTGAGCATCAGCATTCACCTTGGCAATTCGAGCATTTTCCTCGGTGGTGATGTTCTTCACACGACTCTTGTAGTAGTTCACACGCTGTTCATACTTGCGGTGCAATGCAGCGAGTTCTTCGTGTAAGACCATCAAGTCTTCCGAAGTGTGATGCACGGTGATATCAACTGGTGATTTCTCACCATCTTTAATTGCCATCCATTCAACAGAAGGAATTTCTGGAAGTTCCCTGCGTAAACCCATAAGAATACCATCCTTATGAATAAACTGACCAATATGTGCTGCAAATGCTTCGGCCTCAGTATATTCATTCAACTCAGCAGGAGTAAGTTGTTCCCAACCAAAAGATTCCTGAACTTCAGGAAGTATGACGGGATTAACAGTCTTATAGATTTCGGGAAATACAACAGAAGAAATGTCAGCAACAGCCTTTTTGATCTCGTTCAACATCTGATCCTTAGCCTTGATGTTCTCCATCAAGAATGCCTGACATGCATGAAGACCAGCTTTTTCCATAATCAAAGCTATGGTGTCAACAGGCAATTTCTTACCTGCAACAGTAGTCACGGTTTTACTACCAGTACTAGTGTAAATGGTTACAGTCTTACTGTAGTTATTAACTGTGGTAAATCTAGCAGCAATTTCAATTGCTCTCTGGTTACAAAGATTAGAAACTGATTGTGCTTGTGAAAGACTCAAACCCTGTGATGATAAAGAATTCTTTTTCATGGTGAAAAAATTAAAAGATTAGACATTAATAAATTTTAGTCCGACAAAGGTATGGAAGTTTTTTAGATTTCCAAATGTTTTCGAAAAATATTTTTAAATTTTATATTTTTCTGTTAAAATTTGCATTTCGAAGATCGTAGTATTTAATGCCTGAATAAATTCTTCGGAAGTACATGGTTTATAGTTACTATGAAATGGTGAACTAAAGAAACCAACTGGATGCAAACAAATCAATTTTGATATAGTGTTTACTAGAAGCACATCGTTTTCACGTTGACGAGCATAGAATCCATCATGTGTGAAGCATTCATCAATCTTAACACCAGCTTCTTTAGGATACTCAAAAGGTTCAATAATTATTTCCATTTTATTTTAATGTATTAATTTTTAGTGTTTGAATTTCATGGACAAAATTAATAAATGGCTGTCCAAATCTTTTGAAATCCTCACGAAAGTTCAGGCACTCCTTGCACTTATAGTGACCAGTGCCCCAACATTTACCCGAAGGTTTTCCAGCTTCAAACTCATTTGAAGGACAAAAGTCTTCAGGCATTTTCAGGTTTTTTTAAAAATTTCTTCACGTGTTTATGAAATTCCTCAGTGCATTCACCACATAAGTCCAAATTGATACCACGATAATTTTCCTTCTCAAATTCAGCTACATAACCACCTCGTAAATCATAAGTGATTTTAACTTCGCTATGGTCAGAATAACCACCAGACTTAGCAGTTTTGAAATCATTCCGTGTTTTACCGCACTTATCGCATGTTATTGTTGTGTGTTTCATATTAGAATCTCCAATGCTTCTTTAACTGCTTCGTTTAAATCCCACCAATTTTCCCATGTTAAATCAAGTTTACCATTCATGGAAATAACTACATCATTATGACGTTTAAGACCTAATTGTCTGATCATCTGATATTCTTCGGTGGTATGTGCTTTAAGTGGTGGTGGTTGATATGGATTTTTATACACGATAACCAACAATTGAACACCTGTAAATGTTTTACGAATTTCAATTCGTTCCATTCCACCTGTTATATGTTTGGCTTTCCATTTATTCATATCGACAGCACTCATATTTGGCACATATGTTCCGGCAATACCCGAATCACTCATATATGTGTTATTATGATCTTCAGTTGATTTAACCTTTGGAGGTTTTGTAAAGTCTAAAATTTTATTCATATAATAATTTTTATTAAACCAATTCTTTCTCTTGTTTTCTAACATTCATCCAATTTGCAAAGTCAACGGGTTTAAGTCCTTTTTCGGGATTAAAATCGATACAAAACCACATACTTTTTTTAGTTTCATACATCCGACATCCACATTCGCACTCAGCATTTATCCTCGTTTTGGTTTTTTTTAAAATTTTAATGCTATTAGTACTAAAACAATTAGGACATACTGTAAGTTCTTTCAGTGTTTTAATTTGTCTCCAATTCATGAGATTTATGAAATTAATGATTAGTAAAATCTATTCTAACAATATTTATAGTACCACTCAATATCATGATGATCGAGCAACTCAGGTACAGCTTTTATGAACTCATTGATTACTGGTCGTGCTTCGTCATCACTCATGTGAAATGTAGCACATCTGATATCATTTATAAGTTCATCTAATTCCTCAGATGTCATTATAATGATCGTTTTAAATTAATGTATTTTGTGCGTGTACGGGTTACAGTTCTTCTAGTACTCGAAAATGAACTATAAATTCCCCACACAAATCCAAAATTATACATTGCACCGTTGTTATTAACTGCATAAACAGCAACACTGTTATCAAATAAACTACCAATGAATGCAAACGGAACAATCATTCCATGCCATAACCCATACCAAAAGCCTAAAACTTGATGACCTTCAACACATTCTTTAGTGCTGATAACATCTGCACAACTCGTAAATGCTATGACAGCAACGAGTAGAAATAAAATCTTAGTAGAAATTTTCATAAAATAATTATTTAGATTAATATATTTGTTGGTGATTATACGATGAACCCTAAGAAATGTTACAATAAATTGTCAGAAATTTAATCTTTTTTTTCAAAACTATCCGAAAAAATTAATGCAAGCCATGAAAAGACTATTAAAAAGACTAAGGCACAAACATATCCCCAAATTAGGTCTTGGGGATTAGTCGATGTTTTATTACATGCATATGCATATACTATAAAATAGATTGCAAATATGATGAATCTCATGATTTTCATCGACTATAAGATTTACATAGAGTGATTTTTTTACATAAGTAAATACTCCGAAATCTGTAAATGCAATATCAATTATTTATTGGGTTAAATACTTGTTCATCTTGAGCTTCTAATCCCCATGAAGTCACGATAAGATAACCATCATGATCACCAGAATCATACTTACACTTGACTGACTGCAGAACAATCGGGTCTTTAAGTACTGATTTTATAACATGACCTTCGATCTTCTTGTCCTTCATATTGAACTTATTCAATGGTGCTAAGATTAATAAATCACGACCACTAATAATTTCCTTCTGATAATTTTTATTATATTCGCTTCTAGTTCGAATCCAATCCCATCCGTATTCAGTATCACCAACATACATTCTACTATTATGTATTTCACGTGGAAATCGTGTATCACCACGAACAACACGAAAACCAATGATTTCGTTTTGGTTCTTCACAGGAATTTCGGCAGTATAATCTTTAACCTCTGTTAAAAATAATCCATATTTTAAACAAATAGATTTAACGGCTTCTTTGGTGATGAATTTGTTTAATGGGTATTGTTGACGATACATCTCAATGGTTTCTTTGAGAATACGTTGAGATTTTAATTCATCATCAATTAGCTTGAATTCTTTAACTTCTTCGGCATTAGTAAATCCCAAACCATGTAATTTTTGCAAACGTTCGTAACGTTCTACATCATACTTAGGTGGCTCACTAAGAATTCTATTAGCTTCTTCGAGCAATTTGAATTCAGTTGTGTAGATTTCGCCATGTAACATCAAATCCATGTTAACAGGTTTTTCTTTAACTTGAATAACCTAAATCTACAGCAACT
>Ga0302321_100004728_pt1 | contig 11837 bp, 10 predicted proteins | sample Fen_T0_1_FD_202505 | JGI IMG/M metagenome (GOLD analysis project Ga0302321, IMG submission 202505) | Peat permafrost microbial communities from Stordalen Mire near Abisko, Sweden - Fen_T0_1 | ecosystem: Environmental > Terrestrial > Soil > Wetlands > Permafrost | place: Sweden: Abisko...
CCCCGCGCGACCTATCGCAATACGGTTACGCCAGCAACACCTATATCGCCGATCCGGACGAGTGGCTGGCGATTTTCCACATGCCCGATGTCGGGCCGCCCGGCCTGTGGCGCATGGCCGCGCCGGTCCGGCCCGAACTCGACGAAAAGGAAGTGCTGTCCGACGCCTATGCGCAAAACCTGCTGCGGCGCTTCATCCCCGTGCAGGAGGACCTGCCAGTGCCCTATCGCGGCGTGTACAGCGTGCACCAGCGGGTCGCCGCCGATTTCCGCGCCGGCCGGGTGTTGCTGGCCGGTGATTCGGCGCATGTGAACAACCCGCTGGGCGGCTTCGGCCTGAACAGCGGCATCCACGATGCGGTCAACCTGGGCGAGAAGCTCGCCCGCGTGATGCGCGGCGAGGCCGGCGACGAGTTGATGGACCTGTACGTGCGCCAACGCCGCGTCACCAACCTGGAATACGTGCAGGACATCTCGATCAGGAACAAGAAGACCCTCGAAGAGAAGGACCCGGTAGCCAAGCGCAAGTGGATAGACGGCCAGCGCGCGATCGCCGCCGACCCGGTCAAGGCGCGCGAGTTCCTGCTCACCAGTTCGATGATCAACAGCATCCGCCGCGCCAACTCGATCCAGTAGCCATGGCGGCCCGCCGGGAACGCGCACGCATTTCCGGTGCGGCAAGAACACGATGGAGACACCAATGAGACTGACGCAAACCCCGCGCCCGTTCGCCGGCCTGGCCCACGTGGCATCGCTCGCCTTGCTTGCAGTACTCGCGAGCGGACTGGGCGCCGCCCCCGCCACCGCCCAGCCCTACCCGAGCCGCCCTATCCGCATGATCGTGCCCTTCACCCCGGGCACCGGGATAGACATCCTGGCGCGCACCGTGGGCCAAAAGCTCGCCGAGCGCCTCGGCCAGCCGGTGCTGATAGACAACAAGCCGGGCGCCTCCGGCAACATCGGCAGCGACCTCACCGCCAAGTCGCCGCCCGACGGCTACACCCTGATGATGACTGTCAATACCTACGCCAGCAACGCCAGCCTGTACAGGAATCTCCCGTTCGACCCGGTCAAGGACATCACCCCGGTGATGCAGATCACCGTCGGCGCCATGGCCCTGGGGGTCAATCCGGCGATGCCAGTCCACAGCGTGCCGGAGTTCATCGCCCTCGCCAAGTCACAGCCGGGCAAGCTGTTCTACGGCTCGCCGGGCGTGGGCACGCCGCATCACCTGCTGATGGAACTGGTCAAGCAGAGCACCGGCATCGACGTGGTGCACGTCCCCTACAAGGGCTCGGCGGGTTTTGTCACCGACCTGCTGTCGGGCCAGGTGCCGGTGGCCTTCCTGCCGATCCATACCGCGCTGCCTCACGTGCGCGCCGGCAAGCTGCGCCTGATCGCGGTGGCCGGCAGCAAGCGCTCGACATTCGCGCCGGAGATTCCGACCCTGGCCGAATCCGGCATCAAGTCGGTCGATCCCGACCTCTGGTACGGACTGATGGCGCCCGGCGGCACGCCGCGCGAGATCATCGACAAGTTGTACCGCGATATCCTCGCCATCGCCACCCTGCCGGAAGTCAGGGAAAGCCTGACCAAGCAGGGCATGGACGTGGTGACCAGCACGCCGGACCAGTTTGGGCTGCTGGTCAAAAGCGACCTGGAGCGCTGGGCGCGGCTGATCCGCGAGACCGGGATCACGGCCGAATAGGGCGGCACTCCTTTCAGGCGGGTGTTGCCAGCGCCGGAGTGCCGTGGTCGGCGCCGAAGCGTGGCCCCAGGCGCGGCGCGCGTGGGGGGTGTGCGCCTTGCCTCCGTTAGCGGTACAACTGCCCGCCGTCAATGTCGATCACCGTGCCGGAAAGATAGGTCGCCTTGGCCGAAGCGCAGTACACCACCAGGTCGGCCACTTCCTCCGGCTCGCAGACCCGGCCGAAGGGCATGTTGGCCATCAGTTCCTCCCAGCGCGACTCGTCGCCGAAAGTCGCCTTGGCGCGCGCCTTTGTCAGAGTGATGATGCGGTCGGTGCGGGTGGCCGTGGGATTGACGCCCACCACCCGCACGCCCTTGTTGGTGCTGCCCGCGCCTATGCCCTTGGTGAAGGCGATCAGCGCGGCATTGCCGGCGGCGCCGCAGATGTAGTCGAACGAGGGCTTGACCCCGGCCAGTCCGATCACGTTGACAATCGCGCCGCTGCCGCGCTTCATCATGGCCGGCAGCACTTCGCGGGTCATGTTGATGTAGCCGAACACCTTCAGGTCCCAGGCTTCGCGCCAGCGCGCCTCGTCGATCACTTCCACGGTGCCGCCGGGGATCGCACCCGCGTTGTTGACCAGCACGTCGATGGGCCCGCAGACCGCCACCAGCGATTTGGCGACCTCGCCCTTGGAGAGGTCGGAAGGGTGCAGGGTCACCTGCACCTGGGCTATCTTGGCGATCTCGGCCTTGGCCGCCTCCAGCCGGCCCGGATCGCGCGCCGCCAGGTGCAGGTTGGCGCCTTCCAGGGCGAAGGCCTTGGCACAAGCCAGGCCTATGCCTTTGGAGGCGCCAGTGATCAGTACGGTCGTGCCTTTCAGTCCCAGGTCCATTGCAATCTCCTTGTTTGCTGTTGCAGCCGGCCGCGCTCACAGGCGGTTTGGCTGCCTGCTAGTGGCGCATCTCATGCATGATGCGCTTTTTCATTTCGTTGAAATGCACGTCGGTCAGGGTATCGAGATTGCGCGGCCGCGGCAGGTCGACCGGAATGCGCGAGGCGATGCGCCCGGGCCGGGCGCTCATCACGTAGATGGTATCGGCCAGCAGGATCGCCTCGTCGATGTCGTGGGTGACGAACAGCACGGTCTTTTTCAGCGCCTGCCAAACGTCGAGCAGCAGTTGCTGCATGGTCAGGCGGGTCTGCGCATCGAGGGCGCCGAACGGCTCGTCCATCAGCATCAGCTTGGGCTCCATCACCAGCACCCGTGCGATGCCCACGCGCTGGCGCATCCCGCCCGAGAGCTGCACCGGCAGGTGTTTGGTGAAATTCTCCAGCCCGACCAGTTTCAGGGTCTCAGTGGCGCGTACCTCGTACTGCGCCGCAGGCAGGCCCTGCACCTGGGGGCCGAAGATCACGTTCTCCCACACCGTGAGCCAGGGAAACAGGGCGGCCTCCTGGAACACCACGGCGCGGTCCGGACCAGGCTTGCTGACCCGCGCGCCATAGACTTCGAGGCCGCCGGCGGTGGTCGATTCGAAACCGGCCAGCAGGTTGAGCAGGGTGGACTTGCCGCAGCCCGAAGGCCCGAGCAGCGCGGCGAATTCGCCGTCCGCGATGGTCAGGTCGATGCCTTGCAGCGCCGTTACGGGGTTCTCGCCTGGGTAGATCTTCTCCACCCCGGCGATCTTGATTGCATCCAGACTCATCAGTAACTTTGCAAACGGCGCCAGGTAAGTAAGCGGCTTTCAATCAGCACCAGCACACGGTCGCTGACGTAGCCCGCCAGGCCGATGGAGACCATGTCGGCGATCACCACGTCCATCCGGCCGACGTAGTAGGCGTCCCAAAGGACGTAGCCCAGGCCGGACTTGACGGCCACCATCTCGGCGACGATCACCGCGGTCCAGGCTATCCCCAGGCCGATGCGCAGGCCGGTGAATACCGAAGGCAGGGCCGCGGGCAGGATCACCCGGCGCAGCAGGGTGCCACCGGAAGCGCCCATCATGCGCGCGGCGCGCACCAGGTTCTTGTCGACGTCGCGCGCGCCCTGGGTGGTGTTGACCACGATGGGATAAAACGCCCCCAGGAAGATGAGAAATATCGCGCCGAAATCCTTGATGCCGAACAAGGCGATGGAAAACGGCAGCCAGGCGGTGATGGGAATCGGCCGCAGCCACTGGATAGACGGGTCGACCATGCGCGCCGCCAGCCGGCTCCAGCCGATCAGCACACCCAGCGGCACGCCAATGACGATGGCGAGCAGGTAACCCTCGCCGACCCGTTCCAGCGAGAACCAGAGATTGGAGGCCCAGGTGCCGCTATAGGGGTTGAGGGCCAGGCCGCCGGGACCGGCGATCCAGGTCCACCAGGCCTGCAGCACCCGGGTGGGCGTGGGGATCAGGCCGTCGACCAGCAGGTCAAAGCGGCCCAGGGTTTCCCAGGAAATGAAAAACACCAGCGGCAAAAATGCCGCCAGCGCCGCACGCCCGCCGCGCTGGCCGTAGGACAAACTGATCATGCCGTGGTGAGCTCTCGACTTTACTTGCCGGAAGCGTTCTTGGCGAAGGAGGTGTCCCAGAACTCGGCGATCTGCTCGGACACGTCTTTCTGGATCACGCCCAGTTCGTTGAAGGCCTTGGCCTGGCGCTTGATCTGCCCCAGGTCAACCACGCCGCCCAGCTTGATCGGCTTGGCCGCTTCGGTGGCGGTGGCCAGGGGCAGACCGGTGAACTGCGCATAGGCCTCGGCGAATTTCTGTGGCGAGGCCTGCAGCTGCTCCATCGCATTCATGTAGGCCCAGACAAAGCGCTGCACCGCTTCCTTCTTGCTCGCCGCGGCAGCGCGGCTGGAGGCCAGCATGCCCAGTTCGGCACCCACCGACTTGGACTGGCTGTATTCCAGGCCCTTGGCGAAATAGCCGTAGCCCTCGATCACCGGGATCGACTCGAAGGGCTCCCAGGTGGCGATGCCATCTACGTCGCCGCGCTTGAGCGCCTGGTCGAAGTTGGCGCCGGCGCCCTGGATCTTCACCTCGGTGAAGCTGTTGTAGGGTATCCCCTTTTCGGTCAGGGTGGCGGCCAGCTGGAACCACACCGCCGAGCCGGGAGCCACGCCGACCTTCTTGCCCTTGATGTCGGCCCAGGATTTGAGTTCCAGACCCTTGCGCACGATCAGGTACTTGGGCGAGGAGCCTACGCCCATGATGCCGACCATGTTGCGCGAACCCTGCGACAAGGCGATCGCCAGATCCGCCGGGCCGACGGTGGCCATGTCCAGCGAGTTCGAGAGCAGCGCGGTGCGGGCGTCCGCATAGCGCACGAACTCGACCATCTTGACCTCGACGCCGAGCTTCTTCAGATCGTCGGCGATCAGCGCAATCGGCGCCAGGTGGCCGACCTTCTGGTAGCCGACGGTCAGGGTGACCGGCTGCGCCAGCGGCGCGGGGCGCGGGCCGATGGCGGCGGCGAAGGTGGAGACGCATAGCGCTGCGACAGCAGCAGCACAACGGAGCAAAGGTGAGCGCAGGTTCATTTTCATTCCCATCTCCAAGCAATTATCAAGCCGTCAAAATCACTTACCGTGAAAATCGGGAATCCGCTTTTCCATGAAGGCAGTGCGGCCTTCCTTGTAATCGGCGCTGTTGAAGCAGGCATCGACCATCCTGGTCACCGCGGCGAGGTCGCGATTCGCGTGCGCCTTGCGCAGCTCGAGCAGGGCGCGCTTGGCGGCGGCCACCGTCAGGGGCGCGTTTTGGGTGACCATCTCGCAATAACCGTGCACAAAGGCTTCAAGTTCCAGCGCCGGCAGCACCTTGCTGACAAAGCCCATTTGCAGGGCATCGTCGGCGCCAAAAATGCGCGCGCTGAAAAACAGGTCGGCGGTATTGTCGGGGCCGATCAGGGAAGAAAAACGCTCGATGCCGTCGAAGCCGTAGCCCAGGCCCAGGCGGGCGGCCGGCATGCGGAACTTGGCGTCGTCGGCGCAAAAACGCAGATCGCAATTGGAGGCCAGGCCCAGCCCGCCGCCCATGCACACGCCGCGGATTTTCGCGATCGTCGGCTTGGGGCAGTTGAGCACCGACTTGTAGCCGCCGTCCACCGCCTTGTTGTAGATCGCCTGCGCCTCGGCGCTGTCGCGCTTTTCGCCGAACTGCGAAATGTCCGCGCCCGAGACGAAAGCCTTTTCGCCCGCGCCCTGCAGCAGCACCACGCGCACCTGGTCATCGTCGGTGAATTCGGCGATCGCTTTGGAGACGCCTTCCCACATTTCCATGTTGACGGCGTTGAACTTGCGCTGGTTGTCGAATTCGATGATGCCGATCCGGCCTTCGCGCTTGATATTGACCTTGCCGGGGGCTTCCGCTGCCTTGTCGACTGCCTTGGTTTCACTCATTCAAATCACCTGGTTCTTTTTCAGTTCATCAACTTGCGCCGGGGTCAACCCGAGCGCGCCATAGACTTCCGCGTTGTGCGTGCCGGCCGCGGCGATGGTGCTCTTGATCGCCGCCGGGGTGCGCGAGAGCTTGACCGGCTGGGCCACCAGCCTGATGTCGCCCAGTTCGGGATGCTTGACCGTCTCGGCGGCCTGCAGGTGCTGCACCTGCGGGTCGGCAAATACCTGGGCCATGTCGTAGATCGGGCCGCAGGGCACGCCCGCCTCGTTCAGGGTCCTGATCCAATAGTCGGTGGTCTGCTTCTTGAATTCCAGATTGAGCGCGGCGTTCAGGGCCGGGCGGTTCTGGTAGCGCAGCTTCTCGTTGGCGTATTCCGGCTGGTCCTGCAGGTCGAGGCGGTTCATCGCCTGGCACAGGCGCTTCCAGTTGCCCTGGCCGGAGGCGCCCAGGTTGAAATAGCCGTCGGAGGACTGGAACACGCCCATCGGCGTGCTGGTCGGATGATCGTTGCCGGCCTGGGGCGGCACCACGCCGGTCATCAGGTAGCGCGCCGACTGGAAGTCGTTGACCGCGATCTGCGCCTGCAGCAGCGAGGACTGCACCCACTGCCCCTGGCCGGACTCTTCACGCTCGAGCAAGGCGATCATGATGCCCAGGGCAGCGTACAGGCCGGCGGTGGTATCGGCCACCGCGACGCCGGCACGCACCGGACCCTGGCCGGGCAAACCCGTGACCGACATCAGGCCGCTCATGCCCTGGGCAATCTGGTCGAACCCCGGGCGCTCACGATAGGGGCCGTCCTGGCCGAAGCCGGAGATGCTCGCCAGGATGATGCGCGGGTTGACCTTTTTCAGCGACTCGTAATCGACGCCGAGACGGAACTTGACATCGGGGCGGTAGTTTTCCACCACCACGTCGGCGTCCTTGACCATCTGCATGAACAGCGCCTGGCCTTCGGGCTTTTTCAGGTTCAGCGTAATGGTGCGCTTGTTGCGGTGCAGGTTCTGCATGTCGTAGCCGGTGCGGTCGCCCGACATGCCTTCATTGGGATCGACGCCGGGCGGCGATTCGACCTTGATCACGTCAGCGCCGAAGTCGGCCAGCATGCGCACGCAGGTGGGGCCGGCGCGCACGCGCGACAGGTCGAGAACCTTGAAGCGTTTCAGGGCGGGGGAAGCAGGCTGAAAAGGCATGGTGGGCAGTGAGAGTTGAATAACAGCCGCGAGCTTGCGGCAAACATTAGCAGGCGATTCCGGCAGCGCGGCCGCGACCGGGCTTGTCTTAACATTCCGGACTGCGGGTAGATCCGGAAAAGCACAACACTATACCCCGGTCCGGACCGGTTTCACGGCCGGCAATCCACCTGCGCAAGGCACTTGTTCAAGGTCGCAGCACCTCCAGCAGGCTGGCCAGACGCAGCAACAATGCATCCATGCCGGGCCGGGCGACGAGTTGCAGGCCCAGCGGCAGGCCGGTTGAATCGGCGCCCCAAGGCAGACTCAGGGCGGGGGCACCGGCCAGATTGGCCAGGACGGTGAAATCGGCCTGGTTTTGCGGCACGGTCGCACTGTGCGCGAAGGCGGCCTGCGGGCAGGTAGGCAGCACCAGCAGGTCCAGGCCCCCCAGGCAGTTATTGAGCGTATCAGCGGCCACGGCCAGGCGCGCTACCACCTCGGCGCGCTGCTCCGTGCCCTGGCGCGCGCCGTAGCCAAACAGGCTGCGCAGGGGCGCCGAGAACCCGTCCGGATCGTTTGCCATTGCCGCCCCGTGCACCGCGGCGCCATCGATTTCGCACAACACAAAGGCATCACGGCGCAGCGCCTGGGCATTCCATCCCGGCAAGCGGGCTTCGACGAGCAGCGACCCGGCATCGCGCAGGCAGGCCGTAGCGGTATCCATCATGCGCGCGACGCCATCGCCCAGTTCCACATCGAGCAAGCCGGGCAGCAGGCCGACGCGCCGACCCTTGAAGCCCAGTGCGGTCTGCTGCTCGTCCACGCCATGCAATCCGTACCAAGCGCGCGCCACCTCGGGCACCGTCCGCGCCAGGATGCCGAGGTGATCCAGGGCGGGCGAGAGCGGCACCACGCCGGCGGTACTCAAGGCATCGCGGGTCGGCTTGAAACCGACCACCCCGCAATAGGCGGCGGGTATGCGCGCCGAGCCCATGGTGTCGGTGCCCAGGGCAAAGTCGCAGCAACCGGCGGCCACCGCCGCCGCCGAGCCGCCGCTCGAACCGCCGGGGGTGTAGCCGGCGCGCAGGGGATTTTCGCAGCGGCCGAACCAGGGGTTGTCGCTGGTCGCGCCCAGGGCCGCCTCGTGCAGGTTGGTCTTGCCCACGATCACCGCGCCGCAGGCTTTCAGTCGCGCTACCACGGCAGCGTCGGCACTCGCCACTGCATCGCGATAGTGCGCGATGCCCGCCGTGGTGGGCAAGCCGGCCATGTCGATGTTGTCCTTGATCGCCACGGTGAGGCCGTCGAGCGGGCCCAGGGTTGCACGTTTGTCGGCGCGCGCATCGCTGGCATCGGCCGCGGCCAATGCCTGATCGCGCAACACGAGGATGAAGGCATGCAGCTGCGGGTCGCGCTCGGTGATCCGTGCGAGTGCCTTCAGCGCGTGCTCGCGCGCCGTGCCGACCGGGACCTTGGTGCTCATGACCTCACCCGGCGGCGCAATCGAACACCTGACCACGATACTTTCCTCGGCCGCATAGCAATCTCCTCCCCATGCCCTGGCTCTGGCACCGATCCGCTGCCCGATGCCCCTTGGCCCTTACCCTTGGCCCGCCAGTGTATCAATGCTCGGCCAGAAGGCGTCCGAACCCAGGCACCCGGTCGGCAATGCCGATGCTGCGCAGGGCCAGCCAGTAGGTAGCGACGTTGACTCCGATCAGCGGTTTGCCGTGTGCCTCCTCGATCTGTCCGGTGATCGCGGAAACCGGCAGATTGGTGCCGACGTGGATCAACGCCTCCACCCGCGGACTGTCGAGTTCGCGAAAGGCGCCGCGGATGGTCTCGAGCGGAATCTGCGCCACCGCCGTCGGCCCGATCGCCTTCAGGCCGTGCGCGCCCACCACCTCGTAGCCGCAGGCGGTGAAGAACTCCGCGATCAGCGCGTCGGCCGGCGGCCAGTAGGGGGTGAGGATCGCGATCCGCTTCGGGTTGCCGATCGCCTCCAGTCCCTTGAGCACGGCGATCGATGGCGTGACGAAGGGGATGCCGCAATAGTCCTGCAGGCGCTGCTGCTCGCTATCGGCACGGGCCCGGTCGCCGCGGAAGGAGTGGATCGAATGGCCGTGCGCCACCACGTGCGGGGCGCAGGGCAGCACCATGTCGAGCGCCTCTTCGAGGTGGCCCTTCTCAGTCTCGAGCGCCTTGCGGTACACCGCCATGTCGTCGTACGGGCGCGGCGGCAGCAGCATGCGCGTGACATGGTTGGTCACACCGGGCGGGCGCATCGCCTCCATCTCGGGCTGCACGATGGTGTTGGTGGCCGGCACCACCACCGCCACCTTGGCGCGGCCGGCAAGGATGTCGGTCGAAGGGGGAATGCGCACGGTCATGGCTGCCTCGCTTATTCGATTTTCAGGTTGGCGGCCTTGACCGCATCGGCCCACAGGAGGATGTCGGCGCGGATGGTATCGGCGAACTCGGCCGGCGTGCTGCCTATGGCATCGACCCCCAGCGCGCCCAGGCGCTGCGCGAAGGCCGGGGTGGCGACGATGTTCCTGACCTCCCGCGCCAGGCGCGCCACCACCGTGGGCGGGGTGCCGGCGGGCGCCAGCAGGCCGTTCCAGGTGATGGTGTGAAAGCCGGGAAAGCCGGATTCGGCGATGGTCGGCACCTCGGGCAACTGGCGGGCGCGCTTCTCGCCGGACACGCCGATGATGCGGATATTGCCGCCCGCCGCGTGCGGCGCCAGTTCGGAGAGATTGCCGAAATACATCTGCACCTGCCCGCCCAGGAGATCGGCCACCGCCGGGGCGCCGCCCTTGTAGCTGACGTGGGTCATCTCCAGCCCGGCGCGCTTGACGAACAGCGCCGCCGACAGGTGGGAGACGCTGCCGGCGCCGCCAGAGGCGTAATTGGTCTTGCCGGGGTGGGCGCGCACATATGCGACGAACTCGCGCACGTTGGCGGCCGGCACCGACTTGTGCACCCCGAGCACGAAGGGGTTGCTGCCGATATTGCTGACCGGCACGAAGTCCTTGACCGGATCGTAGTTCTGCCGGGCTACCGCGGGCAGCACCGCGACCAGGGGCATGGCAGCCATCAGGAAGGTATAGCCGTCAGGCGCGGCATGGGCGACGAACTCGGCGGCGATCGCGCCGTTGGCGCCGGCGCGGTTTTCGACGATCACCTGCTGGCCGAGATCGGCGGTGAGGCGCTCGGCGGTCAGGCGCGCAATCGCGTCGGTGTTGCCGCCGGCGGCGAACGGGACGACGATTTTCACCGGCTTTTGCGGCCAGGACTGGGCGTGCGCCGGGGCAATGGCCCAACAGGCCAGAGCCACCAGCGCCAGGGCGCCAGCCACAAACCGAGCCGTACCGTGGTGAACCGCAACAACCGCCGACTGAGGTCTCATGGCCCGCCTATTGAAAATTCGACCAATGCCGATCTGCCTGGTCGCAGGTGTTGAAATGCACGCTCCATGCCAGACTCATGCGCCAGACACGATCAATTCAAGCCATGTCTGATACATCTTTTGTCTCATACATTTGCGCCTCACGTTCCGCCGCGCGGGCCGGCTGCAGCTTAGAACGAACGCGGCAGCCCGAGCACGTGCTCGGCGACATAGGACAGGATCAGGTTGGTGGAGATCGGCGCCACCTGGTAGAGCCGGGTCTCGCGGAACTTGCGCTCGATGTCGTATTCCGCGGCAAAGCCGAAGCCGCCGTGGGTCTGCAGGCAGACGTTGGCCGCTTCCCAGGAAGCCTTGGCGCACAGGTACTTGGCCATGTTGGCCTCGGCGCCGCAGGGCTTGTGGGCGTCGAACAACTCGCAGGCCTTGTAGCGCATCAGGTTGGCGGCCTCCACTTCGATGAAGCTCTCGGCGATCGGGAACTGCACGCCCTGGTTCATGCCGATCGGGCGGTCGAAGACGATGCGCTCCTTGGCGTAGTTCTTCGCCTTGTCGATGAACCAGTAGCCGTCGCCTATGCACTCGGCGGCGATCAGGGTGCGCTCGGCGTTCAGGCCGTCGAGGATGTACTTGAAGCCCTTGCCCTCCTCGCCGATCAGGTTTTCCGCCGGAATCTCCAGGTTGTCGAAGAACAGCTCGTTGGTCTCGTGATTGACCATGTTGCGGATCGGCCGCACCGTCATTCCCTTGCCGATCGCATCGCGCAGGTCGACGATGAAGATCGACAGGCCCTCGGATTTCTTTTTCACCTCGGCCGCGGGAGTGGTGCGCGCCAGCAGGATCATCAGGTCGGAATGCTGGATCCGCGAGATCCACACCTTCTGGCCGTTGACCACGTAGCGGTCGCCCTGTTTCACCGCGGTGGTCTTGAGCTTGGTGGTGTCGGTGCCGGTGGTCGGCTCGGTGACGCCCATCGACTGCAGGCGCAGTTCGCCGGCGGCGATTTTCGGCAGGTAGCGCGCCTTCTGTTCGGGCGAGCCGTGGCGCAGCAGGGTGCCCATGTTGTACATCTGGCCGTGCACCGCGCCGGAGTTGGCGCCACCGTAGTTGATCTCTTCCATGATCACCGAGGCCGCCGTCAGGCCCAGGCCGGAGCCGCCGTATTCCT
>Ga0302321_100004729_pt1 | contig 11835 bp, 7 predicted proteins | sample Fen_T0_1_FD_202505 | JGI IMG/M metagenome (GOLD analysis project Ga0302321, IMG submission 202505) | Peat permafrost microbial communities from Stordalen Mire near Abisko, Sweden - Fen_T0_1 | ecosystem: Environmental > Terrestrial > Soil > Wetlands > Permafrost | place: Sweden: Abisko...
ACTTTTATAAACTGCAAGCCTTCAACGGTGGGTATGGCAATACGGCTGAAAGGGTTTTTTTTATTAACCAGCTGTTCCACCAGCAACTCAATTTGCGGATTGGGATAAGCATGATTGCGTTTTTCTTCGGCCTTATGTACTGCTGCTTTAAGGTCTTCAATTTCAATAGGCTTAACTAAATAATCAAGTGCACTGTACCGGATTGCCTTGATAGCATAATGATCGTATGCAGTTGTAAATATCAGTTCAAAATTTTTATACTTGAGTTGCTGAAGCATTACAAAGCCATTCATCACTGGCATTTCAATATCTAAAAAAACAATATCGGGATGCAATGTATCAATGGCTGCAATGCCCTTTGCTGCATTATCACAAAAGGCAATAATGTTCACCTGTTTGCAATGGGTGTGCAATTTTTCTTTAAGGGAACTCAGGCTGTTCTCTTCATCATCTATTAGTATTGCTTTGATCATAAATTATTGTTTTTCAAAGATCCTTAATTTGATCTCAACTTTTGTACCTGAGGGAATATTGTTTTCAAAAAGATCGGTACTCACAACATTACTTTCACCGTTTTTATTGTACAACTGAATTCGTTCTGTAGTAATATCAATGCCATAGGACTTATGTTCTGGCTTATTGATATTTTTCAATTGCAATGCTTTTGACCGTCCAACTCCGTTGTCGGTTACAGTATATTTGATATAATCATTTTCCAAAACTGCAGACACTGTCAATTTTCTATCGCCCTCTTGCTTATTCAGCAAGCCATGGTGAATAGCGTTTTCTACAAAAGGTTGTACAATTAATGGTAATACCTCGTAATCGCTATTCATCAGTTCTTCGTCAGCCTGCAGGTCATACGAAAACTTATCACTGCACCTAAACTGTTCCAGTTGTAAATAAAGCTGCAGCGTTTCATAATCTTTTTGAAAATACACCATATCATTTTTTGAACTGTCAAGCACATTGCGAATGAGTTTTGCAAACCGGGCAAGGTAAGTAGTGGCTTTATCTTTCTGGTTGGTTTGAATAAGGTTGTCGATAGCATTTAAAGAGTTAAAAATAAAATGCGGGTTCATCTGGCTGCGTAGCGCCTCTAGTTTTGCTTTACCCAACTGTTCGTTGATGCTGTATATTTCTATGGTGGTACGTTGCAAAGACTGTTCAGCTTCAATAGACTTTATTTTATTGGCCACTAATGTGGCAATGGTGGTTAGTAGTTGTAAATGCTGTGTTGTATAAAAATTCTTTTGAGGATGTTCGCTATCTATTACCCCTATCAATTCGTTATTATAAATTAACGGAACGGCAATTTCACTCAGTCTTTGCATTTCATCTGGCCTGTATCTACTGTCTTGCGAAGTGTCGGGAATTAATACCGCTTCTTTAGTTTGCATTACAAATCCCACAACACCCTGGCCAGGCAATACATCAAAGGGCTGTTTATTAATTTCTTCTATTGAACCCTTGGGACCAAAGCCGGCCCTTTGCATCATTTTGGTTTTATCATCATCCCACAAATAGATCATGCAATCAACAAAACCCAAACGGCCAATAAGGTTTTTAGCTACATCCCATAAAACATCGTCCACTGTATTTTTATCTATTAATGAAGTAGAAAAATAATTAATGATCTGTTCCAGTTCCAGCTTGGTTTTATATTGCTCTGCATTTACTTGCTGTAACTTTAATTTTGCAGCGGCAATGGTTTTAATATTTTTCTCCCGCCATATTATAAAAGCATAAATAAGCAACACAATACCTGAAATTATTATCGTAATAAACCACCAGGTTTTCCAAAAAGGCGGAACAATAATTATTTTAAGAGAAGTAATTTCCCCATTGCTGTTCCCGTTTTCGGATCTTACTTCAAAAATATATTCACCCGGCTGCAAACCTGTGTAATTAGCAAAACGGGTTGTACCGCCATTTACCCAGTCTTTATCTATTCCACTTAACCTGTAATAATAATTTGTTTGCTGCAGGCCCGAAAAGATCAAAGTAGCAAATTCAATAGTGAAAAAATTTTCTTTGTATGAGAGTGTTAAGGGGTTATTTTTATAAATAAGGGAGTCGATAAAAACAGGTTTATTAAAAATTTTAAACCCTGTGATCTCTGTTTTTACCTGTTTTTTATTTGGATCGTCCGATTGGTAAGGAGAAAAACTTATAGCTTCTGTTGCGGTGCAGGTAAGCCATCTGCCATCCTGCAAGCTGTAAAAATTTACTGACTTGAACGGGGAATTAATAATGCCATTTTCTATACCAAATGGGATAAACTTTTTATTTGCCGGAATAAATTTGTATATCCCGTAGTCAGTTGTAAACCATATATAGCCTGCAGCATCTTTTTTTAATGCATAAATAGTATTGGATGGCAAACCATCGGCAGTAGTTAAATGGCTGAATATTTTAGTTTTTTTGTTAAAAAAATTTATACCTCCATGAACTGCCCCTACGATCAATATACTGTCATTATATTCTTCAATACCCTGGCAATTTTTTCCCGACAAGCTGTTAGTACGATTGTCGTTTGTCCACGAGTTGATATACATTCTTTTGTTCAGGTCAAATTCTTTAAATCCGGTTACGGTACTCACCCAGCAATGCTGCGATTGATCTATAAAAATATTATAGATGAAAGACATTTTTGCAGCATTGTCTTTTTCAAATCCCACATAGCCAAAAAATTGATTTAGTTTTTTATCCCATTTGCAAATTTGTCCGTTATGCAATCCAAACCAAATATTTCCTTCGTTATCTTTTGCCATGCACCTGATAGTAGATAGTTGCATTTCTGGCGGTAGTAATGTTTTAGTTTCTCCTGTAGTTAGATTATAGATCAGCAAATAGCCATGCTGGCAACCTATCCATAAAGTTTTATCATCATCCTGTATAAAACTCCATACTTTATTTTTATCAGGATCGCCACTAAAAATTATATTTTTTTTAAACTCAAATTTATTATTGTATACGGCTATACCACCGCCCCAGGTGCCAATAAAAAGATTGCCGTCAGTTGTTTGAATAAAAGCTTCTACTTCATTATTGTTTATAGACAAAGCATTGTTTTCTTCGTGGTGAATGGATTTAAAATTTTGATACGAAGGATTAAAAATGCTGATACCTTTATCAGTACCTGCCCATATATTTTTCTCCCTGTCCTGGTAAAGACTGAATATTTTATAATTATACTGAATACCCTCACTGTTTTTTTTGGCTGCTATACAATAATCAAAATTATCTTTAACCGGGTCGTACCGTAGTAAACCGGCATTTTCCGTGCCTGCCCAAATAGCATGATCATTATCTTCGATCATGCAATTAACCAAAAGTCCTTCAGGCTTTATTTTATTTGCAGCTTCTTTTTCTTTTATATCAGATAGAGAATAAATACTTACTTTTTGTGTACTGTTATCATATTTGTACAATATATCAGCCCATGTGGTTACCCAAATATTTTGCCTGCTGTCGGCCATAACAAATCGTATCGATGTAGTTTTAGTGCCATGCAATACTGCATTTAGCAAGGGATGAAAAGCAGGATTACTAATGTTTGAATAAACAGTGCTGTCTTTTTTATTGAGTAAATAAAGTTGCCTGTAATTAGCAATCCATATATTACCGTTGCTGTCTTCTGCCACGTATGAAGCCTGGTAATCATTTTTCGGATGAATATTCAAATAACCCAGTCTTATCATTTTTACTGCACTATCATAAAAATATATACTGCCGGGTGCAACTAACCATTGCTGGTTTTGCAAATCTTTGTATTGGGAAAAAATAGCAGTAGTCTTTTGAGTAAGTTTTGCTGGTTCATAAATGGAAAAATCAGCTTTACCAAATTCCATTTTTTCGGTGTAATTTTTATGGGAGATCCATAACTGGTTAGTTTGTTTATTCACACATAGTTCTACGCCCGGTTCAAAAGCTTCGGCTGGCTTACTTAGCATTGGAGTGTAATTGATAAAATTTTTGCCATCATACCTTTGCAATCCATTGGTTGTTGCTAGCCATATAAAACCTTTGTTGTCCTGGGTAATGGAAAGTACATCGTTGTGCAATAATCCATCAGCATGGTTGATATTACGGAAGTTGTACGTAAAACTTTCCTGCGCTTTTATGCCTGGAACTGCAATAGCAATACCTAAGATCAACAGAATCTGCCGGCAATAACTCATGTCGTAAAGTTACTTATTGTTTTTATACTTTGGAATTGATGTACTGCAGTATAAAATGTAAAAGATATTAAAAGGGTTATTCATTTTTTAAAGGAGGGCCAACCACCTGCATCTCATTGTCCATAAAAATTTTCGCCATTTCTTCTTTGGTTGGTTCATGTTCTAATGCTGATACGGTTACAAAAAAATCTTCCATTTTTCCTGCGGGTTGAAAGGTGACCGTCATTTTTCCTTTTTCACTTGCCTGCGTCCAGGCATGGGGAACTTTCATTGGTAAAAAAATACTGTCTCCTGCGCCCAGGTGAAATTTATCTTCACCCACCTGGAAATAATAGTTTCCTTCTACAACATAAAAAACTTCGTCCTGAAAATGGTGCACATGCAGTGGCGTACCTTTTCCCGGTGATAAAGAGGTTTGTTCAAACATTGCAAAACCGCCATCCGTATCGCTGCCTGATATCTTGAGGTCCAGTATATTTTGGTTTACACCTTTTAATTTAATGTGGCCATGTATGCGGCCTTCGCCACTGCCTACTTTAAACCCTTTTACTGTTCTCTTTATTTTACTTTTAATTTGCGAAATGACTGATAATGGAGCTATGGTAAACGCCAGTGCAGATAGAATGAAATTATTTCTTTTCATATTTTTTAATGGTTACTGTTTATTTTTATACAGGCGTAAGGTTTGAAGTTAGTTTTAAAATATCACCATTCTTTCAGCTGTAGTTGCTTCAGAAGTTTTACAAACAACAATATAAGTTCCTGCAGCAATGTCCGCCGCATTTATATTTATGATAACATTGTTTGAAGTGCCTTGTTTTATCAGGCTGCCATTTACAGTAAACAACTTCCAATCGCAATTATGTAATGTATTGTTGCGCACAATAATTTGTTTGGTCGTCATATTGTATCGGGCAGAAAGAGCGCTACTAATTTTGTGTTTTAATTTTATAATTGGCGAGTAAGTAAATTGTCCATTTATATCAACCATTTGAAGGCGATAAAAACCGCCCGTATTTAGCGCAGCTGATTGTGTGTATTTGTATACTGAATTACCGGTAGCCTGCACTTTTGCCGCAAATGAAAACGCTACGCCATTTATACTTTGCTGAATTATAAAATGTGCCATGTTTATTTCATTCTCTGTTGTCCAGGTTAAAACATCTGTCTCCTGGTTTGTCACACCAGCAAAAGAAATTAAGTGGAGAGGCAATACACCCGACATGATCTTAGCCGGTTCAAACCCAACAGTAACAGGAACATTGTTTGCGCACAGGTATAACGCTCCATTATATTCTTCAAATAAAAATTTGTTATCAGTATTGTATAAGCTTAAAACGGGGTTAGTAGTATTTAAAAGTGATATTGGTATTGTACCTGCTGTGCTGCCATCACTTTGCCAAACCGCATTATTAGCACCGTTACCTAAAATAATGTATATTTTACCATTCCATACCGCGGCAATTATTGGCGCATTTAACCCAGTTTTTACCAATTGCGTATTAGGCTCTGTGCCATCTGATTTCCATAAATCCTGCGACCCTGCGCAGGTAAAATATAAAAGCCCATTAAAGAGTACTGCTTTATTAGGTACGCTGCCAACAGCGCCCGGCACAATATCTTTTACCATTTGTGTGCCTGCTGCGGTACCATCCGTTACAAATAATTCAGCACCGTGTGTATCATCGCTTGCAGTAAAATAAATTTTACTATTGTAAACCATTAAATTTTGTGGTGCACCGCTGAAAAATACACCTCCACCATCAGCTCTTAAATTGATCACCATGTGCGTTCCCACGGCAGTACCATCACTTACCCATAGTTCACTTCCGGAAGTGCCATCGTCGCAACTAAAATAAATTTTGTTATCAAGCACTGCATAATTGCCGGGAAAAACCCCAGGGTTAATATCGGGTTTTACCAATACCGTTCCGGTCAATGTGCCATCGGTTTTCCATAAACCCGTGCCAACACCCGTTCCATTGTCGCTGTTAAAATACATATCCGAATTAAGAACAGCAAAATCTGTCATACCATTAAGTAATCCCACACTGGTATTTTTTATTACAGTTGTTCCTGCAGGTGTGCCATCTGAAGCATACAACCTTCTTGCACCATCAACATTGCTGGCCATAAAAAGTAATTTGCCATTGGCAACAGTAAAAGCTTCGGGAAAAGAACCCGTGCTGCCAGGATAAAGATCTTTTAATAAATTGGTGCCGGCAACTGTTCCGTCGCTTACCCACAATTCATTTCCATTTACGTCATCATTATAAGCAAAATATATTTTGTTATTATAGGCAACAATATCCTGTATAGCAAAAAATGATGCTGATACCGGGGTGAGCATTTGTGTAGAAGCTTCGGTGCCTGTTGTTACCCACAGGCCATGAGTACCCGAGTTATCTCCTGCAATAAAAAAAAGTTTATTATTGGCAACAGTAAAGTCCGAAGGATAAGAACTGCTTCCGGCACCAGTAGTGTTTATCTCTTTAACAACCTCAAGCGTTTGGGCATTAACTGTATAAGAAATTATAACAGCTGCAAGCATCAGGCATTTTAATGTATTACGAGTATATGTTTTCATGATCTCATTTTTATCACTGGTATTGTTACTGTAGAAATGGATAAGAGAAAATATTTATGGCTGGCAAAATATTTGCCGATTATTTTTTTAAATATCCTGTTCCAAAAAATTATTTTTCATGTGCTAATGCTGGTCCAACTACTTTAAAGCCATGTTCTTCCCTTACTTTTTCTTTTTCTGCTTCACTAAGTTTTGTGTAGAGCCCTTCGCTTACAGCTTTAAAATGTGCTTCCATCTTGCCTGCGGGCTGATATAATATCAGCATCCTGGCTTCACCTTCATTGGTTTTTGCAAAAGCATGAGGGATCATACGCGGCCCAAATAAACTGTCGCCTTCTTTTGCTGTAAAAGTTTCGTCACCAATCTTGAATAAAAATTCGCCTTTTAAAATATAGAACCATTCATCTTGTTCAAAATGATAGTGGAGCGGGGGGCCGCCTTTTACAATACGTGTAGATTCAAATGCAAACAAGTCGCCCTCAGTATCGCTGCCGGAAATTTTGGTGTAAAAAGTATCCCCTTCCATCAGTGTGATGGCTGCATCAAAGCGGTCTTTGCCTGCGGCTACTTTAAATCCCTTGTTGTTCCGTTTGATCCACGATTTAGTTTTACTGAATAAAACAGACGGCATGGTTACTGATGCTATAAATATTGCAATGAATTTATTTCTCTTCATAGTTTAAAATTTGAAACTAATGGTAGTTTGACTGCATTTGTTATTTGGTTATCAGTATGCGAAAAAGGCCTTCTTTCACTTCAATGATTTTATTTTTACTGCTGCAGGTAATAGTAAAAAAAAATTTGCCTTCTGCACTATTGCCATCGGCTTTCGTAATTTCTATTTCACCTTTAGGATTGGTCCAAAGGCAGCCATCGTTCAAAAACAGATCAACTGCATTGTCTTCGTTAATGACGATCTTTTTTCCGGCAACTAAATCTGTTTTGCTATAAGGCAATCCTATATAGTCATTGTTGTAATAGCCTACAATTCTGCCTGCGCTTCCCGGGTTTACCATTGAAGCTGCTTCCCATGTTTTGCCATCTATTTTTGCTTTCATGTTAAATTCACCGGCAGCAGTGGCAATTGTGCCTGGCTTAATGGCCGATTGAATTTGTTTTGCTTTTTCCACGGCACTATTCTGGCCGTTACTGCCGCAGGAATAAATCAGTGTGCCTATTATTAAAATTAAAATCGGTTGTTTCATGTTGTATTTTTTTACCTGTTTTAGCTGCTGCACATTTTATTTTTTTGCTTCCAGCGCTACAATCTTTTTTTCCAAAAGCTCTATTAAAGCCTGTTGTTTTTTTACCTGTTTACTTAATTCCTGCGTGGCAGATATATTCAATGTAGTAAGGCCTTCATAATCTACTGTTCTGAAATCATCTACCTCTTCGCCATATACAAATACCTTATTGCTGGTGATATCTTTTGCCCTGATGATCACTTCCGTTGCTGATGGGATGGCAGTAATATCATACTGCTGCATTCCTTTATTTTCTTCCAGTACCTGCAATTTTTTTGCACTGCTGCTAATGGAATGTTTTATTTTAAAAGTTAGCAGAAAACCATCTGCTGCAGGCGTTACGGTACTGGCTAACTGGTACACATTGGGTATAAAATCTGTATGCCTTGATACTACCTGCGGATACACTTTTTCAACTTCCTGGGCTATTACTTTTTTAAAAGCTTTGTTGCCATACATCACTTTATCCTTCATCGTATAATTAGTGATGGCCAAAGCATTGATGGTTTGTAAATCTTGCTGAGAATTTGTAATGCTGCCAATGGTTTTTATACGGGCATCGGAGTAAGCATCAAATTCCTTTGCATATATTCTACCGGAAGCTATAATAGAAACATTTTGAACCGGGTTATCATCTGTAGAAAAGCCAGTGACATTATTGGCATTGTTATAAGTTAAATAGCCGTAACCAGAATTACCATTGACTGAATTAATATTAATGGCATAACTAACATCCAAAGGTGCCCGGGGAGTACCTGTATTGATACCGACCCTGCCGCCGGTTCCATACTTTGGTAAGAAGGCAAAGTCAGTAGTACTGGCAAATTGTGAAGATGTATTGGTTTGGGCAATAGCAGTTGCTTGCGTTCCGTTTCCAAATGCTATATCATTACCGTTGTACCCGGCAGGACCTACATCCCCAATTTGAAATTTGTTAGTGGGTGGAAAGTTGCAATTAATACCAACGTTACCTGTTTTTTCTTTTGGCCAAAACATAATATCCGCACTTGAAGCAATTAACGAGACTGTTGATGTCTGAAACATCCTCACGGCATTGGTGCCATTGCCAAATGCAAAATCATTTCCTGAATAGCCGGTACTGCCAACAGAGCCTACCTGTAATTTATTTGCCGGAAAATCTATACCAACACCAACATGGCCGTCGCCCGAATTGATGAACATTGCTGAATTTCCATTTGCAAAAATGCGCATGTTGGTATTGGAAAAAGTACCAATCCCTGCTGATGTGCCACCCATTCTTGTTCCAAGTATATTTCCACCTTCGCCCCGGTGAAAAATGCCATAGCTGTTATTCAGGGTTTGAACAGTGAGTTTTTCATCTGGTACTGTGGTTCCGATACCTACATTGCCTGAGGGCAACATGGTTATTACCGGGCCAGTGCCAAGGGCAAGTTGCATAATACCTGTTGGATTGGATGCCGGCATCCCCACATACAAATCGTTATTAGAATTTTTGATAAAACTTTTAAGATTGCCTGCATTGTCATAAAAAGAAAAGTAAGGTGCAAAGCCTTGCATCCTTAATGCTTCAGCATCATTTTTAATATGCAAGGGTGCTAAAGGCGTAGTGATGCCAATGCCTGTATTACCTGCAGGAGATATGGTAAGCCGTTTTACATTATTTGTTGAAATACTGAAAGGATTTGCATCGGTAGTGCCTATAAAATTTGCTGCGGTTGTACCGGTATTACCAGTCAAATTCCATGCGTTGGCAACACTACCTGTTAGTCCATTGCAAATATATTTTGTGAGCAGGGGATCAATTTCTGATGCGTCTAAAACGCCATTGTTGTTTGCATCTACGCCATATTCCTGTTTTACACCACCTTCTGTACAATTGCTACCACTTGGCTCTGCAGTTGTTTTTATCAACGTGTTTTTCCCGGGTATACCTTGCGGACCAATAGGTCCTGTGGAGCCTGCAGGTCCAATTGGGCCTGTAGGGCCTGGTACACCCTGAATACCTTGCGGGCCAACGGCACCGGTTAAACCAATTGGCCCCGTTGGGCCGGTTGCACCTGTGGGGCCTGCCGCTCCGGCCGGCAAACTAAGGTTCAATGTTTGTGCCGGGCTGCTACCGGTAATACTTGCACTGGCAGGCGAGCCTGGTGTACCCGTTGTTACTGTACCTATGTTTAAAATATTAGCAGGGCCGGCAGCACCTGCTTTGCCATTTACTGCATACAGCGCATAAGGTACACTCAGCATTTCGGTATTGCCTATTAAAATAAAATTGCTGCCGCCTAAAGGGTCTGCCTCAACTTTAATAAATTTTTTACCCGTACTCCAGTTAATAGTTGCAAAATTTCCGGTAGTGCTTAAGGCTCCAGAACCTCCGATAGACGCTGTAAATAATCCTAATTGGTTAGTGGTAGTTTGCCTTACTTCACTGTATACATCAACACCTGTAGCACTGCCATCTAATATTGTCAGTCGTAAACGAATATTGGCATTGGGGATACTTTGGCCAGATGAATTACGCGCCACCGCCTGGTAATTAAACTGGTTTGGTACCTGTGCGGTTACAACGGTTACACAAGCCATGATAATGGCAGTGATGAAAATCTGTTTCATAATTTATTTTTAAAAATTACTAATTCATTTTTTGAATCTGGTAAACACATTTTTTGGCCTTGCTGCTTCCGGATTCTGTAAAAAATAATTGCAGGTAATATATTCCCGCCGCCAACCTCATGATGTTATATTGTTTAGTGCTAAAAGTGTTATAAGCAAATTCGTCTTGCTGTACCCGCTTCCCTGTCGCATCCAACAAAATGGTTTTTGCAGTGCCGGTTTTTAAAATACTTAGTTGTAAAGAAAAAATACCAGGGTTGGGATTGGGATATACTTTTACTTCGGTCTGGCTGAAACATTCATAAGCAGTATCTGCAATAAATGTAAGTGGCTGCATTATCCCTTGTGTTATTATCAGTCCATTGCTTTGCCAGCTTTGTACCAACGGCATTTCTCCAATAGTATAGCTGATTATAAAATTGCCCGCTGTGCCTTGTGTTGAAGTGGTGCAGGGAGTCTGCACTCCCTGCACATTTTGGCAAAACATGTTTTGCCAATAGCATACTACCATAATCGCCAACAATAAATATTTTTTCATAGAGAAAGTTTATTGATTGCTGTACAAATTATCTATAAAAGAAGTTGCTGAAAAATGCTAATATATATGTGGGGGTGTTTTCCTATTAAGCGGGAGCATAATACCGCAAAGTCGTTTGAGCCGCATATGAATATGATAAAAGAGCAGATTATATAGATATAACTACGATTGTAAAATACCCGACAATTTAAAAAACTCCCGTATGTAGTTTTAAGGATGAAATGGAGAAAAATTATGAAGCGATCATTTTTAATAATCGGTGCATTTTTGTTGGTATGGTTAATTGTGGCACAGAGCTGTATGAAATTCAGAATAAGTGATGAAGAAGCAATAAAAGATTTCAAAAAAGACGGGGTGGCTTTAAAAACTACAACTGTAAAGACAAGCCATGGTAATGTCCATTATGCAAAGACTGGCAATGATACTTTACCGACAATCATTTTTGTGCATGGTTCGCCGGGAAGTTGGGACGCATTTGCACAGTACATGAAGGACAAGGATTTATTGAGAAAGTACCGTATGATTGCTATTGATCGTCCGGGCTTTGGTTATAGCGATTTTGGAGAAGCCCGGCATATGGAAGAACAGTCGGCAATAATAAGCTGTTTATTTAAGCCATGGCAAAATCATAAACCAATGTACCTGGTGGGGCATTCCTTAGGCGGCCCAATGATAATTCAATTAAAT
>Ga0302321_100004730_pt1 | contig 11833 bp, 25 predicted proteins | sample Fen_T0_1_FD_202505 | JGI IMG/M metagenome (GOLD analysis project Ga0302321, IMG submission 202505) | Peat permafrost microbial communities from Stordalen Mire near Abisko, Sweden - Fen_T0_1 | ecosystem: Environmental > Terrestrial > Soil > Wetlands > Permafrost | place: Sweden: Abisko...
ACAGGTCGACTCCACGCAGGTCGGCTTCACGCAGGTCGACTTCACGCAGGTCGGCTCCACGCAGGTTGACTTCACGCAGGTAGGCTCCACGCAGGTCGGCTTCACGCAGGTCGACTCCACGCAGGTCGGCTCCACGCAGGTTGACTCCATACAGGTCGACTCCACGCAGGTAGGCTCCACGCAGGTCGGCTTCACGCAGGTCGACTCCACGCAGGTAGGCTCCACGCAGGTCGGCCCCACGCAGGTCGGCTCCACGCAGGTAGGCTCCACGCAGGTCGGCTTCACGCAGGTCGACTTCACGCAGGTCGGCTCCACGCAGGTCGACTTCACGCAGGTCGACTTCACGCAGGTAGGCTCCACGCAGGTCGACTTCACTGTTAACTGCTTCTTTCAAAGTTTCTTTTATTGAATTATCTTCTTTTTCTAATTCAAATAAAACTTTACCAAAAATGCTTTTAATTTCGATTTTAGTTTTCATGTTTAAAATTTTTAAAATAAAAAAGCCCGATTTAAAAGCTTTTGAAGTGTGGGCTTCTCCAGCAATTAAAACGGGCTACGTTTTTAAATTTCTTCCATTCGTTCCCACAATTGAATCGAAGAAATTTGTCCCACAAATATAAGATTTTTTTTAATACGATTTACAAACCAATGTAAATTTTTTGCTTCTTTTCGTACTCGGCCAGACGTTTTTCGCCTTGTTCTTTGGTTTTACAATAGAAAATTGTTTTGCCGTCGCTTGTTTTAAACGGAATTAATTTTGTCTTGCGTTCCCGTGCGTCGTTTTTCGCTTTTAAATTTAACGCATTCCTTTTCTCAGCGTCTCGAATAATAGCGTTTTTAGTTGTTGTTACTGATGAGCTTGCCATGTTATTTGTATTTAGTTATTTCTTGAGGTGTTGGTAAAAGATGAGGTAATTCGTTAATCATATCATCCGAAAATGAATAATCGTTGATAGCTGCAATTAAGCAAAGTAGAGACGTAGAGAATTCATAAGCCTGATAACGTTCAATTTTATCCTGCTCCAAAAGGAATTCGATAATTTCTGATCGAAGGAATTGTTCTGTCATGACTTATTTAGGATTAAGTAAAGTACATCGTTTTTGCTCGAAATTATGCGTACATTGATTAATTTGACTTACGGCTGCACAAAGACATAGCCAGATCAAAATTAATGCGAAAAATGAGCCTATAATGCGAAGTAGTTCTTTCATGTCGTTAGTTTTTTAAGTGGAAGAGTGATTTTCTGGTTAAAAATTACACTCTTCCTGCTACATAGAATTGTAGTATTTATCGTTAGTCGTAAAACTTTCCAGTTAAATATTGCTGATTTCTTGCAATCTCATTCAATTGATCGTCTGAAACTTCGTGAGGCTTTGGCAAATATAATCCCCTGGTTGATGACAAGTTTCGAAAACGTTCAATGAAATCAGTTATTCCTTTGGTTGTATCTTCGGAGGTGTGTTTCAAATAAACGTGTCCGTTTTTCTCATACGTGTAATTCAGGTCACGTTTAATATTTTCCTTAACCTCATCTAGTGTGTACCCAAAATGCAAGCCATAAAGCGAAAATAGTGTGTGCATGTAAGCATTTTGAGATAGCGACCTACCTGGATAAAGTTCTTTCAATTCAAAACGCTTATTACCTTCAATTAATTTAGTGAAGTATTTTATTGCGTTCTCTTTATGGTTTGCTTTTTCGGTATTGAAAATCATTTGCTTAAAGTTAAAATTAATTTTCTTTTCACCTTCGCCAACCTACTCAACTCGGATGGTATAAATCGTTGCTTTGCTATCTTCTTGTATTTTCGATAGAAAACATCTTCTTTCATTCCTATTTGCCTGGCAATTTCGGCACGGTTAAGGATGGGATTGGATAGCCAGGATAGCATGATTAACTGTTTAAATAGTTCTTAATACCTTGAAAGAAGTTTGCACGTTCTTTCAATTGGCTAATAACCTGCTCATCTCGAAACACCCGGAATTTTATGTAATCTCTTTCGGTAATTTCCCGGGCGTAGTTTTCTTGATCGTTATAGGTTTCAACAGCCAAAAATACCAAATTTGCGCTATTTAAGTCAGTACAAAACAGTTGGAATTGAACCTGAATATAGTATTTTTTAAACGTCTTTTGAATGATCGGTAAATATTCCGATTGTTCAGCAAACCTAAGCGGCTCAATTATTTCCAAGAAATCGGTTAATGACAATGTTTTTAGCTCATCAAAATCAATAACCTCATCTTTTCCAAGGATTGCAAAGTCCAAAGTAGAAATACAAACATCGATTTCTTTTGAGGCTCTTTTTATCTGGCTGTAGAAATCGTCTGGAAGTTGTTTAAAATAGGCTTCTTCCAAGATAAAACCAGATCGTAGTTGATCAATTGGGCTGGCCAAAGCATTGTAATAAGGCTTGTCAATAGCTACAAACTTTCGAATTAAATCCTGAAAGCCTTTAGTATCTTTACCCATTAGTAGGGTGTTTGCGTCACCGCTTCCAATTACTAAGTTCATAGCTTGCCTTTTTGTTTGAGGTTGGAATACATTATTTCGATTTGCTTATCTGAGGCGTCGTCAATGCGACCTAAATTAAAGTGCTGTAGGGTAGAGTTCATAATTTTTACATCCTGAACTAAGTAGTTTGTAACTGATAGCCTTTTTTCGGATGGTTTCTTTTCTGTTGTTTCGCCCTTGCTTGCGTCAGCGTCAGGGTCTTCGCCTGTAGCTATTTTGTAGGCATTAAGCAAAGCGTATTTTCTGGCATATGTCGAAGCCTTGCCAAATCCTTTGTCACCTGAATCTAACCCATGACCGTAAGACTCAACCTCTATTTTTTCGTTAGTATCTTCAAGGTTCACAAATACCACGATCATTTTTATGATAAATGAGTAAGTGATTTTTTCGGTTTCCTTAACGACCGTTCTTATTACTTCGTGGCTAACAAGTTCCTGCTTAATAGGAATAGACACCACTTTAAACTTCTGTTCGGCTTCTTTGACCTTCTTTGTAACCATAAGATCGGAGACGGCCTTATAAGAATAGCTGCCAGTTCCAACGGTCATGTCTTTTTCTATAGACTTTATCTCATCCGAAATCAATTGAATTTTTTCGTAAAGAGATATTTTGATTTGGTTTTCCATAATTGTAATGTTTTTATCGTTAAATTTACTTATAATTTTCTTAAACTCAAAAGTTTATCTTTAATTTCTTGCTTGCGAATTGAAATAATCGTATCCTTTTCGCTGGTCAAAGTGTCCTGCTTGAAATACAGTGGGGCGTAATAGTCGTTAAATATCCGGCATTCCAAAAGATATTTGTTATCAGGTAATTCGATTAAGGCAACATAGTTCTTTGGCTTGCTAATATAGCTGTTGAGCTTACAACTGGTTAGCGTAATGGCTAATAATAGGATGGTTAAGAGTGTTTTCATGCTACTTAATTATTATTCCTTTTTCGTGATCGTAAACGGTTGGTTCGTCTGTTTCTTCTTCAATTTCTTGGTAGTAGTCGCAATTATCCATGTCGCTACATTCAACAGAATAGGCACTAATTAAAGTAGGTATAACCATTCCTTTATCGAAGCAAAACGGGCAACATGTAGGAGCTTGTTTTGCTGTTATTACTTTTTGAAAATAAGTATTCGATATCATAATTTAGATTTTAAACGTTTATTTTCTATTTTTGCTTTCCGGTAATCATTTCTTATTGCTTTGGCAGATAAGAAAAGTAGGTTAAGAACAAATACTCCAATTGAGATAGTTAAGAAGGTTGTCATTTCATTTTGAATTTAGGATGATTGTCTCTAATCCTTTTTTCGGAAACTTTAAGCCTCCAATATAGTAGGGCAAAAGCGACTACTAAGCCAGCAATCCTGACAAGTTCGTAATTAGTTTGATCTGACATAGCCTAATTGTTTTTGCAACGATTTAATAATTCTCTTGCGATCTTCTACGCATTCCTGACGGGTTGCGATGAGTTCGGAGTGAATGACTAAGTTCTTTAACATCTTAGCGTCTCTTTCAGAAAGTTGTTCAACTGTTTTCATATCATTAATTATTAAGTGCTTTTACTATCCCTATTCTTATAGCTTGGTTGTTATCCCTAAGGATATCACAAAGCAGAGCAATGTTGTAATGAATCTTATCCCTTAACTTTAATTGTTCCTCAGTAGCTTTTTGCCAATCGGAAACCTGACAAGCATTTTTAATCATGTCGGCAGTTTTCGAAATACCACGATGAAACACACTTTTATTTGAGCAATTTTCAAACAACGCCCCACACATTTTTTTGTAAGAGTCGCCGGAATCATTGCGATATTTAAGGAGTTCGTCATATAACCATTTGTACATTTCGACCTTTAATTTAGGATCAATATTTAAGGCTATGTCAATTATTACAAAAGGATGGGCCCAACGTTCGCCGGTTTTACCTCTCTTTGATTTTATCACTTCGCCAAATTGCGACTTGAGCTCCGTTAAAAATTCCTGTGTCGAGCTCGAATTATACCATGAATCATAGTTAAATATCTTCATGTCGTTAGCAATCCGGTATTTATTGCCAATCAAAAGAAGATCGTTAACGCTTAAAAACTCCGTTAGGTTACTTTGGCGAATTGTTCCGTTAAGCAATTTACGTTCTAAAAAAACTTCTGTTTTCATATTTAATAGGTAATATTTTGTACAAATATAATTAACCTTTTGGAATAGTCAATAGTTTTTGTAAAATTAATTTAATTAAAATAAAAAAAGCCTACCAAAAATGATAGGCTTCAAATATAGAGAATAGGGTTATCGTTGCAGCCGGCGAAGGTTGGCGAGATGTTTATCGACCTGGTCGGCGTGTTGCTTTGCATTGGCTGTGAATTCAGCGGCTTTGACTAATTTTAAAGTGATTGTTTTCATGGTGTAATGTTTTTAGGTTGTACGTGGAATAGGGCGAAAGGTTGCGTTATTTGTTATCAATGATAAAATTAATCTTATCAATTTTTAAACACTCCTTTTTGTGCTTTGCCGCCGCTGGATAGCTTATATTCTTATTTTTAGCGTAAGAGGTTAAAGTTTTTAAACCCAAAATGACTGAAATGTCTTTTACGATATTGGCGAGTTCTATATTTTCAACTTCGCCTTTATGTATACATTCCATTAATCTAGAATATATTATCTCGCTTCGTGTCATATGGTTTAAAATTTTAAACTACGTTTATTAGTATGTTATAACCAACCTTAAAAGACAGCCGTCCATTGTTCAGCAATTGCCCTAGCTATTCCAGTGTAAGTTTTTGAACGTAATTTTTGACGGTCTTTTGAAGGTGGCATTTTCCAAATTAAATTTTCTCTACCTTCAACAATATTGGTAGGTTTTAATTCAGGTAAGTTTTTAAGCCAAAGCCAAGTTTCTTTAGTTTCACCATGCCCAAATTGCCAAGGGTGTATGGTTTGACTTCGTTTGCCTATATATCGTTGCATTATTGTTTTGGGCTGCTCTAAAGCCACATGGTCGCAAACCTTACAAGCTTCATCCCATGCTTTTTTACACAATTCTACACCATCAACTCTTTCAAAGCTATTCCAGTACCAACGGTTTCCACAAAGTGCCGTAAAAGTGCAAGGTGGGTGTAAAATAATCATATCCCATTTTCGTAAGTTAATAGCTTGGAATATGTCCATTTTTAAGTGAAATTCTGGCATTGAACCCGAACAATCCTGTAAGTCACACGAAAAAGCATTATAGCCTCGTTGCCTTAATTCCATTGTAATTGCCTGGCTTTCTTCAAACCCAACAAGAATAAAAGGCTGGTTATAACATGCCGTATAGTGCATACCGGGTTCAGTAGGTTGCGATTGTTCCGTGCTTTTATTTTCAGTCATTGTAAATTTATATTTTAGTTTTTCAAAATCCGGTACGCCACCATACGGCCAACGTTAGCACCCATTCGAAAGACGCAGCAGCACATCGGCATGGCACGGCTTATTTAATGAGCAAAAACATGATAGATTTTTACCTTTAAGAATTGAATAGTCTGGAATAGTTGGAAGCCATTTAGGTAATTTACCAGTAATCCATTGTTCATAAAGGTTTACAATATCTTCAATTGAAAAACCACCGCAAACACTCCAATAACACCATGGGTCACCTACTATTTTACCAGTTTTATAATATAAAATCCACCCATCAGGTGTTAATTTGAAAGGGTTTCCAAACTTTGTAGGTCTACCAACATATACAGTATTTTCAGGTGTTTTATATCCTTTAGCTCTCGAACGCTGAAAACGAACGGGTGCTAACACGCGGTCAAACGCTAGTTTTGCCGTGCCTTGTGGATAAGTTTGTAAGTCTTTCATATTTAGTGTTTCAATTTAAATTTAGTGATGCAAAACCAGACGTTTACCGCCACCGTTAGCCGTCAGTTTAAGACGCTACTTTCAACATTTCTGGGTTATCATAAATATTGCCGATTATTATCCTATCATCAAAATAATAGATTGAATTTATTGGGAAAAAATCGCCCAAATATCCATCTACTCCAATATTTTGAATCCCAAAACATCCATTATTAAAAAGAACAAGCCAGTTAAATAATTTTTTATCGTGGATATGCTGTAAAATATCTCCTGTAAATACTCTTTGTTTTCTATTTTCAAAACATCCAGTAAATTCTTCTTTGCCTATAATATAATATCTTTTAAATGATGTTTCAATTGCAAATTTTGCTGCACCCGAAAAAATACAGGAATAATCAAAGTCTTTAGAAGCGATAGTCCCAGTATCTTCATGTTGCATATAAATTTTAAATCTTATTTCTTTTTCCATATTCTTGAATATTAATTAGTTACTAATAAAAACCGAACGGCTAACACGTGGTATAAAACAGTTGGGGTTTAGTGGTTTGCCAAACCTGGGAGTACGTAGCAAGTGTTTTGTAACTTGACAGGGTTGTACTTCGCATTCCCATCCGCTTTCATACCACCACCGTTAGGGGTAATGTGCCTGAATTAAGGGCGTACCTCAGTTTTCAAAACATCCTGCAGCCACTCATTTAAGCTCAATCCTTTAGAATCCGCTTTATCTTTGCATTCCTTAATTAATGTTTTGGGTATCTTGTTTGGTAAGATTGCTTTTGGTTCTTTAGTCTGTTTCATGTAATTTATTTTGATGCTAAATTATACAATAATTATATAATACGCAAATATTTTTGATAAAAATAAAGCATAAAAAAACCGGACGACTTTCGCAAGCTGTCCGGTTAAAAACATTACAATTATTTAAACTAAAACCTAATTAAATGATCTTTATTAATATCGTTACAATAGCAGTTAAAATAGAACCTATGCCTATACCTTGCCACCGTTTTAGCTTTTTATCTTTATCCTGATTGTCCATTTTCGCCTGTTCGCCCTCTAAAAATGCATTTATATAATTAACTGAGCAGGTATCTAAGTCGTTTGATAGTTGTATTTCTCGCCTGGTTAACATCTGATTGACGGAATCCTGATATTGAATAACTAGTACCGATTTATTGAGATCGTCCGAACAGTGGCTTAATTTTAATGAATCTGATTTGTCAGGATGTGATTGTACAAAAGAGCTATCTTTATGAGTTGGCAGAAAGTTGATATTTGGATATAAAGAAGCCTGGATAAATCTTTGTTTCCAGAATAGTACCATCGAATCCTTTTGAGCCAACTGATTTTTAAATTCAGTTGAATCTTTTTGAGTCGGGTAAATAGTCGGGGCTGGTACGATTGTATTAGGTTTTGGCTTTTCAAAATACGCACGAATGAAATAACCTCCGATGCCTGAAAGTATTATGATAGTTAAAATGATTAGGAGCTTATCACGTAGTTTCATAGTAGATTATTAAATCTGAAAATAAAAATAATAAATATAGCAATCGCAACAACTAATATCAGGGCTGCGTAAAAATGTCCCATGTTCTGCTTGTGGGTAATTTTTATCATTTTATTTAGGGTTAAGTAGTTTTCTCCACAGTTGATAAAATAGCCATACACCGGCCCCGAATAATAAGAAACATACTCCAAAGAATAAAACAATCATAAGGGTAAAAAATCCGGTCATCCATAAAGCTAAAAACACACAACACAATATAAGTGTACCAAGCAGGTGGAATAGGTCGCTAAACGGTACAATGATAAAGTAAAGGAATGTATTCATGTTACCTTTATTAACCCAACTTACTTGAGGGTCAATAAACTTGTTTCCTTTGAATCGTTTAAACCAACTATCGTTAAAGTTTTCAGGCACCCTGATAATATCACGGGTAATCCAAAGGCAACCAATTAAAAAGATTAGTAGGTATGTCATATCATTTCGATTTTAGTTATATGCCTAATTACATACTCGCCGCTTTCCAAATCTCGCATTTCAATATAATCAGTAAATATGTCGGTAATTATTCCGATGCGTTTTTTTAGATGAGACTTTTCGTACCAGACTTTCATACCACCTCCAGTATTTTATCAACACAATTATTAATTTGAACTCGAATAGCTCTTGGTAGAATAATACAACCATTTGAAGCCGTTCCGGGATTTGAGATACTGTCACCATGTATCATGAATGCTGACCTGCCGAACATATTATTTCCCATTTTTGGGTAAAGAGGTATTGAATAAGGACCAGTATGAGGATTATCGGTAGGCTTGCCAATGACATAGAATCCTTTTGGTAAAGGGCCAACCATTTTAACTGATTCCATTGCAGGGTTGTTTTTGCCTTCGCCGTGTCCAGCGTATCCTTTGCCAATTACCACACCTGAATTAGTTGTTAGCTCGCCTGTTAATTGGTTGTATTTCATAGCGATTTTTTTGTAAAAGTAAGCTATTTATTTGATATTTCAATTAACTTTTAAATATAGTTGATTACTAATTGTTTATTGGTGAGTTACCTGAGTTAAGAGATAGTTAGTTTAATCCTAACTTAAAACAGTCAGGTTAAAACTATCTCTTTCTTTGTTTCCCGGAGCCGCTCCTTCGTTTTGAGATCCCTAATACAGTTATGGTATTTTGGTTTAATGGCTGCTCTCAATCGACATAACCGACCGTCATATATACACGCTCCATTTTTGTTCTCGTGTTAGGCTTTATATGAATCCCACAGTGACCTTTAGATTTAATACGCTGCTGTTAACCCGACCATATTAAAACAAAAAATCCGAAAAGAAGCGACCTTTCCGGATTAATTGTGCTTTAAAGCATAGGGAGTTAACCTATTTATCGTATCGGACAAGTCGCTTTTGTCTCAAATTTTCTGATGTAAAAGTAACAATTATTTTCTTGAAATCAAAATACTATTTTTTATTCCTATAATTATGATGTTCGGTTAAATCGGAATTCATTTCATTTAGTTCTTCCGGGTCAATCTTGCCACCCATTTTAATAAAGATCATTTGAACTATTTTATTGGTCTGGTTCGATGTTCTAAATATCTGTTCGTGGCGTATTCGATCCTCTTCGACCATGTCATCAATTCGCCTGTTTAAAGTCGTTTCAACCATTGTTAATTCTGTATGTGTAGCACGTTCTTTAATATCTTTTTTAACCTCTTCTTTATCTTTATTGATTACCACTGTAATTGTAGCAACCGCACAAACTAGCAATGTAACACCTAGAACGTATGAAAGTTTTTCTTTGTCTAAAAGTATATAAAGAAAGGTCACTGTGGCTATTGTTACAGCTAAGGCCGCCATGTTGGCCCATACGTTTTTGAATCCTATCATGTCTGAAAAATTTTAAGGCATTTATTAATAATTATAACGATTTTGTCAAAGAAAGTGCAAATAAATATTGTAAACCATATTGTAAAGCTAAAAATCACTATTAAGATATAACAATGATTGTATATGTCGTAATGTTCTTTTGTTAAGAAAATAAGCACTACATTAAAAGCAATCAGTTCTAATTTAAAGGTTACGACACCCCAACTTAAAAGCGTTTTAAATACAGTACTGAAATAATTCTTGGGCCCAATTAATAAAGCGATAATAAAACCATGTTCCCGGATAAAGTAAAACGACTTCCAGAAATTAGAAGTCCCACCGGCAAAACCTATGATACATAAAACCAAGTAGGTTAACAGAATTATTTCAATAGTGTATAACTTTCTCATCTCGGCGGATCGGTTGGATCAGGTTGAATCGGGGGCGTGTCTTTTGGTGGGTCAGGTAATTTTCTCATCTTTTTTGGGTTTTAAAAATTCCCGGAAAATCTACATTAACCGGGTCTTTTTGGTTTTTACTTTACTGCTGGTTGTGCAGGTGCAAAGAAAGTTGTTGAGAAATAAATAATAACAACTGTTAAAATCGTTTTACCTAACAACAACCAATCAACGGCTCCATTAGTAACCAAACTACCGACTATTGGCTCAATAGCAGCTAAGGCTGATAAAATTAAAGTACTAACAACGTCACGCCAATCAAAAACGTTATCATCTGAAACAGACGGAAAAATAACGTTCTTAACAAAATAACCAATACCTACAATTAAGGTAGTAATAATGGTAGCAGCCCAAACAACATTGCCGCTTTGTAATGCTGCGAAGATTACACTAACCATCAACAGGATCCCTTTTACAATTTTTGAATTCATAATATAAAATTTAAGGTTTAAAAATGTTATCTCTTATAAATTTTGTCAATGCAATTTTTTCATCACTTGTTAGATTTTTTGTAAAGTTTTGGCTAAGTAAATTAGTGACAAATTCACCCCACCATACACCTCGACTAAGTTTTCCAACGTCTCCATAGGATTTTATTCTGTCTAATTTACTAACACAAATTGTCGTGTCATTCTCATTTACACGGGTCTCAATAACGTCATGGCAATCTATTAATATGTAGCTCATTTGCTTAAATCAGTTAATACATACTCATCCATAGTGCCATCAGCATTCTTACGGCGTGTAATGGATTGTAATTTAAACCAAGGCACAACCGTCCATGTTTTTTTTACATAAATCAACTGGCCGTCGTTGGTTACATATACCAATGGCAACTTTTTAAAATAGTTAAGCTGAGCCGTGTCGAGTTGGCTAGGATCGTTACAAATTGATAATGCCAATCTAAGTTTATTATTAGCAATCAAAACGGTATCTAACATGTATTTATAAACTCTTACTTGTGCTTTGTAAAGCCCCGTATCAGTTACAAGTTTATTGATCTGAGTCGTTAATTTATTATTGTCATTTGTTACCGATGTAACGGTATTTTTAACGGCTGTTAATACAGTTTTGAAGCTGTCAATAGTATTTTGATATGGTGTATAATTACAATTACCTGCCAACGCTCCGTAAACTTCAAACTCCCAAATTGAAAAGCCGTACTTATCCGATCGGATAAGGCAATTTATTCGTATATACCTACCTGATCCGGTTAAAGAAAGATTATTTGTTGCTGATGAGTTATTTGAATAAGTATAAATAGTTGTCCATTTTGTAGCGTCGTTCGATATTTGGATGGTATAGGATTTTGCTTTTGAATCCTCCCATGTTATATTACATCCGGTTAAATTATAGGCATTCCCTAAGTCGACTTGTATCCATTGGTTATCTGAAAATGAACTGCTCCAACGGGTGTTTAGGTTACCATCTACAATGGACTTAGCTGAATAATAGTTGTTTTCTAAAGATGAGCAGGTTACAGTTTTGTTTAAAGCAATGTTTTGGGCATTTGCTGTTAAACCTGCAAAAATAGTGGTTAAAAAAAGGATTAGTTTTTTCATGTTAATTTTCTTTACGTACAATAATTAATGATCCGTAAGGCTGTATAGTTCTACTTGTTCCAAAATCTGCACCAGTTAAATCAATATAATCTGAATATGGTA
>Ga0302321_100004731_pt1 | contig 11832 bp, 12 predicted proteins | sample Fen_T0_1_FD_202505 | JGI IMG/M metagenome (GOLD analysis project Ga0302321, IMG submission 202505) | Peat permafrost microbial communities from Stordalen Mire near Abisko, Sweden - Fen_T0_1 | ecosystem: Environmental > Terrestrial > Soil > Wetlands > Permafrost | place: Sweden: Abisko...
CTTCCATCTCGACGACCTGGCTGGCCGGCACGATCTCCACGTTCGGGGGAATCGGTCCGCCGGCTACCTCGGCAATCCGCTCCGGAATGCCGACGAGCAGCACCCGGTCCGCAGGGTGGGCCCGGGCCCACGACAGAGTGCCCGAGACTATTTCGAGCGGTGCGTGGTCGCCGCCCATGGCGTCAACCGCGACGCGGATCGGGCCATCGCTAACGGTTCTGACCGTGCCCAGATCCACGCGCTCAGGCCTGCTGCTGCGGCTTTTCCTGCTTGATCTCGACCGTGGGCCGACCGTTGTAGTAGCCGCAAACCGGGCAGGCGTGGTGAACCTGCTTGGGCTGATGGCAGTGCGAGCACGGCTCGAGATGCGGGGTTGTGATCGCCAGATGCGCGCGGCGATCGCCCTGCCGGGCGTGTGAGACTCTCCTCTTCGGAACACCCATTGAAGTGCTTACTCCTTGTCGCTCCGGCGTGGCGCCTGCGGGGGGCCGGAAGGCTGGGCCGGTGAGGCGCCGGGGCGCGTTTCTTGGATCCGTGACGGGGTACGCCAAAGCATACCCTGCTCGTGGGGCCGACGCGGGAGTTTACCCGGTCTGGGCTCTCCCGTCATCCTCGAACATGCACGACGGTCACTGCAGCAGGCCTCGAAGCCCTTCGAGGCGCGGGTCGATGTCGTCATCCGGATGCTGATGTGGGCCGCTTGCGAGTTCCAGCCCGCAGACGATGCATAGGCCGGGGCAATCCTCGCGGCAGAGCGGCGCGATCGGCTCGGCCAGGATGATGAAGTCGCGGACATCGTCCTCGAGGTCCAGCTCGTGGTGGTCTGTCAGCCGCAGGGCGTCAGGCTCCTCGTCCACGGGGACCGGCGTGCCGCTGGTGACGTCGATCGTCGGCAGCGCCTCCTCGTCGATCTGGATCTCGACCGGCCATTCGATGTCGCGCAGGCAGCGGCTGCAGGTTTGGGCGATCGCCGTCCGAAGCCGGCCGCGCACCATCAGCCCGCGGTTCGTCCGCGTCAGCCGCAGCTCGCCCACGAGATCGCGCACCTGGGTCAGCTCCGCACCGAAATCGAGTGGCGGTGCCGAAATCCGGACGTCCCGAACGGAGCCGCCCGGCTCCCCCAGCAGCCCGGCGACGTTGAAAATGAGTGCCTCAGTCCCGGACGGGTTCCTCGGCGTCGGATTCGTCGTACTCGTCGTATTCTCCCTCGTCGTCGCCTTCCATTACCGCCGCCGAAGCCGCGGACGCGGCGGCTGCCGCGGCGGAACGACGATCGTCCAGCAGCTCCAGGCCCCGCTTGATTGTCTTGAGGGTGCGCATCACTTCCGACTCGAGGCCCACCAGAACCTCGGCGGCATAGTCGTCGGCACCGTGGCGGATTTCGTCGCTCTCGACCTGCGCCTGGCGCACGATCTCGTGACTCAGTTCCTCAGCCTGCCGGGTCAGCTCACGTTCCTCGATCAGGTACGTGGCTTGCTCCTGGGCCCTGGCCAGGATCTGCTCGGCTTCCTCGCGTGCGCCCTCCAGCAGCCGTTCGACCTCATTGGTCACGCGCCGAGCGGACTTGACCTCCTCCGGGATCGTGACGCGCAGCTGGTCGATCCACTCCAGCGCGTCGCTCTGGTTGATGATGACGTTGTCGCCGAAGGGGACCCGCCTGCCGTTTGCGACGAGTGCCTCCAGGCGCTCGATGAGCACGATTATGTCTATCGGTCGGGCCCTCCTTGGGCAGGTGGCAAGGGCTGCCGGTCCGCTCGATTATAGTCCCCGGCTCCGGGCTGCCAGATGCCGGACGACCGTTTCGGGAACCATCTGGCCTACGTCGCCCCCGAACGCCGCGATCTCCTTCACCAGGCTCGAACTCAAGTAGCTGTGCTCGAGGGCCGTCATGAAGAAGACGGTATCGACATCGGGCGCGAGTTTTCTATTCGTATGGGCCATCTGCAGTTCCGACTCGAAATCCGAAACGGCGCGAAGACCACGGACGATGATGGTCGCGCCGCGCTTCCGGCAGAAGTCCACGGTCAGCCCGTCGAACATCTCAACGTCGATTCTCGAGGCCACGTCCGGCGCGCACGACTCCAGGAGCGTCTCGCGAATGACCATCACGCGCTCTTCCGGAGGGAGAGCCGGACTCGACTTGTGAGGATTGACCAGCACGCCCAGGATCACACGATCGAACACGGCCGCCGCACGCGAGACGACATCGAGGTGGCCGTACGTGATCGGATCGAACGAGCCCGGATAAACGGCGACCTTCACCTGACTGGCTCCTCCGACGGACGGTAGAAAGTGAGAGCGGTCTCACCAAAGCGACGGGTCCGGACTGATGCTAGCAGCCCAACCGCGTCGGGTGGAGGTGTCCGCCAGAAATGCTTGGCGATCACCCAGGCGTCCGCGGTCAAGAGTCCGCGATCGGCCGCCCCGAGACAGGCCAGCGCACCATCCATCAGCGCCGTTTCGGAGTAAGGCGGATCGACCAGAACGACATCGAACGGGCCGTCCGAGAGGGCTCGATCTCGAAGATAGGCGATCGCGTCGGAACGGACCACGCCGGCGCGCTCGGCCAGGTGAGTGGAGTCGAGGTTCTCGGCGACGGTGCGGGCCGCGTTCTGATCGTGTTCCACGAACACCGCACGTGCAGCGCCGCGAGACAGGGCCTCGATCCCACCTGCCCCCGATCCGGCGAACAGGTCGAGCACGACGGCATCGATCAGATCGGGCTCCAGGATCGCGAACAGCGTCTGCTTGACCCGGTCGGCCAGCGGCCGCGTGCCCTCGCCCGGGGCCCGGAGACGGAGCCCTCTGGCGGAACCGGCGATGACCCTGCCGGCCTCAGCCATGTCGATCGCTCGCCGCGGCTTCGACGGCCGGACCGCCGTCGGCGTCCAGATCGGCCAGAACCTCGCCCGCGCCAACGCGAGCCAACCAGCCCCCGCGCAGCTCGGCGGCCAGCGCCTCGTTGCCCGGAAGAAGGAGGCCGGACTCATCGACGAGCCGTTCTGCCACGGCGCGGGCGGCGACCGCACGGGCCCGATCCGCGTCCGACCTGAGCGAAGCGATGCGCAGAGTCGGCAGGCCGCTCTGGTGCAAACCCAGCAATTCACCCTCGCGCCGCAGCTCCAGGTCCAGTTCCGCCAGCTCGAACCCGTCGTTGTGGGCCTCGAGAGCCTTGAGGCGGGCCTGGGCCGTGGGGTCATTCGAATCGGACACGAGGATGCAGTAGGACTGGGCTTCGCCACGACCGACGCGGCCGCGGAGCTGGTGGAGCTGGGCCAGGCCGAAGCGATCCGCGTCGAGGATTAGCATCACACTGGCCTCGGGGACATCCACGCCCACTTCCAGAACCGTCGTCCCGACCAGCACGTCGAGTTCGCCACGGCGGAACAGATCCATCGTGGCGTCGCGCGTGGCGGCCTTCATCTGGCCGTGGACCACGCCGACGCGGATGGCCGGCTCGGCCGCCAGACCCTGCCGCGCGGCCGCTTCGGCCAGCTGGTGCGGGAGGGCAGCCGCCACCTCGTCGGCGGACCGGGCGGCCGTTTCCTCGTCCTCCTCCACCAGAGGCACAACCACGAAGGCGCGGTGACCGGCCCTGACCTCGCGCACGATCAGCGGATACGCGCCTCGGCTGGGATCGTCTCTCGCGCCGGCGAGATCGGCCGTGTGCCGGATGCCCGTCCCGATCCGAAGCCGCCCGGCCGGCAGCGACCGCAGGTCCGACACGTCCAGGTCGGCGAGCATGATCTGCCCCAGCGTCCTTGGTATCGGCGTCGCCGTCATCAGCAGAACGTGGGGCGAGCGCCCCTTCGCGCCGAGGGCCTCGCGCTGGGCAACGCCGAACCGATGCTGCTCGTCAACCACGGCCAGCGCCAGGTCGGCGAATGTGACCGACTCCTGGACCAGAGCGTGCGTCCCAACCACAACCAAACCCGCCGTCAAGCCCAGCAGCCCGCCGCCGGCCGACGGCGCCGCCAGCTGTTCGATCGCGGCACGCCGATCTGCCGCCGGCAGAGTCCCGGTCAAGAGGGTCACGCCGTGACCGAGCGGCTCGAGAAGACGCCTCAAGGCCACGGCATGCTGGCGGGCCAGCAGGTCGGTCGGAGCAAGGAGCGCACCTTGCCGTCCGGCGTCCGCGACGAACGCCAGAGCAAGCGCCGCGACGGCGGTCTTGCCGGATCCGACGTCGCCTTGCAGGAGCCGCATCATCGGCCGTGTCCGTCCCAGGTCGGCTGCGATTGCCGCGACCGCGTCGGCCTGATCCGAAGTGAGATGCGCCGGTTCGGCGACACCGGAACGAGCCCGAACCTGTTCGGTCAGGACTCCCTCTACCAGGCCCACGGCCAGGTCGATCCGGTCCGGCGGCACGTCCACGCGCTCTCCGACCGCCTTGCGTCGCCCGCGCTCCCGCGCCACCATGCCCACCTGCAACGCCAGCAGCTCGTCGAAGCCCAGCCGGCGCAAGGCCGCGTCGCGTGCCGGGAAGCTTTCGGGAAAATGCGCGCTTTCGAGTGCGGCCGCGATGGACATCAGCGGCGGAGCGGTCATCGCGGACACGGCGGCGGCATCGTCCGCGACGTCGGGCTTGCCCCGGCGAGCCGCTCCGGGCTCACCCTGGCGAGCCGCGCCGGCCGGAAGGTACTCCGGGTAGCTCGCCCCGACCCGGTCGAGGGCCTGACGTATGGCACGACGCAGCGTGGCGGCGGTCAACCCGGCGGTCAGCCGGTACACGGGCACGATCCTGCCGGCATGGAGCAGCGCCGATCCGTCATCGGGCTGGAATTCCGGGTTATCGAGCGTTGTGGTGAAACCGCGATGTCGGATCTTGCCGCTGATTACGACCCACGTCCCTTCGCGGAGACGGCCGGCGATGAACCGCCGCCCAAACCAGGTCGCTTCAACCTCGCCGGTTTCGTCGCCGAGGTAAGCCGTGGTCCGCTCGACGCGCCTCCTGAACGTCTGCTCGACCCGGACTCCTCGAACCTGGAGTCGGGCGCTGGCAATCTCGCCGTCACGTACTCGCGCGAGATCCCCGGCCGTGCTGAGTTCGCGCAGGTCGTCGTAGCGGCGAGGCAGGTGGAACAGAAGGTCGCGGACCGTCTTGATGCCGAGCCGGGGCCCAACGCGGCGAAGGACCGCCGCACCGGAGATGCCGCTGGACCCGATCGGAGTCGCGGGGGTGACTGGGCCCGACGGCTTGCTCGGCACCGTGCCTGCACCCGAACCGCCGCGCCCTCGTTTCGGCGAAGTGCCGGGCTCGCGCGCCACGACTGCCCTACTCCGCCGCGATCAGATACCGGTAATGCGGCTGCCCGCCGTGGACAACCTCTACCTCGACGCCGGCGCGCCACTCCCCTATCCGGTGCGCAACCGCCTCCGCGTCGGCCAGGTCGGACGAGTCGCCGTAGTAGAGCGTGATCAACTCGAAGCCGGGCTCCAGGGCCTCGAGCGCGCTCAGGATCGCCTTCAAGCGGTCGCCGTTGACCGCGAGCAGGCCGTCGTCCGGATCCAGAACGATCGTCTGCCCGGTCTTGACCTTGCGCCCGCCGATCGTGGCATCGCGCACCGCCTCCGTGACCTGGAGAGTCTGGACGGCCCGCCCGGCCAGCGTCATGACCTCCGCGTTGACCGTGGCATCACGGTCGGGGTCCAGCGCGAGAAGTGCCGCAAAGCCTTCGGCCGCGTTCCTCGTCGGCACGACGCGAACCACCCGGCTCGTCAACTCCGAAGCCTGCCGCGCGGCCAGGACCACGTTCGGATTGTTGGGCAGCAGCAGGATCTCGTCGGCGGCGACCCTCTCCACCGCATCGAGCAGCTCCCCGGTCGAGGGGTTGTTGCTCTGGCCGCCGTGGACCACCCCAGCCACACCGTATGAATCGAAGATGCGGGCCAGTCCGTCGCCGGCCGCGACCGCCACCACGGCGAGTGGGACCTTCACCCGCGCCGCCGCCTGGCTCGGCTCGCGGCCGTTCGAACCGTTCGCGCCGTTCGCGCCGTTCGTACCCATGGCAGCCGAGCCGTCCGCGGCCGCCTCATACATGACCACATCGACATGCGGCCTGCCCTCGTGATGGGACGCCTTCGTCCGATGATCGATGGGGACGGCAACCGTCTCCGCAGCACGCTTTTCGCGGACCTCGTGCGACTGCGCATCGAGGTTCTCCACGGTGATCCGCGTCAGGGCCCCCATCGATAGGCCCAGGGCGATGATCGCGTCGGGTCTGTCGTTGTGAACATGAACCTTCACCGCCCTGGAGTCGCCGGCGACGAGCACGGACTCGCCCATCTTCTCGAGCTCGCCCCGCAGCCGGTCCACGTCGAGGGGAGCGCTGCGCGCCTGCAAGAGGAACATCGTCTCGTAGCCAAAGCCCTCGTCAGTGTGCGCGACAACCTCCGCGGCACGCTCGACGGTCGGGACCTCGACCGCGACTGCCACCGAGTCACGCGACACCATGTACTGCAGGGTCCCCTCGAGGATCCGGTAGAGACCCTGGCCGCCCGCGTCCACGACGCCGGCGTCACGAAGGATCGGCAGCATCGACGGTGTCTTGGCCACGGCCAGGCGCGCTCCCTCGACCGCCGCAGCGAGGACGTCCTCCAGATCGCCGCCCTCTTCGGCGGAGATGACGGCGGCCGCGGCGGATTCCCGCATCACGGTCAGGATCGTTCCCTCTACCGGCTTGGCGACGGCCTTGTAGGCGGTCGCCGCACCCTGCGTCAACGCGTGCGCCAGATCCGGGCCGGTGAAATGGCGCTTCCCACCAAGCCCCTCGGCCATGCCTCGGAAGATCTGGGATGCGATGACACCCGAATTGCCGCGCGCTCCCATCAGGGCCCCGTAGCTGATGGCTGCGGCGACGCGGTCGGCAGAACCATTCGACACGGCCTCGGCCTCGGCCAACGCCGCCTTGACCGTGGCCAGCATGTTGCTGCCCGTATCGCCGTCGGGGACCGGGAAGACGTTGAGCGCGTTGACCTCGTCAACGTGGGCCGCCAGGTTGGCGACCGCGCTTCGGTACGCCGCGAGCAGCCCGGCCCCATCTCCGGTTCGGCGCGTCATCGGTTGGCTCGCGTTGTCATCTGGGCTTGCGTTTCCTCGGCGCCGTCGCCCCCGCGGCCTCAGTCTGAACTCGTGAATCCATGACCTCAGGCACAGTGTGTTCCACCGAGTCGGCTCGCTCGATCGCCTCGGCATGCTCGATCGCCTCGGCGCGCTCGACCGCCGTCGGCTGATAGCGCAGCCCATCGACGTGGACGGTCAGACTCTCTACCTCCGCCCCGACGTAATGCGCCAGCGAGTAGCGGACCGCCGAGTCCACCTGACGGGCAACTTCGGCCACCGGAACGCCGAACGCGACCGTGATGAAGACATCCAGTCGAACCCCATCCTCAGTCGTGAGCCTTATCCCGGGCCGGTCCAAGCCGATCCAGCGCAGCAGGCGGCGGCTGAACGATGGGTCGGTGAAGCCGGACACGCCGTAGCTACCCTGCACGGCTGTCCGAACGATGTCTGCGATGGCTCGGCGGGTTACGATCGACCGACCGGCCATTGGGCGCTCCGGCATGCGCTACCACAACCTCCTGCCTGAGCGGTGGGAACGGTGTGCTATCATACCGCCCGCACCGACCCGGGTCGGGTCATTCCGAGGTCCCGGTCGGGACCGCGAACTCCGAGCACTTATTCGAGAGGTCCTATGGCTCGCTCTTGCGCCGTCTGCGGCAAGGTTTCGCTCGACGGCTTCAACGCGCAGTCGTCCGGGATGAACCGGGTCCGCGCGCATCGCCGCTTCAACGTGAACCTTCAGCAGGCGACCATCCAGGTCAAGGGCAAGGCCGTCAAGACCCTCGTCTGCACCCGCTGCCAGCGCACCCTATCGCGCGCGGAACAGTAAACCCGCCGGCCTTGCGGCCGGCCGATATCTCGCTTTTCGTTCGGCGTCGAGCACAAGCTCGGCGCCGATCACGATTCCCGGCCCGGTCAGACCACCGCGCCCCTAGGGCCTGAACCCGGCCGCCTCATGCGGCCCGCGCAAGTACCTCACTGACTTCCGAGGTGAACAGCGCGTCCATGGCCAGCAGGATTACCAGCTGCTCACCGAGCTTGGCGATGCCTCGCAGGTAGTGGGCATCGGTCGAGTCCGACACCGCCGCGGGCGTGGGCTCGATCGCGCCTTCCGGGAGGATGAGCACCTCGGACACGCCATCCACGATGAGGCCGACACGGATGTCGCCCGCACCGGCCACCACGATCCGGCTGGCCTTTGTCGCCTTCGAGTGGCTCAGTCCAAACCGGACCGCCAGGTCCACGATCGGGACGATGCGGCCGCGCAGGTTGATCACGCCCTCGACGTAGCTCGGGGCCTGAGGGACGACGGTGATCGGCTGGAGGCGGATGATCTCGTAGACCCGCGAGATGTCGAGTCCGTAGAGCTCTTCCTTCAGCTCGCAGACGACTATCTGATTCTCTTCCATCGGATTGCTCCTGGTTGAATGCTGAAGCGTAGGACGGCAGCGGTATGTGCCGTACCGCTGCCGTCCACTGGAAAGCTGTGTCAGGCGGCTCGAGCCCGCCGCTTCGGCGAGTTCGCGTAATCGACCACGCTTGCGATCGGCGCTACCGCGGTGTGAACGGCCGAGTCGGTGCGGAACCGGGCGACGACTTCGTCGAGCCGCTGAGCCATCTCGGCCAGGCTCGATGCGGAGGCGACAACCTCCTCGGCCTGTCCGGACATCTCTTCGGTCGCGGCGGAGACTTCCTCGGCCGAGGCCGAGTTCTCCTCGCTGATGGCAGCGATGGCCTGCACGGACCGGCTGACGGTGTCGGCCGATTCCGTCATCCGCGCCGCGGCGGAGTTCGTCTGCTGGGCAATCTGGGCGATCGCGTCCGAGGCGGAGACCACTCCCGTAGAAGCGACGCTCATCGCCTCGACGGCTGTGGTGATCCTGCCAACGGCCGACTTGGTCGCTTCGACCGCGGTTGCGATCTCGTCCAGCGAGGCGCCGGCCTGGTTGGCCAGAGCCGATCCCTGCTCGACTTCAGTCGCGCCCGATTGCATGGCGTTGACCGCCTCCTGCGTGCCGCTCTGGACCTCGCCGATAAGGGCGGCGATCTCCTTGGTGGCACGGCTGGATCGTTCGGCCAGCTTGCGGACCTCATCGGCGACGACGGCAAAACCCTTGCCTTGCTCGCCGGCGCGGGCCGCTTCGATGGCGGCGTTGAGGGCCAGGAGGTTGGTCTGTTCGGCGATGTCGTCGATCGTCTCGACGATGGCCCCGATCTGGTCTGACTTGGCGCCCAGCTCGGTGACCTTGGTGGAGGCCGTTTCGACCGTGACCTTGATGCGCTGCATCTCGTCAACGGTCTGACGCACGGCCGCACGGCCGCGATCGGCGGCGCTGGCCGCGCCGGCGACCACAATCTTGACCTCGTCGGAAGCGCTGCTCGCGCCGTTGATGGCTCCCGCCATCTCGGTCAAGGCGACCGACGCGGCTTCGACCTTACGGGTCGTGTCGGACGCTCCGGCGCCAACCTGGCCGATGATCGCGCTCATATCGACCGCGGCGTTCGAAGTCTCGCTCGAGGCCTTGGCCTGTTCGGAGGCCCCGGCCGCGACCTGGTTGATCGTCTGGGCAATCTGGGCCGAAGCCGTGCCCGACTGAGTGGCTGCGTTGTTCAAGTCGCCGGCCGTGCGAGTGACGTCTTCGGCGGCCATTCGGACGTCGCCGACGGTCTGGGTGAGACCGGCCCGGGCCTTCTCGTAAGACTCGATGGTGGCCTGAAGCTGGCCGAGCATCTTGTTGGTCACGACAGCGGTCTGACCGATCTCGTCGCTGCCGTACTTCTCGATTGCGTGGCTGACCGGGTGGACTTCCACGGTCAGGTCGTTGTCGGCGAATGCCGCCAATCCGTTCTCGAGGTACGTGGCGCAGTTGTCGGCCATGCTGGTGAGCGTCGTCTGGACGGCCTTGACACCGGTGGTGATGTTGCGCGCCAGGAACAGAGCCAGAGCCAGGCCGATTCCGATCGCGAAGCCGAGAAGGACGAGGACCAGCAGTTGGCCGCTGCTCACCGCCGATTCAACAGCGGCGTACTGAGTCTCGGCCAGGGCGCCCTTCTGAGTCAGGAGTGCGTCCATCGCGTCCGTGGACTTCGTGATCAGCGGCGTAGTTTCAGTTCCCATCCGGTCGTATGCGTCGGCGGTCTTGCCTTGTTCGACCAGAGCCAGCAGGGGCGGTCGTGCGGCGACCCAGGCATTGAAGTTGGACTCGATGGCGGCATATGACGCCTTTCCGGCGTCGGTCATGAGGGTCGGCTTCACCGAAGCCAGTAGATCCAGGACGGACTTGTCCGTCGTCTGCATCTCAGTAAGGATGTCGGCTCGCTTCGTGGCCGATGGCTCGAGCAAGTACTTGTTGAAGAGGACGCGATCCCACTGGAGGTCGCCGTATGCGCTACCAAGCGCCTTCAGAGGAAGCACCGTCTTGGTGTTCATTTCGGACGCTTGCGTGCCGGTAGTGGACAGGTTCATGTACGACACGCCGCCGATCACGGCGGCGAACGCGAGGAGCACCCCGGCCGTGCCAAGGAGTTTGGTTCTAATCGAAAGCTTCAATCCAGTGACCGCGGACTTGGCATGCATTGGTATCCCCTCCGTAGTGGATACAAGACTGGCACCTGTGGCCCGAGTAATCCCGGGCTCTTGTTGCGGTGGATGTCGGGCCGGAGCGAACCAGCCGCATACCGAAATGTGACTAGCGGCCTCGGGGCGGGCTGCCGTGGCCCGCGTGGTGCAATCCGTCAACGGCGCACGAAACGGCACCGATTTCGCTATAAGACCACGGCAAAGGTCCCAACTCGTGTCCGTAGATCGACGTATGACCGACCCGCGACCGGTGCGTTCCCGCACCACGTCCTCCTGGGATTGGACGGCGTGCCCGGCCGCGAACGATCCTCAGGAAGCCGACCCGGGCCCGATTCCCAGCTCCTGGCTGTCCAGCCAGACCGTGAACGGACCGTCTCCGACCAACTCAACGTCCATCTGAGCGCCGAATTTGCCCCTCTCCACGTGGATACCGTGGGCCTCGACGGCATCGCAGAACGAGTCGTACATCCTCTCGCCCTGGACAGGACCGGCTGCGGCCATGAACGATGGGCGCCGGCCGCGGCTCGAGTCGGCGTACAGCGTGAACTGGCTCACGATCAGAGCGGCGCCGCCGACATCCGCCACCGACAGGTTGGTCCGGCCGCCGGCATCGGCGAAGATGCGCAGCGCCACGACCCTTGCCGCCAGCGCGGCCGCGACCAGCTCATCGTCCGCGGGGGCCACCCCGACCAGCACCAACAGGCCCGGCCCTATCGTCCCGACGGCTCGCCCTTCGACCCTTACTTCCGCTCTGGAGACGCGCTGCAGGAGGGCTCGCATCGGCGCGGCCTAGTTGCTCAGCATGCCCGTTGCGCTACGCCAGCCGCCGCCCAGGATCGCCATCCAGGGCAACAGGTACAGGATGCTGCCCGACCCCCCGATCCAGCCGAATTGGTGCATGCCGTAGGCCAGGATCGCCCCCACGGCGGCGACGCCTAGACCCTGGGCCACGACCGCCCAGCGCACATGCCGCCGCAACCGCCGCAGCGCTCCAACATCGCCCTCTTCTTCGGCTTCGACCCCGGCCTCGATCTCCTCGTCGGCGATCTGGGCCATGAACCGTCGACCCCATCCCGGCGCGTGCATCACTGCGACATAGGCGAGAGAGGCGTAGACAACGCCGCCGACGATGTCCACGACCCAGTGCTCGCCCAGGTAGACGATGGCAAACCAGATGCAGGCCGTGTAG
>Ga0302321_100004733_pt1 | contig 11828 bp, 10 predicted proteins | sample Fen_T0_1_FD_202505 | JGI IMG/M metagenome (GOLD analysis project Ga0302321, IMG submission 202505) | Peat permafrost microbial communities from Stordalen Mire near Abisko, Sweden - Fen_T0_1 | ecosystem: Environmental > Terrestrial > Soil > Wetlands > Permafrost | place: Sweden: Abisko...
CGCCGCCGAAACCGTCGCCGCCGCTTCCGACCCCGCAGGCAGAAACCGACTCACCGATCGAACCGGGCAGCTGAACCGGCCTCGCAGTGGCCGGATCGGCGGAGGCGAGCGTGGCTCGGTCGGCAGCGACGTGCCCGCCGGCAGCGACGTGCCCGCCCGCGACCGGCCCGCCGGCGCCCTTCTACGGGACACCAGCCACAGTGGTACTAAGTTGCGAGTTGCGGATGCGGTCGGCTCTGCGAGCATCTCGAGCGCCCCCGCCGGGAGTGATTCGGGCGGAAACGGAGTGGTTCCGCGGTCAAACGGGCCGCATGAAGCACCGGCTGGGCATCCGCCAGTGGACGTCACCACTTACCACCGCCCCCACGAGTATTCCGGAGAAAGTGGCCGGAGGGCCGGAGAAAGTGGCCGGAGTGCCAAGGTTCAGGCCGGGGTTCAGGCTGGGGTTCAGGCTGGGGTTCAGGCTGGGGTCAGTGCCCGGACCGCCGGGGTCAGTGGCCGGAGGGCCGGAGAAAGTGGCCGGAGTGCCGGGGTTCAGGCTGGGGTTCAGGCTGGGGTTCAGGCTGGGGTTCAGGCTGGGGTTCAGGCTGGGGTTCAGGCTGGGGTTCAGGCTGGGGTTCAGGCTGGGGTCAGTGCCCAGACCGCCGGGGTCAGTGGCCGGAGGGCCGGAGAAAGTGGCCGGAGGGCCGAGGTTCAGGCCGGGGTCAGTGCCCAGACCGCCGGGGTCAGTGGCCGGAGGGCCGGAGAAAGTGGCCGGACTGCCGGGGTCCAGGCCGTGGCCGCCCTTGCGTCGGGCGCGGACATCGGCGGCGGCTCGGCTAACGAACAGCATCGGAGGCTGGCGACCCGCCGGTCGGCGAGCCGCAGGACGGCGCTCTCGGACGACGAAGGCGGCCCGGGCGACTCGCCGGCGAGCGACGCATTGTTCGCAGCCGAGCAAGCGTCGAAGGCGAAGGCACCGGCGCGGTCACTGGAGGCTCGCGGTGCCGGCGCCACGGACGTGCGCCGCGAACCGCACCCGAGCGTGGACGTGCGCCGCGGCTCCACCGCTGGGCTGCCGGAGTGGGAGCGCTGGCTGGCGTTCTGTGCCCGCATCGACGGCTACCCACGCCACCTGTCGATCCACTCCGGCGGCATGCTCGTGACCGCGGCGCCGCTGATCGACATCGCCCCGCTGGAGCGTGCCACCATGGCGGACCGTGTCGTCGTCCAGTTCGACAAGCGCGACGTGGAGACTCTCAAGCTGATCAAGCTGGACCTGCTCGGGCTGGGCATGCTGGCCGCGATCGACGAGACGCTCGCGTTGATCGAGCGCGATTGCGCCGCCCGCGTCGACCTCGACCGCCTGCCGGAGGACATCCCCGAGGTGTTCCGGATGCTCCAGGCCGCGGACACGGTCGGCGTCTTCCAGGTCGAGAGCCGGGCCCAGATGCAGACACTGCCGAAATCGAAGCCGGCCAACCTGGACGACCTGGTCGTCGAGGTGGCGATCATCCGCCCCGGCCCGATCCAGGGCAACGCCGTCCACCCCTACCTGCGACGCCGCCAGGGTCTCGAGCCGGTCGAGTACCTCCATCCCAGCCTCGAGCCCGTCCTGCGCGAGACCCTCGGCGTGATCCTGTACCAGGAGCAGGTCATGAATATCGCGATCATCGTCGCGGGCTTCACGCCGGGCGAGTCGGACGGGTTCCGGCGGGCGATGGGCACCTGGCGGTCGAGCAAGGAGATGGAGAAGCTCCACCGGCGTTTCGTCGACGGCTGCCGCTCCACCAACGGGCTAACGGACGAGCAAGCCGAGGAGCTGTTCCGCCGCGTTGCTGCCTTCGCCAGCTTCGGTTTCGCCAAGAGCCATGCTGCGGCTTTCGCCCGAACGGCATACGAGTCGGCCTTCCTCAAGCTGTTTTATCCGGCCCACTTCACGGTCGGGCTCATCAACGCCCAGCCGATGGGCTTCTATCCGGTGGAGGTCCTGATCAACGACGCCAAGCGCCACGGCGTCGCGGTTCTGCCGGTCGACATAAACGTCTCGAGCTACAAGACGACGACCGAGTGGGTGGGGCGCGATGGCGAGCCCGGGCAAGACGGCAGGCCAGGACGGCTCGCCGATCCACTCCCCGAGGACGCCGGTATCGCGCGGCGACCGCAGGCGGTTCGCTCGTCCGGCTGCGTCGTGCCGTCGAAGGCGTCGCGCGAGCGCTGGGCGGCCGAGTCCGCGTCGGGGTTCGGCATCAGGCTGGGCCTGCATCTCGTCAAGGGTATCGGCGAGGAGCACGCCGAGAAGCTCGACGCGGCGTCGGTAGGCGCGGCGCCGGCGGATCGACCCTATGATGACCGGCGTGGCACCAGATCATGAGAGCGCGGATCTCGGCTTCAGCTATCGCGGTCGCAAGAACGGCGACGTGGAGATCCTGCGCCACGGCCGCCAGGTCGTCTGCCTCCACGGCGATGACGCGGCTGATCTCCTTGCCAGGGTGGAGACGGCTAGCGAGTCGGACGTTCAGCAACTCCTGGCCAGGCTCACCGGCAACTACAAGCGCGGCAACGAGCGGTTGGCGAGTCTGCACCGACGCAACGGCGTCTGATATCGGGCGACCGGCTGCCGGAGGGCACAGTTCGTGAGCCCGCTACGCCGGGAGCCGTACCGGACGCTGGCGGACGTCGTAGCCCGCACGGATCTGCCCGAGGAAGTGATCGAGCGGCTGATCCGGGCCGGGGCACTCGATTCGCTCGGCCGGCCGCGGCGTGAGCTGCTCTGGCAGCTGCGCGAAACGATGGGCGCGACACGGCGGAGTTCGATCCCGGGACCGGCCGCGGGACGCCCGCTCGATCTGCGACTACCGCCCACGCCCGCGCCGGAGCTTCCGGCGCTCACCGAACGCGAGCGGCTCGGCGACTCGTACGCGGTGCTATCGCTCGACGCCCGCCACCAGGTGATCACGCTATTCCGGCCGGCGTTGGATCGGCTCGGCGCAGTGACGAACGCGTCGCTGGCCGACCGCGGGCCGGGGCCGGTCCGCATCGGCGGGCTGGTCGTTACCCGGCAGCATCCGATGACGGCGCGCGGCACGGTATTCCTAGCGCTGGAAGACGAGACGGGCATCGTCAACGTCACGCTCTGGCCGGATGCGTGGGCGCGGCTTCGGGGCGTCGTGCGACGCCACGCGCTCCTTTACGTGGACGGCATGCTGCAGCGCGAGGCCAGCGTCGTGAACGTGATCGCTCGCGAGATCAAGCCACTCCCCGAAGTTGCCGAATCGGCCGGCGGCCCGGAACGTCCCGAAGGCGTCCGGGCGCTCGGCTACAGCGGTATGCGCCGAAGCTGAGCGCCGGTTCGGGCTAGCGTCGAGCGGCGGATCGGGCGGGGCGGCGTTGCGACGGCCGGCTGCCGCCGGAGCGGGACGACGGCCGATTGTTCGGAGCGGAGGTCATGCTCAGGAAGCGCTTGTACCAGCCCGAGAGTGCCCCAATCAAGGCACCGAACCCGAGCGACTGGATGAGGAGCATCACGGCCAGGTTCAGCACGTCGCCGAAAGTGGCCTTGCTCGGCGTCCCGGTGTTGCCGGTTCCTCCCGCGGCGCCCGGCGCGGTCGAGCCGGCGGCCGACGCCGAAGCCGAAGCCGAAGCTGCCGGCGTCGCGGACGCGGCGGCAGGCGCGGAAGCCGAAGCGTTGGCAACCAGAGCCGATTGGCTGGGTGCGACGCTCGCCACGGCGCCGGACGCTGCCGGCGACGGAGAGGCGAAGAGCTCGCCCGTCGTGTTGGAGAACGTCCCCGAGTTCAACGTCACGACCACGACCAGCGACATCGTGGCGATAAATGCCGCGATCGCACCGGCCAGCCATGTCGCGCGCGGGGCAAAGAAGCCGGCGATCATCGGCGGCAGAAGCGGGACGGGGTAGAACAGGAACTGGTAGACCGCGGGCAGTATCGGGTCTTTGTTGGCGTCGGCGGCTCCGACGCGGGCCGACATGTAGACGGCGCCGGCGACGCACACGAGAAGCACCGGCCAGACTGCCTTGGACCGGAAGACCAGGTCCCCGATGTGGCGGACGTCGTCCACGTACGTCGGATTGCGGTACGCCGCACGAGCGGCGGCGAACATGCCCAGTCGACCGGCCGGCTGGCCGGGCTGGGCGGGCCGCTGGCCGCTGCGGGCCGGCTTTGAGGCGGCGGCCGCAGGAGCGTCGTCCGGGAGATTCGCGGCGGCCGCGGCTTCTTCCTGGGCCTGAAGGTACGCGCGGTACTTGCGGCGCGCCTCGGCTCGATCGGTGCTCTTGGCGCGGGCCACGACGTCTCCTTCGTTGAATGCCTGGAATTCGGGCGAGTTCGCGACGGAACTGCGCCGACGGAATGGTAGTCCATGGCGGCGCCGCTCACAGGCCGACGCGCCTCGGATAAGTCGCAGATAAGCGGCAGTTGAGTCCCGGTTTGGCGGTGCGGAGTACAAACGCAGCACCAACTCCCGCCGGAGAGGTCGTCTGAGGTGGTCCGATGCCTGCTCCGCGCGGGGTGGTTGCCCCGCTCTTCCTGCTCCTGTCAGCCGTTGCCACTGTCGCCGCGGCGATTCCGCCGCAACCCGCCAACGACGTTGCGTGGGCGCCGTCGGGCGGCCTGATGCTGGCCGAAGTTGTGACGGGCGGGGCTTCGGCATCGGACGAGTACATCGAGATCGCCAACGCCGGCCGGAACTCCGCGGACCTCGGCGGCTGCGAGGTCATCTACGTCACGGCGTCGGGGGCGACCACGACCCGCAAGGCGGCGTTTTCGGCGCCGACGGTGTTGAGCCCCGGCGAGCACTTGCTGATCGCCAACTCGGGCGGCGTCTTCGCCGAACTCGCCGACGCCACCTACTCCGGCGGGATATCCGCGGATGGGGGAGCGGTAGCCCTGCGCCATATCGGGGGCGAAGTGATCGACGCGGTCGGCTGGGGCACGGCGGCCAATTCGTACGTGGAGGGCACGGCCGCCCCCGCCCCGCCTGCCAGGTCGAGCATCGAGCGCTTGCCGGGAGGTTCGGGGGGTAATACTCGCGACACCAACGACAACGCGGCCGACTGGCACGTCCTGTCCTCGCCCATACCGCAGTCGTTGGCGCCAACTCGGACGCCGGCCCCGACCGGCACGCCCACCGATGCGCCAACCGGCACGCCCACCGAGCCGCCGGCGACCGCGACTCCGCCGGCGACCGCGACTCCGGCCGCGTCGGCGACTCCGGCGGAGACCGACGCTCCGGCCGCGACCGCGACTCAGGCGCAGACCGACGCTCCGACCGCGGCCGCCACCGCGACACGTGACGCAACCGGCACGCCGGAGCCTCCGACGCCGACGCCCACGGCGACCCGGACGCCCACGCCGACGCCCACGGCGACCCGGGCAGCAACGGCCACGCCGTCTCCCACCAGGACGCCGTCGCCGACCGCTACGCCGCTGCCGCAACTCACTACCATCGCCACCGCCCGTGCCGGTTCCGTTGGGGCCAGAGTCCACATTGCCGGCATAGTCACTGCCGGACCCGGCGTCCTCGGGAGCGACGTCCTAATCGCCGTCGAGGACGAGACGGCGGGCATCTTCGTCAGGCTTGCCGCGGCCTCGAAGGATCTTCCGATCGGCCGGGCCGTCGAACTCGACGGGACCCTCGCCGCTCCATACGGACAGCTCGAAGTCCGCAACCTGGGCGCGCTCGTCATCGGCGGCGACGAATGGGAGCCCGGTGCTCCCAGAGTGGATCCGGCCGGTATCGGAGAGTCCGCTGAGGGATCGCTGGTCTCGGTCGTCGGCACCGTGACGTCGGTCACCCAGGAGGACGGTCGTATCACCGTCGTCGTCGGCGACGGCACGAACGCAGTTCACATTCTTGCCGACCCGGCAGTCGGACTGGCGAAGACTGATGTCGCTCGCGGAGACGTGGTGGCTGCAGTGGGAATCGTCGGCCAGCGTGCATCGGCGACGGGCAAGCTGGACGGCTACCGGCTATGGCTCAGACGCAGGACGGACCTCCTGACGACGGCCCCGGGCCAGACGGCGGCCCCGACCTCGGGGCACGGGACAACGGCGCCGGGAAGCACGGCATCTGCGACCGGCGATCTCGCCGGCGCCCTCCAGACGCGCGGTGCCGCCGTCGACGTCGAGGCCACGGTGACGGCGACGGCCGGTCTGCTGGACCTGAGCGGTCCCACGATCGTGGTGGACGACGGCGCCACCGCCGTCGCGGTGATACTCCCCGCGTCCGCGTCGAAGCCCCAGGTGGGGACTCGGGTTCACGTAACCGGCAAGGTCGGGCGCTGGGAAACCGGGCCGACGGTTCTGGCTTCGGCCGTGGTGTCGCTCGGCCAGACGCAGGCCGTCTCGCCGCGAACCGTAACGAGCGCCCTGGATGCATCGCTCGAGTGGCGTTTGATTCGCGTGTGCGGCCGAGTGGATCGCTACGTCAGAGCGGGAGCGCGCTGGCGGCTCGACATCGCCGTCGGCCGTGACGAGGTTTCGATTCTGGGCGAGCCGGCAGCAGCCATCGATGTCACCAAGTCCGCGGTGGGGCGGCTGGTCGTTGCTACCGGCATCGTCCGCCGGTCCTCCTCCAACGCATCGGTCCTTCAGCTGCTTCCCCGGGCCGCCGACGATCTTCACGTCGGGCCCGGCCCCACCACCCTCGGCGGCGTCGATCCTGCCGGAGCGGCGGCGTCATCGGTCGGCGACGGCCCGACAGCCACGGGCATTGGCCCGGTTCCGATATCGGCCCTCGACTCGTACCTGAACCAGACCGTGACCGTGGCGGGGCTCGTCACGGACACAACTCCCGTGGCAGCCACCATCGCCGACGGCACCGGCTCTCTCCGCCTCACCGGTCAGGCGGCCGCGGAGGAGATCGCTCTACTGGAACCGGGCGACGCAATCGAGGCCACGGGCGTGGTGTCGCGCGACGGGGACGGTCTGGTCATGGAGACGGACCCGGCTTCGCTCGTGAGCTTGCCCGGAGACGCTTCGACCAACGCGGTATACGGCGCCGGCTCGACCTCGTCCGTGGCCGGCGCGACGGCGGCCGCCACATCGCGAGCCGCCCCGGGTCCAATGTCGGCGCGCCAGATATGGCCGAGGGTGCCAATTCCGGATGGGCGGGTAATCGCCACGCTCATGACCGCAGTCGCCCTCTTGGGGTTGGTTTGCGCCGGCGCATTCGTGGTCGTTCGCCGCCGTCGACGGAGGCCCCAGCCCTCGATCGGGCCCTGTCCAGATGAGATTTCGAGCCCAGGGGCGGGCCGGCGGGAGGCTCCCGCCCCGTGATCCTTGCCGAGGCGTGCTTGACGCTCAACTTTGGGGCCGTCTATGCTCGTGAGGAGGTGCCCAGCAAGCCCCACTGTTCACGTATTCCCCGAAGGTTCGTAGCGGGACCGCCGGGCGCCTGCCAAGTCGGGGTCGGCAATTCGCCAAACCGCTCGGTGGAGCGATATTCAGATCATCGCCATCAGGTACGCTAGCCTGAGCACTGGCGCGACCATCAATGTCCGGGGCCAAGCCCCGTTCGTCACTGGGAGGCTTCACACATGGCCGAGGGATATTGCGTCAAGGACAAGAAGAAGGTCGAGATCAAGAACGCCGAGCGGATCACGATGAAGAACGGCAAGCCGGCGACTCAGGGTATCTGCCCCGATTGTGGCGGCAAGGTCTTCCGCATCGGCGGCTGATCGACCCAAATCAGAGCTCGATAGTCATGGCGACCCCCGCTTCGGCGGGGGTCGCGGCTTCTAACCGTGATTCGTCCTGTGTACGGCGTGATGCCCGGCCCGCCTCTCCCGGTCGCTCAAGCCGTCACGAACGGGCCGACCGGCCCGCGGGTGGCTGAATCCGCTTTGATAGAATTGACGGGCATCCCCGCGGAATTTCTCGCTACGAGGCTCTCCCCCTGTCAGCAGGACCTGTTCTCGCCCTGGATCTGGGCGGAACCCACATTCGGGCCGCCGTCGTCGTCGACGACGGGTCTCGGCTTGCCATGGCCAGGGGAAGGACGCCGATAGCGGACGGCCCCGCCGCCATTCTCGACGCCTGCGAGGCCGCGCTGCGTGAGGTGATGGCTCAGGTGCCGGGCGGCATCAGAGATGCGATCGAGGGTATCGGCATCTGCACGCCCGGTCCCGTGGATCCGTGGCGCGGTGTGGTCGTCGAAACCCCCAACATGGGCCCTGACTTCGTGGATGTGCCCATCGCCCGCGAGATGGGCGACCGCCTCGGGTTGCCGGCGTTCCTGGAGCGCGACACCAACGTTGCCGCTCTCGGTGAGATGGCCTTCGGGGCGGCCCGCGAATGCTCGGACTTTCTCTACATCACAGTCTCGACCGGCGTCGGCGGGGCCATCGTCTCCGAGGGCCGCATCCTGCACGGCCCGGACGGCACCGCCGGTGAGCTGGGCCACACGCCGGTCTCGATGGAAGGCATCTGCGGCTGCGGCGCCGTCGGCCACCTCGAGGCATTCATAGGCGGCGCGTCGCTTGCTCGTATGGCCAGGGCGTCGGCGGCCGACGCCTCGAGCCCGTTCCTGGTGGAGCGGGCGGCCCAGCGCGGCGCGGATGCCCTGGAGGCCCGTGACGTTGCTGAAGGCGAGGACGCCGGCGACCCGGTCTGCCACGCCATCATGGAGCGCGGCCGGCGCGCCCTTGCTGTTGCCTGCGTCGGCTTCGTCGACGCACTCAATCCAACCCGGATCGTCGTCGGCGGCGCGATCTCGGACGCTCAGGGCGAACGACTCCTCGGTCCGGCTCGGGCCGAAGTCGCCGCCACCGCCTTTCGCACTCCCCGCAGCCGGGTCCAGATCGTCAAGGCGGAACTCGGCGCCGACGTCGGTCTGGCAGGCGGGCATCCACTCGTGATCGCGCGTCTCGGCGACCCGGCCTGGCGCGGCGGTCGGGCCAATCCATCTTCCGCGAACGGTTGACCCGAGCGCGGCATCAATCCTCTGGAGGAAGACATGGCAGTTCGTGTTGGTATCAACGGTTTCGGTCGAATCGGCCGCCAGTCGCTCAAGGCGATCCTCGAGCGCTCCCCCGAGCTTGAAGTAGTCGCCGTCAACGACCTCGTTGACGTCCCGATGAACGCGCTCCTCTTCGCCCACGACTCCACGTACGGCAACTTCCACGGCACCGTCACCCACACGGATGACGCACTCGTGATCAACGGCAAGAAGGTTCAGGTCCTGCAGATCAAGGATCCGGCCACCCTGCCGTGGAAGGACCTCGGCGTCGACATCGTCATCGAGTCCACCGGCATCTTCACCGACGCCGAGAAGGCAAAGGCTCACATCGCCGCCGGCGCGAAGAAGGTCCTGATCAGCGCCCCGGCCAAGGGCGAAGACATCACGATCGTCCTGGGCGTCAACGAAGGCCTGTACGACAGCGCCAAGCACAACATCATCAGCAACGCCAGCTGCACTACCAACTGCCTGGCCCCCTTCGCCAAGGTCCTGAATGACAGCTTCGGGATCGAGAAGGGCGTCATGAACACGATCCACAGCTACACCAACGACCAGCGCATCCTGGACGTCGCCCACAAGGATCCGCGCCGCGCCCGCTCGGCCGGCCTGAACATGATCCCGACCACCACCGGCGCGGCCAAGGCTCTGGCCCTGGTCATCCCGGAGCTCAAGGGCAAGGTCGACGGCTTCAGCCTGCGCGTCCCGACCCCGACGGTCAGCATCGTTGACTTCGCCGTCAACCTTCGCGAATCGACCACCGCCGCCAAGATCAACGACGCGTTCCGCGCCGCCGCCGCCGGCCCGCTCAAGGGCATCCTCGGCGTCAGCGACGAGCCGCTCGTGTCGGTGGACTTCCGTGGCGACAGCCGCTCCTCCATCGTGGACTCGGCCCTGACCATGGTCATCGGCGGCGAGGGCAACTTCGCCAAGGTTCTGTCCTGGTACGACAACGAGTGGGGCTACAGCTGCCGCGTTGCCGACCTGACCAAGTTCATCGCCGAGCGCCTGTAATCGGGCGACGCCTCGGCGGCGTCGCTTTGGTAGCCGGCGGCGGGAGCCGCCGGCTACAAGTGCAACCAACGGTTGGCATCCGCAGAAAGGCCGAAGGGCCTTTCCGCCAAGACGACGGCACTCCCGGGCCGTCGCCCGAGGTCCAAAGATGAACAAGCTCACGATCCGGGACCTGGACGCGACGGGCAAGCGCGTCTTCGTCCGCTGCGACTTCAACGTTCCCCTTGAGGACGGCAAGATCACGGACGACAGCCGGATCGTGGCCGCCCTGCCGACGATCAAAGCGCTCCTGGCTCAGGGCGCGATCGTCATTCTTGCCAGCCACCTCGGCCGGCCGGACGGCAAGGTCCAGGACTCGATGCGCCTGCGCCCCGTCGCCGAGCGGCTGAGCCAGCTCCTCAAGATGCCGGTTGCGGTGACGGGGGATGCCCTCGGCGCCGGAACCGAGGACGCGATCAAGCGCCTCAAGCCGGGGGAGTGCATTCTCCTGGAGAACCTCCGGTTCCACGCCGAGGAAGAGAAGAACGATCCGGAATTCGCCAAGGCCCTGGCGAGCTACGCCGACGTCTACGTCAACGACGCCTTCGGCACCGCTCACCGTGCCCACGCCTCCACTGAGGGGATTGCCCGGATCCTGCCGGCCTACGCGGGCCTGCTGATGGAGAAGGAGATCGAGTTCCTGGGCAAGCTCATGGAGAACCCGGAACGCCCCTTCGCCGCGATCATCGGCGGGGCCAAGGTCTCGGGCAAGATCAAGGTCCTGCGTAACCTGGTCGACAAGGTCGACATCATGGTCATCGGCGGCGGCATGGCCAACACCTTCATGCTGGCCCAGGGCAAGTCCGTCGGCAAGAGCCTGGTCGAGCCCGATCGCGTTGAAGACGCCAAGGCGATCATGGAAGGCTGCGCCAAGCACGGCACGAAGATCATCCTGCCGGTCGACGTGGTCGTGGCCAAGGAAGTCACCCGCGGCAGTGAGTACAAGACCCTCCCGGCCGACAAGGTTCCCGCCTCCTGGAACATCGTCGATGTCGGACCGCAGAGCCTCGAGCTGATGCGCAAGGCTCTCGAGCCGGCCCGGACGGTCTTCTGGAACGGCCCTCTCGGCGTGTTCGAGATCCCGACCTTCTCGGTTGGGACCAAGGAGATCGCCCGCTTCCTGGCCGGTCGAGCCCAGGCGGGCGCGACGGTCGTGGTCGGCGGCGGCGACTCGGTGGCCGCGGTCGAACAGCAGGGCCTGGCCGACAAGATGACCCACATTTCCACCGGCGGCGGCGCCTCGCTCGAATTCATGGAGGGCAAGGAACTGCCGGGCGTCGCCATCCTCCAGGACAACGCGTCAGCCCCGCCGGTGAGTAAGAGCTGACCCCTCGTTAGCTTTCGCTAACGAGAATTCCGTGTGCCAGTGAAGCGCCGGAACTCCAGCCGGCAAGTAGACGGAGCACTAATGACAACAATCGATCTCATCGAAGCGCGGCAGATTCTCGACTCGCGCGGCAACCCCACCATCGAAGTCGATGTCGTCCTGATGGACGGCTCCGTCGGCCGGGCCGGCGTACCGTCCGGCGCCTCGACGGGCGTCAACGAGGCGGTCGAGCTTCGCGACGGCGACAAGTCGAAGTACGGCGGCAAGGGCGTCCTAAAGGCCGTCACGAACGTCCGCGAGATCATCGCCCCCGAACTCATCGGCACCGACGCGTCCGATCAGGCCGGCCTCGACGCCGCGCTGATTGCCCTCGACGGCACTCCGAACAAGGCCAAGCTCGGCGCCAACGCCATCCTGGGCGTTTCCCTCGCGGCGGCGCACGCGGTCGCGGCCAGCTACGAGATGCCGCTGTACCGCTATCTCGGCGGCGTCG
>Ga0302321_100004734_pt1 | contig 11828 bp, 19 predicted proteins | sample Fen_T0_1_FD_202505 | JGI IMG/M metagenome (GOLD analysis project Ga0302321, IMG submission 202505) | Peat permafrost microbial communities from Stordalen Mire near Abisko, Sweden - Fen_T0_1 | ecosystem: Environmental > Terrestrial > Soil > Wetlands > Permafrost | place: Sweden: Abisko...
CTGGATAGCCGCCTGATCCGTCGGCATCGGGAAGTCGCCCGCAAACGAGCCCCAGTTGAAGTTCACAAACGACGAACCCTGAACCGGGATCGTAATCTGTGAAACACCGCCACGAGCCGCCTTCGCGTTGGACATAAACAACGATAACAGGGGGTGCGACTGATAAACTTGCACGTAAACTGAGGGTAAAAATGCCCTCCTGGTCAGTGCTGCAAGTTGAGCCCCCAAACTGCCTGATGGGGTAATCCCGCTGCCAGTAAGCGTTCCGACGGGGCTAGTTGGGTAAGCCATCAGTTAACTCCGTTAGTGTTGGCTGTTGACAAAGCCACGTTGGTGTTGTAGTAATAGGCTGTTGAAACCCCACCACGAGGTGACAAATGCCAATCGCCATTGCCTGCCAGAGATGCAGCAAGGAATTCACAGTTGGAGCGAAGGAAGCGCATCGCGTCTTTTGCTCCAGAGAGTGCTACCACGCAGAGAGACGCGATAACCCGGACGGCTACGTTCGGCTGACGCCCACCCACAAGACTTGCGTGAATTGCGGGACGGAGTTCAGTCAGACCAACCGGAACCTGAACACCAAGTTCTGCTCCGCATCGTGCAGAGAGACCTACACGGCCATCCATGGCCGCGACGGACAGAGAAAGGCGCTTGTCTGCGCTCACTGCTCTACCGAGTTCACTGTCAGCCCCAAAGAGGTCCGGAACGGCAGAAAATACTGCTCCATGACCTGCTACTCGGCCGCTCTGAGCGCATCGGGCAGACCCAACAACGCCGTCGAAGCTGTTCACTTCGAATGCAAGGAATGCGGCACGCCGTTTCAGAGAAACCCAGGCGAGCTTCGCGCCTATCACAAGGCGCACGGCAAGGACCCGCTCTACTGCTCGCGCGAATGCTCCCACATTGGAAGAAGACACGCCGGCACGAAGAACTGCGTCGTCTGCGACACTCCGTTCGAATTCTCCGGTCACAGCACCAAGAGGACGGCCACTTGCAGTGACGCGTGCAGAAGAACGCTGCAGAGAAGAAACCTGCTGGCGACGAACGAAGCGGAGCGCCCGAGCGAATCGCGGGAGATCACTCGTCAGATCACCGCGCAAGGATACGTCCGGCTTCGCTTCCCGAACCAAAATGGCGTCAAGGGAAGAGAGGTTCTTGAACATCGCTACGTGATGGAGCAGCACATTGGCCGCGAACTTCGTCCCGAAGAGACGGTTCATCACCGCGTAAAGCCGACGACGAATAATGAGTTGAGCAACCTCGAACTCTTCTCCAGTCGCCATGGTCCGGGTCAGCGTGTCATCGACAGAGTTGCCGACGCCATCGAGACTCTGAAGCTGTACCCGGAGTTCGCTCCGGCCGACTGGGCTGAGTTCATTCGAAGCCGAGAAGGTCATGCCACCCCCTCCAGCTTGATTTCTTGATCGCGGCGGGCCTTTTCGCAGAGGCCGAACTTCGATCCGATAATGCGAACGCGATCAGACAGACGCACGAAATCCCCGTTTGTGACGGGGACCTCGTTTTGCGTGTGTTTGGTCGCGTTTTGCATCAGTAGCCCATCGTTTCCTGAACGTAGCGGTCGGGATCGCGGGCGAATTCGTTCAGCTCGTCGTCCATGTACTGGAGCGGATCGTTGTGGAGCCGGGCGAACTTCTCGTCGCGGTTCTTGGTGCCGAAGAGATCCATGTGCTTCTGGCCGTATGCCTGCACGGAGGGGTCCTTCGTCGGAGTCGTCTTGGAGGCGACCCAAGCGGCGGCGGCTTCGGGATCGGAGTAGTTTCCGGTTTCCTTCATCCGCTCGACGACCTTGTTGAAGCCGTCTTCGGTCAGATTGTAGGCCTTGCGAGCGGATTCGAGCTTTGTCTCCATGTCCATCTTCATGGACGACTGCTCGCGCTCCTTCTTCTCGGCGGCGCGTTCAGCCCGGATTTCCTCAAGTTGTTTCTGGAGGTCGTCGTTCTGCTTGCGCAGGGGCTGCAGAGCGGGGGCAAAGATGTCCTCGTTCGTCTTCACGTCGGGAAACAGATCCTTGGCGGCGCGCTGGACCTTTTCGCCCACGTCGCCGTCGTTCCAGAGCTTCTCCATGAGAGCGAGAGCGCGATCCTTGGCGGTCTGGTCGGTCATGGGTTACTTGCTCCCACCCGCCGACTTGCCGACGTGTTCCAGCGACTTGATCTGGTTCAGGCTGTCCTTCGGGAGCCCCGACGGACGCGATCCGATGCCCATCGTCGGGAAATTGACGTATTCCATGATCGCGGGATCGATTTTTACGTCGTTAACGTACGGTTTTGGGAAACGTGAACTCATTGGAGAGTGCTCCTCTTTTGCGCCCAATATTGTTTAATCTTCTCCGAGTGAGCAGCCCTCTGCTCTGCGGAGATGACGCGATTTTTCATTCGGTCAGAATTCAATTTCCTGACCTCAGGGGTTCGTGCAGCTGCAATGATGCGATCGTTTCTGGCCTTTGCAGCTTCTGGCGTAATCACTCGAACCTTGCACATGTGCAAAGCTTTTTTAGCGGTCTCAGCTCGCCGTTCTGGAGTCCATGAGTCCGCAATCTTCTGCTTGACGGCGGGATCAGTCCTGCTCGCCAAAATCTTCGCTTGAACGTCGGGGCGATTACGATTCGCATTCATGGTCGCAACGGCCTTCGCCTTCCGTTCGTCCGTCCAGCCTGCCTTGATCTTTGCCCGCGTCTCAGCAGACCTCTTGATGCCATTCAGCGGGTTGTCTTCCCCCTTTGGCATTCCATCGCCACCGGGGGTCATGTTGTAGCCATTCGGGGCAAGAGTGCCCTCCTTGGCAATAAACATGCGTTCCATCTCGCAAAGAAGCCTTCTGGATGACCCGGCTGGCAGGCAGGCAAGCTCAGTAATAGCGAATGCCGCTTTCCCATTCTTGCGAATAGCCCGATGGATGGCAGTTGTTGAACCCATGCTGGCCGATTTGACGTGCTGAGCCCAACGCCTGACGAGCGTCGTCTCGGTCAAGCCGATGTAACGCTTTCCATTAATCAGATTGGTCACGACATATACGAACAACTGCATGGTCTCCTGATTACATCGGTGGCGGTGCGCCGGGCATTGGCGGGGCTGCACCCATCGGGGGAGCGGCGCCCATCGGCCCTGGCATCGGAGGAGGAGGTTGCCCACCGCCCTGTTTCGCGTTCCGGGCCATTTCGATGAGCTGCTGGATCATTCCAGCCGCATCTCCGCCGCCCGCTCCGCCCTTCTCCATGTGCTTCCCGATATCGGACAAAGCCTTGAGAACGGCGGTATGAAGTTCGGACCCCATTGGAAGCTGGGGAAGCGCTTTCTGCAGTGCCTCAAGTCCAGCCTTTAGGGCGGACATGCCCTGAGCCGCAGATCCGGCTAGGGGGCCAGATGCTGTCGCTGGGCCTGTAGCGCCACCATGGGGCGGAGATCCGGGCATTGGAGGCAGCATCAGCAAGTTCTCTCATTCATTAGAAAAGGAGGATCGGATCGGAGCTTTTGGCCCCGATCCGCAGAACTCGCGTTCACTTGCGGCCCTTACGGCCCTTGTGCTTGCGTGCCATGGTGGAATCTCCTTTTGAAATGGGCAAGATTAGCCTCAACCCACGGGCCGAAAAATACGCTGGATAACGAGAATGTGTCAATATATCATGCGGTCGATTAAATAACGTCTTGACACAGGACATAATGACATGCGGATACCCCGTCGCAATACAGACAAGTTTGTTCGGGAGATCGCAAGTCAGTGCATGGTTTCTCGACAAGATAGAGGAAGCCGTGGAAATTACCTTGAATCGTTCGTCATGACTGGATCTGAGAAACCAGATTCACCATCGATGTACAACAAGGTCTTCACGAGCTTGGATGATCTTGAATCTCTGTTGTTCTCGCCTGTGTCGCTTCGTTTTCACATTGCTGACCCGGATATCCCGAACATCTTGAACGAATCTAAGGGACGTGCGGCGGCTTCGAAGATCCGCCAGATGTGCCGACAGGCCGATGCGGACACGAAAATCTCTCAGGCCGTGAATTCCGGGCTTGTGAAGGGCGCTGGAATTCTCAAGCAGACGATGCGCAAGACCGATCTCCGGTGCTCGCTGATCAAGCCGGAGGACTTTGGGGTGCTCCGGGAAGATCATGCGAAGCTGGATGAGGACATGGGGGCGTTCTGCCACTCGATGCTCATCACGTTCGATCAGTTCTCGAACCTGATTTATGCCAATCCAGATCGGGCCGATTTGCTGAAGAAGGCCAAGCGCTACATGCGCTCTCCGGGAGAGGGACTTTCCTCCTCTCGCCAAGGCTCCGCCATGAACGTTGTCGTCGGAGGCATGTATCCGCTCCAAGCTGCTGGCGGGGTTGGAGGGCAAAACAACCTGCGCGGTGTCGTCGATTGGATGGGCAAGCCGAAGCCCTCAATCGACCCGACGGTAGCCGCTGCCATGTTGGAATTGCTGGAGGTGTGGATCTGGGATGACGAGCGCGAGGACTGGGCGACCTTCCAGTTGATCGGGGACGACATCCTGATCATGGGCAAGTACACGATCATCAACGCTCTGGCCTATGACCAAGCCACGGCCATGAGCGCTCCACCCCTCAAGGGAGTGCATCCCTATACCCCGTTCGTTCCCAATCCTGTGGATGACTACTTCTGGGGCCGGTCGGAAGTCCCGATGCTGATCCTGCTGCAAGAGGCGATCAACTCGCGCATCATCGGCACGAATCGCATGCTTCGGATGCAGGAAGATCCCTCAATCAAGTTTGTCGGCGCGACTGGCGTGAATCAGAACACCCTGGCTCGCTTCAAAAAGCCGGGTGGGTATTGGTCGGATACGAATCCGAGCGCCAAGGTCGAGAAGGAGAACGTGCAAATCCCTCAGGACCTGTGGGCATCCCTGCACGAATACGAGCGGATGTTCGATGACCTGATGGGGCTTCCCCCTACAGCCCGAGGGCACGGGGAGAAGGGCGTCCGGTCTGGCAATCATGCGGAGGCGCTCGTCCGAATGTTCTCGCCGCGCTTCAAGGACCGGGCTCTCGTGGTCGAGCGTTGTGTGGAGGATTTCGGTGCGCTCACGTTCGATCTCTGCCGGGCTCACATCGACAAGAAGCTTCTCGCGTGGGTTCCTCAGGGAGCGGCAGGGCTAGAGGGTGATACCGACAAGGCGCTGTTGGAAACTCTGCAGCCCCCGGCTCCCGGTCTCGTCCCTGTGTATTTCCAGTTTGGGGATCTTCCGGACGACGTTCGGCTCACGGTCGATTCGCATTCCGCTTCCCCGGCATTCTCCTCGGAAGCCAAGGGTCTCGCGTTCGATCTACTCAAGGTCGGGGCCATGTCGCCATCCGATCTGGTCGAGCACGTCGACGCTCCGGATCCGGACGAACTGCAGGCGGGCATCATGCGGCGCGATATCGCCAAGGCGGAGGCTCACGACAAAGAGCTTGCTGCCAAGGCGGCAAAGCACAGTCACAAATAAAAAAGCCGCCCAGAACTCAATCTGGGCGGCTCTCTTGGTACGGGGCAGGGGCTTCGCAGCGACGATATTATGACTCAGATCAGTCTCAGTTTCAACGCTTCACGTCATAGGCCCCATTGTAAAGTCCGTTCAGCCCCTGCGGAAAGTGAGTTCCGGCCATCAGACCGGCAGCATCCTGCTTTCTCCCCCGTTCCTGCAGATTTTTCCCGATCTTCAGGCGCTCTTCCGGCGTCAGCGGATTGATGAGGGCGAGGACGGCATTCGTTACCTGCTCGACGCGCTGCTCTGACTCCTTATCCTGAACCTCTGCCTCATGCTTGGCCTGAGCCTCACGGAGCCTTCGAGCGTCGTCCTTGACCTTGTGCTCTTCCCACCACTGGTGCAGCGCATCGACTGAATGCCCGGCCTCTTTACCGTCAAATTGGTTCAACATGGGTTGGAGAATGTTGGCTTTATCCAACGCCGTCATGAGACCGCATAGTAGAGCCTCAAGCTTGTCGGCTTTCTGATTGGCTTCTCGCGCCTCTCTGTCGTCGAATTCCATTCCCTGTCCGGAATCGCACGGCATGATTTTCCCCTGTCTATCTGGTTGAGACGGAGGAAAGCATACGACATGTTACTGTCGTATGCAATGTCGTTCAGCGCTTCACGTACCCAGGGTTCATCTCGCGCACCACAGGTGGCCGCGTGGTTGGAAGCACCTGATTCGGCGCTACAGCCGAATCCCTGAACGCACCCGCGATTGCCTTCCTGCCCAGCGCCTGCATTCGGCGTTGGTGCATCGTGTCTCCCGAGCCCAGAGCCTTCTGCGGGCCTCCGAAGAAGTTGTCCGCTGCCTTCTGCATGGGTGGCGGCAGCTTCTGCACAAGGTTTTCTCCCGGCTCAGCTCGGTCCTTCAGGTCGGTCAGGCTGTAATCCTGCATGACGACCTCCGCCGTCGTGTCGATCGCTCGGACGCGGACGTTATTCCCGATGTGACCGGGAGCGCGACCTTCCTCGACCATGGCCGTCAGGTTTTTCAACTGAAGCTCCAGAGATGCAATCCGCTGCTTGTCCGCGCATGCCTTGTTCGGACAGGGCGGGTCCTTCAGGGGCGGGGCGTTGAACGTCCGCGTCCATGTGTGCTCGCACTTGTCGCACACGAACTTGACCCGATACTTCCGGCTCTCGAATGGATTCGTCGGCATGATGACCTCGTGCGTGTCGTCGAGGTGAAGTTCGTCGGTCTCATCACTCATGATCGCGGAATTCCTGAAAGGGGACGTGGACGATATCTCCGGCTGGCCAATAAAAATCTTGGCTTCCGTCAGCGTGTAAGACGACATGCGGGAAAAGATGTGAAACATCTTGCCCTTCGTCGATTTTTATTACGATGTGCCTTGGCTCTGTCCCAGTTGCCAACGCATTCGCCAGCTCAGTTGCGTCGAACAGATTTGTTTCCATGGCTCAATACTCCCTCAGCCCGCGCCAACCGATCGGCTCGAAATCCACCTTCTGCGATACCCGGTCCCGACGGTGGAAGTGGCCTTTGAACAACCAGCGATAGGTCGGATTCACCATCACGTTCGGAGGTCCATCGAAGGTCCGGGTCACACGCCAGTATGCCGCCTGCCATGTTACTCCATCCGGCGTGATTTCTACAGGGGAGCCGTTGTAAGGGATGACGCCCAGCTTTTCAGGCATCGGCTTTTGAGGCATGTCGAAGTAGTCCTTGGGCAACGGGTTGGCCTCCATGAACGCATCGAGCGTCTCGGGATCGACCATCAAATCCGTATGCCCCGGAGCCATTTCTGACTGCGCTAGAGCGGCTTCCTCCTCCGCGATCTGCCGCTCTAGCTCCAGAAGTTCGGCGTCCTCTGGCACGCTCTGTAGCTTCACAGGAACGGGTTCATGACGCGCATCCCGCTTCGGGGTCTGATACTGAAAATCCTTGGCCATCGTCAAAGTCCCATCTTTTCGCGCCACGACGGCGCCGGGGTGTCGTCCTCAGCCGCTTCTTCCATCCGCTTCAGGAAACCGTACACGATGTTACGAACCCCCTTACCAGCCTTCTCAGCAGCCGTCATGTTGTCGTTCATCTCGCGGTTCTTGACCACCTCGTAGGTGTCGCCATCCGCCAGCATGCCCGGCCGGATCCACTGCGCCCATGCCATCTGGCTCAGAGCAGCAGCGAAGACCCGATCGTCCTTCTTGTCCTCGTCCCGAGACTCTGGAGCCCCGATCGTATCCCCGTCGTCGATGACGTTGGACATCTCCACGAGCAGCTTCTTCGACCGGATATGAAGTTCCTGCGAGATATATGAACTGCGAAACCCATGCATTAGCATCTGCTTCGTCTTCCACGAGGATTCGAAGTTATAGACATAGCCGGGACCTGGGGAATCGACCCGGTGATAGAGAAACCATCTCGCCCCGCTCCCCGCGTCGGTCCATTCGCGCTTTTCGACCTTCTCCCGATGGATTTCCGCGTTCAAAAGCTGCCGCAGATGATCGAATTCCATCATGATCATGCGTCCGGGACCCATGATCTCCACGTTTGCCATGCTGTTTTTGTAGGCGGCGCACAAATGAAACAGGACCCATGCAGCGTGTCGGATATCCATGTCCGCAGTGCAGAATTCGGCCACTTGGACCATTTTGTCCGCATAGCAACGCCAGACAATCAACGAGTGGGTGTCCTTGTGCGCGTTCCGACCATAAGCCGGGTCCATGCCGATCACGTACTGGCCGTCGTCTCTCGGTTCTTCCCAAACTTTCAACTGGATATCCGAGGTGGAGTCCACTTCCGGGTCCAGTTTGACGAGATGGAACGTGAAAAAGTCGCCATCCACTTCGTATCGATAGCCCTGATACAAGCAGTCGCCGTCCAGATCGTCAGATACCCTCTTGATATCGGCGCCGATCATTCTAGTTTGGAAGAAAGAGTATCCGGTCTGGACGAAGCTCTGCTCTGCGGTCCATGGCTGGTTTTGCTCCAGAAGATCTTGCTCTGAGCCAGCCTGTTTCCCTTTCCACCTTATCCACGCGAGTTGCTGAACCGTAATCTCGTGGTTATACAGCCGCTTGACTTGCTTGATCAGGTGCGCTTCTTCGCCCGTCGGCTGATACAGCCCATACTCGGCAAAACGTGCGTCGTTCTTGTGGATGACGTTGGTATCGCCGGCCCACCAGCCGATGAAGAACGAACGCTGCGTCGGGTCGGCAAGGCCAGCCATGAAGCGGGTCCGCCAATGGTTGAACCCTTTACTTGTCGACTCATATACATACAAACGCTGCGGATTTTGCTGTGCAAATCCCTCTTCTAAAGACTTCAAACCCTCAACATCACCGTAGGCGGCGCATTCCGTGAGATGGGCTGCGCCGTATCCAATTCCTTCACCCCAGGATATACTCTTTTTCTTCGTTCCAGCCACAAGCAAATCTAGTCTAGACCCATTTGAAAACATCATTTGCGATCGATTATTTGAAAGAACCTTAAACGATTCTCCAAAATAACCTTCCGGAAATGATTTCACATATCCGTCGATCAACGCCCGGTTTGCGACGCGGTTCTTTTCCGTGTCGGTCACAAGAGCCATGATGATGTTGGGGTGCATTGCCAGCCAGAACAGATCGATGGCTAGGCTGATTGTCGTGATTCCGAGCTGACGGCTCTTGCTGCAATTGAAGACATGCACGCCATTATCCAGCCCCTCGCCAACTTCCCGCAGGAAAATCCGCTGGCTTTCCCAAAGCTGGAGCTTGGAGCCCGACTTGTCAGCCGAGAACTCTTCCTTCGACTTGATCCGAAGATCCTGAACGAACTCTTCGAACAGCCGTACCCACTTGCGCGCCTTGAGGGCCATTTATTCCAATCCTAAGCGCTGCCGACGTGTCTGCATGGTCTCGGTGGGGTGAGGAGCATCCGCTTCCGGATCGGCCTCTATGGTCACTCTTTCCGGCTCTGCGTCCTCGTCTAGCGGGATAAACAATTCCTTGAGGATGGCTTCCGCGAGAGGGACATATGCGTGCCAGAGTGGATACACGTCGCCCATGAAGGCCTGCAGGCGCGTTGTGACATACGCGACGGAGGCTTGGCTGACCAGCAGATCCGGATCGAAGCCGGAGTCCTTCGCGATCATCCTGGCGACGCGCTCGACTTTCTTCACGGACGCGGCCTCCATGCCGGAAGATCTCGATCAAGGCCCTGCTCGATGTATTCCCTCGCAACGACAGCAAAGGGCTTCTTGGTCTGCTCGGCAACGAAGCGAAGCCGCTCGTCTGCCTCTTTTGTGAGCGTGACCGTAAAGCGCTCACTGAATGAGTCCGGACGCTTGTAGTAGGTCCGGTTGTTGTATGTCTTCAGCGTGTCCGTCATTTGCCCTTCTTCCCCTTTGGCGCGATGTCTGCCTTGTTGGGCGAATGGGAGGACGTTGGGCCTGTGCCCTTCGTGTTCTGCCCGCGCATAGCCGTCTTCGGTGCCACCGGACTTTTACCCGGTTTCATCATCTTCGCCATGGGATGTTCCTTTTGGGTGAGGGGGACAAAGCCCCAGAGAGCGAGGGGAGCGCTCTATCTGGGGCTCTGCTGCCGGCCGCGTCAGGTCGAGGGGGGGGGGCAACCTTGACGCTGAAATGATACGTCAGGCCACATGTGCATGTCAAATCAGGTTCCGGCACGCGGGACGAAAAGGCAATATGTGTACCCATCAGGGTCACCTCTGTTGCTGGAACAGCGGTGGAAAAGACCATCCGGGGAGTATTGCGCCACGCCGTTGACGTGATCCACCTTTTCTTCCGTCTTTTTTGGCTGCTCCGGCTTCAGATAGACCTCTTTCGTCGGTCGGATCAGCCAGTAGGTTTCGTGCTCTTCCAATTCCGCCTCGTCGATCGGTCGACAGTCAGAGAGTGAGCAGCACATGGGCGGATAAGTCCATCCGCTTGGTGCTTCGTGGGCATGGGCGACTTGGACGATCGCCCACCCCAGAGAAGACCACGCGGCTATGGCGAGTAGGATAATCAGAACCCAGTCCCAACAGAAGCGCTTCATCTCGGATCTCCCGTCAGATTGATTTTTCCGGATCTTGCTGATGGGCCAGAACAAACATTCGGCGGGAAGCCCGACACCTCTCGATCTCCACCTGCTTGCGCCTCTCCCGCTCGATCAGAAACTTCGTCACGATCTCAATGTCTCTTCCCATGCGGTGTCTCCTTCACGCGCTCGATATTGTCGTAAAACCAGCTCTCAGGAAAGCGTAGCGCGTCTACGCGTTTCGAGATCTCGTTCGTATCGTGCCCCTCAGCCCACAAATGGCGGGCCATTTCCAGAGCCCCCTCCGGGGTTAGTTCCCACGGCATCATTCTGAACCTCCAAATCGGGTTGTTTCGTTCCCCCAGACCGTCCAATTTTCCCGCTCCTGCCGCGCAAATAGCTCGCACTTCGGCTCTCCGGGGAACATCGCATCGAGATCTTCGTGCAGGCGACCCGGCTTCCGGCTGTGCTCCATGAGCGGTGCAAGGATGCAGTTCGGGATAGCCAGACCTTCCGACCGCCTCGGGTTTCCTCTCTTGCCGGCGATCCAGAACTCAGCGCTAGACCGCCACCTGAAGCCCGTCCCGATAGCCGGATCTCCATTGCTATCCAGCTTTGCCCACGCGCCAGCCGTCGAATATTTGAAGCCCCACGCCTTCATCACGTCGAGCGAAACTTCAAGGAATGGCGCCGTCGTCCACATGACTAGCAGGCAGTTCTTTGCGGCAATCTGCTTGACCGGCATTGCCTTGATGTCGTCCAGCGCCATCGTGGGGTAGGGCGGCGCTCGTCCATTTCCCTTCTCGCTCCATACCTTGAATTTCCAAGGCGGATCGGCAAGTACGACGTTAAATGGCCCCTGCGGAAGCGGCATCATGCATCGGTCCTTTCGTTGGCAGCAGGTATGTTTGCGTCGACTCGGCACCGAAGAGACCATCCCCGGCCGGGGTTACAAAGCCCCCCCCTATTGCCGCATAAGCTGTCTTCGTTGCCACCTCCCGTCCAGATGGTTCTAGGCGAAAGATCGGATCGGAGGCCACATTCTCACGCCATGGCCGAAGTTGGCGCGTCAGACGTTCGCCTCGATGCATCCGCTCAAGCAGACGCAGAATTCGCTTCGGCACCGCGACCTTCTTGACCTTCCTTGCCATTTCTCAGCACCCCTTGAATATTCATGCCCTTGTACAATTCCCTGGCTGCGTAGACCGTGGATCGATCGCAGCCAAACTCCCGAGCCGTCGGACTGACGCCGATCTCGAACGAACGCATAGCCAGCTTCTTGTCGTCGTAGGTCTTCTTCCTGCCCTTGGAGTACCGGCCTTCGATCTTGGCCTTGGCGATACCCTCC
>Ga0302321_100004737_pt1 | contig 11827 bp, 6 predicted proteins | sample Fen_T0_1_FD_202505 | JGI IMG/M metagenome (GOLD analysis project Ga0302321, IMG submission 202505) | Peat permafrost microbial communities from Stordalen Mire near Abisko, Sweden - Fen_T0_1 | ecosystem: Environmental > Terrestrial > Soil > Wetlands > Permafrost | place: Sweden: Abisko...
CGGCTCCGTCACGGGCGGCGGCGGCGCCGGCGGCATGCGACGCATCGTGCAAAACCCCGCCGTCGTCGCGATCCTGAACGGCGATCTCACCTATCGATCCATTTTCACGGACGGGCGCAAGCTCGAAGCCGATCCGCTGCCGACGTGGATGGGCTACTCCGTGGGCCATTGGGACAAGGACACGCTCATCGTCGAGAGCAACGGCTACAACGAGAAGACGTGGCTGCACCCCGAAGGGCTTCAGCACACGGACAAGCTGCGCGTCACGGAGCGCTACACCCGAGCCGACTTCGGTCACATGCAGATCGACATCACGTACGACGATCCCGGCACATTTACCTCACCGCTGCACGTTGTCGTCTCGCTGCAATACGCGGCGGACGACGAGATGCTCGAGTACGTGTGCGCGGAAGCGACCGAGGGCGTCACGAAGAATTGGGTTGGCGACAAGCTCGATGACCACGCCAAGAACAAAGTGGAGGTGTCGCCAAAGATCCTCTCCAACTACGTCGGCACGTACAAAGGCTACTGGCTCGACAGCATGACGACGCTGCAAGTCACGCTCGAGGACGGCGGGCTTGTGGTGCAACGCAACGGCAGCAAGAAGTCACCCATCTACGCGCAATCCGAGAACGCATTCGTGTGCCCCACGTGCCAGTGGGGCCAGCCGTACGTGTTCACGCAGGCTAACGGCCCTGCTCCCGAGGTGAAGGAAGTTCAGATCTCGGGGGCCTGGGTGTTCAAGCGCGTACAGTAGGCTCGATCGAGTCGTATTGTTTCGCGTTAGTTCGAGAAGACTACGTCGTCACGCGACGACATCTTCTCTCGGATTTGTAACTTTCCGCGCAGAAATTCTGCGCGTGCATGCCGAATGAACCCCGCGCGCACTGTGAGGCACTCATGGGCCTCGCTACTGCATTTGCGCACATCCATCACAGGAAGGGGTTCAGGTCATGACAACACAACGCACCATCGCGTCGAAGTGTTTTAGGTTCATTGCACTCTCGGCGCTCACCGCCGCGTTCGCCGGTTGCGGCGGCGGTGGTGGCGGCGGATCCAGCCCGCCTGCCGCAACTGCAACGATCTCGGTCGCTCCCACAACCATCATCGCGGGGCAAAGCGCCACGCTTACGTGGTCGTCGAACACGGCCTGCACGGCTAGCGGCGGATGGACCGGCGCACAAGCGGCGACCGGCACGCAGGACGTGACGCCCGCGGCAGCGGGCACCGTGACGTACACGCTGACGTGCACCGGCACTGGCTACACCGGCACGGCAACTCAATCTGCGACTCTCACAGTCAACGCGGCCAGCGCGTACACGTCCACGAGCCTCGTGGAAGACCAGGCGGGCGGCACGGCGCTCGTCACCGACCCGCAGCTCACGAACCCGTGGGGCTTGGCGCTCGGCGCCACGTCGCCGATGTGGGTGGCGAACAACCACAGCGAGACGTCGACGCTCTACAACGGCAACGGCGTCATCACGCCGGTCGTCGCGCACTTCGCGGCGACCGCCGGCGTCCCGTTCGATCCCACCGGCATCGTGGCGAACACCACGACGAATTTCGTCATCACCAACGGCACGACGACCGCAGCGGCCAACTTCATCTTCGACGGTGAAGGCGGAAGCATCGCGGGTTGGTCTGGCGCCGTCGACGTCGCGAATGCCATCGTCGTGTACACGGCGACGGACGGCGCGGTGTACAAGGGCCTAGCGCTCGCGAACAACGGCACGGGCAACTTCCTCTACGCCGCGGACTTCAAGAACGGCAAGATCGACGTGTTCAACGCCACGTACGCGAAGCAGACCACTGGCTTCGCATTCAGCGATACGTCACTACCTGCGGGTTACGGGCCGTTCGGCATCCAGGCCATTACGAAAGCCGGCACCACACGCATCTACGTAGCGTACGCGAAGCACGACACGTCCAATCCCGCCGACGAAGCCGCCGGGGCGGGCTTGGGCGTAGTGAACGTGTTCGACACGAACGGCGTGTTCGTGAAGCGCCTCGTCGGCGAAAACGGCAAGCTGAACGCGCCGTGGGGCCTGGCGCTGGCGCCGGCGGACTACGGCACGCTCAGCAACGCGCTGATCGTGGGCAACTTCGGTGACGGCAAGATTCACGGCTACGACATCGACAGCGGCCGTTACGTCGGCGAGCTCGGCGGCAGCACGGGCACCGCATTCGCCGTGCCGGGCCTCTGGGGCCTGACATTCGGCAACGACGCGGCGAATCAGCCGCATGCCACGCTGTTCTTCGCCGCCGGCACGAATGCCGAGGTCAACGGTCGCTACGGCCGCATCGATCTCGGCGCCACCGCGCCGACGCTCGGGGCCCCGCCCACGCTCACACTCGTGGTGCCCGCCGGCAACTTGAGCGGCACGGTGACGTTGACGGCGAACCAGACGAACCTGGTCGTGATCAGCAAAGTGCAGTTCTTCTTGAACGGCACCACGAAGATCGGCGAGGCGACCGCGAGTCCGTTCACCGCGCAGTGGGACACGACCACGGTGGCGAACGGCAGCGCTAAGCTGCGCGCGATTGCGACTGACGCCAACGGCAACGTCGGGAGCACGGCGATCCTGACGGTCACCGTCGCGAACACGGCGCCCGCTACGACACTCACGCAAGTGCAGACGAACGTGTTCACGCCGAAGTGTTCCGGTTGCCACAACGGCAGCAACCCTGCCGGCGGCGCATTGCCGGGCTCGATGGATCTTCGCTCGGGCAACGCCTTTGCGAGCATCGTGAACGTCGCGAGCCTCGAGCAAGGAACGCTGATGCGCGTGAAGCCGAGCGATCCCGACAACAGCTACTTGATCCACAAAGTGGAGAACACGCCGGGAATCAGCGGGGCGCAGATGCCCTTCGGCGGACCGTTCCTGGATCAGCCGACGATCGACACGATCCGCTCGTGGATCACGGCCGGCGCGCTGAACAACTAACGACAGCGGTCTTCACGCCGGGGCCCTCCTGGGCCCCGGCTTTTTTTTGACTAGTGCGTGAGCTCCACGCCGCCGCCCGAAGGATCCACTTTCGCGCCGTTCGAAACGCCGCCGCCGTCGAGTGCGAACATGTACACACTGTCGCCGCGCTTCGTGCCCGGGAAGAATCCACCGGCGGATAGCGCCACGACGTACTGCTGACCCTTACGTTCGAACGTGCTCACGGCCGCGTGGATGCCGGCGTCCGTCTCGTACTCCCAGAGCAGCGCGCCGTTCGATTTGTCGAGCGCCTGCAAGCGGCCGTCGTTGCGGCCGATGAAGAGCAACCCGCCGCGCGTCACCGTGGAACCCGCGTAACAGAGCTCGCCCCACTGCTGCCGCCACGCCAGGCGGTTAGTGCGCACGTCCACGGCCGCGAGCACGCCGCGACGCGGCACGCGCGAGCGCGTGTAGTCGCCACCGAAGTAGCGGCCGCCCGGCTTCGGAATCACCCACTCTGTGCCGCCTTCTTTCGTGGAGTACGCCGCGGCGCCGTCGCCCGTGCACGTATAGAACAGGCTCGTCTCCGGATCGAGCGAGCTCGGCGGCCAGTTCGCACCGCCGGTGCCGAGCGGCTTCACGACCACGGGCTGGTCCCAGAACGGCGTGAAGATGCGGCCGTTGTTGATCAGCTTGAAGCCCTCGGGCTCGATGTCGATCTCGTGTGGAATCACCTCGTCGCCAATCGGGATCGGTTGCGTGGCCGCCGTCTTCTGCCGCGGCTCCTGCATCACGGGCTGCTCTTGGATGCCGACGAGCGGTTTGCCGGTGACGCGATCGAGAATGTAGACGTAACCCGTCTTGCCGATCTCGACGATGCCCTTGCGCTGTACGCCGTTGTACATCGCGTCGAAGAGCACCACGGGATTGGGCGAGTCGTAATCCCACAGATCGTGATGCACTTGCTGGAAGTGCCAGCGGTACTTGCCGGTCTTCGCTTCGATGGCCACCATCGACACGGTGAAGAGATTGTCTCCGGGCCGCACGGAGCCGTTCAGATCCGGGCCGGGGTTACCGGTGGAGAAGTACACGAGGCCGAGTTCGGGGTCGACGGCCGGCGTTTGCCACACGGCGCCACCGCCGTTCTTCCACGTGTCGTTATTGCTCGGCCACGTGTCATGACCAAATTCGCCAGGCGCCGGTACCGTGTAGAACGTCCACACGAGCTTGCCTGTCTTCGCATCGAACGCTTTCACGCGGCCGCGCGCGGCCTTGTCTCCGCCCGCGAAACCCGTAATTAGAAGGCCGTCGTAGTACAGCGGCGCGGTGGTGATGCTGAAGCCATCCGCGTTCGTTTCCGCTTGCGTGGTCCAGAGGACCTTGCCCGTCTTGTAATCGAGCGCGACGATCTTGCCGTCGAGTTGCCCCGCGAAGATCTTGCCGTCGCCGATGGCGACGCCGCGGCTCTCCCAGCCGCAGCAGACCACACTGATGGCGGAGTCGAGGTGCGCTTCGTAGCTCCAGAGAATCTTGCCGGTATCTGCATCGAGCGCGAACACGTCGTTCGCGCCGGTGGAAATGTAGATGACGCCGTCGTAGACGATGGGCTGCGCCTGGCCCGAGTACTTGCTCTCCGTGGCCGAGCCGTTCAAGTGCGTGCGCCATGTGGGCTTCAGCATCGCGACGTTGTCGCGGTTCAGCAGCGCGAGCGGCGACCAACGCTGGTTGTAGAGGTTGCCGCCGTTCGTGATCCAGGCTTCCGTGGAGGGATTTGCCAGCTGTTTCGCCGTGAACTTCGGCGGCGCGGCCGGCGGGCGTTGTGCAAGCGCGCTCGTCGAGCACAGCGCCGCGGCAAGCGCAGCGATCAAGCCGCGCTTCGAATCGATTCGCATGCGTTTCCCCCTATCAGTTTCCCGGCGCAACGCGCGCAGTGGCCGTGCCACCTGCGGCCGCGGTCTTCAGTATCTCGGCAACTTTCTCACCGTTTGGCACCGGCCGGCCCTGCACGGGCGTGGTGGCGAGCACGAGCGGCGTGCGGCCGAGACCGTCCTTCGCGTTGACGTTCGCGCCGTGCGCGAGCAGGTACGCGACGACTTCCGGCCAGCCACGCCCGGCCGCCTGGTGCAACGCCGACTGCCCTTGGCGATCCGTCATCGAGTTCTGGCGCGCGATGCGCGCCGTGCGGCTCTGCAGATCCGCGATCGAAGCGTTTACGTTGGCACCGGCGGCGAGCAGGATGTCGAGCGACGCGATGACCTCGCTCTCGATCTTCTTGCTCGTGAAATCCGGTGAGCGATTCGCGCCGAAGCCGGGCTCGCGCACACCGACGCCACCCGCGGCCATCAGCGGTGTCACGCCCATGACGTTCGGGAGGTCGACTTGCGCGCCCGCGGCGATCAGCGCGCGCATCGCGTCGTTGTCGTGCATGATCGCGGCGCGCAGCAGAGGGCTCGCACCCGTCGTGAGGAGATCGTCGACGAAGCGCTGGCTGTTACCGCCGCGCCCCGGGCGGTGAAAGTTCAGCTGCGCGTTCACGTCCGCGCCCGAGGCGATCAACGCCGTCACGAGCTGCATGCCGGTGGTCGTCTTCGAGCGCGGATGCGGCTCTCCCGTGCGCGGCCGGTACGTGTTCATATCCACGGCGTTGTACAGCGCCGTGCGGCCATACCAATCCACGGCGAGCGTATTCGCGCCAGAATCGAGCAGAGCCTTCGCCGTGTCGAACTCGTAGTTGTCGATCGCGAGCATGAGCGCCGTCTCGCCATCGGGCGTTGGCCGGTCCACACTCTCGCCCGCGGCGAGAATAGCGCGCACGCAATCGATGCAACCCGCGCGTGCGGCGTACAGCAGCGGCGTGAGGCCGCCCGTGGGGCGATACTGCGCGCGCGGCTCGTTCGTGATCTGCGAGCCCCAGTCGTTCGTTACAGCGCGCGCGTGCACGTCGGCGCCGTGATCGATCAGGAGCTTCACGACCTTCGCGTCGGCGGCTTCGGCAGCCCACATGAGCGCGGTCTGGTCGCGCCATGCTTCGCGTGCGTTCACGTTCGCGCCCGCGCCAATCAGGGCGCTCACCACGTCGGTCGAGCCCGTGCGCGCGGCCAGCATGAGCGCCGTCTCGCCGTCGCCGTTCGCGGCATCGACGGGCGCGCCGGCCTTCAATAGCAGCTGCACGATCTTCAGGTTCGCGGCCTTCGCGCCTTCGTCGAGCGGCGTGGCGCCGAAGCGGTTCTGCGTGGCCGCTTTCGCGCCGCGCTTCAACAGGCGTTCGACGAGGTCGACGTCGAGCTTGTACGCCGCCCACTGCAAGGGCGTGGTGCCGTCGCCTTGCGCGGCGTTGACGTCGGCGCCCTGCTCGATGAGCTTCAGCACGTCGTCGCGACGGCCGTTCTCGATGGCGTCCGCGAGCGGCGCGGCCGCGAAAGCGGACCCCGAGACGAGAGCGAAAGCGGCAGCCATCAGAAACTTAGGCAGCTTGTTCATACGATGTCCGGCATGAGCTTGTTGTGATGCGCCCAGAAACCCTTGTGTGCGTCGTACAAAAACGTGGCGGGATCCGCGAACGTGCGCGGGAGCCCGTCGAGCAAGCCCGCCTTCTGCATGTCGGCGGCCGTTTGCCCCTGCCGCAAGTTCACGACGAAGCGCTCGAAGATCGCGAGCATGAGGTCGTACTCGGCCTGCACCTCGGCACGCCCGACCACGGGACCAAAGCTCGGCACATACCGCGTGCGCGCATCGCCAATCTCGAGCAGTTTCTTCAGCGCATCCACGCGCCCACCCAGCCACCCACCGCCAAACCAATCGAGCACCGGATCGCGCTGCGGCGAAATGGCATCGCCCGCCGCAATCACGTTCGCTTCCGCGAAGCGCACATAGACGTCGCCGTCCGTGTGCGCCTCGATCAAATACCCAAGCTCTAATTTCTTGTCGCCGAAACTAACAGCCTCGGTTGTAAAGAACGTTTTCGTCGGCCGGCCAGCCGCCGCAAGCGGCTTCTCATATCTATCTTCTTTGGGAACGTACCAGCCAGCCGTCAGCCGCTGCCGAGTCTTCGAGTGCGCAATGATGGTGGCGCCGGCCATACCAAGCGCCTCGTTCGCCCCAGTCTGATCCGGATGCCAGTGAGTATTGACGAGCGCGACAACCTTCCCGCCCGCCCCACTAGTCCTCTTGTCTTCCTTGGCGATCTTGGCGCTCTTGGCGAGAACCTCTTCTCTTGCTTGCGCATTCCCGCTGTCGACAAGAACGAGCCCCGCACTCGTCGGCAAAACGACAATGTTGCCGCCACCGCCAGAGATCACCTGGATGCCGGGAACCACTTCGGAGACGGTAAGCGCCTCCGCCGCGCGTGCAACGGAGATCGCGAGCGGCGAAAACGACAGCGCCGCCATCCCGCGCAGCACATCGCGCCGATTGATTTCCGTTACGAAGGACATCCCCCGATGCCCCTCCTAGACGCCCGCGATCTCGCCCGTGCTATCGCCGATGCTCTTCTGCTCGAGCCCGGCCTTGTTCAGCACGGTGAGGTGCAAGTTGGAGAACGACGTGTACTCCGGCAGATTCACGTGCTGCCCGCCCTTCAGCGCGCCGTTCGCGCCGCCCGCCAGCATTACCGGCAACGGATAGTTGTTGTGCCGATCGCTGTTGCTCATGTTCGAGCCGTACATCAAGAGCGAGTGATCGAGCAGCGAGCCTTCGCCGTCCGGCGTCTTCGCGAGCTTGTCGATGAAGTCCGCGAACCGCTGCACGTGATACGTCTGCACCTTCACGAGCTTCTCGATGCGGTCTTTGTTGTTCGCGTGGTGCGACAGCGGATGGAACGCATCGGGCACGCCGATGTGGTTGTACGTACGGTTCGTGCCCTCGGCCACCATGATGTACGAGGCCACGCGCGTGATGTTCGCCTGATACGCGAGGTGGATCAGATCGAACATCAGCTTCACTTGCTCGTCGAAATCCGGCAGCTCGCCGATCGGCGCGCCCGGCAGATTGATACCGGAAAGATCGCGTTGCGACGCCTTCGCCACGCGCCGCTCCGTCTCGCGCACGGACTCGAGGTAACCGTCGAGCACGCGTTGATCGGCCGGGCCGAGCTCGCGCTTCAAGTCCTGCGTACGACCGTTGATCATATCGAGCAAGCTCGCGCGCCGGTGCGCAAGCGTTGCGCGCTCCTCGGCGTTGTCGCCCGCGCCGAACAGCTGCGTGAACACCTTGCGCGGATTGAACTCCATCGGCAGCGGCGTGGTGGCGTTGCGGAACGTGAGCGTCGAGCTGTAGTAGCAGGCGCCCGTGCCGCACGCAGCGCTCTGCGTGGTGGTCTCGGACGCCACCTCGAGCGAGGGCAGCACGCTGTCGCCGCCGATCTTCTCGGCGATCATCTGGTCGATCGTCTGCGCCATGTGCGCGCCCGTGGCTTTCTGGTCGGGCTTCACGCTCGAGAGCCACGTGCCCGGCACGATCGTGTGCACGGAACCTTGCGGCAGCTTGTTCTCGAGGTTGCCGAACGTGGCGACGTACTTCTTGTAGTTCTCGAGCGGCTTCAAGATGGGGGAGAGCTTGAAGTCGGCGCCCGCGCCACTCGGCGTCCAGTGGTCCATGTCCTTGCCGTACGGCGTGTTCCACATGATGGCGCCGTGCGGGATGTAGAAGAACCCGGCGCGCAGTTTCGGTTTCGCGGCCGTCTGCGCGAGCGCCGTGGCGGCCGGAATCATCGCGTCGAGGAGCGGAAGGCTCAAGCTCACGCCAGCGGCTTTCAGCACCGTGCGGCGGGACAGATGTTTCTTCGTGATGAACATGGCGAGCTACCCCCTATTGGCCGGCGCCGAGCGACGCTTGGGCCGAGCCTCGATTAGCGGATTCTGCCGCAGGCCCAGCGGCCTGCATGCGAAACGCGTCGCTCTGCACGATGCCAGCGACCAGCGCCGAGAACTTGTAGTTCTGCCCTTTCGCGGCACGGACAATCGCGCGCACTTGCGGCATGTCGTAGTACTCGAGCTCTCGCCCGAGCGCGTACATCATGAGCTTCTGCGTCAGCGCTTGCACGAACTGGTCGTCGCGCGCGAGCAGCGCGGCGGTCAGCGACGCGGGGCCGTCGACGGGGCGGCCACCCGAGAGCTCGGCACGCGAGTCGATCGGCGCGCCGGCTTCCTTGTCCACCGTGCGCCAAGCGCCCGTGGCCGTGAAGTTCTCGAGCGCCAGGCCGTTCGGGTCGATTACGCCGTGACACGCGGCGCAGGTGGGGTTCTTGCGGTGCTGCTGCAGCCGCTCGCGCACCGTCTTCGGTTGTTCCCCCTCGGGGGTGTCGAGGTTCGTCTCCACACCGGGCGGCGGCGGAGTCGGCGGCGCGCCCATGAGCTTGTCGAGCACCCACTGGCCGCGCAGCACCGGCGACGTGCGGTTGCCGTACGACGTACGCAGCAGCACGGCGCCCTTGCCGAGCAGCCCGTGACGCACGGGATTTTCGAGCTTCACCTGTCGGAACTGCGGGCCGACGACGCCGTCGATGCCGTAGTGACGCGCGAGCCGCTCGTTCAAGAACGTGTAGTCGCCGGTGAGCAGCGTCTGCACGTTGCGGTCCTCGAGCAGCACGCTTTCCAGGAACAGCCGGATCTCGTCCGCGAAATCCTGGCGCAGCCCTTCGGAAAATTCGGGATACAGGTTCTTGTCGGGCTGGATGGCGTCGAGGTCGGCGACGCGCAGCCATCCTTCGGCGAAGCTCGTCACGAGCACTTCGGCGCGCGGGTCCTTCAACATCCGCATGACCTGCGCCGCGAGCACGTTCTCGTGCGCGAGCTCTCCGGACTCGGCAACTTTGAGCAGCTCGTCGTCCGGACCCTGGCTCCATAAGAAGAAGGAGAGGCGCGACGCGAGCTCGATCGGCGCCAGCACATGACTCGAGGCGGCAGCGTCTTTCGCGGGCGCGATGGAGCGGTACAGGAAATCGGGGCTCGCGAGCACAGCGGTGGTCATCAGTTCGATGCCTTCGTTGAAACCACCAGCGCTCTTGCTGCCTTCGTCGAAAAACTTCATGAGACGGTCGACGTCGCTCTGACTCACGGGCCGGCGGAATGCACGGCGCGCGAGGTTGGCCGTAATCTCGAGCGCGCATTCGCGTTCGCGAGCCGCAACCTCGGGCTCGCACGTGAACAGCTTCTTGCGGCTCTCGGTCTTCGTGAGCCCCGTGGAATTGTATGGGCCCGTGATGCTGATGCCGCCGAGGATGCCCGCCACGCGCTGCCCGCTCGCGAACGCGAAGCCGGCGCTCGGGCCGTAGTCGGCGATCTGCTCGTCGTCCGCCGCGCGCGAGCGCTCGATGAACGTGACAACCACCTCGTGCGTTCCTGCCGTGATCTTCAGCGGAATGTTCTTGAAGCGGCTCATGACCTCGGCGCGCGCGGGCGCGCCGCCCAAGTTCACGAGCGCCAGATCCTCGGGGCCGCCGATGTCGCCGCGGAACTGCTCGGCGCGATCGACGAGCACGACGAGCGTCTGCCGAGTCTCGACCGCGCGCGGATAGAGCCCCAAGCCGAGATCCGCGATCGAGAGCCGATACTCGCCGTCGGCCAGGAACGTGCGCGTAAACTTCGTGCCGCCGCGTGTGCCGAGCGGCAGCCCGGGCACGTAAGCGTCCTGGTGTGTGGTGGGCTGCGGGTAATACGCGTTGGCCACCTTCGGCTTCGGCTCACCGACGGCGAGGTGCGCGACGGCGACCGCGGCGTTCGCGTATTGATCGACGAACGCGGGCGAGGTGCTGAGCGCAGCAGCGATGTTCGTGAAGCCGTGGATCTCGATCTCGGCCGGCAGGTATTCCTTGGGATCGATGTCCACGTCGAGCAGCGCTTTCACGGCGTGCGCGTACTCCGTGCGGTCGAGTCGCTGCGCGGTCACGTAACCAATCTGCGGCGGCGCGTTCTCGTCGAGCGTGCGTTCGAGGCCGGTGATGAGGCCATCGACCTCGTCCTTCGAAGGTTGCGGATTGCCGGGCGGCGGCATGAGCCGGCCCCGCAGCTTCACGATCGCGGCTTCGAACTGCGCACCGTGCTGCGGCACGGATTCCGGCGTCACGTGCTCGAACGACACACCACCCGCGAGGTCCGCGGCGTTGTGGCAGTCGGTGCAGTACTTCGTGAACAGTGCAAAGCGCTGCTGCTCACGCCGTTGCTCGAGCCGCGGAACCACGACTGCCGCCACGCCGGCGACTATCGCGATCGCGATGCCGGCCACCCAGAGATTACGTCGCATGTGGATCGCCCCGCCCCATCGGGGGATTGTCGCCTAGAAACGGCGCGGCGGAAATCAGAAGAATGCTTCAGCCGCGCCCTCGGGCCCCGACCCGAAGCGCCCCCATCGATCGCAGCACTGCGCGCCGCATGGGGCCGACGGCCTCCCGTCTAAGATCTGCGGCCTTTGAGTTCGGGCGGGCTTTGCTCTAGGGTCTCGGTACACAGGCCACTTTCCAGTCCGGGGGACCCCATGAGTGCCATCACCCTGCGCGTCAACGGCGCCACCCACGAGGTGGACGTCGAACCCGCCACCCCTCTTCTATATGTGCTGCGCAACGACCTGAACCTGCAAGGCCCACGCTTCGGCTGCGGTCTCGCGCAGTGCGGCGCGTGCACGGTCATCGTCGACGGCGTCGCCATCCGCTCGTGCATCACCCCGGTGAGCGGGGTGGCGAAGGGCGAGATCACCACACTCGAAGGTATAGCCAAGAACGGCAAGCCGCATCCGCTGCAGCAGGCGTGGATCGAGGAGCAGGTACCGCAGTGCGGTTACTGCCAGAACGGCCAGATCATGACGGCCAAGGCCATGCTCGATCGCAACCCGAGCCCCACTGACGCGCAGATCCGCGACGGCATGGAAGGAATCCTCTGCCGATGCATGACGTACTACCGCGTGCAGCAGGC
>Ga0302321_100004738_pt1 | contig 11827 bp, 2 predicted proteins | sample Fen_T0_1_FD_202505 | JGI IMG/M metagenome (GOLD analysis project Ga0302321, IMG submission 202505) | Peat permafrost microbial communities from Stordalen Mire near Abisko, Sweden - Fen_T0_1 | ecosystem: Environmental > Terrestrial > Soil > Wetlands > Permafrost | place: Sweden: Abisko...
CTCAGGGCGGCAACGGTGGCGGCCGGGATGGTGCCGTTGATCGCCGAGGTCGGTGCGGCCGTGGCGGCCGTCATCGCGATGCCCGTCCCGGTGGCGCCGAGGCTGTCGATGAACAGCTCGCCGCCGCCGATGTTGGACAGCACGCCGCCGTGGAGCGAGTCCGTGCCGGTGGCAGAGACCGCGACAGACTGGCTCCCGGCGATTGCCGGGCTGAGGGTCACGCCGCTCGTGGCTGGGCCGGTCTTGTCGATCACCAGGGTGGTGGTCGCGGTCGCGCCCCAGTTGCCCGCGGCGTCGCGGCCGTGGACGTAGATCGTGTGCGCGCCCTCGGGCATCGCCGCGATGTTGATCAGGTCGACGGCGGCGTACACCGCCTCGCTCGTGCTGCTGAAGGAGCCGTCCACCGGGAGCATCGACCCGCCGGTGCCGTTGGCCCCGACCGTGTCGACGAAGTACTCCGCGGCGGTGACCGTCGAGGCACCCGTCGTGAGCTCGCTGATCGTGGCGTCGATGCGGACGTAGAACGCGCCGCCGGAGCTGATCTGGACGCCGAGCGTCCCGTTGTTCGGGTTCGGCTGCGCGGCGACGCCCGACACGGACGGCCCGGTCTTGTCGAGGCTCAGGCTGATGGTCCCGAAGGGGCCCCAGTTGCCCAGGGCGTCCTGCGCCCGGACGTTGACGGCGTGGGTGCCCTGCGTGAGTGCAGCGATCGTGGCCGCAGGGATGGTCGAAGTGATGCTCTCGGTGCTTGCGGGCACGCCCAGCGGCGTGATCGCGACGGCCGTGCCGCCGTCGATGTTGTACTCGGCCGCGATCACATCCTGGCCGCCGGTGGCCACGTCGCTCGCGGTGGCGCCGAGCGCCACGTTGACCGACCCGTTCGTCGGGGTGGGCACGAGGCTCAGCCCGTTGATCGCCGGGCCCTTCTTGTCGAGGTTCAGGACTGCGGACGCAGGTGCGCCCCAGCCGTTCGCATCGTGGGCCTGGACGTAGAACGTGTGATTGCCGCTCGCGAGCGTGGTCAGGTCAGCGCACGGCGCGCTGGCCCCGGAGACCGGGATCACCACGCTGATGCTGGTCAGGGAGCCCGAGATTGGGCAGCCGGTGCCATCGGCGCCGAGGGCGTCGACGAAGTACTCGGCCTGGTCGGGCGTGCCGGAGACCGTGGCGGTCAGCGTGACGGGCGCGCTCCCGTTGCTCGGGTTCGGGGCCAGGGTCACGCCGCTGGTGGTGGGACCCGTGGCGCCGCCCGTGCCGCCGGTGATGCTGAGGAAGGTCAGCATGCCGCCGAACGCAACCGGGGTGAACGCCGGGTTCGGGTTGGCCGGCGTCGCGAGGGTTCCCCTGTTGGACAGCAGGTTCGCCTCGTCGTAGATCGCCCACTGGGCGTTCGCCGGCGGTGCGGCCGGGATGGACACGAGGGTGTCGAGGGTGCCGCCCGTCGGGACGGTCTCGGCGACGACTCGCGTCACGTTGGCTTCCGGGCGTCCGTCCCGGGCGACGATCGACTGGTGCAGGCCGAGCAGACCCATCGAGTGGTGCTGGAGGCCGGCGTTGACATAGCGGAGCAGGACCGTGTCGCCGGCCGCGGTCGGGATCGGCGCCGTCTGCGGATAGGCCTTGCCGTTGATCAGCCAGTACTTGGGCGCGAAGTCGTTGAGCATGAAGCTCGACGGGTTCGCGTTGAGGGCGGGGTCGACCTCGCCCAGAACCAGCACCGCCTCATCGTTGAAGGCGGTCGACGCGGCGTAGTCGCAGGCGCTGCAGCCGGTCGGCCGAACGATCAGGGCCCCGTACATGCCCATCGCCACCTGGCGCGGGCCGTCGGGGGTGAGGCCGGCCTCGTAGAGGTACGTGCCCGGGGTCAGGATCCCGGCGGCGTACGAGTACGTCTTGTTGCTGCCTGCGGTGACACCGATCGTGTCCGGCGTGCCGGGCTGGCCGTTGATGGCCAGCGCGGTCGCTGAGGGCAGGTCGATGTTGTGGAGGGTGATCGCGACCGGGTCGCCCTGGTTGACGACCAGGACGGGGCCCGACAGCGTCGCCGAGCCGGCGGCGTTGGTGCCGGAGTACCCCCAGATGGTCAGGGAGGCGCCGTCGGGCATGGTGGCCGTGCCGGTCGTCGCGTACAGGTCGCACGAGGGCGTGCAGCTGGTGCCCGCGATCGGGGCGGCGTTCGCCGCGGCTGCGCGCTGGGTGACGCGCGACGACGCTGCGATGGTCGAGGTGGCGCCCGAGAGCGCCTGGCGCGGTGTCCCCGCCGCGACCGGGCCGGCCAGGAGGCCGGCCACAATGGCCGCAGTGGAGAGGGCCGCGAGGGCCGAGGAACGCATCCGCGTGCTCCGCGGGAGTCGAACGAGGGTTTTCATCGCACTCACCTACGGCGTGCACGTGGTGCCGGGGGCCGGCGTTGTTGGATCGATGCGCTCGAGGGTCAGCATCCCGCCGAAGCCGGTGTCGTAGTTGGCCACCTCGTACAGCGCGTGGCTGTGCATGACCATGTAGTACTCACCGCACTCGTTGTACGAGGTGGTGCCCACGGGGAGCTGGCCCTGCTGGCCCAGGTACGGCGTGCCGCTGTAGTACGTGGCGCCGTCCTTGAAGGTCAGGTTCTGGAGCTGCGGGATCGTGACCGGGACCGGGTTGTTGACCGGATCGAACTGTTCCTGGTTCTCATACGCGTAGGTCTGGTCCCAGGTCTGGCCCGCACCGATCGAGAACGAGTAGGTCTCGTAGGAGAGGTCGTTCCCGGATGCGTCGATGAGCGGCGACCCGTCGCGGGCGATGACGCGTCCGTTCTCGCCGTGCGGGTGGAACGGGTGGGCGCGCGACCCGGCATCGAGGTACCGGATCAGGGCCGGAGGCTGGTTCGGGTTGACGTTGGGATCGGTGACCGTCACGTGCACCAGCGAGCTGTACGGCTGGTTGGGCAGCCACGGCGCGTTGTTGGGCGCGATCGTGTCGGGGAACGCCCGGCCGTTGATCAGCCAATAGCGCGGGTGGAGCGTGGTGACGTCGTACTTCTGGCCGAGCTCGACCGCCGAGTGGAGGTTCGGGTCCATCTCGGAGAGCAGCATCACGAACTCGGTCGAGAACTGGCCGATGCTCGAGGTGCCGTTGGCATAGGCCCAGTCGGCATGCAGCGTGCCGCCCGAGTCGCGCGGCCGAACGACCAGCGCGCCGTAGAGGCCCATCTGGACCTGCTTGGCGACGTCGGTGCCGCTCTCGTACAGGTAGGTGCCCGGGCTCGAGGCGGTGAACTTGTAGGTGACGCTGCCGCCGTTCGCCGCGGCCCCCTGCACGAGGGACGTGAGCGTGGAGCCGTTCAGGACGGGCTGGGCCGGCGCGCCGTTCGCGGTGACGTTCTCGACGCCGAGGAAGGCGATCGACGTGGTTTCCGGGAGGTTGTTGTTCAGGACGACCGTGACCGTGTCGCCCTGGTTCACGCAGAGGACGGGACCCGGGAACTGGAAGCCGTTGCCCGTGGTGCCGTAGCTCCAGGTCCACATGGTGTTGCCGTCCGGCATGCTGATGTAGTCGGCGCCCGCGGTCAGCGAGAAGCTGGCGTTCGGGCTGCTGCTTGTGGTGCACAGGATCCCGGAGCTTGCGCCTCCGGCCGCCTTCGCGACGAGGATCCGATTCGCGCCCGCCGTCATGGCGCCAGCGGCCAGCACGACCGCGACACCGAGGCGCAGCGCCTTCGGGAGAAATGCGCGCATACGAGTTGCCTCCTTTCCGGTGCCGCTACGTGTTCGGTGCGAGCTGGGCCGGCAGGGATCCGGCGGCGAAGACCCGAACTTCGGTCATCTGGCCGCCAAGACCCGAGCCGCCCGGCCGGGTGAGGGCGCCGAGGGCGTTGTTGAAGAGCAGGTAGGTGTCGTATCCGGCGCCGGTGTGCGCCGGCGCGGTGATCATTGCGTCATACGACTCGCCTGCCCCGAGGTAGATCGTGTCCGTGTAGTAGCTCGTGTCGGCCCCGTTGCGCTGACCACCCGCACCGAGCCCGCGCAGCGGCGTTGCGTCCTTGCCGATGACGTGCATCGGGATGCCCGAGAGCTTCATCGCGGGCTGCGTGTAGCCGAGGTTCACGAACCGCAGCAGCACTCGGTCGCCGGCGTTGCACTGGATCAGCGAGGAGATCGGCTGGGACTCCAGATCCGGTCGGCCCGTCGGCGGGATCAGTGCGCCCGTGGTGAGGTTCGTTCCCCCGCCATTGGGGGCAATGGTGTCCGGGTAGGACCTCCCGTTCATCAGGTAGAAGTCGGCGTGGAAGTCGCTCCAGTCGCTCACCTGGATGTGCGCGTCGTCGTAGTGGGACTGGGCCCAGAACTCGTTGAGGAAGATCACGAACTCGCGGTCGTAGGCCGTCGAGCGCGAATCGGTCGTCGCCACCCCGTCGTTGAAGTCATAACCCAGCGGGGCGTTCGCGGGTCCGCCGTTGTACCGGGCCTTGGGTGCCCCGGCGGGGTTGCCAGTCTTGTTCTGGGCAGGGCGGACGAAGACGATCCCGTCCATGCCCATCTGCACGTGCTCCACGTCCTCGTTGTGGCAGTGGTACATGTACGTGCCCGGGTCGGTCGGGTGGTAGTAGTACGGGAAGTCGCTCCCGGGCGGCACCGAGATGGACATCTCGGGCACGCCATCGAACAGGGGCAGCGCGTTGCGGAAGCCGTGCCAGTGGATGGTGTGCGGGTCGGTGAGGTCGGGCCGCTGGGCCAGACCGAGGTTGCTGAGCGTGATCTGGATCGCGTCGCCCTCGTCGAAGAACATCAGCGGCGCTGACGCCTGCACGTGGCCCTTCTGCGCCAGGATCTTGGGGTTCGTGGTGGTGCGGGCGGTGGGCACCGTCGGACCGCCGTCGAGGGCGGTCACCTCGCGGAAGCCGAAGATGTAGGTCGTTCGGCCGGCTGGCGCGAGCGAGTCGGGCGCGACGACTGCGCCGGTCTCGTTGGTGAGCGTCCCCATCGGTATGGAGACCCACCCGTCGGACCCGACGAGGTGACGGTAGATCTGCGGCTTGGGCGAGAGGTACGCCGCCTTCGCGGCGGGCACGCCCACCAGCACCTTGCCTGACCAGTTCGTGACCAGGGACGCGCCGGTCGCGGCGGCGATGCCGAGGCCACCGGCCTTGAGGATCTGGCGCCGGGAAAACTTCCTGCTGACATTCGGGACGCTCATCTGGCCCTCCTGGGCGTGGCGGATTGGCAGAGTCGGGCGTCCGCTGCCCGGGGCCACCGGGCAGCGGAGGTGTGAGGTCCACTCATGGGCGCGGCACCGAGATCAGGAGGCCGTTGCTCGCCTGCGGCCCGGAGTCCGGGTCGTGGTTGAGCGTGATCTGGTAGCCGTCCGGCGCGTGGCTGACGAGCAGCACCGCGAACGTCACCGAGGAGGTGTTGGCGCGGCTCAGGCCCGTTCGCGTGAGCGTGCACTGGCCCGCGGCGTTGGTGGTGCACGAGCCGCCGTTGGTGAGCGGCCAGGCGCCGGTCACCGTCGCGCCAAGGACTGGGTTGTGGCTCGCGTTGTGGATCGTGATCGTGACGCTCGCGGACCACTGGGTCGTGCTGGTGACGGCGCTGGTCCAGTCCAGGTCACCGACGTGGACGCCGTTGATGGTGTCGGTGTCGGTGGCGCTGTTGTTGGCCGCGTTGGTGTCGAGGTAGCCCGCCGGCACCGTGACGGTCGCCGTGTTGGAGAGCGAGGTCTGGATGGTCGAGGACGAGACGCTGCCGCTCGTCGTCGTGAAGGTCACGGTGCTGCCGACCGGCATGTTCACGGTGCGGTTGATGGTCCCCGACCCCGATGCCGACCCGCCGCAAGTGGCGCCGCCAGTGGTGGTGCAGGTCCAGCTGATGCTCCCCGACAGCGTGTTCGGGAAGGCGTCGGCGATCACGGCGCCGGTCACGGCGTTCGGGCCGGGGTTCGACGCGACGATGGTGTAGCGCACCGCCCCGCCGCGGCTGACGAGCGTCAGGCCGTCGGTCTTGGTGATCGCGAGGTCGGCCGCCACGACAATGGCGTCGGTGTCGGTCGCGCTGTTGTTCGCCGGGTTGGGGTCGGATCGGTCTGACGGAAGGGCGACGGTCGCCGTGTTCACCAGACTGCTGCCAGTGGCGCTCGCCGAGAGCGTTGCGTTGACCGTGTAGGTCAGCGTCCCGCCGTTGGCGAGGTTGGCCGTGTCGTTGATGCTCCCGGTCCCGCTGGCCGCGCCGCAGCTCGAGCCGCTCGACGCCGCGCACGTCCAGGTCACGTTCGTGAGCGAGGTCGGCATGGTGTCGGCAACGGTCGCGCCGGTAACGGCGTTGGGACCGGCGTTCGTCACGACGATCGTGTAGGCGACGGGGCCGCCCTTGATCGCGCTCGTCTGGCCGTCGGTCTTGGTGATCGACAGGTCAGCCGGCGGGGTCGGGATCTCGTCCGCCCCGGCATCGAAGGCGCCGTAGCCGGGTCGGCTGTCGTTGTCGATGTCGAAGGCGGGCGCCGCGAGCGTGGTCGGCGGTCGCTGGTAGCTGGGCACGGCCTTGGACGCTGCCCCCGCGTTGAACGCGGGCGAGGTGGTGTCGGTCAGGTGGTAGTCGCCCATGATCGTCACGGGGACGTCCTGGGCCACGATCACGCTGGCGACGAAGTTGGGGTTGCCGCGCCAGGGGAGACCCGAGACGGTGGCGTCGAAGGTGGCCTTGACCAGCGGGTCCTGGTCCACCTTGTTCGTCGGGCTCGAGACCACGTCGTTGTGGACGGTGGTCTCGGACTGGAGCAGCGTGTTGGTCGGTGAGAGCTGCAGGCTGGTGCCGGGGACGCCCATGTCCCAGTGGTTGATCGGGGTGGGATCGGGGACCTGGACCCCGTTCTGCCAGACCTGGCCGCCGATGCCGGTCAGGTTGTTGCCGTCCCAGGTGCCCGCCCGGTTGTCCCAGAAGATGTTGTTGAACATCAGCGGGTTGCTGTAGAGCGGCGAGCCGGCCGGCAGGGTCGCCTGCAGGTAGTCGCTGTTGAGGGCCGTGGCCAGACCGGCCGGAGCCGGGAGACCGTTGCTGGTCGCCGCCGTCGCGGTGGTGATGTTCTTCATCACCGTGTTGTTGAAGAACCGGACGTTCGGCGCGTTGTCGATCGCGACGCCACCACCCTCGTGGGTGCTGATGTTGTTCACGATCATGTTGTTGTAGACGTTGAACGCGAAGTTGCCGGCGGTGAGGAACCGGAGGCCGCCGCCGTCGTCGTTGGCGAGGTTGGCCTCGATGAGGTTGTTGTAGACGTCGACCGGGCCGGCGCCGGCGCCGAACGTGGTCGGGTTGGTCGGGGGCTCGCCGGCGATGATGACGCCGCCGCCCTCGTCGTAGGACCCGTTGAAGTAGATGCGGTTGTCGTGGATCTTGCCGCCGGTCGAGAGGCCGAAGTGGCTGATGCCCCCGCCGTACTCGGCGGAGAAGTTGCCGCACACGTCGTTGCCGGCGATCTCGTAGTTGTTGGCGCCGTTGAACACGCCGATGGCGCCGGCGAGGTTGGATCCGCCGTTGTTGAGGATCCGGTTGTTGGCAATCCGGATGTTGTCGTTGTTGTTGTCGCCCACGAGCGGCGTGCCCACGCGGATCGCGCCGGCGTACGAGCCCGCGTTGCTGCGGATGATGTTGTTGGTGATCTGCAGGTAGCGAGTCGAGGCAAGGGCCACGACGCCGCCGCCCTGGTTGGGGTTGGTGGGCGTGTTGTTGCCGCCGCCCACCTGGGTGCCGTTGCCCAGGGTGTTGACGTTGGGCACGAAGTCCATCACGTCGCCGTTCTGGATCGCCAGGCCGTCGATGGCGGCCTTGAAGCCCGACGAGTACTGCGAGGCCGAGCGGGCGACCGCGAGGATCACCGCGCCCTCGGGAACGGTCACCGTGTCGACGTCGGTCTGGAGCTGCGCGTTGGGGCCGATGATGCCGCCGCCGTTGGTGAACATGGCGTTGATCTCGGCCTGCCACGCCGCCTCTCGCGTGCCGTCGGTGCCGTAGCCGAGGCCGTCGACGACGGTGCCCGGCTCGAGGGTCCCGTCAGCGCGGACGCCGCCCGGGCCGACGCCCTGGAGCTTGACCGGCGACTTGATGACGAGGTTCTCGTAGTAGGAGCCGTACGGGTTGAACTGGGACGGCGCGTTGGGGTACACGACGACCAGGGCCCGGCTGCGGGTGGCCGCGGCGTCGAGGGCGCGCTGGATGGCGTGCGCCGCGAGCGTCGGGTTGGGATCGGTCGAGTTGTAGCGGTTGGTGCCGGTCAGGCCCGGGCCGACCTCGAGGACGGTGGGGTTGTAGGTGCCCCCGCCGCCACCGGTCGAGACCACGTGGAAGGTGAGTCCGTTCACGCTGGTCTGGCCGTCGTGGCCGACGATGTTGAGCTGGTACGGGGCCGGGTCTGGCTGGTTCGGCCCGCTCGACGGGACCGTGAAGCTGATGGACGTGCTCGACCAGCTGGTGACGTTCATCGCGAGCGCGCCGAGCGTGACCTTGCCGGCGGTCGAACCGAAGCCTTGGCCGTTGATCGTGAACGAGCGGTTCGAGCCCGACGCGTTCGTGAACATGTAGGGCTTGTTGATCGACCAGATCTCGGGCACGGCGGGATCGCCGGACGCGTTCGGGTCGTTGAGCAGGCACTGCGCGGGCGACGCCTGCTGCGTGCCGGGGTTCTCGATGCCGAAGGCGACGGGCGTCGGGGCCAGGTCGGACGGCAGGCTCACGCCCGGCCAGACCTCGAAGAAGCCGCCGATCGTCCGGTACGCCGGGTTGAAGTTCTTGTTCAGGTGCCCGGGCTGACCCGGGTCGTTGGCGAGGAACCGGTAGATGCCCGGGCACGGGCCGGCCGGGAGCGGGCAGTTGTAGCTCGAGGTCGAGGGCAGGATGACCTCGTACTGGCCGTTCGGGTCGCTCTGGATCGTGGTCACCAGGCGATTCGAGAAGTCGTAGATCCCGATGGGGATGTTGGCGAGGCCCTTCTTCTCGCCATAGAACAGCTCCTTGGGGTTCGTGGACAGGTTGAGGTCGTCCACGACGATCCCGAAGATGCGCCCGGGGAGCGGAACGCCGGCGCTGGCGTTGAGCGCTGCGCCGCTGGCGTCGAAGCCGCTGAAGGTCTTGAAGTGGAAGTTCGGCGTGGCCGACCGGCCGTTGCGCACGGTGACCAGACGCGTGTCGCACAGCGGCTTGGCAAGGCCCTCGTAGGGGCTGCCGCCGCCGGCGAGCATGTCGGGGTTGTAGACGCCCTGGGTGTGCGTCGGGTCGAGGACGCTGAAGTGGGCCTGGGTCGGATCGTCCACGACGTTGACCGTGTGGTTCTGCCCCGCGCACGGGAACGGCGGGATGGCGGGGGTGACCGTCGTCGACGGCGTCAGGTTCGGGCTGGGCGGGTTGAGGGGCGTCTCGCCCGGGGCGACGAACTCGTCGCCCGAGAAGATGTTGACGTCCTCTTCCTTGACCACCTCGTAGGCGGGCCGGCCGTTGGCGTCCTTCGGGGGGTCCACCGAGACCAGGTAGTCGCCGACCGGGATGGTCTCCTCGGCGCCCAGGGCCGCGCCCGTCGCCGGGTCGTGGTCGACGGTGGTGAAGCCGTAGTTGCCGTTGACCTTCATGAAGTCGCCGACGCTGTTGTCGCCGACCTGGCTGGACATCATCGGCGCCTCGAGGCAGTCGTGGCCACCGGTGGACGGCGGCAGGACCTGCTCTGGGACGATGGCCCCGTCAAAGCCGCGTGCGACGCAGTCCTGCGGTCGCTGCCAGGTCTCGGACGTGTACGGCGCGTAGAGGTCGATCGGGGTGCCGCTGACCTTGTCCGGACCGTCGGAGAGCGGTTTGATCGCGCCGGTCACGGCGTCGGTGAGGTAGTTGTTCGATCCGAATGCGGTGGTCTCCTGCGTGCAGTTCGTGCCTGCGGGGACGGTCGTGGCGTCGGCCGGATCGCACTTGACCGGCGAGTAGAGGTGCACGGTGGCGCCGGGCAGGCCGGGCTCGTACGACTCGATTGCCTGGAAGCGCGCGTCGGTCTCGTTGCGCGTCGTCGTGGCGACCACCTCGCCCACGATGCCGCCCGTGGTCGGCCCGAGCGCTGGGTTGGTCTCGTAGGTGTGGACCGCCCAATCCATGCGCGTCTGGTCGCCGATCAGGTTGAACGAGCTCACGTCCACGAAGCCGCCGTTGGCCATGACCGTGGTCTCGTTGGGCTGGTTGTTGGTCTGGTAGGTCACGCCGACCGTGTAGAACTGCTCCCAGTAGCCCTGGGTCACGACCCACTGGCCGAGGGGGTAGGTCCGCGGGAAGCGGTAGTTGCCGTTGGAGTCGGTTGCGGCCGTGTTGTCGCCGTAGAACGCGACCTTGTTGTCGCGGTCGAGGAGGTTCAGCCGCAGGTTCGGGATGCCGGCCTCGCCCGGGTCGCACTTGCCGTTCCGGTTCGTGTCGAAGCAGACCTTGCCGTAGACCTGGCTGTGCCAGGCCGCCACGTCGAGGTTGCCCATGTCGAGCGCCTGGCCGTTGGTGATGCTGACGTTGGCCTCCGTGAGCAGGTAGGCCTGGTCCTCGTCCCAGAACGAGAGGACGTAGTCGCCGTCGGGGATGTTGGTGATGTTGAAGGTGCCGTCGGCGTTGCCGCGTCCGACGTAGACCGTGTTGTCGTCGCGGCCCGTGTCGATCAGCGACACGAGCGGCGCCTTGATGTTCTCGATGACGTGCTTGCCCTGGCCGCCGAAGTTGAACCCGCCGATCTGCGGCGCGTACTCGCCGATGCCCACGACCGTGCCCTTGATGGAGCCGGTCGCCGCAGGAGCGGCGTAGTTGCAGCACTGGGTCGAGTTCTGGCTGACGCCAGCCTTGGTCTGGACCTGCACGAACCCGAACTCGGCGAAGGGGAACGCCTCGGCGCCCACCACGAACTCGGGGTCGTAGCCGTTCCAGCCCTCGATGGACCACGTGTCCCAGTCATGCCAGCCCTCGAGGGTGCTGGTCTGGTACCAGGTCTGGCCGTTGGGCGCGGTGACGGTCGAGGCGTAGCGGTCGGGACCGAGGTACGGGATCGAGACGACGCCGTCGGCGTCGCTGAGGCAGTGGCCGCCCACCGTCTGGATGACCGGCTTGCCGTCGGTGCCGAACAGCATGATGCCGTTCGCGTCGTGCTGGTACGTGGTGCAGATCGGATTGCCGTACCAGTCGGTGGTGACCGGGCCGAGGACGTCGGAGATGTGACCCTCGAACCCGGCCAGGGTCGGCTCGCCGGTGTCGTAGGCGCCGTTCGTCTGGATGTCGTTCCAGACCTTCATGCGCACCGTCAGGAGGGGCAGCGGATAGGGCTGCGCGTCCACGGTGACGTTGGCGTGGCCGGCACCGTTGTCGGCGAGGGGCAGGTGGAACCAGGCACCGTCGATCTTGAAGCCGTCGACGTGACAGGTGACGTCGTAGGTGTCGCCGCTCGGGCCGACGACCCCGGTCTGCGGGACGCAGCCGGGAATGTCAAACCCGTCCGCCATGACCGAGATCATGTAGCTGCGGTTCGGGTTGTGGTCGTTCGCCGGCCAGTTGGAGGTGTCGATGCCCACGGTCTCGGACAGCGTCGTCTCGTCGCCCTGGGCGACGACCTCGCCGCTGGTGCCGCCCATGACCGAGTGGATGGACGGCCACTGGCAGTTGGCCGGATAGGCCGGGTCGCCGCCGAGCGACTGCGGGACGCAGGCGAAGTTGGAGTTCTGCGTCGAGGTCGCGCCCAGGTTGGCGCCGTAGTGCGTCGGGTCGCCCGTGTCGTCCTGGACCACCAGCCAGTGGTAGGACGGGATGGCCGTGCCCTTGCTGAGTCCCGACGGTGCCCAGGCGCGGGCACT
>Ga0302321_100004742_pt1 | contig 11824 bp, 9 predicted proteins | sample Fen_T0_1_FD_202505 | JGI IMG/M metagenome (GOLD analysis project Ga0302321, IMG submission 202505) | Peat permafrost microbial communities from Stordalen Mire near Abisko, Sweden - Fen_T0_1 | ecosystem: Environmental > Terrestrial > Soil > Wetlands > Permafrost | place: Sweden: Abisko...
GCCGCGGCTGTAGGGGCGACCGGCCGGTCGCCCCTACTCAGAACCCGTAGGTCAGCGAGATGTTCGGCGCGAGGATCTTGACGTTATGCGTGCCCGGCATCTTCACAGGGACAGGAAAGCCCGACACGGGCGATTCGGCGTCGCGGCCCAGGAGCGCCTCGAAGCAAGCGTCGACCGTGAGCCGCCCGGTCTTGGCCCCGAGCCCCAGCGTCAGCACGTGATACGTGGCCTCGGGCAGCAGGATGTTCAGCGTCTCCACCGGCGACGGAGACGGATCGTAGTAGTACCCGGCACGCAGCGCCCAGGTCTTGTCGAGCGCGTACTCGGCGCCGAAGCGTACCTGAACTGCGTCCTTCCAGTTCAGCGAGAAGTCCTGGTTGAACGCCGTGGACAACGCGGTCACCGTGCTACCGAGGAGAGGGTGCTGCTTGAGCGCTGCCGGGGGATTCAGGAGCGTATTCCAGGCCGGGTCGCTGTACTGCGCAGGGATCACGCCCACCTTCTTCCAGTTGGTGTACTGCACGTCTCCGGTGAGCGTGAGCTTCGCGACGGGTTTGACGGCGATCCCGGCGCCGGCCCAGAGCGGCCAGGTCGCGTCGCGTTTGACCGTCGACCCGGTCGGAACGCTCGTGATGCCGAGCGCTGTCGTCAGTGGCGGCCCGACGATCGCCGTCCCAGACATCGATCCGTCGCCGGAGAAGTTCAGCTTCGAGGGCGTGCGGAGCGTGAGCCCGAACGAAACCTTCTCGCTCGGCTTGGCGTGCATTGCCAACGTCGCGCCATAGGCCCAGGTCGACAGGTCCTCTTTGTACTGCCCAAGGCCTGGCCGCCGCAGCCTGAGAGTGCCGCGGTTCAACGCCAGCGTGGCGCCCAGTGAGACCTTCTCACTGACGCGATATGCGATCACCGGACCTGCGCTAATGACCGCGAGGTAGCTCTCCCACTCGTAGCTCACGCCCTTCAGGCCGGGATAGCTGGCCAGGTCTGCCCCGTTCCACGTCGCGCCTGTGCCTGCCGGCACGTAACCCGTGAGACCGACGACCCACTTCTTGCCGAGCGGCTGGATGTATCCGAGCGCGCCGACTGGATAGAGCTTGCTCTTCGTCTGGGTATCGATGTTGACGCCAATCGCGGGGTACGCCCACTTGTACGTGCCGGTGGGGATGAGGTTCATCTCGAACCCGTAGAGCGTCGGGCGCGAGGTCTGCGTCAGACCGGCAGGATTCCAGAAGACCGCCGACGGGTCGTCGGCCAGACCGATGAACGCGCCGCCCATTCCGATCGCCTTGGAGCCCACGCCGTTGAGGTTGAATCCGTTGGCCGAGGCGGTCGGGGCACAGACCGCAAACGCCAGCGCCAATATCGCGTTCGCACGGACGACACGCCAAATCGCCATCTCTCCCCCTTTTCGGTCGCCCATCGGCTCGCGATGAGGCTGCAACCGGAATCACCAGTAGTGGACCTGAAGACGCTACGCCACGGGTGTTGTACGTGTCAAGCGTTGCGTTCGGTTCAGCAGCAGCGCGTGCGGCCGCCGATCGCCGGCACGTCGCCTAGCGCGCCCAGACTCCCTCCGCCGCCGAGTGGCGGCCCGTCAGCCTCGATGGCACGCTGGCCGCGCCAGACCCTGAGCCACTCGCGCACTGCCGAGGCGACGACTATGGCCACAAGGATCACAAAGACGCCGGCCATGACAGCGTCGATCCGCGCGTTGAGCACCTGGATCGCGCGCGTCTCCGCATGCGTGGCCAAGGCGCCGGAGGCGCGCGCCGAGGCTTCCGCCAGAAAGCCGATGCGCGGGTCAGGATGGAAGATCTTCTCAACGCCAGCCGTGAGCGTCACGGCCAGCAGCCACACCAGTGGCAGGGCTGTAACCCAGGCGAAGCGCGCCCGTCCGGTGCGCACGAGGATCGTGGTCACGATCGCGAGGGCCGTGGCTGCCAGCAACTGGTTCGCGATGCCAAAGAGCGGCCAGAGAGCGCGCACGCCGCCAAAGGGATCGATGACCCCGCCGATCAAGAAGTAGCCCCAGGCAGCGACGAAGAGCGCGCTGGTTACGATGTTCGCTGTCCAGCCGCGAGCCGCGAGCCGCGGACAGACGCGCTGCACGCTGTCCTGCAGCAAATAGCGCCCGACGCGCGTGCCGGCGTCGAGCGTCGTCAGGATGAAGAGCGCCTCGAACATGATGGCAAAGTGGTACCAGAGGCCGGCGACGCGGCCACCGCCGAGAAAGCGCGCGAAGACCTCCGCCATGCCCACGGCCAGGCAGGGCGCGCCGCCCGTGCGTCCTTGAAGCGTCTTCTCTCCCACACGCGTCGCGAGCTCGGCCATCTGCGCCGCTGTCACCGGGAAGCCCTGGCCGGAGATCCACTCGAGTGAGCGGCTGGTGTTGATCGCAAAGTACTCGCCCGGCGGCAACGAGGCCGCAGCCACGAGCGCCATGATCGCGACAAAGCTCTCGAGCAACATGGCGCCGTAGCCGATCATGCGCGCATCGCCCTCGCGCGTCAGCAGCTTCGGCGTCGTGCCGGACGCGATCAGCGCGTGAAAGCCGGAGATCGCGCCACAGGCGATGGTGATGAAACAGAAGGGGAAGATTTTGCCGCCAAAGATCGGCCCGCTGCCGTCCACGAACTGCGTTAGCGCCGGAAGGTGAAGCGCTGGCCGCACGGCGAGGATGCCGCCGGCCAGGAGGAAGATCGTGCCGAGCTTCACGAACGTCGAGAGGTAGTCGCGCGGGGCGAGCAGCAGCCATACGGGCAGGACCGAGGCGGCCAGCCCGTACGCGATCACCAACCAGGCCAGCGGCAGGCGCCCGAGCGTGAAGGCCGGACCGAGCTCGGGATGGATGGAGATCCAGTGGCCGCCGACCAGCGCCGCGCCGAGCAGGATCAGTCCCACCGCTGTCGCGATCCACACCGAACGGCCGTGACCGCCGCGCATGATCAATCCCATGGCGAGCGCGATCGGGATCGTCATGGCCACGGTGAACGTGCCCCACGGGCTCTCAGCCAGGGCATTGACGACCACGAGGCCCAGCACGGCGATGAGGATGATCATGATCAGCAGGATGCCCAACGCTGCGGCGACCGCGCCGATCGGCCCTAGATAGTCGGCCGCCAGCTTGGCCAGAGAGCGACCGTCGCGCCTCAGGCTCGCCACGAGCACGACGAGGTCTTGCACAGCACCGCCGAGCACGACGCCGGCGAGGATCCAGATGGTCCCGGGTAAGTACCCGAACTGCGCGGCCAGCACCGGGCCAATCAGCGGGCCCGGCCCTGCAATGGCGGCGAAGTGATGGCCGAACACGACCCACCGGTTCGTCGGCACGAAGTCGTGGCCGTCGTTCAAGCGCACAGCCGGCGTGGTGCGCCGATCGTCGAGCGCGAGCACCTTCGCAGTCAGGAAGCTAGCGTAGAAACGGTATCCGATGGCAAACGTACACACCGCTGCCACGATCAAGTACGCGGCCGACACACCCTCGCCGCGCGCGAAGGCCACGACGCCGAAAGCCGACGCACCGGCCAGCGCCACGCCCAGCCAGAACAGGATTCGCAGCAGCTTCATGCTGCCGAGCACTCTACACCGACGCGCGCGACGAGAAAAACGAGCGCCCCTTCCCTGCTATCCTCGCCCCCGTGGACATCGTTGGCGTCACGCGCGAGATCACCGCGGACCTTGTCGAGCGCGCCTATCGCAACGGCGTGTTCCCCATGGCCGCACCCGAGCACGGCGTGATCACCTGGCATCGCCCCGACCCGCGCGCGGTCATTCCGCTGGACGCCTTTCACGTCCCGCGCCGCCTCGCGCGCACGATGCGCAGCCGGCGCTTCACGGTCACTCTCGACCGCGCGTTTGGCGCGGTGATGCGCGGCTGTGCCAAAGGGCGGCCGGTCTGGATCAGCGAGGACCTTCACCGCGTGTACGGCGAGCTACACAGCCAAGGCAAGGCGCACTCGGTCGAGGTCTGGAGCGGCGCGGAGCTGGTCGGCGGTCTCTACGGTTTGCACCTCGGCGCCGCCTTTTTCGCGGAATCCAAGTTCCACCGCGCGCGCGATGCCTCCAAGGTCGCGCTGGCCAGTCTGGCCACCCATCTGCGCGAACGCGGCTTTGCGCTCCTCGAGGTCCAGTACCTCACCGAGCACCTGGCGCAGTTCGGGGCGGTCACTGTCTCCGATCGCGAGTACGTCCGCCAGCTGGCCACCGCGTTGGCTGTCGCACGGCAATTCGTGTAGGGGCTGGTGGTATCTTTGGTGTCGATCAGGCAACATCGTGTGGCAGACCCGGAGAGCCAGAGCATGCCAGATGCGACGGCAGCGACCGACGAAACGACTGGGCGGGCTGTCGAGCTGCTGCTGAAGCTCAATCGCGCCGTGCAGCGCGCCACGGTCTACCCCGACGGCCACCCGTCGGTGGCAACGGCCATTGCGTTGCTGCACCGTTCGCTGAGCTCGTTGATCGAGCAGGGCGGGGCTTTGCGCATCGGCGTAACCGGCGAGGGGTTTGTCGTGGCGGACCGCCCGATCGAGAACGGCGGCGAGCTGCTGGCCTGGCTGGCGCGACGCCTCCACGACCAGAGGGTGGGCCTGATCACCTTCACACCAGGCGTCGCCGAGCCTGACCTGACAGCGTTTGTAGGATGGGTCGCCCGCAAGGGCGTGTCCCCTGAACCGCCGGAGCTGCGCCAGATCGACGTGACAATGGTCGACTACGGCCGTGCGCGTTTCGACGAGCAGCGCCGTGACGACACCCGCGAAGAAGCCGATCCGCTGCGCGTCTGGCGCTCCTTGCTCGACGGCCTGACCGCCGGCTGGTATCAGGGGGACCTCGGCACCTTGCCGGAAGAGCCGGAGGCTTGTGCCGCCGAGCTCAGCGCGGAAGTGGAACGCAATGAGGGCGTGGGCGCCGCGTCTTTCCTGGCCGGGATCGTCGGTGCCGGCAGCCGTCTCCCGCGCATGGGCGAGCCGGCGCGACAGACCGTGCGCGCGCGCCTGGCGACCTTCGTCGCAGGTCTGTCGCCCGAGCTGCGGCGCCAGCTGCTGCACGTTGATCCGAGCGCCAGTGCACGCAAGCTCGACTTCTTGGCAGACATGGCCGAAGCCCTGCCGGACACGACGCTTATGGAGGTCATCAGCGATCTCGACAAGCAAGGCGAGCGCATCTCCGACTCGTTCCTCGGCTTGCTCAACAGGCTCGTGGGGCTCTCCGTGCGCGAGCCCAGCCTGCGCGAGCTCACCGAGACGAAGCTCGTCTCGATCGGTTTGCCCCGCGGCTTGACCTTGATGGACCCGGTCCACGTGCGCGCGATGCTCGAGCAGGCCCTCAGGCACAGCCGCGACGCGGACTTCACTCCTTCGGACCACGAGACGACGATCGAGCGCCTGAGCAGCGGCGTGGCGACAACCGCGCACCCCTGGAGCCGGTATCGCGAACGGACCTCGGCCGAGACCGTCTCGGCGCGCGTCGCGGATATCGTGCTCAGGCTCTTGGTTGCTGCGCCAGATCATCCCGACGCCGCCGCGTACGTGCGGCGGTTGACGACCGAGGCTCCGCGCGCGCTGGCAGCGGGCCGTTTTGACCAGCTGTACGAGACCGCGTCGTCACTGCGCGACTTGCTCGTGCTGCGGCGCTACGTCCCCTCTGAAGTGCCACAGCTCGTCCAGGAGCACCTCGCCTTTCTGCGCCAGCCCGACACTATCGGAACGCTGCTCAGCGCGATCGAGAACGCCGAGTGGCCTGCCCCCGCCTCAGTCGTCGGCCTGGCTCGCCTGGCCTCACCCGAAGCCGCCGTGCTGGCCCTCGAGCGCATCGCGGCGCTGCCCGCCGGAGATGCGCGCGGGCAGCTGGCCGATTTCGTCTCACGGCTGAAGCCCGACACCCTCGGCGAAGTCGTCACACGCGCGCGCGTCGCTGCCGGGCCAGCGCTGGACGGCCTCTTCGTCTTGCTGGCGAGACCCGAGACCCCTGGCCGCGTCGACTGCGCCCTGACCTTCATAGGCAACCGCGACCCGGCTGTGCGCCTGCGCGCCCTCGCGCTGTTGATCGAAGCGGACCAGCGGCCTGGACAGCGCGAGCGCTACCTCCTGCGCGCGTTGAGCGATGCGGCAGCCGCAGTGCGCGACTTCGCCATCGAGGCCACGCGCCACGCTGGCGACGCGCGCGCCGTAAGCGCGCTGCGCGACTTTCTGCTCAGCCGCACCCCGGGCGAGGCCGATGCCAGCGCGCGGCAGCGCGCCCTGGCGGTCCTGGGCGCCATGGGCACGGCAGAGGCCCGCGCTGCCCTGGCCGAGCTCCTGCGCGCACGCCATCTCTCGCTCTGGCCGCGCGACGTGCGCGTCTGTCTTGCGGCGGCCGCGCTCCTGGCCGCGACGGACGATGAGGCACTGCGTGCGGCGGCGCGCGCCTGGAGACGCTCGCCCTCGGGCTGGATGGCTTGGTTGCTCGGACGCGCCTCCGGCGAGCAAGAGGAGGCCGCGTGAGGGACCGCATCGAGGCCCTCCTGCGTGAGATGCAGACCGGAGTGGGCTTGCGCCTACTGTATCCGGCCGAGCACCCACGCATCCGGCAGAATGTCGAGAGCGTGCTGGCGCTCTTGCGAGATCTCGGCCGAGACCAGCCGGAGGTCTCTGTCTTCGTCGTTGACGAGCGCGTAATCCACGAGGGCCTGCCGTTGCCGGGCGGCACCGCGCTCGCACGCGGTTTCTTCGCGACTCTGCGCGCCTGCGGCTACGACCGCCTGACGCTGCGCCGCAGTGCGGCGCCCGAGGAGCTGGACGATTTCCTCAGCGCCATGGCCGACGCGGTGCGTCAAGGGACCACTCCGACCCTGGCCTCCTCCGCGCACATCCGCTTGTCCGCGCTTCAAAGCGACGATGCGACGCCGTCGCCCGCCGACGCGCACTTCGTGCCTGAGACAGTCGTGCTGCAGGAAGCCTGGACAGCGCTGCGTCAGGAACGCCACCTGAATCTGAGCGCGCTCGAGGGGATCGTGCTGACGCTGGCGAAGACCGTCGATGAGCACCTGGGCGCACTGCTCCCGATGGCGGCCCTCAAGTCGCACGACGAATACACGGCCACGCACATCACCAATGTCGGCATCCTGTCCATGGGGCTGGCCGAAGCCCTCGGCCTTTCGGCCAGCAGCGTGCGCGATGTGGGCCTGGCGGCGCTGCTGCACGATGTCGGCAAACTGGAGGTCCCGGACGAGATCCTCAACAAGCCCGAGCGGCTCAGCGACGAGCAGTACGCCACCATGCGCCGCCATCCCGAAGACGGCGCGCGCCTGTTGCTCGCCACGGCCGGGGCGCCTGAGTTGGCGGTCGCGGTCGCGTACGAGCATCACATTCGCTACGACGGCGGCGGCTATCCTGCGGTGCCGCGCGGCTGGAAGACGATCCTGGCCACGGCCATCACCCAGGTGGCTGACATCTATGACGCTCTGCGCACCGACCGCCCGTATCGTCCCGCCTACCCGCATGCCGTCGTGGAACAGATGATGACGGCCGACTCGGGCGCGATCTTCGATCCCGAGCTACTCGACGTCTTCTTCGACGTCGTGGCTGCCGGCGATTCGCGCTAGTCCGACTCGCGCGGCGCGGCGACGGCCTGCGCGGCTGCGCCCGTGGAATCGATCAGCAGCGCCACGATCTCGCCGCAGTACAGGATGATCGACGCGGACAGCTCCAACCAGAGCGCCAGTACGACGATCGCCTCGAAGGTTCCATAGAGACCTGCATAGCGCGCGACGTTCCGCAGGTACCAGGCAAAGCCCTTGCGCGCGATCTCCCACAGCACGGTCGCCAAGAGCGCGCCGGCCAAGGCGTGGCGCGTCGTGATCACGCGGCGGGGCGCGAGACGATAGAGCAGGAAGAAGAAGCTCAGCGTAATCAGAAGCGGCAGCGCGCGACCCAAGAAGACGGCCGCCAGCCCTTCAAAGACGCTGGCGCTCAGAGGGGCGTAGCGCAGCAGCAAGCCCTCGACCGCAGGTAGGACCGCTGTGAGCGCGATCGTGGCCAGGAACGCAGCGCCTGTCACCAAGACCATGCCCAGGGCAAACAAGTTGCCGCCTGCAAAGCCGCGCGACTGGGCGCCGAAGATCGTCTCGAGAGCAGAAGCCAGCGCTCCGAAAGCCCGCCTGGAAGTCCAGACCAGAAGCACGATGCCAGCCAGCTGCAGCCGCAGGGCGTGCTGAATGAAGGAGCGCAGGCTGTCCTGCGCGCTCGGACTCAGGTGTTCGAGGATGCCCCTAAAGAACACCGTAGCGCCGCGGTAGACCGCCTCGTCCGAGCCCACCACAAAGGCGCCGAGCGAGATCGTGAAGACCAGCAGCGGGACCAACGTCAAGAGCGTGTAGTAGGAGACAGCGGCTGCCAGGTCTGGCCCTTTGTGATCATTGAAGCGACAGAACGCCCGCCACGCGATCCGCGCATAACTGACGATGGCGCGCCATACCGCCTGCCCGGAGCGGACGACACTGACAGGGATCGCTGACATTGCCAGGAGTATAGATGAGCCGGCCCCTATGCCCTATCCCTATGCCCTGCCGTCACGCCGCCTTGACCGCGCCGGAGCGCGGCGCCATGCTGGATACTGGATGAATTGAGCCAGCTCAAGGTGCACGGAGGAGACCCTGTGAGACGACACGCGCTCTTGCTGATGGTGGCACTGCTGCCCACGCCGCTGGCTAGCAGCGGATGCCAGAAGAAGGTGGAAGAGAAGCCTCAGCCGACGGGGCTCGCGGCCCAGTTCGACGGCACGGTCACCGACATGAGGGTGATGCGCGCCGCAACCGAGGCCGCGAATCAGGTCATCCGCAACGCCATGGATTGTGACGTGGTGAAGGTCTCACTCGACGATGCGCGCACCAAGCTCGATCAGGCCTCGAAGCAGACCAAGACCGGCACGGGGCTCGCGTCGATTGAGGCCCTGCGCCGGGACGTGGAGCGCGTCGCCAGCGGCTGTCCCTGAATCCCGCTGGGCCGGGGACACCTTGATCGTTCGTTCGGCTCGTCCAAGGTGTCCCCGATCGGCTATTCTTGTCGGCATGCTGGCGCGCACACGTCTCATTAGGGGCACGGCACGCCGTGCCCCCACGCATCTTGGAGGAGCCCTCTGCTGCGCGCTCAGTATAGCCATCGGCTGGTCGCAGGCGACCTTCGCAGCAACCCCGCCCAGCCCTGTCACCGCTGCAACGCTCGCGCGCACGACTTCACCCGAGCCGTTCCTGGCCCTGGCGTTCGTCAGCGATACCCGGCTGCTCGCGCTGTCTGCCAGCACGGTGATGCTGTTACGTACCGACGTGCCTGAGCTCACCAGCGTTGTGCACCTGGCGCTCGATGGGCCGCTCCAGGCAGTGCGCGCGCCGGCCGGCCTCTTGGTGGTGGACCCCGAGTCGGACGCGGCCTGGATAGTCACCAACCGCAGCGTGCGCACCTGGCTGGTTGCTTGGAGCGACGACCGGCTCAGCCTGCGTGCCGAGGCCGAGGCCGCGCCGGTGCCCGGCTCTAAACGCGCGCTACGCTACCGCGAAGGCACGAACTGGATCGAGGGATCTGTGCCGCACCTGGGCAGCGGCCCGTTCCTCGCCATCGAGCTCGCCGAGCGAGACTGGGCCGTCACCACCTCCGCACGATTGCTGTCGACCAACGCCAAGGCCACCAAGGAAGAAGGCGAACGACCTCGCGTCGGCCCAACCTTGGCCGCGCTCTGGCCCGGCTGGGTCGCGGCATCCACGGATCATCGACCAGGCAGCGGCGATGCGCTATTGATCCTGGCACGTCACAAGGGAGCGGTGCGGGAGGTTGCCGCGCTGCCGACGGACGAGTCCATCCGCGCCCTGGCGAGCCGCCGCGTCGGCACGCACATGCGCCTGGCGGTCGCAAGCGAGACCGCCGCGGGTGCCACCAGGCTGATTCTTCTCGAGCTCAAGCGCAGCGAACCATGAACGCCCCTGCCCGACGCCCGCCGGTTCGCGCGCCGCTGCTCGTGCTTCTGGCCACCTTCGCCCTGGTCAGCCTCGGCGCGCTCGGGCCGCGTTACGGCGGCCGGCTGGCGGTCGGCGTGCTTGACCTCGACACTGACGGGAGCCCGACCTTCACGCGCAACCGCGGAGCGCGCCAACTCGTGGACCTGACGCACGAGACCCTGGTGGTCCTCGACGACGGCGGCAGCGTGGCTCCCTCGCTCGCACAGCGCTGGTCTGCCGGGGCCGGAGGCCGCGAGTGGACCTTCGAGCTGGCCGAGACGGCACGCTTCCACGGAGACAGCCCTGTCACGGCCGAGGACGTCGTGCGCTCGCTCACGCGCTTCCTGCGCAGCGCCTCGCCAGCCGCGGCGCTTCTGGCCGCACGTCTCGACGGAGGCGACGCCTATCGCGGCGGCGCGAGCGACGCCCTCCCTGCCGTCTCCGCCGTCACCGTCCATCGTGTGCTACTGCGCTTCTCGGCGGAGCAGACCAGTCCGCCACCGGAGCTGGCCGCGCCGGCCGCGGCCATCACCAACACCGACGGCGCGGGCTGTGGCGCCTTTGTGTTGGCCCACGTCGTGCGCAGCGAGCGCGCGGCCCTCTTGGCCTTCGATCGCCACGTGCGTGGCCGCCCATTCCTGGATGGCGTGGAGATCGTGCGCTACACGGATCAGGCGGCGATGAGGCTGGCACTGGAGCAAGGCAAGATCCAGGCGGCGCTCGGCCAGCCTGGCGCAGCGCCGCGCGTGGCGCGCCTGTTGCTGCTGCTCGACTCTGAACGCGAGCCGTTTCACTCACTGACCGCGCGCCGCCGCGTGGCCCGCACCTTCGACCGCGCCGCGTTCGTGCGACGCTTCATGCCTGAGTCCCAGGGCGTCTGTCGCCTACTGGCGACCGCGTCCGACGCCTGTGACGCGCCAACGCGTTTCGATGCGTCCAACCGTCCGGACTCCCCGCTGCTGTTGAACGTCGACTCCGCGCTCCAACCACTTGCCAGCCAGCGCGTGGTGGCCTACTTCGTGGCCCTGGGCTACCGAGTGAACGTCTCAGTCCTCTCGCCCGACGCCGTCGTCTCGACGCCTGCCGACGCGCGCCTGTTGCTGTGGTGCCCTGAGGTAAACGAGCCACTGGTGGCTCTGCATGAGCTTGCGCTCCTAGCCGGCGCGTTGAGGCCACAGCAACTGGCGGCCCTTGCCGCCGAGGCAGCGCGCGGTCCACAGCATGCGAACATCGACGAGCAAGAGCGCAGTGTGCTGGCGTCTGGAACCGTCGTGCCACTGGCCCTCGCGCCCATGGCCGCGATCGGAACCAACCCCGTTGGCGTCAACGTCGCGCCCACCGGCGTGTTGCTGCTGGAGAGCGCGTGGCTGCCTCTGTGACACGCACGCCCACGACGTTGCGCACGCACCTGCTCGTGGCCTTCGTGGTCGTGGCGGTGGTGCCCATCCTGGCGCTCTCGCTGGCCCTCACCCGCAGCGTCGCGCGCTCGCAGGAGTCGGCCGCTGCCCAGCGCCTGGGCGGGGCGCTGACCGCGGTGCGCAGGCGGCTCGATGAGCTGCGCCTCTTGGCCCAGGTGCGCGTGTCGGCCCTTGGCGATCGCGACATTCCAGCCGCGCAGGTCGAAGACGAGGCAGCCCTGACCAGCCCAGCCGTGCTCCATCACGACTTGCCCATCATCGAGATCATCGATCAGGGCGGTATCGTGGTTGCCTCGCATCACTGGCCGGCCACCGTCGGGCTGCCTGATCATGACTTTGTCTTCTCCAGCGACGGCACGCTCAGGCTACAGGCCGTTGGCGAAGGCTACGGCTATCGCGAGCGCCTGACCTTGACCGCATCGCACGCCACACGCTGGCACAA
>Ga0302321_100004743_pt1 | contig 11823 bp, 10 predicted proteins | sample Fen_T0_1_FD_202505 | JGI IMG/M metagenome (GOLD analysis project Ga0302321, IMG submission 202505) | Peat permafrost microbial communities from Stordalen Mire near Abisko, Sweden - Fen_T0_1 | ecosystem: Environmental > Terrestrial > Soil > Wetlands > Permafrost | place: Sweden: Abisko...
CGGAAGACCGGTCGCTGGCCCCTGTCCCTAATCGCTGGCAACCGAGCGCGGACGCTCGGTGCGCGATTCTACACGGGCGGACCCTGCCTCGAAACCGTCCCCACCCCGCCCGCGCTCCGAGCTTGACGCCTGTTGGCCGATGACGGACGAGAATCGGTGTTTTCGATTCGAGCTAGCCAGTCTGTCGGCCTCAGGGGCGTGAGTTGGACGTCAGCATAGCGGACGGTTCTTGGGCGCCCATCGTCGCCAAGCGAGCACAGGGCCCACGACCAGACCACCGAAGAAGCCGAGGCAGGTGAATGTGTAGAGAGCGAGCAGGTTGTCGTGCCCTGCCGGATCTCCGATTAGGTCGGATACGAAGCAGGTCCCGACGAAGCCGACGAACGCCCCCACAAGCGCGCCCGCCAAAGCCGAACCAACGGTCCGGATCCAATCGCTTCCCTGTAGTTCGGTCATCTGTACGTCCAACTACCGTTCCTAGACGGAGACTACCTCATTGTCGCGGCGAACTGAGAGCGCCTCCATCACCAAGCACTTGCCTGGGATGCTCGTGGTGAAGCCAAGCTCGGCGCGCGGGCGGCCGGGGGTGCTTTGAGGCGGCGTAGACGAGCGCCCCGAGCGTCTTCGCTCGGGTGCCAGCGAGTCGGGACAGGGGCCAGCGACCGGTCATCGCGTGGGGCTCGGCGAGCTTTGCCCGACGAGCCCCGTCGCGGGAGGGTTTGGGAACCCTCTTAGGGTTCCCATCACACCGGTCGCGTCGGGACCCGGGAGCCGAGCGTGCCATGGACGCGTCCGCGCGGCCGTTGGCATGCGGCCGCCGAGGGGCAGCCCCCGGCGCTAGCCCGCAACAGCCGAGCGCCGCTCTCCCGAATCTCTACGCCGGCCGCAACCCGCGGATGAAGTCCCCGACTGCGCCTACACCTTTTTCGTCGATGAGGCGCAACGTCGCCGAGCCCACCACGGCGATATCCACCTTGCCGCGCAGGTAGTCCACGTCGGCTTTGTCTTGCACGCCGAAGCCGACGGCCAGGGGCAGCTTGGTGGCGGCCCGGCAGCGCGCCAGGTAGGTGTCGAGATCGGATGAAAACGTCGTCTGCAATCCGGTGACGCCCTTGCGGGCCACGCAGTAGATGAAGCCGCGACTTTGGCTGGCGATGGTGCGCATGCGCTCGTCGCTGGTGCTGGGCGAGTAGATGAAGATGGGCGCAAGGCCCGCGCGCTCCATGGCGGGCAAGTACGTACCGGCTTCCTCGGGCGGCAGGTCGGGCACGATGGAGCCGGAAAGACCGGCGGTCTTCATGCGAAGGGCGAAGCTCGCCACGCCGGCGCGGAAGAGCACGTTGTAGTAGCTCATGAAGAGGAACGGAATGCCGTGGCGGCGCGTGACCGTGGCTGCAAATTCGAGGCAGCGTTCGACGGTCGAGCCCTGGGCCAGCGCCTTCTGGTTGGCGGCGAGAATGACGGGCCCGTCGGCCATGGGCTCGGAAAACGGGATCTGCAACTCCATCAGATCCACGCCCGCCTCGACCATGGCGTCCACAATCTGCAGGGAGGCCTCGAAGCTTGGGTAACCCACCACGATGTGGGTCATGAGAAGGACGTCCTTCTTGGCGCGGGCGTCGCGAATGTGGGCTTCAAGCATGGCGGGATGTCTCAGCGTGTGTACTTCTTGGCCTTGCGGCAAATGAAATCTTCCCAGGCCGGATCGCCGAAGGCCTCGGCCACGGTGAAGATGTCCTTGTCGCCGCGTCCGGATTGGTTGATCACGATGGCGTCCTCGGCGCCCAGCGCGGGCGCCTCTTTGAAGGCTTGCACGAAGGCGTGCGACGATTCGAGCGCGGGAATTAGGCCCTCGCTGCGCACCGTGAGCGACAGGGCGTCCACGACCTCTTTGTCCGTGGCTGCCTCGAAGCGCACCCGGCCCGTGTCGCGCAGATGGGCCAGGATAGGCGACACGCCGATGTAGTCGAGCCCGGCGGCGACGGAGTGGGTGTCGAGCATCTGTCCGTCGCTGTTCTGCAGAAAATAGGTGCGATAGCCCTGGGCCACGCCGATGCTGGCGTCGGTCGAGGCCAGGCGCGCGGCGTGCTGGTGGCTTGCCAGCCCATGTCCGCCAGCTTCCACGCCCACCAGCTCGACGGATGGGTCATCAAGAAAGGCGCCGAACACGCCAAGTGCGTTCGAGCCACCGCCCACGCAGGCGTAGATGCGCTTCGGCAGCTTGCCCGTGCGCTGCACGATTTGGCCGCGCAGCTCCTTGCCGATGATGGACTGGAAGTACGCCACGATGCTGGGGAAGGGATGCGGTCCGCAGGCCGTGCCCAGCACGTAGTGGGTGCTGTCCATGTTGGCGGCCCAGTCGCGGAAGGCCTCGTTGATGGCGTCCTTGAGCGTGCGCGCGCCGTCTTTCACCGACACGACCTTGGCGCCCAACCGCTCCATCCAGAACACGTTGGGCCGCTGGCGCTCGACGTCCACCTCGCCCATGTAGATGGTGCAGTCGAAGCCGAACTTCGCCGCCATGGTCGCGGTGGCCACGCCGTGCTGGCCAGCGCCGGTCTCCGCGATCACGCGCTTCTTGCCCATGCGGCGGACCAGCAAGCCCTGGCCGATCACATTGTTGGCCTTGTGCGCGCCGGTGTGGTTCAGATCCTCGCGCTTGACGAAGATCTTCGCGCCGCCGAAGTGGCGGGTCAGGTTCTCGGCAAAGGTCAGCGGCGTCGGTCGGCACGAGTATTCGCCCATGAGGGTTTCGTACTCGCGCCAGAACGATGGGTCGGCCTGGGCCTTGGCGAAGGCGGCTTCCAGCTCGCGAAAGGTCGCCACCAGGATCTCGGGCAGGTAGGCGCCGCCGAACTCGCCGAAATAGCCGGACGGATTGCTACTTAGAAGTGAAGAGGTCATTACAACAGGTCGTCGCAGGGCGTGCCCAGGCGCTGGCCTGTATACACACCCAAGTCGGTGTAGATCATGATGCGGTTCTCTTCGAGAGGCAGGCTGATGAGCTCGGTCTCGGCCTTGCCCGCGAACCAGCTTGGCTTCTTGCGATCGAGGACCAGGCGCAGCTCGCCCTTCTTGGTGGTGAAGATGTCGCCCTGGGAATCGCTGACTACATTGGTCATCTTGAGCAGCTTCAGGCTGCCACGGGTTCCGGCAAACAGCCGGAAGGTTTTGTTGTTCTCGGGTTCGCGCAGCCGATCCACGAAGTAGTAGGTGCCCTTGTTGTCGCGCGCGAGCGCGTAGGCGCGGTGGATCCACAGCGCTTTGAAGAAGGCCGCGCCCTCAAGAATCTTGGCCTGCTCGTCTGGTTCCAGGGCCTTGAACTCCGTCGCGCGATCCCCGCATTGCACAGTGTATTTGCCCTTGTGGAGGCTGACGCCGCCTTTCCAAGGCTCGTTCACCCGCGGCTCCCAAAAGATTCTATCCCACGCTTCGTCGCCACTACGACCGCCGCCACTCACCCGCTGCGCATAGAAGCGCTTGCCATCGCCGTAGTACAGGTGTTCGGAAACGTCACCGAAGGGGACGACCGCGATGTAGTGCTGCTTGCCGTCCGCGAGAACCACGAGGTCTTTCTTGACGGCGCTGATGTCCACGGCGCGGGCATCGGGCTTTGCCTCGGCCGCGCCTTCGGTTCCGGCCGCTGGCTTCTTTCCGGCGGCGAGAGCCAACGGCGAAAGCATCAACCATGCGAGGATAGTGAGAAAGCGAAACATGCGCGGAGTATGATACGTCCAAGTTCCGCTCACAACCAGGTCCGTCCCAGGTCCGTCTCATGACATCGCCTATCGCCGTTGGTTCGATCATCGCCGAAACCTACAAGATCACCGCGCAGCTCGGGGTGGGCGGCATGGGCTCGGTGTGGACGGCCGACCACCTGCGCTTGCCGGGCAAACAGGTCGCGGTCAAAGTCCTGCACGCGGCGCTGGCCTCGGGCGAGATCCTCTTGCGCTTCCGCCGCGAAGCCGAGATCGCCTCGCGCATTGGTCACCCGAATATCGTCGAGGTGCTGGACTTCAACACCCTGCCGGGCGGCGAGCCCTTCTTGGTCATGGAACTTCTGTCCGGCGAGAGCTTGGCCGCGCGCTTGCGCCGGGGGCGGCTGGCGGAAAGGGCCGCGCTCGACATCGCCCGCCAGATCGGTTCGGCGCTCTTCGCGGCCCATCGCATGAACGTGGTTCATCGCGACCTCAAGCCCGACAATATTTTCCTGTGCCCGCGCGACGTGGACGGCGAGCTTCGCGATCACGTCAAAGTGCTCGACTTCGGCATCTCGAAGATTCGCAATTCGCAGACCGTGGTCACGCAAGATGCGGCCATCATGGGTACGCCGTACTACATGTCGCCCGAGCAGGCGACCGGCAAGAATCAAGAGATCGATGGGCGCACCGACATCTTCGCTCTGGGCGCCATCGTCTTCGAGATGCTCTCCGGGATGACGGCGTTCCCGGGCGAGAGCCTTCCGCAGGTGATCTACAAGGTGGTGTTCGAGCCGCACCCCTCGCTGGCGCAGATCATGCCGACTGCTAGCCAAAGGATCGTGGCGGCCATCGACCGCGCGCTGGCCAAGAAGGCGGACGATCGTTTTGCCGACATGGCCGCGTTCGTCGAAGCGCTCACCGGGCGCCCGCTGATGGGCATGACGGGAAAGCAGGTGGCTGCGCCCACTGGTGCGCCGCGGGATCCAGGTCCAGCCGCGGCGCCCGCCTCCAGCCTTGCCCTGTCCGCGACTGGGGTTGCGCCGGCTGGACCAGGCAGCCTGAATGCGCCCGTGGCAGCCAAGGGCCGGCCGGGCCTGTGGATCGTACTTGTCGGCGCGGCGGTGCTCGCTGCTGCGCTCGCTGCCCTCGCATTGCGCCCGCGTCCTCCCTCCGATCCGCGCCCTACGCCAACCACGCCAGCCACCACTGGTACTCCGGCGCACGTTTCCGAGCCCGTGCGTGTGGCGGTTGCCGATGCCAGACCGCTTGTGCCCGAACCGCCGACGCCGCCCCAGGCCGATGACCGACGCCCTGAAAAGTCGTCGCGTCCCAAGAGCGCCGCGCGCGAAGAGTCCCTGCCCGCGCCGGTAGCTGCTGAGCTGGATGCGGCCGAAAGTGCCCTCGCGGCCAAGGATCTGGGCGAGGCCATCCGGCGCGCACGCCACAGCCTGTACGACAAGAAGACCTCGCGTGCGGCGGCCATCCTGACCCGCGCCTACTGTCTGCAAGGCGACCTGGGAGCGGCCAAGGCCGAGCTCGGCCATGTCGCCGTATCCGACCGGGCCCGCGTGCTCAAGGTCTGCCGCGCCGCTGGTATGGAACTGTAGAATCGCGGCACAGGCTCGGAGCGGTCCCGGAGCTCACTGCTCATGAAACGAATCGCAAAAACCACGCTCATCGTCCTGGGCCTCATCGGAGTGTGCGCCGTCGTCTACTTGCACATTTTCTCCGCAGGTTTCGTGGGCTTCGACGACGACATTCACGTCTACGCGAACCCGTTTCTCAACCCGCCGACGCTAGACAACGTGGCCAAGCTCTGGCAGCAGTCCTATGAGCGGCTCTACGTTCCTCTCGCCTACACGATCTTTGCCGCCATCGCGCGATTTGCTCAGGTTCCAGCGCACCTAGACGGCTCCCTTGGCCGCACCGTCAGCCTCGCCCCTGTCGCGTTTCACGTGGCCAGCATCGCCTTTCACATCGCGAATACTCTGCTTTGCTTCCTTCTGGTGCGGCGCCTTACGCGACGGGCGATGGCGGCGCTGTTCGCGACGCTCGTGTTCGCGCTGCACCCCCTGCAGATGGAGAGTGTGGGCTGGATCTCCGAGCTTCGCGGTCTGAGCGGCGGTTTCTTCGCGCTGACGGCTCTCTATGCGCTGGTCCTATCGCGAGGATCGAGCGACGCGACTCCCGGGAAATCGCGCGTGCTGCTTGCCGCGTCCGCCTTGTTCGTGATGGGTGCCATGCTTTGCAAGCCTTCCGCCATGGTTCTGCCCCTTGTCGCGCTGGCGATCGATCGTACGGTCCTTGGAACTCCTTGGCGCAGGGCCCTCGCGGCTGCGTCGATGTGGGCCGCATGCGCCTTGCCGTTCGCCTGGATGACCCGCTCGATCCAGGCTACTTCTGCGGCGGGCGAGTCCCTGTGGTGGCAGCGACCGTTCGTCGCCGGCGATGCCCTGGCGTTTTACCTCTTCAAGACCTTCGTACCCATCGACCTCTGTGTCGACTATGGGAGAACGCCGCGCTGGGTGATGTCGCATGCGTGGGGTACCCTGGCTTGGACGGTTCCGGTTGGACTGCTCGTGGTTTGTTACCGGAACCGGCAGCGGCGTCCCATCACGTGGCTCGGCGTCCTGATGTTTGTGACGTTCCTACTGCCAACCTTGGGTCTTGTGCCATTCACCTACCAGGCCTATTCGACGGTCGCCGACCGCTATGCCTATCTAGCGCTCATTGGCCTTGGTCTCATGCTTGCCGATGCCGTCGACTACGTGAGACCCCAGAGGGTCGTGGTCGGCGTGGTATCCGTGGCGCTGGTTGCCCTGGCTGCGCTGTCGTTCAATCAAAGTCGGTATTGGCGGAGCAGCTTGGAGTTCTTGCACCACACCATCGACGTCAACCCGGATGCGGCGTTTGCCTACCACAACCTGGGTGACCAAGAGCTGGTCAATGGTTCGTACGCGGCGGCCCTTGCAGACTACCAGACTTGCCTAAAGCACGATGCGACGCTCTTCAAAACCTACGTCATGGTGGCAGAGGTCTACGCCTTGCTCAACCAGCCCGCGGAGGCCGAGGCCGTGCTTGTTCGATCACGAAAGACACCCGGACTGACGGCAGACGGCATGGGGGCAAACGACTACGCCAGGCTCGGCAATCTGCTGATGAAGCTGCACCAACCCGATCGAGCACTGTGGGCGCTATCGACTGCTGCCGAGATGGATCCGAGCTCTCCGAAGTACGCCTGCGATGTGGCCAATGCCCTTTCCGCGGTTGGGCAGCTCGACAGGGCGGAGGCGGCCTTTCGAAGTTGCATCTCGCGCCTGCAGCCAAACGATCCGGCCGTGCTCGACAACTTGAAGAAAGCCGAGCGCCTGAAAGCCGAGCGCCTGAAAGCCGAGCGCCCGATTGAGAGCCAGGGTCGCTAGACCCGGAGGCAATCGTTGCGTGGCACCTACCGTGCGGACGCCGATTTGCGTGGGCCTGCGACAGAGGGGCCTTGGGGCTGGACGCCGAGCAGGTCGATGTAGTCGCCCAAGATTTTCACGGTCTCGTGCAAGAGGAGATCGCTGTCGGAAGTGGCGGCTGCGCCCGCCTTGTCCGCCCTGTCGCCCTTTTTGTCGCCCCTCTTGTCGCCCTTTTTGTCATCCTTCTTGACCGCCATGGCCGGCGGCAGGCCGGGCGAGGAGGCGTTCTTGAGCGTGATCTCGTAGGTCGTAGGCGCCCCGATGGGCTGGGCCAGCTCGTCTTGCTTTCGCTCCTCTTGGCGGGCCTTGAGCTGCGCCATCTCCTGCCGGCGCTCGGCTTCGTTGAGTGAAACCGATTTCTCGGCCATGCCCTTCCTGAGTCGCGCCACGTCTTCGGCCAGATACATGAACGGCCTTTCCGTCTCGACCCGATGGCGGGATTTCTCCCGCAGGGTGGCAAGGTACGGCTGCACCCGATTCAGTTGTTCGTGGGGCACGGCGGGAACTGCATCCCATGGCAATGGGTTCTTCAGCGACGACTCGTTCACATCGCTGATGTCGCTGGGTGAAGGCAATACGATATCGGACGCGACGCCGCGCAATTGCGTCGAGGCGCCATTCGGTCGATAGAATTTGCTCATGGTGACCTTGAGCGCGCCGGGGTCGTAGGCATGGGCAAAGCCCGCTCGGTCCATCATCATCCCGAGCGGCAGAATGCTCTGCACCGTGCCCTTGCCGAAGGTTGAGGAGTCGCCCACGACCAACGCGCGCCCGTAGTCCTGCAAGGCACCGACAAGGATTTCCGACGCCGAAGCGCTGAACCGGCTGGTCAGCACGATCAAGGGGCCATCGTATTGAACGCTGGCATCCTTGTCCGAGCCGACCTCGACCTGGCCTTCGAGGCCGCGGGTTTGCACCACCGGGCCCTGACGAATGAACAGCCCGGTCAAGCTGATCGCCTCTTCCAGCGACCCACCGCCATTGCCGCGCAAATCGAGGATCACACCGCGCACCTGTTCCTTCTTCAATTTGGTCAGCAAGCGCGCCACGTCCGCGGTCGCGCTGCGCGGCTCGACCCCTTTTCGCCCACCCATGTCTGCGTAGAACGACGGCAGGTCAATGACCCCCAGCCGAAGCGTGTGACCTTTGTCAGGCGGCAGATCCAGGATGCGGGCCTTGGCCTGTTGGTCCTCCAGCTTGATCTCGTCGCGCACCAGCGAGACGGTCTTGGTAAGCGCTCCCTCGGCGGCGCCCGCGGGAAGGATGGTCAACTTCACCGTCGTCCCCTTCGGACCGCGAATCAACTCGACCGTGCGAGGCAGAGGCATGTTGATGACGTCGACGGGGTCATCGCCCGCTTGCGCGACGGCGACGATGCGATCGCCGGGCTTCAGCAGTCCGCTGCGCAGCGCCGGTCCGCCTGGCAAGAGCTGGTGAATCTTGCAGTAGCCGTCCTCGATATCCAGCGCTGCGCCGATGCCGAAGAGCGAAAGGTTCATGGCGATACTCAGGCTTTCCATCTGTTCATGCCCGAGATAGTCGGTGTGCGGGTCGTAGACGTGAGCAAGGGCGTTCAGGTAGATCTCGATCACCTCGCTGCCGCGCAGGGCCTTCATGGTCGCGAGCTGATGCGCCTTCCGGCGCAGGAGCACACGCACGATCTCGTCGGGCGACTTGTCGGCCAGCTTCTCCTGCAAATACTCGGCGCGGATCTGTTGCCGCCATAGCTTCTGGGCGGCCTGCAAATCGCGCGGCCGCTCGGCATGTTCCCGATCGAAGGCGAAGACATCGTGTCCCGTGAAGTCGAACTTCGCGGTCCGCAGCAGCTCCGTGACGTAGGCAGCCCGTTGCCCCAGCCGCTCGAGAAAACGCGCAAAAATGGCATGGGCAGCGCTGGTATCGCCGTCCTTGTGGATGGCCTCGGCGAGGGTCGCGCGATACGCCGCGAATTCCTTGACGTCAGACTGCAACAGCAAGGAGCGCGAGCCATCCAATTCATCGAGATAGAGATCCAAGAACTTCCCCGCCAGTTCGGTGTCGAGCGGGTGATGCGCAAGCTGCGAATGTTCCAAGAATCCGGCCGTGACCAGCGTGATGGTGGCCTCGGTCGTATCCGCGGCGCTCGGTTCGGCCGCCAGCTGGGCCCCCCAAACCTTTGCGGTGAGGGCAATCGCCATCCCCGCGGTGGTGAGCAGAATTCTGGCTGGGATTCTCAAAATAGCCCCCACGCTTCGCCACACGATGCGCGTCCGAGCACGGCTGGGTCTCTCATGGGTATAGAACAGGGTAGCGGGCCAAATATTCCCGGACCCAACCTTTCGATACTCTTGGCGAACTCTGAAATTCCGATCTAGTTTTGCGCCACCGTGTTCAGTTGGCCGCTATCCCGTTCCTTTCAGTTGGCCGCGTTGATTTCGATTGCGGCATGCCTCGCGTGCGCGACCGCGCCCGCCAAGGCACCTCCTTCTGGCGAGGCAGCTTGTCGCACCCGAGATGCCTCGTCGAGCTCCCCCGCGAAGGATGGGGCCAAGCCGTTTGACGTTGCCTCGCACAAGGACTTCCAAGGGTATGAAGCAGCTCTCAGAGAGTATGTCGCCCACGCGACATCTGGCAAAGAAGCCGATTTTTGTATCGTTGGTTTCGCTCGTGAGCAAATCTGGCGAAAGGCCTGGGTGCTGTGGCCGCAAGGTGACCGAATTCTTGAGTGGGGCGGCGGCGAATCGGAAATCGTTAGCAATCCCGAAATCAACTTGAAGACCGACGTGGTCGCCTCCGAAAACGAAATACAGGGCAGTACCTACCTCGTCACCCAGGAATGGGTAAATCGCCTTCGCGATGCATGCAACTGCTTTGGTCGCAAGGTTCATATCGCCAGTCAGCCTATTAGACCAATTAGAAAGGAAGAGGATCGATGACCATTAGCTTGCCCGACAAGACGACGAATGCAGGAGCGGAAGTCCGTATTCTATTAGCTGAGTGTTCCACGCCAGCACAGTCTGGGTATTCCCTGGCCCTGGCCAAGAAGGCGATGCAGTACATGGATGCCGTCCTTTGGAACAGAGTCGATAACCCCAGGCCCTATGGCGCCAGGACCGGGGCCACCTTGATAGACATCATCAAAGCGCCCAAGCAGTTTGCCGGGTTTGAGTCCTACCCGAACTACTCGGCGACGATCAAAAACCGGATTCAGTCGTGCCTCGATATTGCAAACAACCCTAAGGACAAGCGCAATGCTGCCTACGCTGACTTTGTGAACGCTGCCATTGAGCAGTCGGCAGCCGACGTAGAAGATCCCTCTCCAGGCTTTCTGGTTGGGTGGCGTACGGCAGGCAGAGGCTCTCCGGGGCCCGCATTCAAGGAATACGCCACGGTCCTTGGCAACACGTTCTTCTGGGTCGCAAACAACAGCGGTTGATACCTGACCCTCACCCGCCGATGCGCGTGGCCACCAGCATGAGCACTTGCATGGCGAAGGTCTTGTCGCCGTCCACGCGCAACCGTCCCCCAAGCAGGGCTTGCAGCGGATTGAGCGTGCGGGTGGCGAGCTTTTCGCAGGTGCCAGCGTCGACGCTCACCGTGGTGCGCGGCCGGCCCGCGAGCATGCCCGCGCGGCCGAACGCCGCATCCACGGACCAGCGTCGCCGCCGCCGGCCCTCGAGCTCGAACTTGATGCGACCGTCGAGCTTTTCTAGCAGCTCCATTTCCTGCGAGTCCGGACGCAGCAACTCGGCCATGTCGACGGAAGCTGGCAGAAGTTCGAAGAGATCCTCACAAGGGAACACCACCGCTAGAAAGTCGGCGGCGGACTGCCGAATCCAAATGTCGGGATCGTCGCGCCTGGGACCGATCATGTGCGCGTGGCGTTTGGTGACGAACTGATCGTCCACGATTTGCAGATCCCATTCACCGCCCTCGGGGCCGGACAGCGTCAGGCGAAGCCGGGGCGACGTGCCCTGGATGGCCTTGCCCGCCGAGGAGAAGACCTCGGGCAACCACGATTCAAGAATCGCGGTTGCGGTCGCGCCCTCGGGCGGGCGGCTGTTTGCCGACATGCCCGACACGGCTATTTGCGCGCCTTGCTCCGCTTGCGATTGTCTCCGCGGATCTTTTGTCGCCGCTCGGGGCGGCCAGGTTTGGCTTTGTCGTGCGTCTTGTCGCGCTTCTTGTCGGGTCGCTTGCCCTGCGGGCCGGCCGCCCGGGCGCCGTCCAAGCGCAATTCAATGCGCCGCCGAGCCACGCTGACTTGCAGCACCTCGACCTTCACGCGATCGCCAAGCGAGAAGGTCTTGCCGCTGCGCCGGCCGATGAGGCGGCAGGCGACCTCGTCGAAGTCGTAGAAATCGTCGGGTGCCAGGTAATCGGTGCGCACCAGGCCCTCGACGAAGGGTTCGTCCATGACCACGAAAACGCCAAACGAGGTGACGCCCGAGATGGCGCCCTCAAGCATGTCGCCGACCCGTTCGCGCATGAAGAAAGCGCGGTACAGATCCACGACCTCGCGCTCCACTTCCATGGCCTTGCGCTCGCAGAACGAGGCGTGGGTGGACGCCCGCTGCAAGACCTCGGCGGCCGGCATGTCGGTGGCGGCGGTGGGCGGAAAGCCGCCCGCGGGTTTGCCTAGGCCGGCCAAGCGATGCTTGAGCAGGCGGTGAACGATGACA